>FSYV01000293.1_pt1 | contig 11907 bp, 10 predicted proteins | sample 1638641 | NCBI WGS metagenome assembly FSYV01 (sample SAMEA3914813, study PRJEB12502) | metagenome | biome: forest; material: soil | place: Canada | collected 2011-07-07 | depth 0.3 m
CCTGCAAGCCGTCATCAACGACAATACCAAGCGCTACAGCGATGCCATGGTCGACACCACGCAACGCATCCTGGTTGAAGGCCCGTCAAAGAAAGACCCGCAAGAGTTGCAGGGCCGCAGCGAAAACAACCGCGTCGTGAATTTCAACGCCGGCCCGAATGCCAATCGCCTGATCGGACAACTGCTCGACGTCCGCATCACGCAAAGCTACGCCTTTTCCCTGCGCGGCGAACTCATCCTGAATTGATCTTGAAAAAACCTCCCGACCAGCCGCTGTATTTCCTCCCTGAACCGCTCGACAACAATCGTCTGGCGCATCTGTGCGGGCCGCTCGACGAAAACCTGCGCCAGATTTCTGCCGCACTCGATGTAACGGTCTTCCGGCGCGGTGAAAAATTCATCGTCAACGGCAAGAACGCAGCGCGCGCCGTCGAGATGCTGGAACGCTTCTATGCGCGTGCCGACAAGATCGTTTCCGTGGAAGACCTGCAGCTGGCGTTGGTCGAACAACGCGTGGCCCTGGTACGCGCCGATGCGCCTGGCGACGCGCCGAAAAAGAAGGCGCAAAACATCGACCTGGAAATCGAAAGCCCGGTGCTGAAAACCCGGCGCAGCGATTTGCGTGGCCGCACGCCGCACCAGAATCACTACATCAAGTCGGTGCTGGAGCACGATATCAGCTTCGGCGTCGGCCCGGCCGGCACAGGCAAGACCTACCTGGCCGTGGCCTGCGCAGTGGATGCACTGGAACGCGATGCGGTGCAGCGCATCGTGCTGACGCGGCCTGCGGTGGAAGCCGGTGAACGGCTCGGCTTCTTGCCCGGCGACCTGGCGCAGAAAATCGACCCTTATCTGCGCCCATTGTATGACGCGCTGTACGATTTGCTCGGCTTCGATCGCACGCAGAAAATGTTTGAAAAACAGACCATCGAAATCGCCCCGCTGGCCTACATGCGCGGACGCACGCTGAACCATTCCTTCATCATTCTCGACGAGGCGCAAAACACCACGCCGGAACAGATGAAAATGTTCCTCACGCGCATCGGTTTCGGCAGCAAGGCAGTCATCACCGGCGACGTCACGCAGATCGATTTGCAGCGCAATCAGAAAAGCGGCCTGATCGATTCATTGAAGATCCTGGAAAACGTGCGCGGCATCTCGTTCACGCATTTTTCCAGCGCCGACGTGGTGCGGCACCCGCTGGTCGCCCGCATCGTCGATGCCTACGAGGCCGCTTCCGGCACTGCCACGATCGCCGCGTCGGTTGCGGCGTCCATGGCCGAGCGGCCGACGGAGATCAGGCGTGGCGCAAAAAAATAAGCTGGCACTGTCGGTGCAATACCCCGACCCGCGCCTGCGCGAGAAGATTTTGCGTCCGCAGTTGCGGCGCTGGGTGCAGGCATCCCTGTTCGCTCCGGCCGAATTGACCATCCGCTTCGTCGACGCCGAAGAGGGGCGCGCACTCAATGGCGACTATCGCGCCAAGGATTATGCGACCAACGTCCTGACCTTCGCTTACAGTGCCGATGACGATCATGACGCCGGTGGCGCGGAGGATGACGGCGTCACCCGCGCCGACATCATCCTGTGCACCGACGTGCTGGAACGCGAAGCGCAGGAGCAGGGCAAGACGCTCGAAGCGCACACCGCGCACCTGGTCGTGCATGGCGTGTTGCATGCCCAGGGCTACGACCATGACGACGACGTTGAAGCGGCGGAAATGGAGGCGCTTGAAATCGAGATTCTGGCGCAACTTGGCATGGAAAATCCCTATAGCCGCAAATAAGCAATTTCACATGGCAGCGTGAAACGGCCGTAGTGGGTGCTTACATTTGCCCATTCATGGGCAACTTTCCCACAAATTGTTGGTGCAATGCGGAAATATCGCAGCGCAGCCCGGCAATTTCGGGTTGGCGAAAACTTTTCGTGTATCCTATGAAGCCTCGAAACAACGCTCGAAACAACGGCATCTCGCCAAATGGAAGATCACCCTGGTAGCGTCAAATCCCCCGACGCCAAACCGCACCGTTCCCTGTTCGAACGACTAACCGCCCTGATTTCACCGGAACCGGAAAATCGCGGCGAATTGCTGGAAATCCTCAATGATGCGCACGAGCGCAACCTGATCGATGCCGACGCCCTTTCGATGATCGAAGGCGTGTTCCAGGTGTCCGACCTGGCTGCGCGCGACATCATGGTGCCGCGTTCGCAAACTGACGTGGTCGACATCACCAAGCCGATCGAAGAGTGGCTGCCGATGGTGCTGCAAACCGCGCACTCGCGCTTCCCCGCCGTGGAAGGCGAACGCGACAAGGTCGTGGGCATCCTGCTGGCCAAGGATTTGCTGCGCTACTACGCCGAAGAAGTGTTCGATGTGCGCGACATGCTGCGCCCGGCCATCTTCATCCCCGAATCAAAACGGCTCAATGTGCTGCTGCGCGATTTTCGCGCCAACCGCAATCACATGGCCATCGTGGTCGATGAATATGGCGGCGTTGCCGGGCTGATCACGATTGAAGATGTGCTGGAACAGATCGTCGGCGACATCGAGGACGAGTATGACTTCGACGAAGAAGAGGACAACATCCTCGCGATCAAGGAAGGCGAGCATGGCCCGCGCTGGCGCGTCAAGGCCCTGACCGAGATCGAGCAATTCAACGATACCCTGGGCACCCGCTATTCCGACGACGATGTCGATACCATAGGCGGCCTGGTCGCCAATCACCTGGGCCGCGTGCCGCGCAAGGGCGACGCCTTCGAAATCGAGCACATGCGCTTTGAAGTCTTGCGCGCCGACGCGCGCCAGGTGCATGTGCTGCTGGTGGAAAAACTGCCGCCTGCGGCAGAAGAATCCGACGACTGAATCCCCCGCCATGCAAGCCGACGCGGCGCCCCTGCCCGCCTTTCCATCGCGCCTGTTGCCCTTGCTCTGCCTCGTCGCCGGGCTGGCATCGGTGCTGGCGTTTGCCCCGTTCGGCTGGTGGCCGCTGCAATTCATCGCGCAAGGCCTCCTGTTTTACCTGATGCTAGAGGTGTCGTCGATCAAGCGCTCGCTGCTGCTCGGTTGGCTATTCGGTTTCGGCTGCTTCGCCTTCGGCGTGTATTGGCCTTATGTCAGCATGCACAACTATGGCGACATGGCCTGGCCGCTGGCCGCCTTGGCAGTGGTGCTGTTTTCGCTGCTGCTGGGCGTGTTCAGCGGACTTGCCATGGCACTGGCCAACTGGTTGCGCCGGCGCCTGCAAGCCGGGCAACTGATGAGCCTGCTGGTGCTGTTTCCCGCTTCATGGATGCTGGCCGAATGGCTGCGCGGATGGATCTTCACCGGTTTCCCCTGGCTGGCTTTCGGCTATGCCCACAGCGCCAGCCCGCTGGCCGGCTACGCCCCGGTCATCGGCGTGTATGGCGTCGGCTGGATTGCTGCCATCATATCGGGTAGTCTCGCGCTGGTGCCGACCACGCGACGCCCGCTGGCCTTGGCTGCAGTGCTGATCGCCGTCGGCATGGGCCTGCGAGCCGTGCCCTGGACCCATTCCCAGGGCCAGCCCATCAGCGTGCGTCTGCTGCAGGGCAACGTCCCGCAGGAAGAGAAGTTCCAGAGCAATCATCTGGGCCAGACGCTGCAGATGTACAGCGCCATGCTGCGCGAAAAGCCGGCCGACCTGATCGCCACCCCGGAAACCGCGATAGCCGAATTGCCGCAAATGCTGCCGCCGGATTACCTCCCCGAGCTGGTGGCCTTTGCCAAGCAAAGCCAAAGCAACATCGCACTCGGCATCGTGTTGAATCCCGACCCTGGAACGTACACCAACAGCCTGATCGATTTGTCGCCGCAGCTCAAGCCCGACAACCTGTATCGCTACGACAAGCATCACCTGGTGCCGTTCGGTGAGTTCGTGCCGTACGGCTTCCACTGGTTCGTCGCCATGATGGACATCCCGCTGGGCGACCAGACACCGGGGCCCTTGCCGCAAGCACCGTTCGCCGTGAAAGACCAATGGGTGCTACCGAACATTTGCTACGAGGATCTGTTCGGCGAGGAAATCGCCGCAAATATCGCCAGCGCCTACCGGGAAAACCGGCCCCAGCCCACCATGCTGCTCAATATGTCGAACATGGCCTGGTTCGGCGACTGGCTGGCCGTGCCGCAGCACCTGCAAATCTCGCAGATGCGCGCGCTGGAGACCGGGCGCCCGGCGCTGCGCGCCACCAATACCGGCGCGACCGCCGTCATCAGCCCGCAAGGCGCGGTATTGCATCTGCTGGCACCCTATACGCGCGGCACGCTGGCGGCCAGCGTCCAGGGTTACGCCGGTCTCACACCGTATATCGTCTGCGGCAACCTGCCGATCGTCGCTTTCGCACTGCTCAGCCTGATCGGAGCAGCTTTGATGGCCCGTCAAAAGCGGCTTTCCGCGCCTACCTCGACGAAAAACCGTTAAACTTGACGGTTTAGCGACAGCTTTCCTCATGCCCCTCGGGTGAGGAACAATGGACACACCACGATGCTCACATTTCAACAAGTCATCCTGACCCTGCAAAAGTATTGGGACGAACAAGGCTGCGCCCTGCTGCAACCGTACGACATGGAAGTCGGCGCCGGCACTTCGCATACCGCGACCTTCTTGCGCGCGATCGGCCCGGAGCCGTGGCGCGCGGCCTATGTGCAGCCGTCGCGCCGGCCCAAGGATGGCCGCTACGGCGAAAATCCGAATCGCATGCAACATTATTACCAATACCAGGTGGTGTTGAAGCCGGCGCCGGAAAACATCCTTGACCTGTATCTCGGCTCGCTCGAAGCCCTCGGACTCAATCTGAAGCAGAACGACGTGCGCTTCGTCGAGGATGATTGGGAAAACCCGACACTGGGCGCCTGGGGCCTGGGTTGGGAAGTCTGGTTGAACGGCATGGAAGTGACGCAGTTCACCTACTTCCAGCAAGTCGGCGGCCTCGACTGCAAGCCGGTACTCGGCGAAATCACCTATGGCATCGAACGCCTGGCCATGTACCTGCAAGGCGTGGAAAACGTCTACGACCTGGTGTGGACCGAGTGGGAAGAGCACGGCGTCAAGAAGCAGCTCACCTACCGCGACGTGTTCCACCAGAACGAGGTCGAGCAATCGACCTACAATTTCGAACATTCGAACACCGAATTCCTGTTTTCGCTGTTCGGCAACTATGAATCGGAAGCCAAGCGCCTGCTCGAAGTGCCGCTGGCGCTGCCGGCCTATGAAATGATCCTCAAGGCGGCCCACACGTTCAACCTGCTCGATGCGCGCGGCGCGATTTCCGTGACCGAGCGAGCAGCCTATATCGGGCGCATCCGCAACCTGTCGCGCGCAGTCGCGCAGGCTTACTTTGCGGCGCGCGAAGCACTCGGCTTCCCGATGTGCGGCGACAGCCGCGCGGCAGCCTGAACAAACTGAACCGGCCCCACAAGTTACCCCAAGAAGCGATCCATGAGTCAAACACTATTAGTTGAACTGCTTACCGAAGAATTGCCGCCGAAGGCGCTGGGCAAGTTGAGCGAGGCGTTCGCCGCCGGCATCGTGGCCGGCTTGAAAGCGCGCGACTTTCTCGAAGCGGATGCAGTCGCGACCGCCTACGCCTCGCCGCGCCGATTGGCGGTATCGATCACGCGCGTGCGCGCCGGTTCGCCGGACAAATCGATACGCGAAAAAATCCTGCCGGTCGCCATCGCACTGGACGCCGCGGGCAATCCGAGCGCGCCGCTGACCAAGAAACTGGCCGCATTGGCGCAAACCCTCAAGGTCGAGGCGATTGCACCTGGCGACCTGGAACGCGCCCAGGACGGCAAGGCAGAAAGTTTTTTCTACACTTACACGGCAGCCGGCACGGCGCTGCACCTGGGCCTGCAGGCGGCGCTGGAAGAAAGCATCGCCAAGCTGCCGATCCCGAAGGTCATGAGCTATCAGCGCCCGGACGGCGAAACCGTGCAATTCGTGCGGCCGGTGCACAAGCTGACCGCGCTGCATGGCGGCGACGTGGTGCCGATCGCGATCCTGGGTCTTGCAGCCGGACGCGTCACGCTCGGCCACCGCTTCCTGTCGCACGGCGAATTGACGCTTGCGCACGCCGATGACTATGCCGTGCTGCTGGAAACCCAGGGCAAGGTCATCAGCGATGCTGGCGCGCGCAAGGAAAAGATCCGCGCCGCCCTGCTCGACCAGGCCGGCGCCGACCTGGTGCTAATGCCGGAGAGCCTGCTCGACGAAGTCAATGCACTGGTCGAATGGCCGGTGGTCTATGCCTGCCATTTCGAGGAAGAGTTCCTGGCGGTACCGCAGGAATGCCTGATCCTGACCATGCAGACCAACCAGAAATATTTTGCACTGACCGACGCCAACGGGCGCCTGCGCTCGCGATTTCTGATCGTATCCAACATCGAGACAGCCGACCCGCAACACATCGTCGGCGGCAACGAGCGCGTGGTGCGCCCGCGCCTGTCGGATGCGAAGTTCTTCTTCGAACAGGACAAGAAGAAGCGCCTCGCCGATCGCTTGCCCGGCCTCGCCAACGTCGTGTACCACAACAAGCTCGGCACGCAGGCGCAACGCACGGCACGCATCACGCAACTGGCCGGCAAGATCGCCGCCGCACTTGGGCAAGACGTGGCACTGGCAGAGCGCGCCGCGCAATTGGCCAAGACCGACTTGCTGACCGACATGGTCGGCGAATTCCCCGAGCTGCAGGGCATCATGGGCACGTACTACGCGCGCCATGACGGCGAGCCCGAGGAAGTGGCGTTGGCCGCATCGGAACACTATCAGCCGCGCTTTGCCGGCGATACCTTGCCGACATCGAATGCCGGCACCGCCGTGGCGCTGGCAGACAAGCTGGAAACGTTGATCGGCATCTGGGGCATCGGCCTGCAGCCGACCGGCGACCGCGATCCGTTCGCGTTGCGCCGCCACGCCCTGGGCGTGCTGCGCATGCTGATCGAAAAGCGCCTGCCGCTATCGCCGGCGACGCTGCTGGCCGACACCGCGGCGCTGTTTGGCGACAACGCGCAGTTCAAGGATCCGCGCGCCGATGTTCTCTCGTTCCTCTATGACCGGCTGCGCGGTTTGCTGCGTGAACGCGGCTATGCGCCCAACGAGATCGAAGCCGTGGTGGCGCAGCAGCCCGACACGCTCGACAACATTCTCGAGCGCCTGCAGGCGGTCACGGCCTTTGCGCAACTGCCCGAAGCCGAGGCGCTGGCTGCGGCCAACAAGCGCATCACCAACATCCTGAAGAAGAACGCCGAAGGCGCAGTCGGCGCAGTCGATGGCGCCTTGCTGCGCGAAGCTGCCGAGCAGGCCCTGCATGCCGCCATGCAAACCTGCCAGCCGGAAATCGACCAGGCTTATGCGCGCGGTGATTTCACCACCACGCTGACCCGCCTCGCGCAATTGCGCGCCGGAGTCGACCAGTTCTTCGACCAGGTGATGGTGATGGATGAAGATGTGCGTTTGCGCAATAATCGCATTGCCCTGCTGTCCGCCCTGCACCAGATGATGAATCGGGTGGCGGACATTTCCAAACTGGCAGCATAGTGTGCACAATAAGGTGCAGGGAAAAAACGATCAACGTCCAATGAAACTGATCATCCTAGACCGTGACGGCGTCATCAATCGCGATTCGGACGACTTCATCAAGTCGCCCGACGAATGGATCGCGCTGCCCGGTTCGCTCGAAGCGATCGCGCGCTTGAACCAGGGCGGCTATCGCGTTGCCGTGGCGACCAATCAGTCGGGCGTGGCGCGCGGGCTGTTTGGCATCGTGACGCTCAATGCGATCCACCAGAAACTGCATGCGAGCGCGCAGCAGATCGGCGCGCACATCGACGCGATCTTTTTTTGCCCGCATGCCGCGAGCGATCACTGTGATTGCCGCAAGCCCAAGCCGGGCATGCTGCGCGCGATCGGCCAGCGCTTCGACATTGCCTTGAAGGGCGTGCCCGTGGTGGGCGATTCGCTGCGCGATTTGCAGTCCGGCTACGTGCTAGGCTGCACCCCATATCTTGTGCTGACCGGCAAAGGCGAAAAGACCCGCGAAAAAGGCGGCTTGCCGCCGGGTACGCAAGTATTCCCCAACCTGGCCGCCGTCGCCGATCACTTACTCCGCCAAACGGCGCCGATCCCAACTGGAGCATAGCAATTCCCATGTCGCAATTTGTCCTGCTTTTGCGTTCCCTGCTGTTTCTCTTCATCATGGTGACCGTCACCGTGCCTTGGGCCTGCATCTGCTTTCTGGCCGCGCCGTTGCCGTATACCAGGCGCTATTTCGTCACCTCCCGGTGGAACGTGTTCATCATCTGGCTGGCGAAAGTCTTGTGCGGCATACGTTATGAGATCAAAGGGCTGGAAAACCTGCCCGATGCGCCGGTGATCCTGCTGTCGAAGCACCAGTCGGCCTGGGAAACCATCTTCCTGTTGTGCAAGATGCCGCGTCCGCTGGTTTTCGTCTTCAAGCGCGAACTGCTGTACGTGCCGTTTTTCGGCTGGGCGCTTGGGCTGTTGCGCATGATACCGATCGATCGCAACAAGGGCCGGGACGCCTTCGGCGCCGTGGTGCGGCAGGGCCGCAAGCGACTGGCTGACGGGCAATGGATCATCATGTTCCCCGAAGGCACGCGGATTCCGGTTGGCCAGCAGGGCAAATACAAGGTCGGCGGTTCGCGCCTGGCGGTGGAAACCGAGACGCTGGTGGTGCCCATCGCACTGAACTCCGGCGAGTGCTGGGGCAAGAATTCCTTTGTCAAGAAACCGGGGCTGGTGACGGTCTCGATCGGCAAGCCGATCGCGCCGGCCGGCATGGATCCAACACAGTTGATGCAAAAAGTTGAAAATTGGATAGAATCTGAAATGCGCGTCATTTCTCCCGATGTTTACAAAGATTAAACTCATTACATTCTTGAAAAAGCTGCTCCGCAAAAACCAGCCTGACCCGAACCAGCTTGCGCTGCCGCTAGACTTCTTTTTCTCTGATTCACCGAATCCACCCGCTGCACCCACCGTGGATTCGGCGCCACCGTTGCACAAACCCGGCAACGGAAAGCGTTCCGGCCCGGCAGCCCCAACCTCCGAACAAAACCCAAAAGCCCCGCTGGAACCGGGCATGCGCCGCATCCAACTGCAGGAGCACACGCTCGATTACCGTTTGTTGCGCTCCAAGCGCCGCTCGATCGGCTTCCTGATCGACGAAGCCGGCTTGCGGGTCACCGCGCCAAAATGGCTCGGCCTGGCCGACATCGACCTGGCTATCCGCGAGAAGCAGCGCTGGATCTTCGCCAAACTCAACGAGCAACGCGAGCGGACTTCGCGCCGGCTCCAGCCGCACATGCAATGGCAGGACGGCGCGCTGCTGCCCTACCTTGGCAAGGACATCACGCTACGCATCCGGGCAGACTATGCCGCAGGCATCACATTTGACGAGGCACTGGGTGAATTGGCGATATCGTTGCCGTTGGACGCCGGAGAACAGCAATTGAAGGACCGCGTGCTCGGCTGGCTGCAGACGCAAGCCAAGGCCGTGTTCGCCGAGCGCCTGCCGCTTTATGCCGACAAGCTTGACGTGCGCTACCGTTCGTTCGCCTTATCGTCCGCGATGACGCAATGGGGCTCGTGCACGGCCGACGGCAAGATACGCTTGAACTGGCGCCTGGTGCATTTTTCGCTGCCGCTGATCGACTACGTGATCGCGCACGAACTTTCGCACTTGCGCGAGATGAACCACAGCCCGCGCTTCTGGGCCACCGTGCAATCGGTATTCCCCGAGTTTCAGGATGCCAGGAAAACCCTGCGCGAACACGCACCGGAAACCCTGCCGGTATTTTGACCTTCAGCCACTGTCCGCGATATCCGCCGCCGGCTCCTTCTGCACTAATTGGTCGCGCAGCGCAACCTGTACCGCCTGGTCCACACTCAAGCCCCAGGTCGCGGGCGCGGACAGGCTCGGCACATCGGTACGCAGCAGCACCGCCCGTGCCGAATCCTTCACGCGCGCAAACAAGATCCGTTTCTGCATTCCCCCCGCGAACACGCAGAAATCGCGCAAAGCTTCCACGCTGGAACTGTCCAGGTCAGGCGATTCTTCCAGGCTCAATACGATCGTATGCGCGACATCGCCGGTTTGGCGAACCAAGACCCGTATCTGATGGAGTATGCGCTCGACGTTGGCGAAAAACAGCGGCTCTTCCGGCCGCACAATGATCACTCCCGGCACCGGCTTTGCCTCCGGATGCAGTTGCACGCTGACGAAATCGTGGCTGTCGCCAAAGCGCCCGAGGATGGAAATGCGCGATTCGGAAAAACGGCTCAGTGTCATCAACATGCTGACCCCGATGGCCACCAGCAAGCCGTCGAGTACGCCCAGCAGCAACACGGCCAATATGGACGCGCAGACGACGATGCGGTCGCGATGCCAGAGAAAATAAGTCAAGAGCGGCTTGGGATTGAGCGTGTGGCTCACGGCGTGAATCACGATCGCCGCCAGCACCACTTCCGGCGTGCGTGCCACCGCCGGCAGCAGGGTCATGACGACAATGAACAAGACGGCGGCAGCTGCCAGGCCGGCGAAGCGCGACCCTGCACCAGCAGCTTCGTTGGCCGAACTGGCCGAATAGCCGGCGCCGACCGGCATGCCCTGGAACAAGCCGGAAACCAGGTTGGCCACACCCAGCGCGGCCAGGTCACGATTGGGCGAAGCAGGGTCGCCATGCTTCAAGGCGAGGGTGCGTATCGAACCGTAACTCTCGGCATACAGGATCATGGCCAGGGCCAGCGCCAATTCGCCGACGCGCAACCAATCGGCGTGACCGATGTGCGGCAGCGTCGGCGCGGAAAAATGGATCGATATATCGCCGACCAAGGCCACGCCGCGAGTCTGCAGTTGCAAGGAATCGGACACGACCAGGGCCAGCACGATGACCACCAAAGCACCGGGTACATACTTGATGCGCGAGCAGAGCGACATCACGACCAACGCCGCCACCCCGATGGCAAGCGTGATCCAGTTCCAGTTGGCAACCTGCGCCGCGATCTCAACCAGCAAATGGAAGAAGTCGCCCGAGACGGTAGAGATACCCATCATCTTGGGCAACTGCTTGACGACGATGACCAGCGCGAGGCCGAAGGCAAACCCGCGCAGGACTGGCTTGGCAATGAAATCCGTCACCGCGCCGAGCCGAGCGATGCTCGCCATCACGAAGAACGCGCCGGTGGCAATCACGAGGGCGGCACAAATCAATAAGCGGATGTCGGCATTGCCGTTCGCCATCGATGCCGATGCGGCTGCCAGCACGGCAGCTGAAGAGGAGGTGGCGGAAACGATCGCAAATCGGCTAACGCCCAGCAGGGCATAACAGATCAAGCCGGCAAACAGGGCAACCACGGCTGCCTGCGGCGGCAGATTCGCCAGGCTTGCATAAGCCACGGCCTCAGGCAGCAGCAGCCCGGCAATCGCCAAACCTGCGACCATGTCACGCGGCTGGAAAGATCGAACGGGTGGGTTTTCGATTGCGTCGCTGGGCATATTTCCGGGTAAGTTTAATTAACGCGCAACGATACATTGAGACAATCGAAGCGCGAGCGCCGTCTGCCGATGCGTGTCTCCGACGACCGGCTATCCCGGCGTCATCAAACTGTAACACATTCGTTTTGGCGATCTTCGGAAACTGAATTGATGGGCATCGCGCCGAGGCGAGGCGAGGTGAACGTCCAGATTGGGCAAACGCCGGAATGGCTTGTTCGCTCTCGGGAACCTGCAAGCAAGGCGGACTGTCATCCGCCTCGCGGTATCAACCTATCTGAACACCAGCACCGGCAGTTTGCCATGGGTCAAGACCTTCTGCGTCTCGCTGCCCAGTATCATGCCTTTGACGCCTTTCCTGCCGTGCGACGC
>FSYV01000623.1_pt1 | contig 11889 bp, 12 predicted proteins | sample 1638641 | NCBI WGS metagenome assembly FSYV01 (sample SAMEA3914813, study PRJEB12502) | metagenome | biome: forest; material: soil | place: Canada | collected 2011-07-07 | depth 0.3 m
GACTTGAACACTACGCCGGTTCGTTCGAACTTGTTCCAGTGCTCGTTTTGCACCACCGCCATCTCCTCGAAACGATCGCTCTGGATCGACAGTTCCTGCAACTGTCCAGCATGTAGTACATAGGATAGCGGCGCATGTTGCACGATCGCTTGATGATAGGGCAGGTCGTAGGTGCGCACGAATCGTCCGCCGAAGCCCGGCGATTTCATTTCGTGCCACACTTCTTCTCCGAGGAAACCGAGGCGGAAAAATGCCGGCTCGATGTTCGGCATGGCTTCGAATTCCGCCTTGCTCAAACGCGGTGTCGATTGCAGTTGCCAACGCTCCTCGACCGGCAAGTGGGAAAACATCATTTGCTCCGGCGGCGCCAGGAAGTAAGTTTCGCCGAGCACTTTGACATACCTTGTTCCACTGACGTAACCGGCGCCCCAGGTTGTGTCGACCAGGCGCCATTGTCCGTCTATCTTGACCGCATTCCAGGTATGGTTCGGTTTGTCGAAGCGGGTACCGGGCACATGTCCGTAGGCTTTCGCGTAGCCCTTGATGGTGACGGCTTCGAGACCCGCTTCGTGCGCCAGTTTTTCAAACAATGAGGCATAGCCGTCGCAGATGCTGCGGCGCTGTTGCATCACCTGCTCCGCGTTCATTGCGACCAGGGAATTGGAAAAATACGCATCCACATCGTAGCTGATGCGATCGGCCACCCAGCGAAAGATGGCGCGCGCCTTTTCCGAATCGTTTTGCAGCGGTTGCGCCAGGTAGGTCGCCAGAGAATGCGGCGAGTTTTCAGCCGAGGCGGGCGTCGCCAAGGCATAGGCATCGATCATGGCCAGGCGTTCGCTGTCGATGGGGGCGGCCGAAGCCGGTCGGGCAAACGGGATGGTCCCGAAGAGCGCCACCACACCGAGCGCTGCCACGAGACGAATGCCGATCCGCATGTTGCTCTCCCCAAGTACTGCGAATGCCACGAAACCCTTCTATGCAACCAATGCTGGCTATGTTGCCAATGCCCAGCGTCGACGCAATCCCCAGTCTCAAAGAATCCAACTATTGTTCGACCTATCCAATCGGATTTACAAATTCTTACCTGCGTTAAGTACTGATCAGGCCGTGATCGCGCGCAGTGGCGCCCGGGAATACTGCTTGCAGGTCATTGTCGGACAGACCATATAAGCGCTGAAACAGGCCACCGAGGGTGGCACGGTAATCGTTGAGTACGGGGAAGTCGCGGTTCTGGAACAGGTTGGCCTGGTTGACATCAACCTGGTCGCCGACGATGCGGCCGCCGGCAACCGAACCGCCCAGCACCCAGAACACCGTGCCATGTCCATGATCGGTGCCGCGCGTGCCATTTTCGCGGAACGTGCGGCCGAACTCGGAGACGACGACCACGACAGTCTGCTTCCACATCGTGCCCATCTCTTGCGCGAACGCGGACAGGCCGCGTCCCAGGTTGTCGAGGTTGCCGGCCAGGGCGCCGGTTGCGCCGCCCTGGTTGACATGGGTGTCCCAGCCGCCTACGTCGACGAAGCCGAGCTGGTAGCGCTCTCCCATCAGCCGTGCCATGCGGCGCGCTTCCAGCTCGAAGCCCTTGGGTGAAATCGCGCCGCGATTGGCGGCCTGCATCTCCTGATCGATTTCTCGCCCGACTTCCTGGCGCAGGTCGAGCCCTTCGCGTACATTGTTTTCCAGCGGGTGGCCGGCGTACATTGCCGCGAGGATGGCCGATTGCCGGTCATCGAACGGCGGCTTGCCTGCCCCCTTGAGCGAGACGTTGGGCACGTTGGTCTTGCCTTTGAAGACGGTCGGCAAGGCGTCGGTAAACGAGATCGGCTTGGCGCCGCCTACGACCTGCGACAGGCGATTCATGAAACCCGAGGAAAAGTCGCGGTTCTTCGCTCCCATCTGGCCGGCCTCGATACTGTCCTGTGTTTCAAAATGGCTGCGCGACAGGTCGTCGGTACCCGAAAAAGGCATGAACAGCGCTTCGCCGCGTACGTAGAGCGGGGCGATGCTTTCGCGCAGGGCCGGATGCAAGCCCCAGTTCTTGTCCAGCATGATCGCCGCCTGCAGGTTCTTCGCGTCGGGCCTGGCAATGGCAATGTTCGGACGCGATTCATAGTAGAAGTTGCTGCCGTAGGGCACCAGCAGGTTGGCGGCATCGTAGCCGCCGCGCAAGAACACCAGGAGGAAACGATTTTGCGTCGCACCCGGCGTGGCGGCATACAGGCTGCCTGCGTGCATACCGGTGGCGCTGAGCAAGGCGAGGGCGCCTGCGCGTTGCAGCAGGGCGCGGCGTTTTGGACTGTTTGGCGGCAAATCGTGATTCGGCATGGCGGCACCTCGTATTTTAGCGGTACATGAAATCAGGCGATGCAAGCAGGTAGGCATTCCATTCCGCCTGCGACGCTGCCTTGTCCAGGGCGAGCTTGACCGGCGTGCTCATGACGTTGTCGATGGTGTCGTAGAACAAGCGGTTCGACAACATCGGGAAGCCAAATGCCATCGGCGGGCTGCCGTCTTCGGAATCAAACAGTCCGGCGCTGCCGCCACCGATGGCGCGGGCGATTTCAAAGCGCTTGGACATCTGGCCCGAACTGGCCCAGTCGCGTTCGCGCAGGCCATAGCCGTCCGGCGTCAAGCGGCCGTAGAGCGGTTCGCCGAGCGCATTGAGCCAATTGTTGACCGGTTTCAGGTTGGTCACGGTCTTGCCGTTGTAGGCCAGGCGCATTGCGGAAATCACGTAGTGCATCGGGTCCTTGAACTTGCTGCCGAGCGATGCATTGAATTCCTTGGACATGAACATCGTACGCAACACTTGGGCGATGTCGCCATCGCTGCGCTCGAAGCTTTTGGTCATGCGGTCGACCAGGGCCTGCGGCGGTGCGTCGCTGACAAAATAGAGCGCGAGTTTATTCGATACGAAGCGGGCCGTGGCGGGCTGCTTGACGATGATGTCGACTGCCTGCTCGACTTCATCCCAGCCGCTGCCCTTGATGTCGTGGCCGAGGAAAACCTTGTCGCCGAAGTCGTGGCGCGCTGGATTGAATTCAAAGGCGTCTTCCCGTTTGTACAGGGCTTGCCATTCCGGCTTCAGGTGCGGCGAGGTGGGCTGGGTGTTGACGCCGACGCCGGTCAGGATGCGCGCCAATTCCTGTACGTCCTGCTGGGAATAGCCGCCATTGACCCCCAGCGTGTGCAATTCAAGCAATTCGCGGGCGTAATTCTCGTTGATTTTTCCCCCGGCACTCTGCGCGTTGTCCAGGTAGACCAGCATCGCCGGATGCTTCAGGGTGGCCATTACCAGATCGCGAAAATTGCCGAGCGCGTAGGGACGGATGGCGTGCTCCTCGTAGTCGGCCACCGACCAGCGCAGATTGGCCTTGCCCTGGAAGACGCTGAAATGGTTGTCCCAGAACCACACCATCTGCTCTCGCAGTTGTGCCGGCGCGTAGAGCGCGCGCAACAGGTGGCGCTTGCTGGTTTGGTAGACCATCTTGCCGGCCGCGTCGTTCTGCAGCTTGCGCGCCGCCTGCTTTTCGTCCTCGCTGCCGAGGGCGTTGATGCGGCGATTTTCCTGATCCACATCGGACAAGGTTTGCAGCAATGATTGGTTGAGCAAGTCGAGGTGCGCCAGGTCGGAATGCAATTGCGGCGCGTCGTCATTGTCGCCGGCGCGCAACTGTGCATCGAGGAAAGCCTTGCGTCCCATGGTTTGATAACGCGCCACGGTCGGCCCATCGATGCCATAGGTGAGCCGGTTGAGCCAGTGAACGTCTTCTTCCGTAAGCGGCTTCGCAGCAGCATTGGTGGCTGCATGGGCTGACCAGGGCTGCAGCATGCAGACCAGAAGAAGCAAGGAAGCGATTATTTTCATTGCGCGCTCCAAACTTAAAAAGGAAACAGTCCGGAGAGGCGACGATTTCTCCGAACTGTCATCATGGCGGTTAGCCCATCATGCTGCGATCAACGGTGCCAGCCGCGATCTCCCCTGCGGTGGCCATCGTAATGGTAGCCGCGGTCGCCACGATAGTCACGGTCGCCACGGTAGCCGTGGTAAAAGCGCCAGTCACGTCCATAGTAATACGGGCTTCCTACCTGCACGACCGGTGCGTAGCCGCCATAGACGACCGGGGCGGGTGCCACATAGGCAATGGGGGCGACAGGCAATCCGATCGATACGTCAAAGCCGATCCGGTCATGGGCCATGGCTGGCGCTGCGCTCATCAAAAGGGCCGCGCCGGCCAAGACACCGGCAGTGGCGGCGATAAGTGACTTTTTCATGATGTTGCTCCTTTCAGGTGGTACGACGAGGCTGTTCATGTCTTCAATAACGCGCGTCGTACAGTCCGAGTCTGCTCAAATCGGTAAGGATTGCAACAAAATGTATCCTGACACCTGGATAGTTGACATGCTCGGCATGGCTGAATGGGGCGAGTTCTGGATGAAGTTGTACAGTAAAAAAAGAAACGGCCACGTCAGTGGCCGGATTCCCAATGCGGTTCGGCTCAAGGCCGCGCGCGATTATTGGAGATCGCGCTCGGCGACACCGGACGGCAGCAAGTTCGGGACATAGGCGAAACCTGAAAACGAGCGCATGTGCCCGCTTGCGCCGACCACCAGGTCCTCACGGCGGATCGCGAGGTGTGAGTGCCCGGAATGTTTCGCGCTCGCGCCCTGTTTGTAGGATTCAAAATACGTTCCCAACAGTTGTTTCATATCCGGCATTCTGCGGCCGCGCCAGCTCACGCCGAATACGTTTCCTCCGGAAACATACTCGCGCACGACAACGCCATTGCTGGCCGACATTTCATGAACCGTATAATTCAGTTTGCTGGTGGCAACCGGCACTGCCGCTTTCATTTGTATGCGATCACTCTGAAGGGAGCTGGCAGGCTCACCCAAAGTGGCATGGGCGGCGGGGCAGAGCGCCATGATGAGTAGTGCCACGGGCAATAACGACTTCCTCGATTTCATTTTTCCCTCGCATTTAAGCCGGTGCTGTTGAACATGCGCAAAAGCGTAACATGCTTTGCCGATTTGCTCACGCCAAAATGTGTTTCCCTCCCGCCGGAAGATGCCGACGAAGAAGCTGATACACTTTCCAATGAAACGGCCGCCAAGCAAATTTCATCAGGGAGTACCCATTGTATGGATACAAAAAAACTCGGAACCAGGCTTCTATTGCTTGGACTGTTGGTCTTGCTTGCCGCTGCCGGTTGGTGGGCGTGGTTTTATGCACCGCTCGCCCATCGCCTCGATGTCAGCCTGAGCCACGCGAGCAGTTGTTTTTACTCGAACGATGGCATTTGCGCCATGGCGATAGGTGTCGCGCAATTGAGCGGCAAGACCGCCTACAGTCCGGTTGTGGCGTGGTTTGGGATCGCGCTGACAAGTCTCGGCGTGGTCTTGAAGATCAGGTAGTCCGGGGTTACAGGAATTGGTCGTTTTCGGTTGTGATGGTCACAATGACGGCCGCTTTCCTTCCGTCGCCGAGATCGAGCACCTGGACCGTCTGACTGATGGTCGCGGCGCAGGCGCCGCTTTGCATGTCGCCGACGATTTCATGGACGGCTTCGGCCAGGTGCTTGGCATCGATCATTGTTGCGGGCGCCGCTGCCACAGCGGTGGCTTCGTGCTTGTCCAATATCGAGGTCAATTCTTCCCCAGGAACAAAGGGTGGTCCATGCGGCGGTTGCTGAGATGATCGATCTTGGGTTGCATTGACATGGCATTGCCGTTCAAGCGGCATCGTTTCCTGTTGTCGGGTGGTCGAAATATCCGGTATACCCGGAGAGGCGCTCGGGCGTCGGTGCAGTCACAACGCGCCGTCGATGGAAAGCCACATGGTTTTGCCGGGAAGAAAGTGGCATAGGCAGAAGCTTGAACGATTCGAACGAGCGTGCCAATCCCATAAATATGGGAATTTTCTGTATTTTCGGGATTGCTACCAATTGACAATATTGTTTATTTGTAATTTTCTGCGAAATTCTTCGATCAAGATTCAAGCTGACGGGGAAATCCCCTGCTGTTTGCAGCATTGCCGATCAGGTATGTGGGCGACACTGCCAATACCAGAATATCGATCGGCGAGGCCCTATGTTCTACATGACTGCTCTTGGTTTAGGCGTGGCGCTCATTGCCATCTTCTCGGGCCAGGTGCTCGAAGGCGCATCGCTGTTGACCCTGGCGCAGCCGGGGGCGTTTTTGATCGTGTTCGGCGGCACACTGGGCGCAGTCGTCGCGCAGAGTTCGCCCAAGGACTTTTTAATGAGCCTGAAGCTGCTGCGCTGGTTGTCGCATCCGCCTGTGGCTGATCGGGAAGAGCACATCAAGGAAATCGTCGAGTGGTCGCGTATCGCCTATCGTGACGGCGCGTTGCAACTGGACGGATTGGCTAACGCCATCAGCGACCCGCTGCTCAAGAATGGCGTGGAGATGATCGTCGATAATTACGACCCGGAATACATCCGCGATACCCTGGTCACCGATGTCAAGATTCGCGATGCGCGCCTGCGCCATGCGGCCAAGATGTGGGAGGCGGCGGGCGCCTATGCCCCGACTGTAGGCATCCTCGGTTCGGTCATCGGTCTGCTGCAAGTCATGAATGGCTTGAACGATGTTTCCCACCTCGGTGCCGGCATTGCGGCGGCGTTCGTTGCAACCGTGTATGGACTGGTATTGGCCAATCTCGTCTTTCTGCCGCTGGCCGCGAAACTGCGCGCCATCATTTTCGAACTGACCCTGCGTGACGAACTGCGTATCGAAGGCTTGACCATGATTGCGCAAAACAAGCAGCCGCGACTGGTCGAGCGCACGCTGGTGGCTGCCGGCGAGCGTGCCGCCAACGTGATCAACATCCGGCGCGTAGCCTGAGAACGCAGGCGAAAATGAAGAAAGAGTTCATCTCGTTCCAAGTCGAGGCCGAAGCCAGCGACACGGCAGGCAACAATCGCTGGATGGTGTCGTATGCCGATTTCATGACCCTCCTGTTCGTCCTGTTCCTGGCGCTCTATGCCAAGCTGCCGAAGCATGAGCTACCCTCTGTGCCTGTATTGTCCGACCCGCGCGCGCCGATCATCGCCGGCATTCGTCCGCGCCATACCGTACCCGCGCCGGTGGTAGCGGCACCAATCAACGATGCCGACAGCCAGCAAGCCCTGCTGCGCGAATTGGCGCGCACCTTCAATGATCTCGTGCAGGATGGCGAGATCACGCTGGTGACGCGCGATCAAGGCATCTTGCTGGAGATCAAGGATAGCGCGTTGTTTGCCAGCGGCACGGCGCAACCTGCGCAACACGCCGGCGAGATCGCCGACAAGATCGCCGCCATCCTGGCCGACAAGGAAAATCGCGTCGTGGTCGAAGGGCATACCGACAACGTGCCGATCCAGACCGCGCAATTCCCGTCGAATTGGGAATTGTCTTCTGCGCGGGCGGCATCGATCGTGCGCGCGCTGCAGGAGCGTGGCATCAATCCGATGCGCCTGGAAGCTTCCGGCATGGCCGACACCAAGCCGAAAAGCTCGAACCTGACGGTGCAGGGCAGGAGCGAGAACCGGCGGGTCAGTCTGTTGGTCCTCAACGACTAGCGGAAAAACGGCGAGCTCGTCTGTTCCATCCACAGCGTTGCCGCAAGGCGCGCCATTTCGTTCAAGGATCCGCGTTCGTCGAAGGTCTGGCGCAGCCATACTGCGTCGTTGACGCGTTCATAGGTCATCCGGCTCAGGCGGCGCAAGACGAACCGGTCGATATCGCTTTCTGCGTAGCGCTGCAAATCCTGCAGCCGCTCCAGGATGTCAAGTTGTATCGGCATGCGTGTGGCATGCCGCTTGGCATCCCTGGCCGGCGGTACGGCAATCGCGCCGTGCAGCCCGAAACGGCTGGCTTCGAAGCGGTTGTATTGATACAGCGCGTAGAAATTTTCGTCGATCTCGATAGGACGCTCGGTGAGCAGCCAGCGTGCCAATAGCTGGGCATAGCCGGCCAGCATGGCCGCATGTTCCAGCGTCAGCGGCGTGTCGCAGACGCGGATTTCGACCGTGCCGTATTCGGGCTTGGGCCGGATATCCCAGTAGAAATCCTTCATGCTGGCGATGATTTCGGCGTGCTTCAATTCCTCGTAGTAGGCTTCGAAGTCGCCCCATCGATGCAGCAACGGCAGCGTGCCGGACAAGGGGAAGGCCGATACGACGTTGCTGCGCGCCGAATCGAACGCCGTATCGATGCCCTGGTAATACGGCGACGCTGCCGATAGTGCAATGAAATGCGGCACGAAGCGGGCAAAGCCGTGCGCCAGGTAGATCGCGTCGTCGCCGCTCTCCACGCCGATATGGATGTGTTGCCCAAACACGGTGAACGTCTTGGCCAGATAACCGTATCGATCCTGCAGGAAGTGAAAGCGTTCTTGCGGCGTGATGCGCTGTTCGCTCCACTTCTGGAACGGGTGCGCGCCGCCGCCGGCAACGTCGATGTTCAAGCGCCGCGCGCCGGCCACTAACGCGTCGCGCAAGCGCTTCAATTCTTCGATCAGCGTATCGGCACTCTGGTGAATCGAGGAATTCAATTCGATCATGCCCTGCGTGATTTCCAGCTTGATCTGCTCTTTCAAGCTTGCCGGCTCGATTGCCGCCAGCAAATCGAGCGCATCGGTCGCCAGATTGTAGTTGCGCCGGTTCAGCAGTTGCAATTCCAGCTCCACACCCATGGTGAACGGCCGCGATTTTGTGAATGGAAGTGAACTCATGTTATAGCCCTCTGATGAATTTTCAAGCGGCCGCACCGCCTGGCTTCACACATGTCCGCATTCGCCTGATTTGATCAGTGCGAACTGCGTGGCGATCGGCCCCAGTATTTCCAGCACGAACAGGCTGCCGACGATGATCGGGATGAAATCCGCCGTGGTGTTGGGATAGACGGCCGAAATCTGGATCAGGCCGAAGCCTGATTCGGTCAGCGGCAGGCTGCCGATGCCAAACCACGCAGCCTGCTTCCAGCTTAGCCGTGCCGGGCGCGCAAAGGCGAAGCTGGTCATGCCGATGGCCAGGCAGCGTGCCGTCACGACCAGCAGCACCGGTATGGCGATGACGCTCCAATGACGCAACTGCATGGAAGCGCCAAAGCTGATAAACATCAAAACGATAAATAATTCGCCGACAATGCCGAATTCCAGTTCCATCAAATCATAGCGATGGTCAAGATTGCGCGAGAGAATCGCAAACGCCAGCATGGTCAACAAGACCGGCAGATGCAAGGCGTGTGTCGCGCCGAGCGTGATCGTCAGGATGGCGATGACCAACACGAATTGCTGCGTCCGCTGCCGCCCGAGCCAGCGCGCCAGCGGCATCATCAAAAGATAGGTGCAATACGCCAGCAAGAACGAGCCGCCGAGGGAATAGGCGGTATGCGAAATCAGCGTCAATACCGTAGCCGACTTCTCCGAGGCGAGCGCGGGCAGCAAGACGTAGGCGGCCAGCAGCGCAATGAAATTGTTGAGCGCGCTCATCGCGGCCAGGCGCCGTGTGATGTGTCCTTCTGCACGCAAATCGCGCATCACCGCCATCACGATGGCCGGCGACGTGCCGATGGCAAAAATCCCGGTCAGCATGGACGTACTGCGCGAGAGGCCGAACCATTCGAGCAGATACCAGGTAAGACCGAAGGTCAACAGCGCCGACGTCACGATGTTAAGCAGCAACCAGCGTTCGCGTACCAGCCATGCCAGGTCGACATAGCGGCCGAGCTGGTAGACTGTCAACGCAACCGCGATGTCGGCGAATATGCGCATGACGTCTGCCATGTCGCCCGACAGCCAGTTGAAGCCCCCGGAGCCGAGGATGAAGCCGATCAGCAGATAGCCGCTGATGCGCGGTATCCAGCTAACGCGGGCAATCAATTGAGCGCCGAGCAATCCGGAGATCAGCAAGGTGCCGAACAATATCAATGGATTCCAGGGAATGGGCAGCGTAACAGAGGGGATTGGAAAGTTCCAAGGCATGCGCGCTCCAAAAGGTTTATTGCTTTATTGTTAAATTCTTGGTGTTTGAGGCTTGAATGACAATACAGTTCCGCAAAATATTTCTTTTGTGAAAATAATGAGATCCGAGAAACATTCGGTTTGTCGAATTATTGCGTTGCGGATGGGGAAGGTTATATAGCGCCTCGCGCTGAGGCAACGGTAAAACTGCGGGTTCGGCGCACCGCTTTGGCAGCTTCTCTCGGATTCGGCAGGCTGACCGCAATTGTTCGCAAGCTGTTTCGAAAATCATTGTTTTGATCAAGGCATGCCCGCCGATCCGCCTGCCTAGCGTGGAAGCATGCCGGTTGCGAACAGCATGGCAGTATAATGTGCGGCTGCGCGACGGCAACCTCAAGCTTTTGCTTCTGCTCGTTGCGACGGCAAAACCGGGTCGGCGTCTCTGTCGCTGCCTTCAAGTCTCATAAAATAAAATCCAGACGATGTCTTCCAACTTCGAATTGCTCACGCCTCCGACTGACCCCCACGTCCCCGAGACTGCTTTTGGAAAGTGGTTCTTGCGTACCGAGACCTGGACTGTCCACGTGCTGGAACGCGCGCTGACCGATCTGCAGCACTTGATGGGGACGCAGCCGCATGCGTACCCCGTCGTGGCCGATGTGGGCTGCGGCTTTGGTCGTTCTCTGCCGAAGCTGCATGCGCGTTTCACCCCGCAACGGTTGATAGGCATGGACATCGATCCGGAGATGCTGGCAGCGTCGGCAGCGGAGACGTCGCGCGCCAATATCCCGGCTGAATTCCTCTGTTGCTCGAGTTCGAATATCTCTCTCGACGACAATACGGTGGATCTTTTGTTTTGCCATCAGACTTTCCACCATCTGATCGATCAGGAGCGCGCCATCGCCGAGTTCTTTCGCGTACTCAAGCCGGGCGGGGTGTTGCTGTTCGCCGAATCGACCCGTCGCTATATACACTCGTGGGCAATACGTCTGCTTTTCCGCCATCCGATGGAGGTGCAGAAAACTGCGCCCGAATACCTGGCCATGGTGCGTGATGCCGGCTTTCAGGTGCCGGATTCCGCCGTGTCTTACCCGTTTTTGTGGTGGAGCAGGGAAGACCTGGGGATGATGGAGACGTTGTTGCGCATCAAGCCGCCTGTCGAGCGTGAAGAAACGTTGATCAATCTGGTTGCGACCAAACCGCTGGCTACTTGAGTGCGCTAACCTGCCGGATTTGATGGCTTGACATGAAAAAAGCCGCTCGACTCGCGTCGAGCGGCTTTCTTTTACGGCTACTGGTTACAGCTTGCCCGACAAACTGATGCCGATGGTACGCGGTGGTATGCGATAGGCTTCGTTGCTCACGCTTTGCACAACCGGGTGCTGGATGATCATGTCGTTATTGAACAGGTTCTTGACGAACAACGACAGTTCCCATTTGTCCCAGGTCACACCGGTGCTGGCATCAACCGTGTTATAGGCCGGACGCGAATAATCGGGATTGTTGGGATCGAGCGCGCCGTTGCTGGCACCGGTCCAGTGAGCCGCGCCCCGGGCAAATCCATACACATCGCCGCTGATGTTGAAGTTGTATTGGCCGGTGAACGATACGTTGTACTTGGGCACGCCCGGGAGATTGGCGCCGTCGACTGCGCCTGTCACGCCGGCGTTGGCACCGGCGCTATCGGCCAGGGTTGCATGTGTGGTGCCGACTGCCAGGCCCAACAGGATGTTCGAAGTCGGTTTTGCCTTGACTTCCAATTCCGCGCCGTAGCTTGTTGCGTTACCAACGTTGGTGTTGTAGTTGAAGCCGCAACCGAGCGCGATTTGTTGCTGCAGGTTTTTCCAGTTGAGATAAAACACCGAAGCATTGACCGAGAGGCGGTTGCCGAGGAAACGCGACTTGTCTCCCAA
>FSYV01000160.1_pt1 | contig 11777 bp, 12 predicted proteins | sample 1638641 | NCBI WGS metagenome assembly FSYV01 (sample SAMEA3914813, study PRJEB12502) | metagenome | biome: forest; material: soil | place: Canada | collected 2011-07-07 | depth 0.3 m
CCTTCAATGTTGCGTATGGTGTTCATGATGTTTCCTTTGCAGTGAGAGAAAATGGACTTCAATTGAATCGTTGAGGTTTAAATCATCTTGCTTGTCGAAGCGTTTTCCTTGATCATCTCGGCCTTTTCAGCTGCCGTGAGGCGTTTGCCGACGATGGTGACAGGCGCCAATTGCACGACCGAGTTTTGCGCGACGCTACGTGCAGCCGATGCGGCATGCGCGCCTTGCAACGAGATCGAGAGGATGGCCGCAGCGCAAAAACCTGCGATTGCGGTCAAGGTCGAAGCTTCAATAAAACGTGTGGTGTTCATGATGTTTCCTTTCGTTTGTGTGTTTGCGTATGGTCACTTTAGACAAGCGACTGGCAAAGCGCTACGCGTATGCGACAGACGGATTGTTTCGCGGGACGAAGCGCAAAAAGTCCGGGATGGAACGGTGACCAGCTGCCGTTTTTGGGGGTTTGCTGGGATGGGCGGTGAAAAGAGGGGCAAAAGCTGGCGAAATGCGGGCTTTTGTTTCAATGCGGAAAAATTTTGCGTGAGGTATTTGCTACCGCCGCGTCACCAGCACCATGGTTCCGAGCAAGGCACCGGTCCGGCATGCTTCGATAGTGTGTGCGGGCAAGCCGCTCTGCTTAAGGCAGGAGTTCAAACCCACGATTGATCAGAAAACCAATTCACGCGGCCCGTCCGGAAGCATTGCAGAGACGTCCAGCTGTCGTGCGCAGAAGTTCTTCACGTCGAAATCGTAGCGCTGCTGGAAAGAGATCGTCTCGCAGTGCATTTGCTCGGCGTAGGTTTGCATCAGCACTAGCGCCGAGAGCAGTTTGGACTGCGTCAGATATTTTTCGATTGCGGCCGAAAGTATCGGGTAGTCGGCATTTTCCTTTGTGCCGCCATAAACAAGTTTCAAATCGAATCTTGCCAGCCAGATCGGATCATCGACGATAAATTCCGGCGCTTCTTTCAGCGAGCAAAGCCAACGAAGGGCCTTGACCGGACGTTGGCCGAACGATGGCGGGGAGATGATCGCCTGTAGCGCCGCCCTGGCTGCGTCGTCGATGCGGCCCAGGCGCAGATACTGCGCCCATAACGCGGTGTGTGCTTCGGTATACTCCGGCACGATGGCGATTGCGGTTTCCAGAAGCGCGATGGCTTTATCCACAAGTTGCGATTTCAAGACCAGTTTGGCAGCATCAAGACATGCTTTGGGAGAGCGCGGATCGTCGTGCAAGGACGGCGTCTCCAGATAGTCGCCTTCTTCCTCGGCGATGGATTTCCGGGCCTTGAGAAATGACGCGAGATTCGAATAGCTCGGCACCAATCGCCACTCGTCATGCCACACTTCCGCAACAATCGGCTCGACGCTCTCTCGGCCGATTGGCCAATACAAGCCGAAGCAATCGCCGTTGCCTAGCTCGCTCTCGGAAATTGAATAAAACCCCAAGGGCGGATAGGGAGAGAATGCTGCCCTCTCTTCGTCCATTGTCACTTGCTTCAACTGGGCAGGGAGTTTCATGCCTATTCAGGTGCAGACTTCAATCCACACAAAACACATTCAGCTTGTTTCCCTCCGGATCGCGAAAGTAAGCGGCGTAGAACGTGCCGCCGCGCAAGCCCGGCCCGCCCTCGTCGGTGGCGCCGAGTTCCATCGCGAGTTTGTACAATGCGTCGACCTTGGCTTGCGAATCGACCACAAAGGCAGTCATGCAGCCGTTGCCGACCGTGGCCGGTTTGCCGTCGAACGGTTTGGCAATGCAAAAGCCGGGCTTGTCGTCGGCGGCCGACCAGGCGATGTAGTTATCCATTTCCATCGAGCGCCGCGCGCCCATGGCGCCGAACAAGGCATCGTAGAAAGCCGCTGCGCGCGGCATGTCATTGGTGCCGATGGTGATGTATCCGATCATGGCCTGTCTCCTTTTGGATTGAAATGCCTGGGTGCGCCCGAGGTTTCGATTGTGCGCACCTTGCATGAATTAATCAAGCACGCCTCTGCTGATCCCGTGATGGCGATCCGACGGGATGATCGTTACCGCTTTCCTTGCTGCGGTGCTTCAGCCATGCGGCGCGCCATCCTTGAGCAAGGCCCAGCGCTCGTGATCGCGCCATACGCCATTGATTTTCAGGTAGCGTTCGGAAAATCCTTCCTGCTTGAAGCCCAGCCGGCCCACCAGTGCAATCGAGGCCGCATTGCCGGGCTGGATATTGGCTTCCAGCCTATGCAGGCCCAGCTCGCCAAAGGCGAACGCAATCGCCATGCGCAGCGCTTCTGTCATGATCCCCAGGCCGCCGAACTGCGCCATGCCGTAGTAACCAAGGTAGGCACTCTGGAACGCGCCCATCGCGATCTCGCTGATGTTGACCACACCCGCGATCGCATTCGTGTTCGCGTCGCGCGCAATCAGGCTCACGTTCGGCCCGCTCACGCTGCGGCCGAACCATGCATCGAAGCCGGCCTGGTCGACAAACGACGTGACCCAGGGCAGGTGATAGTCCTGATTGGCAAGGTTGGCGGCGATCAGCTCTGGAGCGTCGGCCGGGGTGACGCGATTGAGGCGGATTGTGGACATGGTTGCATTGTGCAGACTGGGGGGCCGCAATTTTATCTTGGCAGCCCGCACAGCACAATGCGTCAGAGCGACATGGGCTGGAATGCGATGGCACTCGGTGCAAGCGCCCGATCAGGATCTGGCCGCCCGGATGCGCATTCGAGCGCAACCGGCGTTCTTGCATCAGCCTACTTACCAGACGCGCCACCAAGGCTTGACAGCCGGCGCCAGCACGACGACCTCCTTGCCATCCGGGCCATACAGCTCGCCTTTGTCGCCTTGCACCTTGGCGGACAATTGTTCGGCCAGTTGCCACATCTTTTGCCTGACCTCTTGGTCCGGGTTCTTGCTCATGACGTTGCCGGTCGAGTGGTAGAACCAGGCCATGTTGCCGTCGACGCCGTGCTTGGAATATTTGAGCCACACCGCCATGCTCGAATCTTCCAGGCGGATCAGGTCGCCGCTGGTGAGGTCGGTCTCTTCGTAGCCGTCCAGGCGCAGCTCCGGGTCGGTGCGCACGAGGTCGAGCCATTCGGGCAGGGCGATGTCCTCGCCTTCCTTGTCAGACCAGTTTTGACGCCTTGTAACGTGAATGTCATAGCCCATGATGTGCGGAGTGTCTTGATGGATGGTTGGAGTGATCATTTTCCAAGCGTTGTTGCTTGCCGTCAAGTGCGCGCTTGTGCTTGATGCAGTAACGGCATGTTTGCAACCCGACTGCGCAGACAATTCGGTAAAATCCGCTTCCACTGGTGGCGGCAAATCTCGTGATCTGTTTGGGCTTTGGCTTATCTTACCTGACGTTACGGGCGGCGACTACAGCAGCGCAATCGATATGCAGGATGCATAGACCTCGAGGCAATCGTTTCCGTTGGCATGCGCCGCCACTGACGCATGACATTCTGTCAATCACGCAACTTCCGGTGCATGCCGCCGTCCTGGCGCGGTGCAGGAAGCCGCGCATGCGCGCTTTCATGGCCGAGCGAGAAAGTCTGTACTCACTTCCCAATGCAAAACCGCGAAAAGATCGCCCCCAGCAAGTCATCCGGCGTGAACTCGCCGGTAATGCTGTTCAAGCGCTCCTGCGTCAGGCGCAACTCCTCGGCAAACAGGTCGAGCGATTGATCGTCTTGTGCGGCGAGTTCGGCAGCGTTCGACAAGTGCAGGTGGGCGGCCTTTAGTGCGATCAGATGGCGTTCGCGTGCGAGATAGAGCGATTCGCCGGTTTGCTGCCAGCCGACCACGCGCAGCAGTTCGCTGCGCAACAGGTCGATGCCGACATGGTCGGACGCAGAGAGATAGACGTGCGTGGCGTCGCCGACCTGGTCGACGCCGGGCCTGTGGCCGGACAAGTCGATCTTGTTCCAGATGCGCATGACCGGCACGCTGCCGGGGAAACGCGCGACGACTTGTTCATCGGCCAGCGTCGGGCCCATGCTGGCGTCGAGCACGTGCAGGATGACGTCGGCGTTTTCCACCGCACCCCAGGTGCGCGCGATGCCGATGCGTTCGACTTCGTCGCCGGTTTCATGCTCGTCGCGGATGCCGGCGGTGTCGATCACGTTGACCGGTATGCCTTCGATCTGGATTGTCTCGGTGACCTTGTCGCGCGTGGTGCCGGCGATGGCGGTGACGATGGCGACATCGGCGCCGGCCAGGGCGTTCAACAGCGACGATTTGCCGACATTCGGCTGGCCGGCCAGCACGATGTTCAAGCCGTCGCGCAGCATCGCGCCTTGCGCCGCCTGGTTGAATACCAGGTCCAGCACGTTGCGGATGCGCTGTAGCTGGCCGCGCGCGTCGGATTTTTCCAGGAAGTCGATTTCTTCCTCAGGGAAGTCGAGCGTGGCTTCGACCAGCATGCGCAGGTGCACGACTTGTTCGACCAGTTCGTGGATCGCGCGCGAAAAATTGCCCGACAACGATTGCGAGGCGGACCTGGCCGCGGCTTCGGTGGAGGCGTCGATCAGGTCGGCCACGGCCTCGGCCTGGGCCAGGTCGAGCTTGTCGTTCAAGAAGGCGCGATGGGTGAACTCGCCCGGTTGCGCGAGGCGCAGGCCGATGTCTTCGCCGGCTTCGAGGCAGCGCGCCAGCAGCATTTGCAACACCACCGGGCCGCCATGGCCTTGCAGTTCGAGCACGTCTTCACCGGTGTAGGAGTGCGGCGCAGCAAAATAAATCGCCAGCCCCTGGTCGATCATGCTGCCGTCGGCATTCCTGAACGTGGTGTAGGTGGCGTGACGCGGCTGCAGCGTGGTGCCTTGCGGCAGCTTGCACAGTTGCGGGATCAGGTTGGCGATGTTCTTGCCGGAGAGGCGCACTACACCGATGCCGCCGCGTCCGGGTGCGGTGGCGATGGCTGCGATGGGTGAGGAGTCGTAAAGCATTTAAGTGTTCAGGTTGAGGCTTGCCCTATTATCGCGCCTCGCCGCACGGAATTGCCAGAGGGAATCGGGTTGTGATGTTTTTATGCATCAGTTGGAAGTGGAGGCGAGGCTTGTCGTTGATCGCCAGTTTTGGTCGATAGATTTGGCGTCGGCGCATTTCTCCCCTCGCCCGCGGGCGGGAGAGGGGCCGGGGGTGAGGGGGCTCGCCAAGACCGTCGGACTTGACAAAGCCCCTCATCGGATCGCCGCCCGCCCCCCTCCTGCCTGCGGGCGAGGGGAGTATTTAGCATTGGCGCAAAAAAACCGGCGCAAAGTGCGCCGGTTTTTACCCATCATTCCGACAAATAACGAAATCTACCACATGATCACGCGTTGCTCAGGCGCCAGATACATCGCATCGCCCTCCTTCACGCCAAACGCCTCATAGAACCCCGGCTGGTTGCGCACGGTGCCGAAGGCGCGTGTCGAACCCGGCGCGTGCGGATCGGTGGTCAGGAGACGCACCAGAGCGTTGTCGCGCGCCTTGTCGGTCCAGACCTGGCCGAAGCCGATATAGAAGCGCTGGAAGCCGGTGAAGCCGTCGATCACGGGCGGCTCCTTGCCTTGCAGCGAGATCTTGTAGGCTTTGTAGGCGATCGCCAGGCCGGAGTTGTCGGCGATGTTTTCGCCCAGCGTCAGTTCGCCGTTGACGTGATAACCCTTCAACGGTTCGTAGCCCGAGTATTGCTTGACCAGTGCAGCGGTCTTGGCGGCAAACTTCTTCTTGTCGTCGTCGGTCCACCAGTTGTGCAAGTTGCCGGCGCCGTCGTATTGTGCGCCCTGGTCGTCGAAGCCGTGGCTGATTTCATGGCCGATGACGGCACCGATCGAGCCATAGTTGACGGCGTCGTCGGCTTGCGCGTTGAAGAACGGCGGCTGCAGGATTGCGGCCGGGAACACGATCTCGTTCATTTCCGGGTTGTAGTAAGCATTAATGGTTTGCGGCGTCATGCCCCATTCATTGCGGTCGACCGGCTTGCCGAGCTTGTTGAGGTTGCGGTTGTATTCGAACACCGTGGCGCGCTGCACGTTGCCGAACAAGTCGTCCTTGTCGATCTTCAGGCTTGAATAATCGCGCCAGCTCGACGGATAACCGATCTTGGGATTGAAGGTGGCGAGCTTGGCCTTGGCCGCCAGCTTGGTTTCCGGGCCCATCCAGTCGAGCGTGTCGACGCTCTGGCGGAACGCTTCGAGCAGGTTCGCCACCAGCTTTTCCATGCGCGCCTTGTTTTCCGGCGGGAAGTACCTGGCCACGTAAAGTTTGCCGACGCTTTCCCCGATCGCGTTTTCTTCCAGGCCGACTGCGCGTTTCCAGCGCGGCAATTGCTGCGGTACGCCGTTGAGCTCCTTGCCGTTGAAGGCAAAGTTCTCTTCATCGTATGCTTTGGATAGCAGCGAAGAATTATTCGTCAGCACCTGCCAGGAAAAATACTCTTTCCACACCGGCAGCGGTGTCGATTTGATCAACTGGTTGAAGCCCTTCATGTAACTCGGCTGGCCGACGATCACGTAGTCGGTCTTGCCGGTAATGCCGGCTGCGTCGAGATATTGCTGCCAGCCGTAACCGGGCATCAACTTGCCGAGCTTGGCGATGTCGATCTTGTTGTAGGCCTTGACCGGGTCGCGCAATTGCACGCGGCTCCATTGCACGCGGGCCAGCCCGGTTTCCAGCTTGAGGATATCCCTGGCTTTCTTCGCCGCATTCCTGTCGCCGCCGAGCTCAAGCATCTTGGCGATGTGCTGCTCGTATTTGACGCGCGCTTCATGCAGTTTCGGATCGTTCTTCTTCAGGTAATAATCGCGGTCCGGCAAGCCCAGTCCGCCTTGCTCGAAATCGATGACATATTTGGTCGAATCCTTGTTGTCCAGGTGCACGCCGGGCGAATACGGCACATTGATCCCGACCTGGGCGAAATGCGCCAGCAGCGCCGGGATGCCGGACTTGTCCTTCAAGCCGTCGATCAGCGCGAACTCGCCGGCCAGCGGTTGCAGCCCGAGCGCCTCCAGCCTGTCCTGGTTCATGAAGCTGGCATACAGGTCGCCGATCTTTTGCGGATCGGAATCGGGCACCCGTTTCGGGTCGGCGGCGGCTTCCTCGATGAGGCCGCGCAATTGCGGCAGCGTGGCTTCGTACAATTCATCGAAGGCGCCCCAGAACGCACGGTCGCTGGGAATCTCGGCAGTCTTCACCCATGTACCGTTGACGTGCAGATAGAAGTTGTCCTGGATGCGGACCGTGTCGTCGAAATTCTTTTGGTTGATGCCGGACAGCAGCGCGGCGGGCGCTGAGGCACCGACGGGTGTAGCGGGCGCAACATCGTCGGCGGCCAGCGCGACGCCGCCAAGAAATAATGCGGGGATTGCTGCAATCAGATAGCGATTCATGGGCATGTCCTGTTCTTCATGTCTGTTCAGGGTGGGTTTTTATTGGCCAGAGTCGTCGCAGCCTGCGCTGGTGCCCCCGTGTCCGTTGTGCATTTGTTATGTCCGTATTATCGCGGAAAAAATGACAAGCAACCAATTGCGACAAAGAATCAGTGCAGCGTTGTGTCATTACCCCATTCGGCGACAAAATCATCGCGAAAGGAACGGACTAGCTCCAGGCGCGCACGCCCCAGCTTTCTGCCGGCTTCGGTTTGCATCGTCGCCGGCAACTTCTCCAGTTTCACCGCGATGTGATCGAGCGCAAAGGTGCGGTCGTCCGGCGCGCGTCGCATCGCCAGCGGATCTTGCGGATGCGCGAGTGCGGAATTCATCTTGCCGGCGGTGTAAAACAGGCGTGCCAGGCCGACAGCGCCCAACGCATCGAGGCGATCGGCATCCTGCACGATCTTTGCTTCGATGGTGGTCGGGCTGATGGCTGCGGAAAAGCTGTGTGCCTCGATGGCATGCGCAACGCCGGCCAGTTTGTCGGCGGGAAATTCGTGCCGCGCCAGCGCCGTCCGCGCCGCCAGCGCCGCCAGTTGCGACGCGCCGGCACGTTCCGGGTGGTCCTTGGGCAGGTTCACCAGGTCGTGCAGGAAGCATGCGGCTTGCACGACCAACGCGTCGGCTTCCGGATAAGCGGCCAATAGCGACTGCGCGGTCTGCCACACGCGCAGCAAGTGGTTGATATCGTGTGCGCCGTCGTCATGGTGATCGGCGGTGGCGATGGCAATCAGATGCGGCTGCCAGGCGGAAAGCGCTGCATTCATGCACGGCCCCAGATGGCGTCCTCGCTCCAGCCGAGTTCGGCGAAATCACCGGCGCGGTCGCCGGCATCTGCCTGGCGGAAGAAGTCGTCGAGCTGCGGCGGCGCAACCGGCGTGCCGGACAGCATCGCGTGCACCTGGCCACGATGATGGATCTGATGCTGGAACACATGCGCCAGCAGGCGCGTGCGCGTCTCATGCAGCGCCCCGGCCGGGCGCAGGATCGTGATGCTGCGCTCCATGTCGGCATCGACCAGTGACTTGCAATACGCGATCAGGCGCGCATCGACCCTGGCCTGCTCGGCGGACCATGCAGCTGCCGTGGCGCATGGTTCGCGATCGGCCAGGAACACGGTTGAGTTCGGATGCGGCGCGTCGCCGCGCCCTTCGCGCTCCAGTGCCTCGACGTAGACCCAGTCGACGATCAGCAGATGGTTGAGGGTGCCCTTGATGGTCGGAAAGAAGCTGGTGCGCGCGGCGATGAAATCGGCCTGGCTCAGTTGTGCGCAAGCCTTGGCGAGACGGAAGTTGGCCCACGCGTTGTTGTAGGCCATGGTGAGGAAATGGTGCGCGAGCGGGTTTGCTTTGGTGGTGGGCATGGCGGCGGCTTTGATCTGTTCGTCGTGTGGCAAGGATAGCGCAAATTGCGCAGGCGGTTTTCTCCCCTCGCCCGCTTGCGGGAGAGGGGCCGGGGGCGAGGGCGATTGTCAAGTCCAATGGTCTTTGCGAACCCCCTCACCCCCGGCCCCTCTTCCGCCCGCGGGCGAGGGGAGAAAAGAAAAACCCGCGACAAGCGCGGGTTTTTCTCACAACCGTTTTAACCAATCAAGCTCAAGCCTTGACAGCCGGCGCACTCAACTTCTTGGTAATCAACCACTGCTGCACGATCGACAGCACATTGTTCACCACGTAGTACAGCACCACGCCGGACGGGAACATGAAGAACATCACCGAGAAAATCAGCGGCATGAACATCATGACCTTGGCTTGCACCGGATCGGGCGGGGCCGGATTCAGCTTGCTCTGGACAAACATCGAGACCGCCATCAGCACCGGCAGGATGCTCAAGGGGTCAGGCGTGGAAAGGTCGTGGATCCAGCCTACCCACGGCGCGTTGCGCGTTTCCACGCTGGCCTGCAGCACCGAATACAGCGCGATGAACACCGGCATCTGCAACAGCACCGGCAGGCAGCCGCCAATCGGGTTGACCTTCTCGGTCTTGTACAACTCCATCATGGCCTGGTTCATCTTTTGCGGATCGGCCTTGTGGCGCTCGCGGATGGCCGTCATCTTCGGCGCCAGCAGCTTGGTCTTGGCCATGCTGCGGAAGCTCGATGCGGAGAGCGGGAAGAACACGATCTTCATCAGCACGGTGAAGGCGATGATGGTCCAGCCCCAGTTGCCCAGGACTTTGTGGATCTGGTCCATGACCCAGAAAATCGGTTTGGCGACGATAGCGAACATGCCGTAATCGCGCACTACCTCAAGGTTAGGAGCCAGTTTGTCGAGTACTTGACCTTCTTGCGGACCGCTGTAGAGCGTAGTGTCGATACTGCCGGTTGCTCCCGGCGCAATGCTCGGATACTGCAGCGTCGTGCCGATGGCGAACAGGTTGCCGCCGAGCGACTTGGTGTAGATTTCGCGCGGCGTGTGCTCCGGCGGCACGAAGGTCGACACGAAGAAATGCTGGATCACGGCGATCCAGCCCTCGTTGGCTTTTTTCACATGGTCGTCGCTGCCTTTGGCAATTTTCTCGAACGCCATTTTTTCAAAACTCGCGGTCTCGCTTGACATCGCCGTGCCGGTGTACGGCGTCGGCGCAAAGCGCGGCGTCGGCGGCTGCTTGCCGTCCCGCACCAGGCGCAGATCCAGCGTCGGCGCAATCGCCGCTGCCGTGTTGTTGGTCACATCGTGCTTGACGTCGATCGCATACTGGCCGCGCTTGAACGTGAAAGTCTTGGTCAGCTTGACGCCGCCCTTTTCCGAATCGAACACCAGTTGCAAGGTATCGCCGTTATTCAGCGAACGCGGGCCGGGGCGCGCCACGTAGCCGGAACCCATGCCGGGGAACGCCGCATCGGTCAGGCCGGTTTGCGCCAGGTAAGTCTGGTCCGGCGCGTCGTTGAAGATCACCACGTTCTTAGGCGGCGCGGTGTCCTCGGTATGGCGGAACTTTTCGACGATCACGTCCCACAGCATCTGGCTCTTGGTTTCCTGGTATTGCAGCAGTTCAAGGCGTTTCAATTCGCCGCCGGCGGTGTCGAAGGTGGCCTTGAATACGTCGGTCGAGATGACGATGTCTTCGCTCTTGACCGGGGTTTCGCCGGGCGTTGCAGTAACAGTTGCTGCTGCAGCGGCCGCCGGGTTGGCGGCGGCGGCCGACGCCGCATTGGGCACGGCCGGGTTGGCGCCGGCAGTGGGCGCAACGCTTGCCGTTGGAGGCGCCGCGCCGAACAGCGGCGCCTTGCCATTGTGGACGTTCCAGTTATTCCATATGGTCAATAGGGAAAACAGGAACACGAACCACAGAATGCCACGTTTGATATCCATAAGTGTCGTCGATTGATGTTCAGGAAATGTTCGGAAAATTCAATGATGCCCGCAGCCGCATGCAGCGCGCGCGTTTGGATCGTTGCGGTGATCGCCCTGACCACCTTCTTTCTTCGGCACCGGGTCGTTGCCGCCCGGATGCCACGGATGGCATTTACCCAGCCGCACGGCCGCAAGCATAACGCCTTTCAGGGGCCCATGCTCGCGTATCGCTTCCATCGCATAATTGGAGCAGGTGGGATAGAAGCGGCAAGACTGTCCCAGCAGCGGGCTGATAGCCAGTTGGTAGCCGCGCAGCAATATCAGCAAGAGCCTGGTCAGCACGGTTTTCATGGCGACTCCACGGCAGTTGGCGCGACAAACTGCGCAGCGAACAGGCGCGACAATTCCACCTTGAGCTCGCGCTTCAAGGCGGCAGTCGTTGCCGGATTCGCTTTCGTGTTGACAGGCTTGGACAAGCGCACCACGCAATCGACCGCCTGCAGCGATGCCTGGCGGAACAGTTCGCGGGAAATCCGTTTGATGGTATTGCGGGTGACGGCGCGCGGCGCAAAGCGCTTGGCCGCGACCACCCCCAGGCGGGCGTGCGCTAAGTCGTTTGTGCGGATATAAAGCACAAAATGTGCGGTCCGTTGCACGGGGCGCAAACGAAAAACGGATGAAAACTCATCCGTTTTTACGATTCGCCGATCGCGCGCATAGTCGTGGCTATCTTGACTACCCGCTTTGCGATCGCCGGTCACGCCAGCAGCAAACTCGTTTGCCGGGCTTAAGCAGCCAGGCGCTTGCGGCCCTTGGCGCGACGTGCGTTGAGCACTGCACGGCCACCACGGGTTGCCATACGGGCGCGGAAACCATGGGTGCGCTTGCGGCGTACGACGGAAGGTTGGTAAGTACGTTTCATTGTGGACTCGCTAATCAGCAAAAAATAAATCGGATCATCACGCCCAACGCCAGGGGACACAAAAGGCTACCGAGGCCGGCGCATGCTGATGCTGCTGACGCCTTGGGGCCACAACAGAAATTCCAACATCGCGGGGAGTGAACCCGTGATTAGACAGC
>FSYV01000499.1_pt1 | contig 11775 bp, 7 predicted proteins | sample 1638641 | NCBI WGS metagenome assembly FSYV01 (sample SAMEA3914813, study PRJEB12502) | metagenome | biome: forest; material: soil | place: Canada | collected 2011-07-07 | depth 0.3 m
AAGAAGGACTACAACAACGGCGAGCCGGAGCGACAAGGCGACGAGCATAACTTTGCCAAATACCAGGAGCGTGTGACTGCCATGCGCGACGACATCTCGCGCACGGAAAAAAACATTGAAGCCTTGCAGCGTGAATTGAAACGGGAAACCGGCGACGCGCGATAAGGGCGTGTGACAGAAATCGACAGGGCCGCGCCAAGCGGCCTATTTTTTTGGGAACGAATTTTGGAATCTCGCAATAACAAAGGCTCGGACAAAATGGAGGGCGCGGCGTCCAGGTCGCTCGGCGGACTTGACCTTCTGGCATCTTCGATCATCATTCTCGATGCTGCGGGTCAGGTGACCTATGTCAATCCGGCAGCGGAAAACCTGCTCGAGAGCGCCGCCAGGGCGCTCTACCAGCAAAACCTGATCGACCTGTTCCAGAATGGCCAGGAGCTGGTTGAGGTTTTCCGCCAGGCACGAGAGCATCAGTTTGCCGACAAGCGTCTCGATCTGACGCTGGAACGCAATGGGCGCGAATCGCTGCAGGTGCACGTGGTCGTCACGGCGCTCGACGACCCCGAGATGCCGGTCTTGATCGAGTTGCGCGAAAATGTGCAACAACTGAAGGTCGACCGCGAGGAGCGCATTCTGGACCAAAGCCAGGTGAACAAGGAATTGATTCGCAATCTGGCGCATGAAATCAAGAACCCGTTGGGCGGTATTCGCGGCGCGGCGCAGTTGCTTGAGCTCGAATTGCCCGAGCGTCAACTCAAGGAATTGCGTGAATACACGCAAGTGATCATCAAGGAAGCGGACCGGTTGCAAACCTTGGTCGACCGTCTGCTGGCGCCGCACCGCCTGCCGCACATCGTCGGCGACGTGAACATCCACGAGGTGTGCGAGCGCGTGCGCAGCCTGATCGTGGCGGAATTCCCGGTCGGCTTGTCGATCAAGCGCGATTATGACTTGTCGGTTCCCGAGTTTCGCGGCGACAAGGAGCAACTGATCCAGGCCGTACTGAACATCACGCACAACGCCGCGCAGGCGTTGTCGGAACGCATACAAGCAGGCGATGCGCAGCTGACTTTTATGACACGCGTCGCGCGCCAGGTCACATTGGCCAAGGTGAGATATCGGCTGGCATTAGACTTGCATATCATCGACAATGGACCGGGTATCCCGCTAGAAATTTACGATCGCATTTTTTACCCCCTGGTGTCGGGACGCGAAGGCGGAAGCGGATTGGGCTTGACCCTGGCGCAGACCTTTGTGCAACAGCATCAGGGCGTGATCGAATGTGAAAGTCGTCCGGGATACACCGATTTTAGAATGTTGATACCGTTGCCTTGATGCGCCTCTAAAAATCTAATGCTGAGCTGGCAAATTCGTCAATCTCGGGCCTGTGATGCTTACTGTACAGCCGTACGGTTGCGCCTCACGATTTGGCCTGGGACCACTCGCCATGATTTTTCAGAGGTGTCCTTGAGATAGCAACAATGAGTAGCACTGAGGAACAATGAAACCAATCTGGATCGTAGACGACGATGAGTCGATTCGCTGGGTGCTTGAAAAAGCGCTGGCGCGAGAAAATCTGGCAACGAGAAGTTTTTCCAATGCGCGCGATGCCATTGAAGCGTTGAATAGCGGCTTGCCGCAGGTGCTGGTGTCCGACATCCGCATGCCGGGAGAGTCAGGCCTCAAATTGCTGCAGGAAGTGAAGGCGCGCCACCCGGGCTTGCCTGTCATTATCATCACTGCCTTTTCCGACCTCGATTCCGCCGTGGCGGCTTTCCAGGGCGGGGCCTTCGAGTATCTGGCCAAGCCGTTCGATGTCGACAAGGCGGTCGAGCTGATACGGCGTGCGCTGGAGGAAAGCCTGCGCGAAGCCATCGTCGAGCAATCGACCATCACTGCGCCGGAAATCCTGGGGCAGGCGCCGGCCATGCAAGACGTGTTTCGCGCCATCGGCCGGCTTTCCCAATCGAATGTGACGGTGCTCATTACCGGCGAATCGGGTTCGGGCAAGGAATTGGTGGCGCGGGCGTTGCACAAGCACAGTCCGCGCGGCTCGCAACCGTTCATCGCCTTGAACACGGCGGCGATCCCCAAGGAATTGCTCGAATCGGAATTGTTCGGCCATGAGCGCGGCGCCTTTACCGGCGCGCAGGCGACGCGGCGCGGCCGCTTCGAACAGGCCGAGGATGGCACCCTGTTTCTCGATGAAATCGGCGACATGCCATTCGACCTGCAGACGCGACTGCTGCGGGTCTTGTCGGACGGCCACTTTTATCGCGTCGGCGGGCATCAGCCGCTGAAGGCGAATGTGCGCGTGATCGCGGCCACGCACCAGAATCTCGAACAGCGGGTGCGCGACGGCTTGTTCCGCGAAGACTTGTATCACCGGCTCAACGTGATCCGCCTGCGCTTGCCCAGCCTGCGTGAGCGGCGCGAAGACATACCGATACTGGCGCGGTTCTTCCTCGCGCAAAGCGCCAAGCAACTGGGCGTCGAAGCCAAGCGGCTGTCCGACAATTCGATGCAGTTCCTGAGCACGCTCGATTTCCCCGGCAATGTGCGGCAACTGGAGAACCTGTGCAACTGGATCACGGTGATGGCGCCGGGCCAGACGGTCGAAGTCAAGGATCTGCCGCAGGAATTGATCGACACGCAGCCGCAATCGCTTTCCGCACCCGCCAGCCCGCCCGTTTCTGCGTCACAGCACACGGCACCGGCCTACGCGAGCAGCGCGATAAATGGGGTCGATGCATCCCCGGGCGAAAAAAACGACAAGCTCAATTGGGTTGCGCTACTGGAAAGCGAGGCTGCGCAAATGCTGACCGCAGGGCAGCCAGAGGTGATGGATGCGCTGGGGCGGCTGTTTGAATCGACGCTCATCAAGGCGGCGCTCAAGCACACGCACGGACGCAAGAACGACGCGGCGGTGCGGCTAGGCATAGGGCGCAACACCATCACGCGCAAGATCCACGAACTTGGCATTGATGGGGCCAAGGACGATTGAGAGGAACTGACCTTGCACCCCTTTCCCGCCAGCGGGCGAGGGGTGTAAAACGCCTGCGGCGCAGCGCCTCGGCGTCCGATTCCTGTACGCGACTGCGTGCTGCGATTCAACTATCCGGCGTGACTGTCTTGATCACTTTGCCGTCTGCATCGAGCATGCGGATTTCCGCGCGCCCTTGTGCCGTCACCAATAACTGCATTCTCGGTTTCCCCAGCGCGTCCTTTAGCGTCAGCGACGACGAACTATCGTCCGTGGTTCCCAGGAACACGCGGTTTCTGGAAAAGCGACCTTCATCGCGCATGCGCGCATAGAAGGCTTCGCGCTCGGCAGCGGTCATTTTGCGTCCTTCCGCGACGATCTTTTTCTGGTCGTCTAGCGAGGTAGAGGTGTAGCTGGGAACGTCATTGATCTTGATTGCGGAATTCGAAGACTTTTCGTTGTCGCCGTGGAAAAGTTGCAACGCCTGGTCCTGGCGGAAGCGGTCGAACGTGAGCGACAATTCGGCGTCTACCGTACCGTCTGCCTTTTGCAAACCGTTGTAGACGAAGCCGCCATTCTCGGTACCTTCGTCGTTGATGAACAGCATACCGGCGACATCGCTTCGATCGGGGCGCTTGCCTTCCTTGCCCTGCACAAAGTCGCCGGGGAATTGGGCGCGGTTCGATATGATCAGTCGCTTCGTCCCATCGGGTTCGACAATGTTGATGCGTCCGACTGTGATCTCGTCGAAGTGCGCATGGTTTGCCGGCGCCTTTGCCCCAGTCAACGAAAAGACTGCCGCGAGCGCGGCGGCCATGGTGGTGCATCCTGCCAGGAACGTTCGTATGGACGACATGTCGGGTATCTCCTTCAATAGTCGATAAGGTTGCAGTTTCCGGCGCAATACCGAAAGCGGCATTCTCGATGGTGCTTCCGGTTGCGCAGGGAAGCGAGATCCGGACCGGGTTGGGCGCTGGTGGCGAATGATTCAAGGAAATTGTACCGTATAGTGCGGTGGATATTCGGTGCGAGAATTGGGCAGTGGTCGCTAGTCGTCGGCCAAAATGATGAAAACCGCCGCTTCATGGAACCGGTGCGCCAACTTTATACCGGCTGCAGGCGAGGGGCATTTCAATCCGCTGTTGGTCATACGCGACAAATGTTCAAAATGGCGGGGAAACCCCTTACAATCGCTACGTGAGTTCCGCCCTTGTCGCGCGACGCGGCAAGGGCGGAACTGGAAATCCTTAGTTGTCATCATCGCCAATACCACCGACTGCGCCGCCATAGTGTCTTTTTTTCGCACCCTCAAGTTCAAGTTCCTGCTGTTCGTATTGATATTGCTGACCATTGCAAGCTTGCTCGTCTTGCACGAAATGCATACGTCCCACTACCAGGCAGAGCATTTTTCCAAGATCGCCGCGGGATTGCGCTTCAAGCTCGGCGAAGGTCCGAGCAAATCGATCCGCTTTCCCAAGACCGGGCCCTACGACGAACGCCTCGGGTATAGCAAGATCCCCGATTACACCAAGCTGTTGAGCCAGCAGAATTTCATCGTGACCGAACAGGCGCGCATGTCGCCCGACATGATGAACCTGCCATTGCCACCCATCTACCCGGAAAAGGATCAGGCCGGACTCGACCTGTTCGATAACAAGCAGCAACTGCTCTACAGCGCGCGCTCGCCCGAGCGCGTGTACGCCGGCTTCGACGCCGTACCGAAGCTCCTGGCTGCCACGCTATTGTTCATTGAAGATCGCGAACTGCTCGACACGACGCATCCAGAGCGTAATCCGGCAGTCAATTGGAGCCGGCTCGATCGGGCAGTGTTCGATCAGGCGTTGCACGCAGTCAATGCGTCGCATGAGGCGCCCGGCGCCAGCACGCTGGTGACGCAGATTGAAAAATACCGCCATTCGCCGGACGGCCGCACGACGTCGGCCAGGGAGAAACTGCTGCAGATGGAATCGGCTTCGATCCGCGCCTACCTGCACGGACCGGACACGATGGCGAGCCGGCGCCAGACCGTGGTGGCTTACCTCAATACCGTACCGCTGACGGCCAAGGCCGGTTATGGTGAGATCAACGGGCTCGGCGACGGGTTGTGGGCCTGGTATGGGCGCGACTTTGCCGAAGTCAATACGCTGCTGACCAATGCGCGCAAGGAAAACGAGCGGCAACATCTGCCTGCGCTGGCGCTGGCCTACAAGCAGGCATTGTCGTTGATGATTGCGCAACGCCGGCCATCCTATTTTTTGCGTGAGGGCGCACCGGCCCTGATGCAAATGACCAATAGCCATTTGCGCCTGCTCGCGGCGGCCGGCATCATCTCACCGGCGCTGGAGCAAACCGCGTTACCGCTGAAGCTGGAATTGAATCAAGGCACGTTGATCGAGCCGGCCGGTTCGTTCGTCTCGCGCAAGGCGGTCAATACGCTACGCATGGATCTTTCCACGCTGCTGCACACGTCGCACCTGTACGATCTCGATCGCATCGACATGTCGGTGCAAACCACGCTCGACGCCAACATCCAGCAAGCCGTGACGCAGGTGCTGCGCGATCTGCGCGACCCGGCCCATGCCAAGGCGGCGGAACTGTTTGGCCATAACTTGCTTGCGCCGGGCGACAACCCGGGCCGCCTGACGTTCAGCTTCACCCTGTTCGAGCGCGGGGTTGACGCCAATCTGCTGCGCGTGCAGACCGACAATCTCGACCAGCCGTTTGACATCAATAGCGGCGCGCGGCTCAATCTCGGCTCCACCGCCAAGCTGCGCACGCTCATCACCTATCTGGAGATCGTCACCAACCTGCACAAGTTCTACGCCGACATGGAACCCGCCGACCTGGCGCGCGTGCAGGTCGATCATGAAGACGTGCTGAGCAAATGGGGTCTCGATTATTTCGCCAGGAATCCCCACAGCACGCTGGCCGATACCCTGGAAGCGGCCATGCTGCGCACCTATTCCGGCAATCCTGCGGAAGTGTTCTTCACCGGCGGCGGCGAGCAGCAGTTTGAAAATTTCGAGCCGGAAGAAAACGGCCGCATCATGACCGTGCGCGAAGGCTTTCAGCACTCGGTCAACCTGGTCTTCGTCCGATTGATGCGCGATATCGTGCGCTACTACGAATTCAAGACATCGAGCGCTAATATTCAGCGCCTGGCCGATGCTGCGGAGCCGGAAGAGCAAGACAGTGAGAAACACGAAAAGCACGGCAAGAAAAGTGGCAAAAAGCGCAGCAAGGGCGACAACGACGATGACGATAATGCCGGTGAGCCTGGCGACGTAGTGCGCCGCGCTGCGCTGTCGCGCTTTGCCGATAAGGAAGGCAAGGAATTCCTGGGCCGCTTCTACAAGAAATACGCCGGCAAGACCAGCGATGAAGCGGAGCAGATGCTGATCGACTCGATCCATGCGCGCCCCAAGCGGCTGGCCATCATTTATCGCAGCCTGGAACCGCAATCTGATCTGGCGCATTTCAGCACATTCATGCGCGGGGAATTTCCCGAAGCCGAATTGAGCGATCAAACCTTGCAGACCTTGTACGACAAGTTCGGCATCGATCAGTATTCGCTCAACGATCGCGGTTACCTGGCCGGCGTGCATCCGCTGGAACTCTGGCTGGTCGGTTATCTGCGCGCGCATCCGAATGCCTCTTTCGCGCAATGTGCCGAGGCCAGCCGCGACGAACGTCAGCAAGTGTATGAATGGCTGTTCAAGACGCACAACAAGAAAACCCAGGAGACGCGCATACGCGAGTTGCTCGAACTTGAAGCGTTCCAGGAAATCGGCGCAGCGTGGCGCCGCCTCGGCTATCCGTTCGGTGCCTTGACGCCATCGATTGCGAGCGCGCTCGGCGCGTCGGGCGACCGCCCCGCGTCACTTGCGGAATTGATGGGCATTATCGTCAACAAGGGCATGCTGATGCCGGTGCGCAAACTGCAAGGCATCCAGTTTGCCAAGGGCACGCCGTATGAAACCCATTTCACGCAGGTGCCGCCTGGCGGCAAGCGCATGCTGCCGGAAGAACTGACCGACATCGTGCGTCGCTCGCTGATCGACGTAGTGCAGGGCGGCACCGGCGTGCGCCTGCGCAACGGTTTCGGGCAAAAGGACGGCAGCGCCATCGAAATCGGCGGCAAGACCGGCACCGGCGACCAGCGCTACGAGACTTATGCGCCTGGTGGCCGTTTGATCGAGTCGCGTGCCGTCAATCGCTCCGCGACGTTCGTCTTCCTGATCGGCGATAAATATTTCGGCACGATCACGGCCTATGTGCATGAGCCTTATGCTGCGGACTACAACTTCACCAGCGCGTTGACGGTGCAGTTGCTCAAGTCGCTGATACCGGCATTGCAACCGTTAGTTACTCAGCAAGTCACGCAAAAAGCCACTGCCCCAAAGGCAAAGCCAGGCAAGTCTTGACATCGCCGCACTTGTCACCGGACGTGCTGCGATAGCACTCCGGGCTGTCAGCCTGCTGCATTTTCATTCATCTCATTATTTTCCGCGTTGCGGCATTTTGGCCGCAACCGCTTCTTAATTTATAAAATTCCCCAAGTGGTATTCGGTTGTACTGTTGTTTGTCGTTGAATTGTCGCGGGTGGTATCTTGTTCATTGGAATCCGCTATGGCACCATGGTTTCAATGAAGTGGGAATTACTTTAATTCTGAAATATTTCGATACTACGATAACTATAATGGACAATTTCAAAATACTAATTCGACTTCTTACCAATCAGGGTTGCCGCTCCGACATCGCTTTCAATTTCGATGCGGAATCTGAAGCGCATGCCTTGACCGCGGCGGCCCAGGCTTGCATGGAGCGCGCCGACATGATGCCGACCGACGGCGGGATATCGCAACTCGATATTTCCGTTTGCGACTGTCGCGCGCGCCCGCTGGAGATGATACGGATACGCCCGAATGGGTTGCAGGCACTATTTGAGCGCGACGTGATGGGCGTCGTCAATTGCCTGCCCTGCTTCACCCTGCAGCCGGGAGATAGCGAAATGTTTCACCTGGCCGCGCACGGCTTGCTGGTCGAAACGCGGTCACGCACAGCGTGGACAGAGTAGCCGCGCTGCAGGCTACATTCCCGATTCCTGCTGCAGCTTGCGCCATAGCGTGGTGCGGCTGATGCCGAGGTATTCTGCGGCCGCCTGCCGGTTGCCGGCAAAACGTGCCACCACCCCGGCGTAACTCTCCATAGTAGGCGATGCCATGCCGGCCGGATTTGCTGCGCGTGCGCCCTGTGCGATCTGCATCGCCAGCTCCGGGGCAACCCCCAGGACAAATGACGGCGTCAGGGCTTGCAGCGGTTCTGCCGCGAGGAACAGCGCGACGCGCTCCATGAGGTTGCGCATCTCCCTGACATTACCGGGCCACGAATAATTTTCGAACAGGGTGGCGCAGGCTGAAACTTCAGCATGCAGATTGGCATGCGGACGAACCCCCAATGCTGCCAGTGCGGTTTTAAGATGCCATTCCGCCAGCGCCCCGACATCGGTGGCGCGTTCGCGCAGGGGTGGAAGGTGCATGCGCAATACGCCCAGCCGATAAAACAGGTCGGCACGGAATTGACCATCTCGCACACGCGCATCGAGATCGCAATGGCTGGCGCCGATGATGCGCACGTCAACCGGAGTCGGTCGCGTGCCGCCGACCCGTACTACTTCGCGCTCTTCCAGCACACGCAACAGGCGCGTTTGCAAGGACAGTGGCATTTCGCCGATTTCGTCGAGGAACAGCGTGCCGCGATGTGCCGCTTCGAACAACCCGGCATGGCCGCCGCGGCGCGATCCGGTGAAGGCGCCTTCCTCGTAGCCGAACAGTTCGGATTCGAGCAAGGATTCCGCGACGGCGCCGCAGTTGATTGCGACGAACGGCTGGCGCGCGCGCAGGCTTTCGCTATGAATCGCTTGCGCCGCCAATTCCTTGCCGGTGCCGGTCTCACCCTGGATCAGGACAGTGGCGGGCGATTTGGCAAACAGGTATATCGATTGCCTGACTTGCTGCATGGCGCTCGAATCGCCGCGCAAATCTGCTATGCCGTGCTTGACGCGCAAGGTGTCGGCGACGGCATGATGGCGCCCGCGTCCCGATTCGAGGCGGGTGAAGCGCGCCAGTTCCAGTGCATCGTCGAATGCTTGGCGGATCGAGCCGGCCGAGTAGACGAATACGCCGGTCAATCCTGCCTCGTCGGCCAGATCTGAAATCAACCCGGCACCGACGATGGCCTTGATGCCGCCAGCCTTCAGCTCGCTGATTTGCGCGCGCGCATCTTCTTCCGTCACGTAGGCGCGCTGCACGATCTTGAGCCCGAAGGTGGCCTGGAAGTCGGCTAGTTCCGGCAGGGTTTCCTGATAGGAAATCAAGCCGATTGCCGAGGTGAATTTGCGCGCCCGGGCCAGGGCTTGCATGACGTCGAGGCCGCTGGCCTTGGCGATGACGACCGGCACCGCCAGCCGGCTTTTGAGGTAGGCCGCGTTCGAGCCACCGGCGATGACGGCGTCGCAGCGCTCGGTCGCCATGCGTTCACGGATATGACTGACCGCTTCCTCGAAGCCCAGGTGGATCGGCTCGATGATGGCCCGGTCATTGTATTCCGGCATGATGTCGCGAAACAGATCGAACAGGCGCGAGATCGACACGGTCCAGATGATGGGCTTGTCGCTCGTGTCGCGTGGCGGAGGAATGGGGCGGCGCATGTTTCACCATTTGTTTCAATGTTCCAATTGTAACGCATTTTGAAACACTGAAACATGCCAAGCCTAAGTCTGATCTGCATCAATATTTGGCCAAGCCCTTGATTTTTCGCGTGAATATCCGAACGCGATGGGCGGTTTCCTGTCTATTCCAAGGTGGCACAGCGATTGCAATATGGGGGTGGCTTGACATAAACCGCACAACCCATTGATAGAAGAATAGGTGTATTCATGAGTATGCATTCTGCTGGTGCCGCCTTTCGGCGCGCCGTCCAAGAAGAGTCCCCGCTGCAGGTCGTCGGCGCAATCAATGCCAACCACGCACTGCTGGCCAAGCGCGCGGGTTTCCGTGCGATCTATCTTTCTGGCGGCGGCGTTGCGGCCGGTTCGCTCGGCCTGCCCGACCTCGGCATTTCCAATCTTGACGATGTGCTGACCGACGTGCGCCGCATTACCGACGTGTGCGACCTGCCGTTGCTGGTCGATGTCGATACCGGCTTTGGCGCGTCGGCCTTCAACGTGGCGCGCACGGTGAAGTCGATGATCAAGTTCGGCGCTGCCGCAATCCATATCGAAGACCAGGTCGGGGCCAAGCGTTGCGGCCATCGCCCCGGCAAGGAGATCGTGACGAAGCAGGAGATGGTTGACCGCATCAAGGCGGCAGTCGATGCGCGTACCGATCCCGATTTCGTGATCATGGCGCGTACCGATGCGCTGGCGGTGGAAGGGCTGGAGTCCGCACTCGACCGCGCACAGGCCTGCGTGGAAGCCGGCGCCGACATGATTTTTCCCGAAGCGATCACGGAATTGGCGATGTACAAGCAATTTGCCGCAGCGGTGAAGGTGCCGGTGCTGGCCAACATCACCGAATTCGGTTCAACACCGCTTTACACGACCGAAGAATTGAAGGGCGCCGATGTGGGCCTGGTGCTGTATCCATTGTCCGCCTTCCGCGCCATGAACAAGGCGGCGGAGAACGTCTACGGCGCAATTCGCCGCGACGGTACGCAAAAAAACGTCGTCGATACGATGCAGACGCGCATGGAATTGTATGAGCGTATCAACTATCACGATTTCGAGCGCAAGTTGGATGCGTTATTTGCGCAGCAGAAGAACAAATAAGGGACTATCAATCACCAATGCAATGTGAATGCGCATTGGACGAACTCCCCTCTCCCGCTCGCGGGCGAGGGGAGAAATGCGATTGCGCCCTGCCCACAAAAAATTAGTACGATCAATTTAAAATAAGGAGATTGTCCATGAGTGAAGCACAAGCCCCAGCCTTCAAGCCCAAGAAATCCGTCGCCCTGTCCGGCGTGACCGCCGGCAACACGGCGCTGTGCACTGTCGGCAAGACCGGTAACGACTTGCACTATCGCGGTTACGACATCCTGGACGTGGCGGGAAGCTGCGAGTTCGAAGAGATCGCGCATCTGCTGGTGCACGGCAAGCTGCCCAATGCCGCCGAACTGAAAGCCTACAAGACCAAGCTGAAGGCGTTGCGCGGCTTGCCCGCCAACGTCAAGGCGGCGCTCGAATGGTTGCCTGCGGCTTCGCATCCGATGGACGTGATGCGCACCGGCGTGTCGGCGCTCGGCTGCATCTTGCCGGAGAAGGATGACCACAATACGCCCGGCGCGCGCGACATCGCCGACCGGCTGATGGCTTCGCTCGGCTCGATACTGCTGTACTGGTATCACTACAGCACCAACGGCAAGCGCATCGAAACCGAAACCGACGATGAATCGATCGGCGGCCATTTCCTGCATCTGTTGCATGGCGTGAAGCCTTCCGCAGCTTGGGAAAAGGCCATGCACACTTCGCTGATCCTGTACGCGGAACATGAATTCAACGCCTCCACCTTTGCCGCGCGCGTGGTAGCCGGAACGGGCTCGGACATGTACTCGGCCATCACCGGCGCCATCGGCGCGCTGCGCGGCCCGAAGCATGGCGGCGCCAATGAAGTCGCATTTGAAATCCAGAAACGCTATGACAATCCCGACGAAGCGGAAGCCGACGTGCGCAAGCGCGTGGAGAACAAGGAAGTCATCATCGGCTTCGGCCATCCGGTGTACACGATTTCCGA
>FSYV01000140.1_pt1 | contig 11724 bp, 8 predicted proteins | sample 1638641 | NCBI WGS metagenome assembly FSYV01 (sample SAMEA3914813, study PRJEB12502) | metagenome | biome: forest; material: soil | place: Canada | collected 2011-07-07 | depth 0.3 m
CCACAATTCTATCATTCTCCCCTGCCCGACTCATTGCATTTGCATAGGCATCTGCCGGTGTGGCGAAGGTTTCAATGCTGCTGTCGGCGTTTGGCGTCGCATTTGCCATAACCCCGGCGCGCAATAAAGTTTCCCTTAATTCATCCGCCGAGGCGGCGCGCGGCAGCGGCAAGCCCGTCACGCACCAATGGTCGACACTGGTTTTCAGGCGCGCAACGATGCCGCCGATGTCCTTGTCGTGCATGGCACCGAAGATGGCGAAGGTTTGCGGGTGAAAGCCCATGTTGCCGAGATTCTGCGCCAGTGCCGCTGCGGCATGCGGATTGTGTGCTACGTCGAGGATCACTGCCGGGCGGCCCGGCAAGACCTGGAAACGGCCAGGCAAATCCACCAGCATCAGGCCGCTGCGCACTTCCTGCGCGCCAACAGGCAGGCGCAAGCGCAATATTTCCAGCGCCGCCAAGACGGCCGAAGCATTCAACAACTGGTTGGCGCCGCGCAGACTAGGGTAGCCGAGCGAGCTGCGACGAACACTGCGTCCGCCATAGTTCCACTGCTGCTTGTCGCCGGAATAATTGAAATCGCGCCCGAACAGCCATAGATCGGCGCCGATTGCCGTGGCGTGGTCGATCAGGGATTGCGGCGGCACCGGGTCGCCGCATACCGCCGGTCTGCCAGCGCGAAAAATGCCGGCTTTTTCAAAGCCGATCGCTTCACGCGTGTCGCCGAGGTAATCGGTATGGTCGATATCGACGCTGGTCACAATTGCCACGTCGGCATCGATCACGTTGACGGCGTCGAGCCTGCCCCCCAACCCCACCTCCAGGATGACCACATCAAGGTCCGACCGGGCGAACAAATGAATGATGGCGAGCGTGGTGAATTCGAAATAGGTCAGCGAGATTTCACCGCGCGCCGCTTCCACCGCTTCGAAACTGGCGATCAGCGCCTCGTCAGACGCGTTTTCGCCGCGCAGGCGCGCTCTTTCATTGAATTCCAGGAAATGCGGCTTGATGTAGAGGCCGACGCGATAACCGGCACGCAGCAGGATGGCCTCCAGCATTGCGCAGGTCGAACCCTTGCCGTTGGTGCCGCCCACGACGATCACGGGACATTGAAATTGCAGATCGAGCCGACGTTTGACTTCGGCAACCCGCTCCAGGCCCATGTCGATGGTCTTGAAGTGGCGCGATTCGAGCAGCTCCAGCCACGCAGCCAGATTTTTTGGAAGACTTTCCATGTTTGCCATATGGCGACGAAACTGAGTATAAAAAGCGGAAAATTAAAAAGCCCGGAATGCACCGGGCTTTTTCAATATGAGCATCCTGTTTTGATTATGCCAACACATCGACCGGTTGATTTTGCAACAATGCAAGCAAATGCGCGATCTCTTCACGCATCTTGCGGCGATCGACCACCATATCGATGGCGCCTTTCTGCATCAGGAACTCGGCGCGCTGGAAACCTTCCGGCAGCTTTTCGCGCACGGTGCTCTCGATCACGCGCGGACCGGCAAAGCCGATCAGGGCTTTCGGCTCGGCAATCACTACGTCACCCAGGAAGGCAAACGAAGCCGACACGCCGCCCATGGTCGGGTCGGTCAGCACGGAAATGAACGGCAATTTTTTCTCGGCCAGCTTGGTCAGGATCGCGGTCGTCTTGGCCATCTGCATCAGCGACAGCAAGCCTTCCTGCATCCGGGCGCCACCCGTTGCCGTGATACAGATCAAAGGCACCTTTTGCTCCAGCGCCGCCTGGGCCGCGCGTACGAAGCGCTCGCCGACCACCGAACCCATGGAACCGCCCATGAATTCGAACTCGAAGCAGGCAACCACCACCGGCAGGCTCATGATCGAACCGCCCAGCACGATCAGCGCATCGGTCTCGCCGGTAGCTTCCATGGCGGACTTCAGGCGATCCGGGTATTTCTTGCTGTCCTTGAACTTGAGCGTATCGACCGGCAAGGTTTCCTGGCCGATTTCATAGCGCCCGCCCGCATCAAGCAGCGAATTGAGGCGATCGCGCGCACGGATGCGCATGTGATGGTCGCACTTCGGGCACACGTGGATGTTCGATTCAAGATCGGTGCGATACAGCACCGCTTCACAGGATGGGCATTTAACCCACAATCCTTCCGGTACCGACTTGCGGACGGCGGTATCGGAGCGCTGAATACGCGGGGGTAGAAGCTTTTCCAGCCAACTCATGGAGACCTCGTTTCAATTTTGATAGGCGGCATTGTACCGCTTGGTGGGGTTTGGGACAAATTTTGCCAGATTAACAATTATTTTTCAGCAACAATCAGGCTGGGCAAGTATCAATCCATCGCCTGCCTGACAATAACCCTTTCTACTTCCCATCCGGAAAGGAAAGTTTCATTTCCGCGCTCCGGCCTTGGCCCCGCCTTCGACATAAACCTTCGGCTTCTTGGGTTTTTTCGGCTTTTTCAATATTTGCCCCTTGCCGTCGGTCGCCGGTACGCGATGATCGGGCTCAAAACCATCCTGCTCGACACGCTGAAGGTTTTGCCTGGTCAGCGTCTCGATTGCCGCCAACAGTCCCACTTCGTCGGCACAGACCAATGAAATGGCTTCCCCGGTTGCACCTGCCCGGCCGGTGCGGCCGATGCGGTGGACGTAATCTTCCGCCACGATGGGCAGGTCGAAGTTAACCACCTGCGGCAAGTCTTCGATGTCGAGGCCGCGCGCGGCGACATCGGTTGCGACCAATATCTTCACCTCGCCGGCCTTGAAGCGTTCTAGCGCGCGCAGGCGGGCCGGTTGCGGCTTGTCGCCGTGGATGGAGTCGGCATTGACGCCTTGCGCCGTCAGCGCGTCCAGCAAGCGCTCCACGCCCTTGCGGGTCTTCGCGAATACCAGCACCTGGCGCCACTTCTTCACCTTCAGCAAGTGAATGAATAATTCTTCCTTGCGTTTCTTGTCGACCGGAACCACCCACTGCTTCACCGCCTTCACCGTGGTATTGCGCGGACTCACTTCTATCATCACCGGTTTGTCGAGCAGCACGGCGGCAAGCGCGCGAATCGCATCGGAAAACGTGGCGGAAAACAGCAGGGTCTGGCGCTGCTTCGGCAGGGCGGCAAAGACGGCATCGAGTTCGCGCGAAAAACCGAGATCGAGCATGCGGTCGGCTTCGTCCAGCACCAGCGTCTGCAACTGCTCGAACTTGACCGCGTTATGCTGATACAAGTCCAATAGCCGGCCCGGCGTGGCAATGAGGATATCGACGCCCTTGCGCAACTTCATCATCTGCGGATTGATGCTGATGCCGCCATAGGCGACGGCCAGGCGCAAAGGCAGGTGGCCGCCATAGGTCTGGAAGCTCGCATGCACCTGTTCCGCCAGTTCACGCGTGGGCACCAGCACCAGCACGCGCACCGAATTGTGCGCCACTTGCGGGCCTTCCATGACCATTCGCTGCAACAGCGGCAAGGCAAAACCGGCGGTCTTGCCGGTGCCGGTCTGGGCCGCCGCCATGACGTCGCGCTTGGCCAGCACTGCCGGGATGGCCTGGGCCTGTACCGGCGTCGGAGTCTGGTAGCCCAGCGCGTCGAGCGTCTGGAGCAGGGTGTCGAGCAAGCCGAGGGCGGCGAAAGTAGTCATATTGAACGATGTCGGTGAAGCGAAATGGAGGCCGCGACGTGCCATGCATGACGCGTCGAGTAAATGTATTGCGTTCTCCGCAACGGATGCTATCCAGTCGACAGGCAAGCCTTGTGGTGGACCAGATGGTCTTCCATGAAACTGGAAATGAAATAGTACCCATGATCATACCCGGCGTGCCGCCGCAAGGTCAGCGCCTGCCCGGCAGTGCGGCAGGCTTCCTCGAATACTTCGGGATACAGCTGCTCGGCGAGAAACTTGTCGGCCAAGCCCTGGTCGATCAGGATGCCTGCGGCGAATCGCGGGGCGCCCGCTGCGGCCATCAATGCGCTGGCGTCGTACTGCTTCCAACTCTCCTGATCGGCGCCCAGATACGCCGTGAACGCTTTCTGTCCCCAGGGGCAGCGCGACGGCGCGGCGATCGGGGCGAAGGCCGATACCGAGCGATATTGCTCAACATTGCGCAGGACAATCATGAGCGCGCCGTGCCCGCCCATCGAGTGGCCCATGATGCCGACGCGCTGCGCATCGATCGGAAAATTGCTCAGCATCAGGGCGTGCAACTCGCGCACGATATAGCTGTACATATGGTAGTGCCCTGCCCACGGCTGCACCGTTGCATCAACATAGAAACCGGCGCCGACGCCCAGGTCCCAGCTCGCACTGTCGCCCGGGATATCGGCATGGCGCGGGCTGGTATCGGGCGCGACCAGGATCAGGCCTTCGCGGGCCGCCGTGCGCTGCGCGCCGGCCTTGGTCATGAAGGTTTCTTCGTTGCAGGTGAGTCCTGCCAGATAGACGACTGCGGGACAGCGCTGCCCTGCCACCGCCTGCGGCGGCAGGTAGACGGAAAAGCGCATCGGCAGGCCGATCTCCGTCGAGTCGTGTTCGTAAAACGTCTGCATGCCGCCGAAGCAGGCATGCCGGCTGAGCACGCGGAGCTTCGCTGCGCCGGTCATCAGTAAATCACGACGGAGCGGATCGATTCGCCGCGATGCATCAGGTCGAAACCCTCATTGATGCGCTCAAGCGGCAAGCGATGCGTAATCAGGTCGTCGATGTTGATCTTGCCTTCCATGTACCAATCCACGATCCTCGGCACGTCGGTGCGGCCGCGCGCGCCGCCGAATGCGGAGCCGCGCCATTCGCGTCCCGTCACCAGCTGGAATGGACGGGTGGAAATCTCCTGCCCGGCGCCGGCCACGCCGATGATGAAGGATTTTCCCCAGCCCTTGTGCGTGCATTCCAGCGCCTGGCGCATCACCTGCACGTTGCCGATGCATTCAAAGGAATAATCAGCGCCGCCGTCGGTAATCTGCACGACGCGGTCGACCACGTTTTCGACTTCCTTGGGATTGATGAAATGCGTCATGCCGAACTTGCGCGCCAGTTCAATGCGGCCCGGGTTGATGTCGATGCCGATGATCTTGTCGGCGCCCACCATGCGGGCAGCCTGCACCACGTTGAGCCCGATCCCGCCGAGGCCGAATACGGCGACGTTGGCGCCGGCCTCCACTTTGGCCGAGAACAGCACGGCGCCGATGCCGGTCGTCACGCCGCAGCCGATGTAGCACACCTTGTCGAACGGTGCGTCTTCACGAATCTTCGCCAGCGCAATCTCGGGCACCACCACGAAATTGGAAAACGTGGAGGTGCCCATATAGTGGAACAAAGGCTTGCCATCGAGCGAGAAACGCGAGGTGGCGTCCGGCATCAGGCCGCGGCCCTGGGTCGAGCGTATCGCCTGGCACAGGTTGGTCTTGCGCGAGAGGCAGAATTTACACGCGCGGCATTCCGGCGTGTAGAGCGGAATGACGTGGTCGTCTTTCTTCAGGCTCTTGACGCCGGTCCCTACATCGACCACGATGCCTGCGCCTTCGTGCCCGAGAATCGCCGGGAACAATCCTTCCGGGTCGGCGCCGGACAAGGTGTATTGATCGGTATGGCAGATTCCGGTAGCCTTGATCTCCACCAGCACTTCGCCCGCCTTCGGGCCCTCGAGATCGACTTCCTCGATGGTCAAGGGCGCCCCTGCTTTCCATGCAACTGCGGCTTTGGTTTTCATGATCGGCGTCGTGGAGTGGATGTTGGGGCGAGTTTACATCAATAGCGGAAAGTGCATGTTGCACGGGATCGCTTTGCACCGGAGAGATAAGTGGCTGAATCGCGCACTATCCGCACTTATTCATCACCCCGAAAGCAAAAAAATAACCCGTCGTTCCCGCGAAGGCGGGAATCCATAACCCGGTGGGTCGAGTACCTCACTATGGATTCCCGCCTCCGCGGGAGCGACGGAAGGTGAATTAGGGGAAGTTCGACTTGACACCTGCCCCTCCCCCTGTATCCCTGGAAGGAGGGAGTGTTCGCTTGCAAGCGAACACTGTTTCGTCGGCGATTGGCATGCCAATCGAAACCCCAACTACACCACCTGCAGGCGAAGAGTGAAAGACCGCGACGAGCCTATTCGTCCAAGGCCTTGCGTATTCCCGCCAGGAACGTCCGCACCGCCGCTACGACATTTTCCTTCGGCGTATTCTCGATCTCCTGGATGATCCGGCTGCCGATCACCACCGCATCGGAAACGGCGGCGACCGCCTTGGCCGTTGCCGCGTCGCGGATACCGAAACCGACACCGATCGGCAGCTTGACGTGCCGCCGTATCGCGGCAATCCGCTCGGCAACTTGCACGGTATCGATGTTTGCCGCACCGGTCACGCCCTTGAGCGAGACGTAGTAGGAAAAACCGCTGCCGACCTTGGCAACCTGCTCGATGCGTTCATCGGTCGAGGTCGGCGAGAGCAGGAAGATCAGGTCGAGGCCGTGTTCGCGCATGCTCTCGGCAAATTCCTCGCATTCCTCGGGCGGGTAGTCGACCACGATGGTGCCATCGGCGCCGGCTGCCTTGGCAGCCGCGATGTAGGCTTGCTGCCCCATGCGTTCGATCGGGTTGGCATAGCCCATCAGCACAATGGGCGTGCTGCTGTTGGTCTTGCGGAATTCGGCGACCATTTCCATGACATCGCGCATGCTGACGCCGAATTTCAGCGCGCGCTCGCAGGCACGCTGGATCACCGGGCCTTCGGCCATCGGGTCGGAAAACGGCACGCCGAGTTCGATGATGTCGGTGCCGCCATCGACCAGGGCATGCAGCAGCGGCACGGTGAGTTCGGGCGCCGGATCGCCGGCGGTGATGAAGGTGATGAGGGCTTTGCGTTTCTGCGCCGCGAGGGCGGCAAAGGTGCTTTGTATTCTGGACATGTGGGGTTCTCGATATCGATGTGGCAAAGCTGTGCCGCCGCAAGCGGGCGGCACAGCGGCGGCAATCAGAGCGTTTTCTTGGTGCGCTCGGCGACGGTATGCATATCCTTGTCGCCACGACCGGAAAGATTGACCAGGATGATCTTGTCTTTCGGCAAAGTGGCGGCAAACTTGGTTGCATAGGCGATCGCGTGGCTCGATTCGAGCGCCGGGATGATGCCTTCGATGCGGCAACACTGATGGAACGCCTCGACAGCTTCGTCGTCAGTGATCGAGACGTATTGCGCGCGGCCGATGTCCTTCAGCCAGGCATGTTCCGGGCCGACGCCGGGGTAATCGAGGCCGGCCGAAACCGAATGGGTCTCGATGATCTGGCCGTTTTCGTCTTGCAGCAGGTAGGTGCGGTTGCCGTGCAACACGCCCGGACTGCCGGCCAGCAATGAGGCCGAATGCTTGCCGCTTGCCAAACCTTCGCCGGCTGCTTCCACGCCGATCAACTGCACGTCGTGATAATCGATGTAAGGGTGGAAAATGCCCATCGCGTTCGAGCCGCCGCCGATGCAGGCCATCACGTAATCGGGTTGGCGCCCGGTCATCTCAGGCATCTGCAGCAGGCATTCCTTGCCGATCACCGACTGGAAGTCGCGCACCATCATCGGGTAGGGATGCGGGCCGGCGACGGTGCCGATGATGTAAAACGTGTTTTCGACGTTGGTGACCCAGTCGCGCATGGCTTCGTTCAGCGCGTCTTTCAGGGTCTTGGAGCCGGATTCCACCGGCACCACGCGGGCACCGAGCAATTCCATGCGATAGACGTTTTGCACTTGCCGCTTGACGTCTTCGCTGCCCATGTAGACCACGCATTCCATGCCGAAGCGCGCGCAGATGGTGGCGGTGGCGACGCCATGCTGGCCGGCGCCGGTTTCGGCGATCACGCGCGGCTTGCCCATGCGTTTCGCCAGCAGGGCCTGGCCGATCACGTTGTTGATCTTGTGCGCGCCGGTATGGTTCAAGTCTTCGCGCTTGAAATAGATCTGCGCGCCGCCGACCATTTCCGACCAGCGCTTGGCGTGATAGATCGGGCTGGGGCGGCCGACGAAGTGGTTCAGTTCGTCGTGGAATTCATGGATGAAATCCGGGTCGGTGCTGTAGTGCGCATAGGCTGCGCGCAATTCGGACAGCGCGAAGGTCAGCGTTTCGGAAACGAAGCTGCCGCCGTATTTGCCGAAGTGGCCGGTGGCGTCAGGCAGGTTATAGTGTTCTGCTGCAGGCTTGGCCGGCGCAGACTCGGCGCGTGCGGAAGCATCGCGCAATTCGACTGTGTTCATGGTGTACTCTCATCGTGGGGTTAGATCCGCCGCCCTGACACCGGCGATAAACGCGGCAATCCTGGCGGCATCCTTGATGCCCTTTGCAGCCTCGACGCCGCTGCTGACGTCGACTGCGTATGGGCGCAAGCCGACCACCGCCTCAGTGACGTTTTGTTCGCTCAAGCCACCACTTAAAACGACCCGAGGCGCGAGTTCTTCTGGAATGAGAGACCAATCGAAAACCTTTCCACCACCGCCATACCCATCGACAAAGGCGTCGAGCAGCAAGCCGGCAAACAAACTGCCGCTGGCCCGGTAGGCGAATTCGTATTCTAGCAAATCTTGCGCAAGCAGTCCCGGCTTGACGCGAATCGCGCGTATAAAGGGGCGATTCACCGCTTTTGCGGCTTGCACGCATTGTTCCACGGTTTCATCGCCGTGAAATTGCAATAATGATACGGGCGCAATGGCAAGCGCCGCGGCGATTTCTTCAGTCGAAGCATTGACGAAGAGACCGACACTGCTGACGAACGGCGGCAGGGCTGCCAGCAGCGTTGCTGCCGTCTCAGGCGCGACGTAACGCGGGCTGGGCGCGTAGAACACGAATCCGACTGCATCGGCCCCTGCAGCCACGGCAGCCTGTAGGTCTTCGATCCGGGTCAGGCCGCAGATCTTGATGCGAGTGCGATGTGTGAGTTGCAAGTTTGTCATTGCCATGGCAGGAAGGCGGTCTCTTGGGGCAATCCCCAAATCGGATCATAGTCGACTTTGGCGAGGTACAAGCCATCGGGCGCAAAGGTCGGTGCGGCGCGCTGGCGGTCGCGGCTGTCGAGGACTTCCCGCATCCAGGCGACCTCCCTGCGCTCACCGCCAATGAAAATCAGCGATCCGACAATGTTCCTGACCATGTGATGCAGAAAGGCGCTGGCCTTGAGCGTAAACACGATCACATCGCCTTGCCGCACGATGCGCACCTGCTGCATATCCTTGATCGGCGTCTTGGCCTGGCACTCGGCCGAACGAAATGCGGAAAAATCGTGGGTGCCGACCAGGCATAGCGCGGCTTCCTGCATGCGCTCGACGTCGAGCTTGCGGAACACCCATCCAGCCTTGCCGCGCAGCAGAGGCGTCCTGACGGGGTTGTTGTAGAGTACGTAGTGATAAGTGCGCCCCCGCGCCGAGAAACGGGCGTGGAACGGGTTGTGCTGCTCCAAAGCCGCTCCGCGTGCCACCTCCTTGGCCCAGCGCACGGCGATCGACGAAGGCAGGTAGGAATTCACGCCGCGCACCCAGGAAGACATGTCGCGCTCCAATGCAATGTCGAAGTGCACGACCTGCTCCAGCGCATGCACCCCTGCGTCGGTGCGGCCAGCGCAGGTCGTCAGGATTTTTTTCTGGGCAAATTGCGCCATCGCCCGCTGCAAGGCATCTTGCACGGTCTGGCCGTTGGGTTGGGTTTGCCAGCCGGCCCAGGGGGAGCCGTCATATTGCACACCCAGTGCGATGCGCCTTGTGTCTATGCTCGGCAAATTAGGGGCTGCAGGTGCATCCATCTTTTCGACTCGAAAAACAAAACGGGCGCCGGCATGGCGCCGCGCCCGTCAAAAATAAAGCCCGTGGAAAACCCGATACGCGATACGAATCGCTATCAGCCGAGCTTGACCAGCAAGCCCTTGGCTTTTTCAGCGTATTCGGGAATACCGCCCTTGATGACTTCGTCGAGCAATTCGCGCGCGCCTTCCTTGTCGCCGATTTCCTGGTATGCGACGGCCAGATCAAGCTTGGTGGCCATTTCGGCATTGTTCGAATACTCGTGATCGACACCGGTATCGAGTTCCATCGGCGCGTCAATGTGATGCGCCGCCTCTGCCACCGCTTCAACGGCTGCGGGCATGTGGATGTCAGGCATCGACAGGTGTTCCGGTGCATGATGCTCGGCGGAGTGCAGGTCGAGCGCAGGAATCTCGCCGATGTGCAAGGCCGGGCCAGGACTTGCGGTGACATGCGGCGCCGCAGGCACTTCGGGAATATGGAATTCCGGCACATGCAACTCGGCCACCGGCGCCTTGGTTTCATGCATTGGGATATCCGGCATTTGCAGATCCGGCAATTGGCCTTCCGGCGCGCGTCCCGACGGCACAGTCGGCGCACCCTTGTCGTTCGAATCAAGTTCCAGCGTGATGCCGGAAAGATCGAAATCCATCGTGTTCGGTTCAGCGGCCTTGGCCGGCGCATGCGACGGCACGTCTGCGGCAGCAATCGCCGGGACGGACGGCAATTCCGCAGCGCCGAAATCGTGTGTATCGTGGCGCGCCACCGTGGTGCTGGCCGACAAGCCATCGTCATGATGGAAAGTTGGCGCCGGCGCCGCTGCGGGAGCCTTGGCAGCCGGTGTGTCATCCATGAAATCGAAATCGATATTGCTGAAATCAGCCGGTGCGGGCGCCACGTGTTTTGTCGCCGCTGCCGGTGCGGCAGCCGGCATGTGCAAATCATGGGACAGGTCGTGCGAAAGATCGTGTGTGGCCGAATCGGCAGCCTTGCCCGGCTCGTCGCCGATGCCATCGAGGTCGAAGTCCAGACTGGTCGAGACGTCGAGCGGCAAGTCTTCATGCGCTTGCGGCTTGCTCTGCGGATGGCGGGCAACGGTGTCGGGTTCGGCTTGGCCGAGGGTCGAGCCGCCGAGGTGCGGCATATCGTCATGGGCACTCGGCACCAGGTCGTCCAGCGCGGCGGTATCGATCGCATGGGTCGAAGGTAGCACCATGGTCTTGGCCATATCGGCCGCAGTGCCACCCTTGCCGGCGGCATAGAGCGGATTCTTGGGATCGATCGACAGGCCCAGGCTCGCAGCTTGCTGCCAATCTTCGCCTTCACCCTTGGTCAAGCCATACAGTTCGCTGGCGACAGTCTCGAACGAGCGCACATCCTTGCGGTTGGCATAGATTTCCAGCAGCTTGACGCGCACGGCATTGCGATCAGGTTGGGTGCGCAACGCTTCCTTGAGGATTTCCTCGGCTTGCGCGTCGCGCCCATAGGCGATATAGACATCGGCTTCGGCAACCGGGTCAACCTCGTTGCTATCGAGTTGGCTGGCCGATGGCGCGAAATTCGAATTGAACACGCTGTTGTTGGTATCGACACTTTGCCCACCGGTCGAACCAAACAGCGAATTTGCCTTCAGGCTGGAATCGGTGATGATGCTGTCGCCGAATGACTTTTCCTTGCGCTTGCGATAGCTGCGGAAAATGCCGAACGCGCCACCGGCGACGAGCAACAGCGCGAGACCGCCGATAACCAGTGGATTGCCGAACAATTCATCGAGCAGGCTCGGCTCAGGCGGCGGAACCGGCTTGGCCTTGGCCTTGGGTTTAGGCGGCTTCGGCGGCGGCGACACCGACGCGACATCGTCCGTCTTCACCTCGGACTTGACCGGTGTAGCGTCCGGTTTTGGCGCCGATGCAGAAGCCGCAGCTGCCGCAGCGGGCGCGACGGCGGCTACCGGAGCGGGCGCAGGTGCCGGCGCAGGAAGC
>FSYV01000137.1_pt1 | contig 11651 bp, 12 predicted proteins | sample 1638641 | NCBI WGS metagenome assembly FSYV01 (sample SAMEA3914813, study PRJEB12502) | metagenome | biome: forest; material: soil | place: Canada | collected 2011-07-07 | depth 0.3 m
CAAGGTGGAATTGGCGGTTTTGCAAGATACTTGTCGTCATGATTGTCTCCGTGATGGTGATTTGGTCGAGCAAATATACCTTAATTTGAACGGTCGTGCTTTTTTATATTCTCTAAAAATGTGAACTTTTTGATAATATTGCGTACCAAGCAGGGCTACTTGATCGTTTCGTGAAGCGGCATGTTTCTTGTCGTTTACAAGCAAACAGGAGCATCTTAACGAGTGTTAATGCAACAGAGGAGATATTATGCTTCGATCCGAAAGCCTTTTCGGTAAACGCGAGGGCGGCTTGCCGCATCCACAATCGGGTGCGCCTGGCATGCCGGTTCCACCGAATCAAACCGGCCAAGCTCGGCCGACATCACCTTTAGGGCAAGGGCAGACCCTGGCCCAAAGTTTGGCAGAAAACGCCAAAACCGCGGTCGGGGCAAAGCCGCCTGCGCCGGCAGACGCCGATACATCGACCGGCAGCAAACTCATTGTCGGCCCGAATATCAAGCTCAAGGGTGTCGAGATCACCGATTGCGACACCATCGTGGTCGAGGGTTTGGTCGAAGCGACGATTTACTCGCGTGTCATTCAAATCTCCGAGCAGGGCGCTTTCAAGGGCGCGGCGGAAATCGACATCGCCGAGATACGCGGCGTATTCGATGGCGACCTCACGGTGCGCGAAAAGCTGGTGATTTTTTCCACCGGCAAGGTGTCGGGAAAGATCCGCTACGGCAAACTGGTGATCGAGGAGGGCGGTCAATTGTCCGGCGATGTGCAGATGGATGGCGGCGGCCCCAGGGTCACGGGGGGCGTCAAAACAGAGTAGGTCCTGGCCCCGCGCATCCGGGTGCGGGGATTTTTGCGAAGAACGCGCGTGCCGTGCGACAATAAGCCCCTTTTGCTTGTTTGCCCACGGCGTGCCCACTGCGCGCATTCTTTTCACGGACATCATGACGCACCCGGAATACATACTCACCCTGTCTTGCGGCGACCATCGCGGTATCGTTCACAGCGTATCGGGTTTCCTGTCCGATCACGGTTGCAACATCATCGACTCGGCCCAGTTCGGCGATGCGCAGTCGCAAACCTTCTTCATGCGCGTGCATTTTGCCGCCGAAGATCCGGCCGTGTCGGACGCGGCCCTGCGCCAGGCCTTTGCCGACCTGGCCGGGCCGATGCAGATGGATTGGCAAATGCACGACGCGGCGACCAAGCCGCGCGTGATGCTGATGGTGTCAAAGATAGGCCACTGCCTGAACGATTTGCTGTTTCGCTACAAGAGCGGATTGCTGCCTGTGGAAATTCTTGCGATCGTTTCCAACCATACCGATTTCTACCAACTGGCAGCCAGCTACAACATTCCGTTTCACCATTTGCCGCTGGTGGCAGGCGCATCGGCAGAGGCCAAGCGCGCGCAGGAACAGCGCATATTGGAAATTATCGAAAACAACCAGATCGACCTGGTCGTGCTGGCGCGCTATATGCAGATTCTTTCACCGCAACTGTGCAATGCGCTCAAGGGCAGGGCGATCAATATCCACCACTCGTTCCTGCCCAGCTTCAAGGGTGCGAAGCCGTATTACCAGGCGCATGAACGCGGCGTGAAACTGATTGGCGCCACGGCCCATTTCGTCACCGGCGATCTCGACGAGGGACCGATCATCGAACAGGATGTCGAGCGCGTCGACCATGCGATGAACCCCGACACGCTTACCGCCATCGGGCGCGACGTGGAATGCGTTGTGCTGGCGCGTGCGGTGAAATGGTTTGTCGAACATCGCATCTTGCTCAATGGGCATAAGACCGTGGTGTTCAAGTAGTTCATTCTTAAGGTTGTGCGCAGCATCATGACCATTGAGCATACACAGGAAGTGCAACCGTTCAGCGAATTGCGCCACGCGGCATTGACCTGCCTCGCCCTGTGCAACGCACAGCAAAAGGCCGACGCAGTGCAGGCGCTTGCGCTGGCGTGGCAAGAGCAGCGCATCGACTTGGATAGTGCCGCCCTGCTGCAACCGCAGGCGCCTATTCCGGGGCGTCCTGCATTACCCGAATTGGTCGATCCGCTGGACGTCGAGCGGCGCTCGATGCGCACCATCGAAGGGCGCGCCGCACTGATCCATGCGCTGGCGCATATTGAATTCAACGCCATCAACCTCGCGCTCGATGCAATTTGGCGCTTCGCCGGCATGCCTGCGACCTACTACAGCGATTGGTTGCGCGTCGCGGCGGAAGAGGCGCTGCATTTTTCCCTGTTGGCACAACACTTGCAAACGCTGGGCTATGCCTATGGCGATTTCAAGGCGCACAACAGTTTGTGGGACATGGCGCGAAAGACCGAGCAAGATGTCCTGGCGCGCATCGCGCTCGTGCCGCGCACACTTGAAGCGCGTGGCCTGGATGCATCGCCGCCGGTGCGCGCCAAACTGGCGCAAGCGGGCGACCATGCAGCGGCCGCGATTCTCGACATTATCTTGCGCGACGAGATTGGCCACGTTGCAGTCGGCAACCGCTGGTTCGCGTGGCTGTGCGAACAGCGCAAGCTGGAACCGCTGACGACGTTCGCCGAGCTGACGACGCGTTACAAGGCACCCCTGCTACGCGGGCCGTTCAACATGGAAGCGCGGCGCGCAGCTGGCTTTAGCGAAGCGGAATTGGCCGCCCTGAATTCGGGGCACCTGCAAAAATCGTAGCATCGGCCCACGATCGGGCGCGCAGCAGGTTTTCTTTGGCGCTGTGCATCAATCTCATAGCCTGGAGCTTGCATGCCGAAAAACAAGATGATCACGCTGGCCCTGCAAGGCGGCGGTTCGCATGGCGCTTTCACCTGGGGGGTGCTTGACCGCCTGCTGGAAGACGAGCGCGTCGATGTCGAAGCCATCAGCGGCGCCAGTGCCGGCGCAGTCAATGCGGTTGTGCTGGCCTATGGCCATGCTCGTGGCGGGCGCGACGGGGCACGCCGTGCGCTATCCGATTTTTGGGAGCGCGTTTCGATCAAGGCGCCATTCAATTTTCTGCCCGCCGAAGCCCAGCCGCCCGATGCCTTCGGCATGGCTGCGTCCGGTATGGCGATGTTCGTGTCGCTCACCCGCCTGCTGTCGCCGTATCAACTCAATCCCTTCGACATCAATCCCTTGCGCGATATTCTGGCCGAGCAGATCGATTTCGAATTCCTGAAAACACGTGGCCGCATCAATCTATTTGTTGCGGCAACCGAAGTCGCCAGCGGCAAGCTGAAAATTTTCCGCAATCGTCAATTGTCGCTCGATGCCGTGCTGGCCTCGGCCTGCCTGCCGGCGTTGCACCGCGCGGTTGAAATCGATGGGGTCGCCTACTGGGATGGCGGATTCACCGCCAATCCGCCGATTTTCCCGTTGCTGCACCAGACGCGAGCGCGCGACATCGTCGTCGTGCTATTGCATGCGCATCCGCGCCAAGGTGTCCCCACCAGCGCCGACGAGATATTCTCGCGCCTGACCGAGATCGGATTTTCTGCCGCATTGTTCACCGAATTGCAGGGTCTGGCGCTGGCGAAGCGCGAAGCCGAGCGCGGCTGGTTTGCGCTAGGCAGTCTGGAGCGGCGCTTGCGCAACCTGCATGTGCACCTGGTCGATGCACCCGATTTCATGAGCCGCCTCGATGGCTTGAGCAAGCTCAATACGCAAGCGCCGTTCATCAATGCACTGCGTGAAGAGGGGCGCAGGCAGGCCGACCGTTGGCTGGACGAACATTTTCGTCATCTGGGTGTGCTGTCTTCGTTCGATCTCTCGAATTACTTGCGCCGATAAGCGTGCGTCGATGATCGCGCGCGAAACGGTGTGTGCGACGGGAACTGGCGTAAAACAGATCAGGCGCGCTGCGCGCCCTGCATCCTGATTTCCTCGCGTTCTGCTTCCAGCAAACGCAACAGGCGCCGCTGCAGCTTGCCGGTCGTGGTCATCGGCAGGCTGTCGACGAATTCGATTTCCTTCGGATATTCATACGGCGCGAGCTTGCCGCGCACGTGCGCCTGCAACTCCGCAGTCAAGGCCGCCTTCGCGATATCGTCGAGTTCGAGGCCCGGCGCGAGCAGGACGAATGCCTTGACGATGTTGCCGCGCTCGCGGTTCGGCTTGGGCACTACAGCGGCATTGGCCACGGCAGGATGCTTGAGCAGGCAATTCTCGATTTCCGACGGTCCGATGCGATAGCCGGCCGCCTTGAACATGTCGTCGGCGCGGCCCTGGTACCACAGATAGCCGCCTGCATCCATGCTGGCCAGGTCGCCGGTGCGGCACCAGTCGCCGCTGAACTTGTCGCGCGTGGCCTCGTCCCTGTTCCAATAGCCGAGGAAAAAAATCGGATCGGGCGCGCCATGCCGATCGACACGATGCAGCGCCACTTCGCCGATTTCGCCATGCGGCAATTCGCGGCCCTCATCGTCGATCACGGCAACGCGGTGACCCGGATACGGGCGCCCCATGCTGCCGGGCTTGGCCGGCCATTTTTCCGCGCTGTTGCCGACGATGTAGTTGACTTCGGTCTGGCCGAACATCTCGTTGATCGTCACGCCCAAAGCAGTGCGGCCCCAATGGAAAACCGCATCGCCGACCGCTTCGCCGGCGCTCATGATGGCGCGCAGTTTCAAATGGTGCCGCCGCACCGGTTCGGCCTTCATCATCATCTTCAAGGCGGTGGGAAACAAAAAGGTATTGGTGACCGCATAGCGTTCGAGCAGGCGGAATGCGGTTGCTGCCGTGAAGCGGCCGCGATAGCCGACGATGGGCTTGCCGAAGTAAAGCGTCGGCAGCAAGGCATCCATCAAGCCGCCGGTCCAGGCCCAGTCGGCCGGCGACCAGAATACGTCATCGGGGCGGGGAAACCAGTTTTGCGAAGCGACAAAGCCGGTGAGGTTGCCGATCAGCGCGCGCTGCGGCAGCAAGGCGCCCTTGGGCGAGCCGGTGGTGCCGCTGGTATAAATCAGGATAGCGGGATCTTCGGCACGCGTGTCGATCGGCGCAAAAAAAGCCTCGCTGGCGGCCAGCGCATCGTGCCAATCAATGGTGTTTGGCTGCGCGCAATCGATCGTGATGATGTGGCGCAGGGCAGGGCAGCGCGCTCGGATTTCAAGCAGCGACGGCAAGGCAGCGGCATCAACCACGACGATCACGGCAGCGCTATCTTGCAGGCGAAACTCAAGCGCGTCCGGCCCGAACAGGATCGACATCGGCATGGCCACCAGTGCGGATTGGTAGCAGGCGATATGGGCAATCGCCGTTTCCACGCGTTGCGGCAGCACGATGGCGACGCGGTCGCCACGTGCGACGTCCAGCTGTTTGAGCAGATTCGACAGTCGGCCGGCCTGTTCATGCAATTCGGCATAGCTGGTCTGGGTTGCGTGACCGTCTTCGTCTTCGCAATACAGTGCGATGCGTGCGGGGTCGTTTGCCCAGCGCGTGCAGCAGACTTCGGCAATATTGAAGTGTTCGGGAACATGCCAGCGGAACTCGGCGTGCAGGGACTCGTAGTGATCGGCGGCAGAATCTTCCGCCGTTTTGGGATGCAGGATCGACATGCTATCTCCGGTATAATTATCGAACGACCGTTCGTTATTTTTGACTTCAAGGCATTCATGAAATCTTCTCGCTCTGAATTTATCACGGTTCGCGGATTGCGATATCACCTGCGCCATTGGGGGCGGGATGGCGCACCGATGTTGATCATGCTGCATGGCTGGATGGATGTCTCGGCGTCGTTTCAATTCGTGGTCGATTGCCTGCAGCGCGACTGGCATGTGATCGCGCCCGATTGGCGCGGCTTCGGACTGAGCCAGAACTCAGGCAGCGACACTTACTGGTTCGCCGACTACATGGGCGACCTCGATGCCGTGCTCGCGCATTGCTCGCCCGACGCGCCGGTCGACCTGATCGGGCACAGCATGGGCGGCAATATCGCCTGCCTGTATGCGGGCAGCCGGTCCGAGCGCGTTGCCAGGCTGATCAATCTTGAAGGTTTCGGCATGGGCCTGACCAAGCCCGAGCAAGCGCCCAAGCGTTACGCCAGATGGCTGGAGGAGCTGCGCGAGCCGCCGCGCCTGAATACCTATGCCACGCTGGCCGAGGTTGCACTGCGCCTGCAAAAGACAAATCCGCGCCTGTCGAACGAGCGCGCGGCATTCCTTGCGCCGCATTGGGCGCGCTTGTGCGACGCCATCGAAGGCGGCGAGGGTGGCGAAATTGCCGGCCGGTGGGAAATCCGTGGCGACCCGGCGCACAAGGGCAGCAGCCCGATCCTGTATCGCATCGAAGAAGTGCTGGCCTGCTGGAAGGCGATCAGCGCGCCGGTGTTGTGGGTCGAGGCTGCGGATACCGAGGTATGGCGTTTTCTCGGCAGCAAGGATGAGGCGCGCCGCGAGATCGACCGGCGCATGCAGAGTTTTGCACATTTGACGACGGCAACGATTGCCGATGCCGGTCACATGCTGCATCACGACCAGCCGGAGCAACTGGCGCATTTGATCGAATCGTTTTTGGCGTAATTTCCTGTTAGGTTGCGCAGGATTGACGGGCAGGTTCGGGCTGGAGCCAAGAGAGCGTACAATAGCGGCTGTAGCGACATCTTTGCCTGCTCCCCATTTTCAAGTCTAGAACTTCCCCCATGCTTAACGCCGATCTTCATTGCCACTCCCGGGTATCCGATGGTGTGCTGGCTCCCACGGAGTTGGCCGCGCGCGCCAAGGCCAATGGCGTCGATATCTGGGCCTTGACCGATCACGACGAAATCGGCGGCATCGCCGAGGCGCGCGCCGCTGCCAAGGCGATCGATTTACCGTACGTTCCCGGCGTGGAAATTTCGGTCACATGGGCCGGCAAGACCATCCACATCGTCGGCCTGCAGATCGATGAAACCGATGCCGGCCTGGTCAAGGGATTGGCCTCCACCCGCAATGGCCGCGAGCCGCGTGCGCGCGACATGGCCGAGCATCTGGCCAAGGTCGGCATTGCCGATGCATTCGACGGCGCGATGCGCTATGCCGGGAATCCCGATCTGTTGTCGCGCACGCACTTTGCGCGCTATATCATCGAAATCGGCAAGGGCGATTCGATACCGGACGTGTTCAAGAATTACCTGATCGAAGGCAAGCCGGGTTTCGTGCCGCACCGCTGGGCGCATCTGAAAGACGCCGTGCGCTGGATTTGCGATGCCGGCGGCACCGCCGTGGTTGCGCATCCGGGGCGCTACAAGTTGACCGACATGGCGTTCGACGAATTCATCAACGAATTCAAGCGCAGCGGCGGCACCGGCATCGAGGTCATGACCGGCAGCCATACGGTCGATCAATACGATACCTACGCCGAGGTCGCGCGGCGCTATGATTTGCTCGCTTCGCGCGGTTCCGATTTCCATGGGCCGGATGAATCGCGCGTCGATCTGGGCACGCTACCGCCTCTACCCAAAGACCTGAAACCGGTTTGGCACGACTGGACGTTCTAGATGCACATAATGGAACCCCGAAAATGCCGGTGTGCGTAGTGGATTCATAGCGACCCATGTCCCAATTCTTTCAAATACATCCCGAGAATCCGCAGGCGCGCCTGATCAAGCAAAGCGCGCAAATCATCCAGTCCGGCGGCATCGTCGCGCTGCCGACCGACTCGTGCTTTGCGCTGGTTTGCCAGCTCGACGACAAGAATGCGGTTGAGCGCCTGCGCCGCATACGCGGGGTCGACGACAAGCACCACCTGACCTTGCTGTGCCGCGATCTGAGCGAGATCGCGCAGTATGCCAAGGTCGACAACCGGCAGTACCGACTGTTGAAGACGGCCACGCCGGGGCCTTATACGTTCATCCTGGAAGCGACCAAGGAAGTGCCGCGCCGCCTGTCCCACCCTTCGCGCAAGACCATCGGCCTGAGGGTGCCGGAAAACCGCATCGCGCATGCCTTGCTCGAAGAGTTGGGCCAGCCGCTGTTGGGGACCACGCTGATCTTGCCAAACGGACAGCAGCCATTGACCGATGCCGAAGACATCCGCGTGCGCCTGGAAAAACAGATTGAACTGGTGATCGACGGCGGCGCCTGCAGCCTGGAGCCGACTACCGTGATCGATTTGACAGCAGAGGAAGCGGTAGTGATCCGGCAAGGCCGGGGCGATATTGCGCAAATCGGATTATGAAGCAGATTATGGAACAGATTCGTCAAATTCCTCGGCTGCTTGCGGCGCTCTGATAGAATCCTGCCCATGGATGAAATAATCAAAAACATTGCAGTTTATGCTCTCCCTATTCTGTTTGCCATTACCTTGCACGAAGCCGCGCACGGCTACACGGCGCGGCATTTTCGCGACGACACGGCGGCCAAGCTCGGGCGGCTGAGCTTAAATCCCGCCAATCACATCGACCCGTTCGGCACGATTGTCTTGCCGCTTGTCATGTTCATCATCAGCAAAATCGGCGGCGGCTTTTTCCTGTTTGGTTATGCCAAACCGGTTCCGGTCGACTTCGGGAAGTTGCGCAATCCCAAGCGTGACATGATTTGGGTGGCATTTGCCGGTCCTGCCGCCAACTACTTGATGGCGGTTTTCTGGACCATTTTGGGAGTGCTGTTTACCAAATTCCAAGTGCATAAGTTTTTCGTCGAGATGGCGGAGGCTGGCATCAGTATGAACCTTGTATTTTTCGCTCTCAACATGTTTCCCTTGCCGCCGCTGGATGGCGGGCGCGTACTCGTGGGGTTGTTGCCGCCCAAGCAGGCAATCAGCGTTGCGCGCATGGAGCCCTATGGCATCTTCGTCGTCATGCTTCTGGCAATGACGCCACTTTTTTACCGTTATTGGATTAACCCCGTCGCCTATGTTCTTAGTCAGCCGCTGGATTTCATCGTGCAGAATTTGCAATCCTTACTTAATTAAACGCTATGTATCCTGACCGTGTCGTTTCTGGAATGCGCCCGACTGGCGCAATGCACCTGGGCCATTATCACGGCGCCCTCAAGAATTGGGTCAAACTGCAGACCGAGTTGCCGTGCCTGTTTTTCGTCGCCGACTGGCATGCGCTGACGACGCACTACGACGACCCCAGCATCATCGAAACCAGTACCTGGGACATGTTGATCGACTGGCTCGCGGCCGGCATCGACCCGTCGCAAGCGACCCTGTTCATCCAGTCCAAGGTGCCGGAACATGCCGAGCTGCATTTGCTGCTGTCGATGGCCACACCGCTGGGTTGGCTCGAGCGCGTGCCGACCTACAAGGACCAGCAGGAAAAACTCGCCGATCGCGACCTGGCGACCTACGGTTTCCTCGGCTACCCGCTGCTGCAGGCCGCCGACGTGCTGATCTATCGCGCCAGCCTGGTGCCGGTGGGCGACGACCAGGTGCCGCATATCGAAATGATGCGCGAGATCGCGCGCCGCTTCAATCATATCTACGGCAAGGAAAAAGGCTTCGAGGAAAAAGCCCGCGAGGCCATCAAGAAGCTCGGCAGCAAGCGCGCCAAGATGTACACCGACTTGCGCACCGCGTTCCAGGAACAGGGCAAGGAAGATGCGCTGGAGCAGGCCAAGGCCATGCTCGACGACGCGCAAAACCTCAGCATGATCGACCGCGAACGCCTGTTCGGTTTTCTCGAAGGTAGCCGCAAGCTGATCCTGGTCGAGCCGCAGGCACGCCTGACGGCGGCGTCGCGCCTGCCGGGGCTGGATGGCCAGAAAATGTCCAAGAGCTACGGCAATTCCATCGCCCTGCGCGAAGACAAGGACACGCTGACCAAGAAAGTGCGCACCATGCCGACCGACCCAGCGCGCATCCGTCGCAGCGATCCGGGCGACCCGGAGAAATGCCCGGTATGGCAGTTGCACCTGGTGTATTCCGACGAGGCGACGAAGGAGTGGGTCGTCAAGGGCTGCAAGTCGGCCGGCATCGGCTGCCTGGAATGCAAGCAGCCGGTGATCGATGCCATCCTCGCCGAGCAGGCGCCGATGCGCGAACGTGCGCAGCAATATCTGGACGACCCGACCCTGGTGCGTGCGATTGTTGCCGACGGTTGCGACAAGGCACGCAAGCTGGCGCAGGAAACCATGCGCGACGTGCGCGAAGCGATGGGTCTCAGCTACAGCTGATTTGCGCCGACGTCTGACTGATGTGAACAAAGTGTGAACCACCAACTCGACCAGCCATCGCCCTGGGTGGCGCGCTTCGCCAGCCTGGTGCCTGCAGGTGAGGTGCTCGACCTGGCCTGCGGCCACGGCCGGCATGCACGGCTGTTCGCTGCGGCGGGGCACGAGGTTCTGGCTGTCGATCGTGATCCTGCCGCATTGGCCGACGCTCACGGCGAGCGCATCGTGACGTTGCAAGCGGACCTGGAAGACGGCACGCCATGGCCTTTCGCCAATGCGCGCTTCGCCGGCATCGTGGTCACCAATTACCTGCATCGCCCGCTGTTTCGCGGCGTCCTCGACAGCCTGTGCGCGGGCGGCGTGTTGCTGATGGAAACTTTTGCCGTCGGCAATGGCCAATTCGGCAAACCCTCCAATCCCGATTTCCTGCTCGCACCGGGGGAGTTGCTGGACATGGCGCGCACCGCAGCAGACACGGCCATGCATGTCGTCGCGTATGAGGACGGCTATGTGGCACAGCCCAAGCCGGCGCTGGTGCAACGAATTTGTCTGGTGAAGCCGCCGTTTGCGCGCGAGAAGTCTTGCTTCGCCCTGTTTTGACGCGAATCTGGACCCACGCAGGCAGGCGATCCGCTACAATCGAACATTTATTTATTCCAGCAAGAACTTCGCTATGATTTCTGGCAGCATAGTTGCAATCGTCACCCCCATGCACGAAGACGGCAGCCTCGACTTTCCGGGCTTGCGGAAACTGATCGACTGGCATATTGCCGAAGGCACCGACGCCATCGTCATCGTCGGCACGACCGGCGAATCGCCGACCGTCACCGTCGAAGAACATTGTGAATTAATCAAGGTTGCGGTCGAACAAAGTGCCAAACGCATCCCCATCATTGCCGGTACCGGCGGCAATTCGACTGCCGAAGCGATCGAGCTGACGCGCTATGCGCACGAAGTCGGCGCCGATGCTTCCCTGCTCGTGGTGCCGTATTACAACCGTCCGACCCAGGAAGGGATGTTCCAGCATTTCAAGAAAATCGCCGAATCGGTTGAAATCCCCGTGATCTTGTACAACGTGCCGGGTCGCACCGTGGCCGACATGAGCAACGAGACCATCCTGCGCCTGACCGCAATACCCAACATCATCGGCGTCAAGGATGCCACCGGCAACCTTGCGCGCGGCACTGACCTGCTGCGTCTGGCGCCGCCGTCCTTTGCCGTCTATTCGGGTGACGACGCCACTGCCATGGCCCTGATGTTTTGCGGCGGACGCGGCAACATATCGGTCACGGCCAACGTCGCGCCGCGCGCCATGCATGAATTGTGCGTTGCCGCCATGGCGGGGCGTACGTCGGAGGCGATCGCGATCAACAACAAACTATTGCCGTTGCACAATAAACTGTTCGTCGAGCCAAATCCTTTGCCGGTGAAATGGGCCTTGAAGGAGATGGGTCTGATATCATCCGGGATTCGCTTGCCGCTTGTTAATTTGAGCGAGGAATATCACGAGACCGTGCGTGGCGCCTTGCGCGATGCCGGCGTGCTGGCCTGACTGTCACTATCCAGG
>FSYV01000149.1_pt1 | contig 11650 bp, 11 predicted proteins | sample 1638641 | NCBI WGS metagenome assembly FSYV01 (sample SAMEA3914813, study PRJEB12502) | metagenome | biome: forest; material: soil | place: Canada | collected 2011-07-07 | depth 0.3 m
CCAGGGCTTGCAGCGCCTGCGCGCGGCCGATTTCGCCGCCATCGACCGTGACGGCGCTATTGAGCGCCATGTTCTGCGGCTTGAATGGTGCCACGCGTACGCCTCGGCGCTTGAGCAGGCGGCACAAGGCGGCCACTACAGTGCTCTTGCCGGCATCCGACGTCGTGCCTTGCACCATCAAGGTTGAATAAGGGAAGTAGTGAGAACCCACGATCATTCCTGCTTGGCGCGCCGCCGGCGCGCAAGATCGAGGTCTTCACAGACCATTGCTGCACCGGCCACGATGCGCGGACCGGGACGCACCAACAGATCCGGGTCGAGCGCAAACAGGTTGTCGCGCTGGCCGGCCAACAATGCCGGATAACGGTGCCAAAGGGCCAAACCGCTTTCATCGTGCTGGCGCATGTCGCCGCTGATGACGGCTTCGGGATTCTCCTTCAATACGGCCTCGGTGCTCACCACCGGCGCCGTCGTCGCAAGACCGGCAAAGACGTTTTCCCCGCCGCACAAGCGGATCACGTCGCTGACGAAATGCTTGCCGTTGAGTGTGTACAAAGGCTTGTCCCACACCTGGTAGAACACGCGCACAACAGGTTGGCGGGCGTAGCGCGCCGACAATTTGGCCAAATCGTCGCGCATCGCGTCCGATACCTGGCGCGCGCGCGTTTCGCTGCCGACCAGTTGGCCGATGCGCACCAGCGTGCCTTCAATTTGCTCCAATGTATGCGGTTCGCTGTAGTAGAGCGGCACGCCTAGCTTGTGCAACGCTTCCAATTGCGGCCCGGCGCTGCCGTGCAGCCATACGATCAATAAATCCGGCTTGAGCGCAATCACGCGTTCCAGATCCACATGCAGATTATCGCCGACCAACGGGACGTTTTTTGCCTCGGCCGGATAATCGCTATGGCTGACCTGTCCTACCAGGCGATCCCCGGCGCCGACGGCAAACATCATTTCCGTCAGATGCGGTGCCAGGGCAATTACCCGCCGCGCCGGCTGCGCCAGCTTGACCGTATTGCCGGCATCGTCAACCACGCTGATCTGGCCGTGCGCGCACAACGACTGGCACAGGGCAGCAAAGAAAAGAAGTCGTTTGATCATAGGTGTACCATTGCCTTATGTTGAACCAACCCAATCGCCCAGCGCCTGCTGCAGCCGCGACCAACCATTTTCATCGGGCGGCAAGCCGAGCCTGATGCTGGGCAATTCACTGCCGATCCTGCTACCGAACTTGCGCACCCAGATCGCGCGTAGCGCCATGTGATGGGCAAACTGACCGGCGCGCGCATCCTGCCACCATTGGTACAACGCACCGCCGCTCGAATCGATGCCATGGCTTGCCAACAGCTTTTGCAGGCGTCGGCCATCTTCCTGCAGCCGCATGCTGTTTTGTCGCTGCCATGGCTCATCTGCCAGCGCCGCGCCCGCGACGCGTTGCGCCGCCGCCGTCACGCCCCATGGGCCGATCTCGTCGGCCAGGCGCTGCAACAGCGGCGATTCGGCAATGACAAATCCCATGCGCAGCCCTGCCAGGCCAAAGAATTTCCCCAGCGAACGCAACACGATCAGGCCGGGCCGATCGGCAGCATGACGCGCGACGCTTTGCCCGGCGTCGACGTCGATGAAAGCTTCATCGACCACCAGCCAGCCACCTCGCCCAGCCAGTTGCGCCCCCCAATCGAGCAACGATTGCGCATCGATCATAGCGCCGGTGGGATTGTTTGGATTGCAAACCACCACGACGTCGCTGCCTGCAATCACAGCATCAAGCTGCGCATAAGGCACCTCGCGAATCTGATGACCGGCCCGACGCCAGCGGTAGGCGTGTTCGGCATAGACCGGCGCAGCGACCGTCACGCGCGAAGGCGTACGCAGGCGCGGCAATGCCTGGATCGCAGCCTGGCTGCCGGCAACCGGCAACAATTGCGACACGCCGTAATAGCGACAAGCGGCAGTGTGCAATTGCGGGTCCCGTTCCGGGAGCCGATGCCAGATATCTGCGGCAATGGCCGGCGCCGGAAAGCTGCGCGGATTGACACCCGTGGACAGGTCGAGCCATGCATCGCGGTCATGACCATATGCTGCGATTGCCGCGCCAAGATTGCCGCCATGTTCAAGCATGATGTTCAAGCGCAACAACGATCAACGCAGCGAATATCATCGTACAGCACCACAAAGCGGCACTGCGGCTGACCAGGCGCCAGGCCCGTTCGATGTCGTCGCAACAAGCAAGCCGGCCAGATCCCAAAGGCGGCCGCATCTCGGCCATGCCGTCGTAGGTCGCCGCGCCGCCCAGCGCAAGCTGCAAGGCACCAGCGCCCGAGGCCATGACAGGCCCGGCATTCGGGCTCGGCCATGCCGGTGCCTGGGTACGCCAGCATTGCCAGGCCGCGCGACTGTCTCCCAACAACAGATAAGTGAAAGCCGTCAACCGTGCCGGGATCCAGTTCAAACCGTCGTCGAGGCGCGCAGCAACACGCCCGAAAAGCAGGAAACGCGCATTGCGGTAGCCCCACATGGCGTCGAGCGTGTTGGCAAGGCGAAACAGCAGTGCGCCCGGCCCGCCGGCAATCAGGAACCAGAACAATGTACCGAACACGGCATCGTTACCGTTCTCCAGCAGCGATTCGACTGCGGCCTTGCTCAAATCCTGCGCGTCGGCATGTGCCGTATCGCGGCTGACTATGCGTTGGGTCAAGCATCTGGCGCCGGCCAGATCACCACGCCGCAGCGCCGTGGCGATCGGCAGGCAATGGTCGCGCAGGCTACGCAGCCCGATGCAAAAATACAGCAGCACCGCATGCAACGCGAGCGCCGTTAGCGGCAAGGTTTTGCCGACGAAAAACAATGCGGCAACAGTCAGAGTCAACGGCGCCAGCACCGCCAACATCCAGGCGAGCAGGCCCCGAGCCACGCGAGCGGGTCCGCGATTCAACCTTGCCTCGATCCAATTTGCGTAGCGGCCAAATCCCACCAAGGGATGGGCAAAGCGCACCTCGCCGAGCAAGCCGTCCAGAACCAATCCGAACAACATCAGCAGCGACAGAGGGACAATATCCAGACCGAGGATCATGTGGCAGCCTTCAACGTGAGCGGCAAACCGGCAACCACCAGCAAGGCGCAATCGCAGACCCGCGCCAGATCCTGGTTCAGCCGCCCGGCTTCATCGACAAACCAGCGCGACACGGCGCCGGCCGGCACGATGCCGGAGCCAACTTCATTCGACACCAGGATCACGTCGCCATGGACCTGTTCGAGCGCCCGCAGCAGGTTTTCGCGCTCCTGAAAAAACCGTGCCGGCGGCGTGATCGGCCCCAGGTCCGGATGCACGACCGATTCATCGAACAACAGATTGGATAACCACAGCGTCACGCAGTCGATCAGGACGACACTATCGGCCCTGCTCCATTGTTCTATCGCATCGCCCAATGCATGCGTCTCTTCAACGGTCGTCCACTGCGCATGGCGTTGCCGCCGGTGGATGGCAATCCGTTCAGCCATTTCGCTATCGGCCGGCTGCGCCGTGGCGATGTAAATCACGCTCTTGCCGCTCTCGGCAGCAAGCCGTTCGGCGTGCCGGCTTTTGCCGGAGCGCGCGCCGCCGAGTATCAGCGTGGAAGCCATGCCACGCCTCCCGATTGGCGCTCGTGCCAATGCGCAACCATGTCGCTGATTTGACGAAAGCCTTCGGTGATGACGGAAGGTCCGGGAGACAGGATATCGGGCGACTTGATCTCGAACACCATATCGTTTTGCAACGCCGGAATTTGCTGCCAGCCCAGCCGCGCGCGCAGGGAATCGGGCTGGAATTTCTTGCCGCACCAGGAACCGATGATAATGTCGGGCGCGCGCCGGATCACCTCGTCAGGGTCGGCTATGATCCTGTCCTTCGCACTTTGATGCTGCGCCAGATCGGCAAATGCATCTTCACCGCCGGCCATGACGATCGCTTCGGAAGCCCAACCGATGCCGCTCATCAGCGGGTCGTTCCATTCTTCGAAATAAATGCGTGGCCGCCGTTGCCATGTTGCCGCGCGCGACTTCACCTGTTCGATCCGACTGCACAATTGTGCCACCAGTGTTGCGCCGGCTTCCTGCCGGTCAACCAAGGCTGCCAATACCTGCACCATCTGCATGATACCGGCGAAGCTACGTTGATTGAACAAATGCACTTCGATCCCGGCCTTGGCCAAGTCGCGGCAGATGTCGGCTTGCAGATTGCTGAAGCCGATCACCAGGTCGGGCTCGACCGCAAGTATCCGTTCGATTTTCGAGGACGAGAAACCGCTGATTTTCGGTTTCTCGTCGCGCGCGCGCGGCGGCCTCACCGTGAAGCCGGAAATGCCGGCGATGCAATCTTCCGCGCCCAAGGCATAGAGCGTTTCCACCGATTCGGTGGACAGGCAGGCAATGCGCTTGTAGTAGCTCATGGACAGTAGCTCATGGATGGGTGACTCATGGATCGACGTCCTCGAACAAGTCTTGCGCAGCAAACAGCGCTGCAGCAGCTTGCGCGCAAGACGGGAAATACGCATGAAAATAGGATGCCGTAAGGGAGCCATAACAATACACCGCTTCGCCATTGGCACCCGATGGGTTCTTGCGCGTCACCGCACGCGGGACAAGGCTGGTATCAAATTGCGAATAATGGAAGGTATGTCCGCGCAATTCACCGGCGCGCGTCGGCATGGCTTGCGAACCCAGGCCGGCCAGGCGCCGTTGCATGCGCACGGTTCCCGGCAAAATACCGGCCATCGGCCATGCGAGGCCGGCTTGATCGACCAGCGTTTCGGTCAAGGCCATCAAACCGCCGCATTCGGCCCAGATAGGTTGGCCACGCAGATGGAAGCCGCGGATCGACGCGCGCCAGTGGTCGGCCCGCGACAGCACCTCGGCATGCAGTTCCGGGTAGCCGCCCGGCAGGTAGACGGCGTCCGCGTCGGGTGGGATCGCCTCGTCGGCCAGCGGCGAGAAAAACCGCAACGTGGCGCCCATTGCCCGCAGGCAGTCGAGGTTGGCCGGGTAGAGGAAGGCAAACGCGCTGTCGCGCGCAATGGCGATCGTCCTGCCTTGCAGATGCAGGCTGTCCGCATCGTCGACTTTGTGCTCGGATTCCAGCCGCAACCTCGCCGGCAATTTCTGCCACGCGTCAGTGTCCAGCATCAATTGATCGGCCAGATCGTCGAGCAAACGCGCGAACCCTTCAATTTCCTCTGGCGGCAGCAAACCCAGGTGCCGTTCGGGCAGCGATTTTTCCTGGCGCGGCAGGCGCCCAAGCAAGGGGATATTGCGCAGGGACTTGGCGATCATGGCGGCGTGGCCATCCGAGCCGACCCGGTTGGCAATGACGCCGGCAACATCGACCGGGCCATAATCGCGCAGCCCGGCAACGATGGCGCCGGCGGTTTGTGCCATGGCTGCGGCGTCGATCGCCAGTATCACAGGCACATTGAACCGGCGCGCAAGGTCGGCGGAAGACGGCTCGCCATCATAGAGGCCCATGACGCCTTCGATGAGCACGACATCGGCCTCGCGGGCAGCTTGCGCCAGCGTGACTCGGCATTGCTCCTCGCCGACTATCCACAAGTCGAGTGTGTGAACCGGTGCGCCGCTGGCCGCCTCCAACACCATGGGGTCGAGAAAATCCGGTCCCGTCTTGAACACCCTGACGCGCTTTCCTTCGCGCGACAGCTTGCGCGCCAACGCCGCCGTCAGCGTCGTCTTGCCTTGCCCCGACGCGATCGCGGAAATCAGGAAAACGCGGCAGTCGTCCCCGCTCACCATTCAACACCCGCCTGCGCCATGATGCCGTTCTTGAACGCATGCTTGACTTCATTCATTTCCGTCACCGTATCGGCCGCGGCAATCAATTCCGGCGGCGCCGCGCGGCCGGTGATAACGACGTGCTGCATGGCCGGGCGCGCCTGCAGGTCGGCAATGACCTGGTCGATATCAAGATATTGATATTTGAGGGCAATGTTCAATTCATCGAGCAGCACCAGGCCAATCGCCGGGTCGCTCAGGAATTGCCGCGCCTGGCTCCATGCTGCGGCGGCCTTCTCCATGTCACGCTCGCGATTCTGCGTCTCCCAGGTGTAACCCTCGCCCATCGCATGAAATTGCACCTCTTGCGGAAAGCGCCGCAGAAATTTCTCTTCCCCGGTCGACATCGCACCCTTGATGAATTGCACGACGGCGACCTGCATGCCATGCCCGAGCGCGCGCATGACCATGCCGAAACCGCTCGAACTCTTGCCTTTGCCGTTACCGGTGGTCACGACGATCACGCCGGCCTCGCGCTTCGCCTGGCGAATTTTCTCGTCGACCACTTCTTTCTTGCGCTCCATGCGCACGCGGTGGCGTTCGTTGCTGTCTGTAGCATCTTGCATGACAATCCTTACAGTTCGCTCGTGGCGCAATTTTGTTGCGCGGGTAAAAAGATGGTCCGTGTTCCATGCCGCACGGCTTCAATCGCATGGCCGAGACATTGCTCCAGATGCGACGCCTGCATGGTGTCCGCTACGCTACCGGCGCGCCAGCGACCATCATCTAACATCAGCAGCGCATGCGTCGCGATATCGTACGTCAGGTTCAAGTCGTGCGTCACCAGCACGATGGTCTTTCCCGTTTCGCATAGCCGCCCCAGCAATGCCATGACACTGACCTGATGCGCAAGATCCAACGCATTGGCCGGTTCATCGAGCAGTAGCAACGGCGTATCCTGTGCCAGGGCCGCCGCGATTGCCACGCGCTGGCGCTCTCCGCCCGACAGGGAGCGCAGGTCACGCTCGGCCAGATGTGCCACGTCGACCAGCGCCAAGGCTTCCCATGCAGCAGCCTGATCGGTCTCGGACTCCCAGTAGCTGCTGTCGTGATAAGGATGGCGGGCCGTCAGTACCGCATCGAGGACGCAGTAAGAAAAAGCATCGTTGCGTCCCTGCGGCAGATAGGCGCGCTGGCGTGCCAATTCGCCGAGCGGCCAGTCATCCAGGCCACGACCATTGATGACAACCCGCCCGCCGTCGGGTTTGCGCAATCCCGCCAGGGTGCGCAGCAGCGTGCTCTTGCCCGCGCCATTGCGTCCGATCACTAGCCAGCACTGTCCGCCGGCCAATTGCAAGTCCAGGCCCTTTACCAGGGCGCGTTTGCCGATGTTCAGATCGAGTTGGTGCAATTCCATCATCGCCGGTGCAATTGGTGTAGTTGCAGGAGAAATATCGGCACGCCGATCAATGCAGTAATGACGCCTACCGGCAATTGCTGCGGCGCCATGACGCTGCGCGCCAGCGTATCGGCCAGTACCAGGAAACTGCCGCCGACCAGGGCCGCCGAAGGAAACAGCAGGCGATGGTCGGGTCCCAGCGCGAAACGGCAGGCATGCGGCACGATCAGGCCGACAAAGCCGATACTGCCGGCGGTGCTGACGGCACTGGCAGTCAACACGGCGGCACAGAAAAACATCGCTTGGCGCAACCTGCCGACAGAAATGCCGAGGGTAGCGGCATTATCGCCATGCAAGGCCAATACGTTGATGGAACGTGCTGCGCGCCAGGAAAAAAGCAGCGCAGCGCCCAGCGTCACCACCGGCAGCCAGCGAAACTGCACCGAAGACAGGTCGCCGATCAGCCAGAACACCATGCCGCGCAACCTGCCATCGGGTGCGATCGACAGCATCAAGGCGATCAAAGCACCGCAGCCGGCGGCGACGATCACACCGGTCAACAACAGCAGCGAGGCGTTGCCGTCCACCACGCCACCGCGCAAATCGCGGTAGGCAAGCACAAACAACAACAGCGCGACCGCGATCGCACCGACGAAAGCCGCGAGATCGACTACCCACAGCGCGGAAAACAGCAGGATCGCCAGCAGTGCGCCGACCGATGCCCCGCCGGACACGCCCAACACGTAAGGGTCGGCCAGCGGGTTGCGCAACAGGGCCTGCATCATCACGCCGGCCAGGGCCAGCGTCGCGCCGACGACAAATGCCGTGGCGGCGCGAACCAGCCGCAATTGCAGCAAGGTGGCGGCCAGACCATCCGATGCGCCATGCACAAGTTGGCGCAAGCCCTGCAACAGTTCCGCCGGCGACAAGGCAACCGACCCGATGGTGCAGGCCAACAGCATCGCAGCCAATGCGCACAGGATCAGCAACGGCAAAATCAGGCGCGGACGCCGCTGCATGATGGGCCTTAGCTTGATTGCCATTTCCGTCGCCATGAAATGCCCTTGTCCAGTATCGCACTCACTTGAAGCCGTAACGCAATCCCAGATAGAGATTGGACGCGGCAGTGGCAAACCCATACGCCAATTCATAGTCCCGGTTCAGGACGTTGTTCCAGCGTCCGACCACACTCCAGTCCTGACCCAGGTCCATGCTTGCATGCAGATTCCATGCGGCATAACCGGCCAACGGCGTCGTATTCGCGGCATCATCATAACGCTTGCCGGAAAAGATGCCATCGACACCGATCTGGTATTTGCTTTGGCGATAGTCAATGCCAATGCTGCCATGCTGTTTGGCGCGGCGCGCGAGCAGGGTATGCGTCGTTTCGTCGTGCGGGTCTTGAAAGTCGAGCGAAGCATGCGCATTGAAATCACCCAAACTGGTGCTGCCGCCAAGCGACAATCCGGTCAACAATGCCTGATCGACGTTCTTTGCGCAAAAGCAAGTCGAGTCGTACACGACCAGATCCGTCACTTGATTGTGATACATCACGGCCGTGAAATGCGACTTGCCCTCATCATAGGCCAGCCCCGCCTCGGCATCGCGGCCATGTTCCGGCTTGATCGACGTGCTGCCGTAGTCGGGAAAATAAAGTTCATTGAAAGTCGGCGCCCGAAAACTCGTGCCGTAGCTGGCGTTGACGCGCCACGCGGACGTGACCTTGTAGCCGTAGCCGACACTGCCGGTGGTTTGCGAGCCGTATTGATTGCTGTCGTCATTACGCAAACTGAACACGGCGAGTTGCGCTTCGCTTTTCCACTGGTAGGTGGCGGCAACGGCATTCGTATTGCGCTGACCGCTTAAACCAGAGGTATCCGTGTCTATCTTTTCCTCACGTCTTTCAGCCAGCAATTGCAGCACATCCGTGCCCAGGCGCAGGTCGTTCTGCCAGCTCAAATTGGTTTGCGTGGTCTGGAATCGATTGGTCGGCGTTTCACCATAAAGTTGCCAGTACGGACCATTGGTCGCCAACAGGTAATCTTCAGCCTGCGAAAGCTGGAGATTGCTGGTCCAATTGGGCAGAAATTGATCGCGTGCATACACGCGCATGGTATTCAAGCGCTCGAAATTTTGATCGTCGTAGCCTGGACCGTTATCGAATTGCGCCTTGTTTTCGGCTTGCAGGAAACCGAAGCCGATTTCATGTCCTTTGGCGAGGTCGAAACTCAGTTGGCCGCTGGCACTTTCCTTGTCGTAGCCATCCTTGTCCGGATCGAAAATACCAAATGGCGCGTTTGGTTTGGTCGCCGAAAACCCATCGGATTCATTGCGCGCCACGCCCAACGCATAGTGGAAGCGGTTGTCGTTCGCGCCCGAGCCAAACACGCTGGCATCGACTGTGCGGGTATTGTAGGAGCCAAAGCCGACGCTCGCGCTGGGCGTGGCAGTGCCATCGCCCTTGCGCGTGAATATCTGCACCACGCCACCCACGGCATCGGCGCCATATAGACTCGACATCGGGCCATAGACGATCTCGACGTGATCGATCTGCGCCAGTGGAATGCTCTCCCAGGTTGCCCCACCTAAGGTCGAAGAGCCGATACGCACGCCGTCAACCAGCACAACGGTTTGTTCGTTGGAGGCGCCGCGCAGAAACACGGAAGAGGTGCTGCCCGGACCGCCGGTGGTGACGATTTCCAGGCCGCGCTTTTGTTGCAGCAGGTCGAGCAGATCGATGGCGCCGGACTGGCGGATCTCGTCTGACGAAATGACTGTGTTGTCGCTCAATACGTCGCTGGGCGCCTGGGCAAAGCGCGATGCCGTCACAACCACGGTCTGATCGCCGGCGGTATTGTTTTGTTGCGCCTGGCCAGATTGGGGAACGAGAAGGGTGATTGCGCATGCTGCGGAAAGCGCAAGCGCGTTTCGATAGGCGACAGCGGGCCGCCGCACTCCGGATTGATTCAAGACAAAAAAATTCATGGATTTTCAATGGCAAATAGCGTCACAACCAGCCAACTTCCCCGTGGGCCGGATTGAACAGAAATGCGCGATGAAAACCAGCGATGAGGGCATGCAAGAGGACCAACGACGACGATACCTCGCACGGCCGTATCGCGAAGGTCCCCGTTCGCACCACTTCCACCTGATTTGGCCGGTATCCGGGCTGACAATTCAAAGCGCAGGTCTTGCGACCGGCAGCATTGATGTCCTACCTTCCCATGCCGAAGCACAGTGGTGTTGATATAGGACTCGTCCCATCGAGGCGACGCTTGTTTACCGTTGCGGGGGCAGCACACGTGTAGCCGGCAGACCGGCCTCGTGTTTCCCGTTTAACTGCCCGCATGAGCATGCGGGCGGGCACCAAAACGTCTGCATTATATGCGACGGACGGCGATTGGGCAAACGAACTTCCGGTTGGATGGGTTTCCAAGACTACGCATTGCTAGACTAGATCTCGAGCAGAACGAGCTCGCCGTAGGCAATCTTGTGGCTAGTCCGAGCGGCATAGAGGGCCGTCTCGATCAACGGCAAACCGCGCCGGCAGGCGAGCAGCATGCGCATGGTGCCGGCATGGCAGATGATCGCAACGGATTGCGCGCCGGTTTGCAGCAGTTCGTCGTAAAACGCGCGCACGCGCTGCGCAATTTGCAGCACGCTTTCGCCACCGCCCGGCCGATAGCCCACCATATCCTGTACCCACGCCTCGATCTCGTCGCGCGCGATATCGTTCCAGGCGCGCAGTTCCCAGCTGCCGAAATCCATTTCCGCCAGACGCGCGTCGAAGATAATGGTCTGTTCATCCATTGACGCCGACAATTGCTGCGCCAGGTCGGCACAGCGGCGCAACGGACTCGAATATAGCGCTGCATCCTTCGGCCAGGCATCAAGAAGCGTCGCACATACGCGGTCGCGCTCGGCAGCAGCGACGTCGACATCGCTGCTGCCGTAGCACATGCCGGCACTGACGAGGGGTTGCGGATGGCGAACCAGATAGAGACGCATGACGGCCGCTCCGATCAGGAAATTACGCGCACGTCACACTCACTACACCTGATGCGTGCAAAACGCGTATCCGGCGATACCGAGATAAAACCCGGCTTCGGACAACTGTTGGACCGCGCCGAGGCAATCGCCGGTGTAGCCGCCGATACGGCGCAAAAACAGGCGTATCAGGTAGGCCGCGCACAACACGGCGATCACGATGCCTGCCAAGCCTTGCTGCCAGCTCAGGAAACCTGCAGCCGCTAGCGCGACGCATGGCAGCAGTCCGGAAGTTGCCGCGAAGACGAACTCGCCGGCACTCATGCCGCGCGCCATGGCTGCAGCCTTGCCTGCGGCGCGAACATAAGTCATACGCCACATCAGCACAGTGGCCAGAACACGGGAAAACGGGTGGACGACCAGCAGTGCCACCGGCAGCAACCCACGCGGCAAATCAGCCAACGCCACGCACTTGATCGCCAGCAGCAAGCCGATTCCCAC
>FSYV01000232.1_pt1 | contig 11612 bp, 7 predicted proteins | sample 1638641 | NCBI WGS metagenome assembly FSYV01 (sample SAMEA3914813, study PRJEB12502) | metagenome | biome: forest; material: soil | place: Canada | collected 2011-07-07 | depth 0.3 m
CAAGACCGCTGCAACTCCAAGTCGCTTGCTACCGTCTTTCAGTTCTTGACTCAGTAGAGCAAGCGCACCGAAATTTGAAGTTTTTTGGTCTTGGCAAGCCCCCCTCATCGGATCGCCGCCCGCCCACCCCTCTCCCGCCCGCGGGCGAGGGGTTCCAAGCCATTGTATGCACTCGTGGTTATCTATGGCGAGGCAGGCGGACTCTCTTCAATTGCGGCCGACTTTTCCTCGCCCGCGTCAGGCCTGCCCGCAACGGCCTTCTTCACCCGCGCGCGCCAATAGCCGGTTTCATTGAAACACGTCCACCCCCAACGCAGCCATTGCAACAGCGAATACGCGAGCCACAGCGCCCATAGCAGCATCATGATCCGATACGCCAACATCGGCAGCGACAATACCCACGGTTGCGGCAACAGGGCCAGGTTTCGGTCCTGGTACCAGGCGAAATGCGTATTGTCGGAGCCGTTGCCGGTGACTTGCATTTCCGGGTAGCCGATCAGGCTCTTTTCGACTGCCGCGAACAGGCACACGAGGGCGACGATGGTCCAGAGCGCCAACAGCACCTGGCCGGCATTGAAACCGACCTCGCCGAGACGGCTGGCGTAGCGCTTGCGGTAGCCGAGCGCCAGCAGCCAGCCGACGATCAAGGCGGCCGACAGACTGGTGGCTTGCGTCAGGCCGATGCCAAGCAGGAACCATTGCAGGCCGGTCAGCGGCGTGACCGATACGCGCGACAGGCCGAACGCGACCAAAGCGATCGTGACGATGATGCCCCATATCAGGATCGCCGGGCCGACGCGCGGCCCGCCCAATGCGACCGGCCAGCGGTCTTCCGGCAGGAAGATCTTGGTGTAGGCGTTGACGCCGGCGATGCCGACGTCGACATCCGGCGCGGTGAAATAGGTCGCAATGCCGCCCGGCTGGCGCCAGGCGATGTTGATCTGCTGGCTGCCCGGCTGCAGCGGCAGGTGCAGCTCGCGGCCTTCGAGACGGATCGGCAATTCCTGCCCGGCCTGTTCGCCCAGGCCGATCCTGACCGATTGCAGGATTGCATTCTCGGGCAGCTTGATGGTGTGCAATCCGCCACGGCTGCTGCGCAGCACCAGGCGCAAGGTGTCGCTCGCACTGCGCAAGCCGGGTGTCACGCCAAGTTCGCTCGATTCCAGGGTCAGGCTTTGCCCCGGCGCACCGAGCGGCTTGCTGATCTTGAGCGTTACTTGCTCGCCCGGCCACGGGCGCCAGGCCGGCTGCCACAGACCGCTGCCATTCTGATGCAGGATGACCGGGATGCCCGCCAGTTCGACATGCCACTGCGTGCTGGTGTCGAGCAGCCATCCTTCGATCATGTTGTCCTGCTTGGCCGCCTTGAGCACCAGCTCAGGCCGCTGGGCCAGGGTGCTCTCCCATTCGAGAGTGTTGGCTTGCGGGCTGAGATTGACTTGCGCCATGCCTTTTTCGACGCGCGGTTCGCTGCTCTCGATCGATTCGCCCGGCAATAGCGGCACGGCGACGAAGATCGGGCCGTCGGCCGGCGCCACGCGTTCGATGCGGGTGTGGATGCGCCATTGCAATCCCAGGTCGAGCGTGCGCTGCACCCGGATGAACGATGGCATTGCCGTATCATGCAGCGCTGCCTTGCCGCTGCTGACGGTGCGCGTCAGTTGCAGGTTGTCGTCGGCCTTGCCGTTTTCGCGCACGCCTGCAACAGTCCAACCCTCTGCAGTGGCGTCGACCCGATGCGGTTTCAGCGGCAGGCTCAACTGGACGTTTTCGGTATGCCCGACCGCGCCCAGCAAGACGATTTGATGCACGCCGGCCTCCAGCGCGATCCACATTTGCCCGTCACCATTACGGCTCAAGCCGGCAGCCGGCTTGCCGTCGAGCGTGATCGATTGCAGCACCCATTGTGTGCCGCCTGTCGGCAGCGGGATGGCGGTGTTGTCAAGCGCATGTGCTTCGAGGCGAACTTGCAGGGACTCGCCGCGCACATCGATCAGCATGCGCGCAATGCTCGCACAATTGGGCAGGCAGTCGGCTGGCTTCGACAGTTCGGTCTTGAGCTGGTCGAGCATGTCCTTGTCGGGTATGTCGCTGGCGCGCGATGTTTGCGGCGTCAGGAGAGACAGGCAAGTTGCCAGCGCCAGCAGGCTTGCAATTTCCGTTGCGCGCCCCGTACGTCCTGGACGCGGCGGCAAAAGTGGCGCAAAGCCGAGCAGGCGCGCGAATAGCAGAGCGACCAGGATGACCCGCAAGACCGCAAGCAGGGCGCTCATCGATGGCGACACCAGCCACAAGTGCATCTGCTGCGCTTGTTCCACCGGGCCGTTCCATTGCAGGTCGTAGCTGCGCCACTGCCAGTCCGGCAGGCCGGGGCCGGTCTGGACGATGGCATTGGGATCGGCCTTGTTCAGTTCGCCGCCATAGGGGTTCTCGACTCGCTCCCGGTTCAATGGGGCCGTTTGTGTCGAAATTATGGCTGACGAGACGGCCATGGCTGGAGGGGGCGGCGGAGCGATCAATTTGGCTTCGACAGGCTCTTGGACCATCTGGTCGGCGGCTGGTGCTGCAGCAGCGGGCGCGGGTTTGTATGCCTGATCGGCTACCGCCATGCGGTCGTCTTCATTCCTCGCGAAGGCGTAGCCGGAGGGTTCCAAAACCGGATAAATCGCCTGGCGAATCTGGGTCACCGCAAAGGGTAGCGAGATCAATGCCAACACCAATAGCGCGACGGCGCGATAGCCGACCGCAATGCGGCGCAAGCGTCCAGCCTGCGGCAACACGCTGAGGAGGCCAGCGCCGGCCAGCACAGCCAGCCAGATGGCGCCGGGAGCGCCCGGCTCGTGGTAAATCAAAGCCAGCGTAACCACCGCAGCAGTACCCCACGGCCAGCCCCACAATTTGCCGAACGCGAGCGCTGCAATCAGCACGACGAAGAAATCGAGCAGCGACCATTGTGCGACCCACGAACCGGGCGCCTTGTCCACGCCGCTGGCCGCAATCAGGTGCCAGCCCGGTGGCAGGTTCAGCTTGGCCGAGACCGACTGGAAGTCTTCGCGCCAGCCGGTGGCGCTCAAGGCGCGGCTATTCGATTCGAGGCGGCTATCGGCCACGATGTTGGCCGTGCCGTTGCGCACTTCCACGCCCGAGCTTTGTTCGGTGTGCGTGATGAACTGGTCTTGTCCGTCGACCGAAGCGCGCCCGAGCGCCGCAGGCGTGGCCATGTCGAGCCGCCAGCTGCGATGGATCGCGCCGCTGATGCGATCGCGCACGGTGTAGCCGCCGCCGTCGAAATCGAGCCAGATGTCGCGCTGCAGGTTGAGGTTGTCGGGCGCCGCTTCCGGATCGCCGCGTTTGCTCTCGGCCAGCTTCAACGCCTCGCCCGGTTTCAGGCGAAATGCCGGCAGGGTTTTCCATTCATCGGGCATGCTGACCAGCTTGGCATCGACCGGCGTGCCGCCGGACGGCGTGACCACGCGCAGGGCATTGTGCGATTGAAATACCCATACCTCGTCCTCGGCCAGGGCCGGCGTTGCTGCCGGCAGGGTGACGCTGGTTTGCGGCGACATCTGGCGCGCCGCCACCGTCAGCTCCCAATGGCCGGGGCGCACTTGCACGCGCAGCCTGCCGTCGGCTTCCAGCCTTGTCGGCAATTGGCTCGCCAGTGAAACGGGCGTAAATCCCGGCAACAGCACTGCGGGAAACACCACTTCGCGGTTTTTGCCCGACACGCTGATCTCCAGCCTGGTCGTCAGGCGCAGCGGTATGTCGTCGTCGACTTGCCGGCTGACGTGGATGTCGAGCCGCTCCGCGCCGCTTTCGGCGCCGTTGGCCTGGCTTTGCAACCACAGGTGGCCGTCCTGATCGAGCTTCGGCAAGGCAATGTCGTGGCCGTCGATGCGCAGCGTGACCAGGCCGGTTTCCTGAGGTATCTGCAGGCTTTCCGGCATGTCGTCCCATTTGAACGCGCCTTCGAGGGCATGCGCGCCGGCCGGCAAGACGATGCCGGGAAGGCCTCCTTCGTTGGCGGCGACCGCCGCCGGCTTGCCGTCAACCTTGACATCCTGCGGCCAGTTGTCCGCATCGCCCGGTAGCGGCACCCAGATCGTGCGGAATACCTGCACGCGCTGCGCGAAGTTGCCGCCATGCTTGTCCAGCGTCAGACCGAGCGCAGCAGGCCATGTGCACTGGCGCGTTTCGCCGCTATTGTAGAGGTAAGGACATTTGTGGTCGGGCGCATCGCGCAGCACCCAGTTGTTCCATGGGCGCAGCGGTTCGGCGATGGTGACTGCATTCGGCGCCGCCGCGTTCGCCGCCGCGGCAAACAGCGTCAGGGCGATAGTCGATAAGAGTTTTCTTGCGCGCGCGAAATACCTGGCTGTCAGCATGCCTGCTCCTGGAGTGATACGGCGGTTATTTGTACAGACCGGTGTTGCGATTCTTGCTTAGGACTGCCTGACTTTAATCTTACCCACAAGTCGTGACGCTGGAGCCCCCTCTCCCGCTGGCGGGAGAGGGTTGGGGTGAGGGGCGCTGCGCTTTGGCTGCGATAGATAGGCCTAACCTGTTCGCGAACCCCCTCACCCCCACCCCTTTCGTAGGCCGCCCTCTCCCGCCTGCGGGAGAGGGCGGCCCGCGTAAGGGGAGTTTGTAGCATATTCGATTAATGTCCAGAGCCGGCGCCCACCGCTCTCACGCATCCGCCCGCGCCTTGTCCCCATGCACGACAACGCGATTGCGTCCGCTGCGCTTGGCTTGGTACAGCGCGCGATCTGCCGCGCCGACCATGTGTGAGATGGCGGTATTGTGCGACGGGATCTGCGTCAGCAGGCCGATGCTGATAGTCACGTGCAGCGCCACGCTGGAGTATGTGTGTTCCAGGCACAGCGACTCGACCTCGGCGCGCATCGCCTCCGCCAGGGTATAGGCGCCGTCGGCATTGGTATCGGGCAGCACTGCCATGAATTCTTCGCCGCCATAGCGCGCGACCAGGTCGCACGGGCGGCCGGCGATGCGTGTCAGTGCAGCGGCGATCAGGATCAGGCAATCGTCGCCTTTTTGATGGCCGTAGTTGTCATTGTAGTTCTTGAACGAGTCGACGTCGATCATGGCAAGCGAGAGCGGCGAGCCGGCGCGCTTGGCACGGCGGAATTCGTTTTCCAGGTGTTCATCGAAGCGGCGCCGGTTGGGGATGCCGGTGAGGCCGTCGATGAAGATCTGGCTTTGCAATTCCATCGCCAGTTCGCGCAATTGCTTTTCGCGCGCCACGGCCATGCTGACATCGGTGATCTGCACCAGGCAATGCGGTTGCGCCGGCACCTCGATCGGCACCACTTGGACGGCTTGCTGGATGCGCGCGCCGTTGTCCCGGTCTTCCGCGTTGGCGTACAGCGGAAAGGGCGCCTTGTTCAGGGTCTGCGAAATCAGCGAGGCAAGGTGGCTTTGCAGCGCGCCCTTGATGGCGCCGTGGGCGCGGCCGTTGGTCAGGTCCGGGTACAGTTCGACGAAGCGCTTGCCAAGTACGGATGCGGCGGGCAGGAATGCATGCTGCTCCATCCAGCGGTTCCAGAACACCACGCGCTCGTCGGCGTCGAGCACGATCATGCCGACCCGAACCGCATGCAGCACTTTGTCGAGCAAGGCAGGTTTGAATGCCTGCGCGCCGCTATCAGCGGTAGTGGAATTCACGGCATCAATCCGTTGAGATATTCTTGCAGATAGGCTTGCAGATCGTTCAATGCGCTCATGTCGAGCAGGAAGGCCACATAGCCGTTGATCTGGTGCTTTTCGATGCTGAAATCGATTTTCAGCGTCAATACCAGGCCGTTCCATTGATTGCCGGAAGCCCCGAGGATGTGCTCTCCCGTGCCGATGCGATAAACGGGTAGCGAGCCGTGCAATTCCTTGCCCGAGATATTGGCCAGCGTACTCATGCAGGAATTGAGGATGATGTTGCCGATTTCGCTCATCGCCTCCTGTTCCATCTCGCTTAACTCTTCCATCGTGACCGACTGGCCGACCATCAGGCGCACGATTTCCAGGCTTTTTTCTTCCGGGAACATCAGGATCGCTTCCGTATCGAAGGCGCCCTGGTAATTTTGCGTGATGGCGCAGATGCGGCGCGATTCGGCGCTGCCGAGTGTCTGTGCCACGTCGGCACGGCTCTGGAAGGTGACCATCGGCACCGACATCGTGACTTCTTCGCTGACGATCTGGCTCATGGCCGAGGCGGCCTGGCCCACGCCCTGGTTGAACAGCTCGACTAAGGCATCATGTTGAAGTTCGGTGAGCTGGAACATCAGGCGCTTTCCAGGTTGGCCAGCACGGCATCGATACGGGCCTGGGTGATCGGCTTTTCGGCGAAATGCACGTTCAGGCTATGCGCTTTTTCTCGGGTCGATTCTTGCACGTTGGCCGTCATGAGGCAGATTTCGATATTGGGCGCCATTTCGCGCAACTTGCCGATGGCGGCGATCCCGCCCATGCCGGGCATGTTGACGTCGAGCAGGATCAGGTCGGGTTTGACGGCAGTGAGTTTCGCGATGGCGTCTTCGCCGCTGATGGCTTCCTCGACGACCCATGCCGGGTGGTTGTGCAGGATGAACTGGCGCGACAGCATGCGCGAAACGCGGCTATCGTCGACTACCAGTATCGTTTTTGACTTGCTCATGTTGGGTTCCCAGGTTGATGTTGACCGCGCTGATAGTCCCGAAATTGTCCCCGGTATTGCGATCCGCCTTTCTGGATCATGGTAAATATTACATCGCTGGCTGGAGGATTGGGCAAATTCTTTCCGGTAAAATAGCGATTCACTCCATTTTTACCACTGATCATGACCCAGGATGAATTGAAACAAGCCGTGGCGCGCGCCGCCATCGAATATGTGGTCGAAGGACGCATAGTCGGCGTCGGCACCGGCTCGACCGCCAATTTCTTTATCGATGAACTGGCGAAGATCAAGGACAAGATAGCCGGTACGGTAGCCTCGTCCGAAGCGACGGCTGCGCGCCTGAAATCGCACGGCATTGAAGTGTTCGACTTGAACGATGTCGAATCGATGCCGGTCTATGTCGACGGCGCCGACGAAATCAACCGCCAGGGCGCCATGATCAAGGGCGGCGGCGCGGCCCTGACGCGCGAGAAGATCGTTGCATCGGTGGCGGATCAGTTCATTTGCATTGCCGACGGCTCCAAGCTGGTCGACGTGCTCGGTTATTTTCCCTTGCCGGTCGAGGTGATCCCGATGTCGCGTGCCGTGGTGGCACGCAAGTTGAAGGCGCTGGGCGGCGAACCGCGCCTGCGCATGAAGGACGGCCAGCCGGTGCTTACCGATAACGGCTGCATGATATTGGACGTAGTGGGGCTGCAAATCACCAATCCGGTTGAAATGGAGCAACAAATCAATGCCATCGTCGGCGTGGTGACGGTGGGATTGTTTGCCGAGCGTGGGGCGAATGTTTGTTTGCTTGGGACGGCGGATGGGGTCAAGACACTGACTTATTGAGCAAAATGCGGCTGGGAAGTTGTTCTCCCTCTCCCACTTGTGGGAGAGGGCTGGGGAGAGGGTGATCGCGAGCCGATTAGGTCTTGGCTAACCCCCTCACCCCCACCCCTCTCCCGCCCGCGGGAGAGGGGAGATTCAAGCGGAATAGGAAATATAGACTAAGCCGTAGGCGGCACGTAACCCTGCGCCGCATCGGCGCCGTCGCCGAAGAAATGCTTTTCCATCTGCGTAGCCAGGTACTTGCGCGCACGCGCGTCGGCCAGGTTCAGGCGGTTTTCATTGACCAGCATGGTTTGATGCTTGAGCCAGGCGGCCCAGGCTTCCTTCGACACGCTTTCATAGATTTTCTTGCCGAGTTCGCCGGGATACGGCGGAAAGTCGAGTCCTTCGGCTTCCTTGTTCAGTTTGATGCAATTGACCATGCGGGCCATGTTGGTTCTCCAATGTATACGTAGTGAGTGCGGTTCGCCTTGGCGCGTAGTTTACCCGAATCGCACCGTGGCGTCCGTCTAAAGGGCCTTGACCAGCACCAGCGAACGGCGTTGCCAGTTATACATGTGTTGGCGGTCTTTCGGCAGGTCATCGACCGTGGCGCTGACGAAACCGCGCTTGAGGAACCAGTGTGCTGTGCGCGTGGTCAGAACGAAGAGTTTGCTGTAACCGGCTGAACGGGCGCGGTTTTCCATGTGTTTCAGGATACGCTCGCCGTCGCCCTGGGTTTGCACCTCAGGGTTGACCGTGAGGCAGGCCATTTCAGCCATGCCTTCCTTGGGGAACGGATAGAGCGCGGCGCAGCCGAAGATGACGCCGTCATGCTCGATGACCGAGAAGTAGCTGATTTCGCGCTCGATCAGTTCGCGTCCGCGCTTGACCAGCGTGCCATCGGCTTCCAGTGGCTCGATCAGCTTCAGGATGCCGCCGACGTCTTCGATGGTCGCTTCGCGCAGGCTTTCCAGGTTTTCGTAGCTGACCATGGTGCCGACGCCGTCGTGGGTGAACACTTCGAGCAGCGTTGCGCCGTCGACTTCAAACGGTACGATGTGCACGCGCGGCACGCCGCTGCGCGAGGCTTTCAGGCAGTGCTGCAAGTAGAATGCGATGTCGTTCGGCAAGTCGCCGGTCTTGAGCATGGCATCGGCCTGGGCGGACGAGAGTTCGCGCACGTCGCGCTTGTAGGCGTCGCGCATCAAAGGGGTTTCGCTGACGAAGATCAGCTTGTCGGCGCGCAAGGCAATGGCGGCCGAAGTGGCGACGTCTTCCATGGTCAGGTTGAATGCCTCGCCGGTAGGCGAGAAGCCGAGCGGCGAGAGCAGCACCAGGCCGCCGGCATTGAGGATCGGGTGGATGGTTTCAAACGCGATCTTGCGCGTGACGCCGGTCAATTCGAGATCGACGCCGTCGATCACGCCGATCGGGCGCGCGGTGACGAAATTGCCCGAAATGATGCGGATCGCCGCGTGCGCCATCGGCGTGTTGGGCAAGCCCTGGCTGAAAGCGGCCTCGATGTCGAGGCGCAATTCGCCGGCGGCTTCCTTGGCGCATTCGAGTGCGGCGGCATCCGTGATACGCAAGCCGTTGTGATAGCGCGCCTCGACATTGCGCAACGCCAATTGCTCCTCGACCTGGGGCCGCGAGCCGTGCACCACGACGACCTTGATGCCCATGGCATGCAAAAGCGATAAATCCTGTGCCAGCACGGGCAGGGCGCCGGCGCTGACCAGCTCGCCGGGAAAGGCCACGACGAAGGTTTTGCCACGGAAGGCGTGGATATACGGCGCGACCGAGCGCAGCCACTCGACAAACTGTTCCGGGTTCTCCATCACAGGGCGACCCGTGGCGATGAGGATTCAATAATGCCTATGTTCAATGTCTTGTTCACCAGTGGATAAGTAAATATAGTTTCTGGGATTATAATTCGCTCCGCCATGTCTTCGCCCGAACCCAAACAAAAAAACAAGCCGTCTGTGCAACACCGGGCGCCCAAATCCAGCCAACCAGCCTCTGCCGGCCCCAGGCCGTCATCCCTGACGCCTTCCGCCCGACAACAGGATGCCGGCCGGCGCGCTGCCACGCCGGGCGCAGCCGCCGAGCGGCCCGCACGGCAAAGGCCGGCACCGGTTGCGCCCGTGCGCAACCCCTTGCCGCCCATTACCTATCCGGAAGAATTGCCGGTATCGGGCAAGCGCGAGGATATCGCCAATGCCTTGCGCGCGCATCAGGTCATCATCGTGTGCGGTGAGACCGGCTCGGGCAAGACCACGCAATTGCCCAAGATTTGCCTGGAACTCGGGCGCGGCGTAACCGGGCTGATCGGCCATACGCAACCACGCCGGATTGCCGCATCGTCGACCGCCAAGCGCATTGCGCAGGAACTCGAATCGCCGCCCGGCATGATCGTGGGCTTCAAGGTGCGCTTTACCGACACGCTTTCCGACGGCGCCTGGATCAAGCTGATGACGGACGGCATCCTGCTGGCCGAGACCCAGACCGATCCAATGCTGCGGCAATACGACACCATCATCATCGACGAGGCGCATGAACGCAGCCTGAACATCGACTTCCTGCTCGGCTACCTGAAGCAACTGCTGCCGCGTCGGCCAGACCTGAAATTGATCATCACCTCGGCCACCATCGACGCCGACCGCTTTGCGCGCCATTTCGGTACTGATGAAAAACCTGCCCCCGTGATTGAAGTGTCGGGACGGCTGTATCCGGTCGAACTGCGCTACCGTCCGGTGGAAAATACCGACAAGTCGGCGCCGAATGCCACGCCGTCGCAGGCGCAACGTGAGCGCGGCCAGCGCGACCTGATGGATGCCGTGACCGATGCGGTGGACGAAGCCTGCCGCATCGGCTCGGGCGACGTGCTGGTGTTCCTGCCGGGCGAGCGCGAGATCCGCGACGCCGCCGAAGCCTTGCGCAAGCATCACCCGCCGCACGTCGAAATCCTGCCGCTGTTTGCGCGCTTGTCGGCGCAGGAGCAGGAGCGCGTGTTCAAGACCTCGAACGCGCGCCGCATCGTGCTGGCCACCAACGTGGCGGAAACGTCTTTGACGGTGCCAGGCATCCGCTACGTGGTCGATGCCGGACTGGCACGCGTCAAGCGCTACAGCTTTCGCAACAAGGTCGAGCAATTGCAGATCGAACCGATCGCGCAATCGGCCGCCAACCAGCGCGCCGGGCGTTGCGGCCGGGTCGCGGCGGGCGTGTGCATCCGCTTGTATGAGGAGCAGGATTTCCTGCAGCGGCCCAAGTTTACCGAGCCGGAGATCTTGCGCTCGTCGCTGGCTGCCGTCATCCTGCGCATGAAGTCGCTGCGCCTGGCCGACGTCGAGACCTTCCCCTTCATCGAAGCGCCACAGGGCAGGGCGATTGCCGACGGCTACCAGTTGCTGCAGGAATTGGGCGCGGTGGACGACACCAATCAGTTGACGCCACTGGGCCGCCAGTTGGCCAAGCTGCCGCTCGACCCGCGCGTGGGGCGCATGATACTCGCGGCGCGCGACAACGCCTGTTTGTCCGAAGTGTTGATCATTGCATCGGCACTATCGGTGCAGGATCCGCGCGACCGGCCGATGGAAGCGCAGGCCGCTGCGGACAACGCGCACAAGCAATTCGCCGACGAAAAATCGGAATTCCAGAGTTATCTGAAGATCTGGAAATGGTTTGAAGAAGCGGTCGAGCACAAGAAATCGAACAAGCAATTGCTGGAGCATTGCCGCGCCAGCTTCCTTTCGCAATTGCGCCTGCGCGAGTGGCGCGACGTGCATTCGCAACTCTTGACCATCGTGCGCGAACAGGGCTGGCGCCTGAACGACATGGCGGCGACCTATGAGCAACTGCATACCGCCTTGCTGGTTGGCCTGTTGGGTAACATCGGCTTCAAGTCCGAAGAGGATGGTTTCTACCTCGGTGCGCGCGCGATCAAGTTCTATATCTGGCCCGGATCGGCGCTGGTCAAGAAGGCCGGCAAGTGGATCATGGCGGCGGAACTTGTCGATACGACGCGCCTGTATGCGCGCTGCGTGGCGCAGATCCAGCCGGAATGGCTGGAGCGCGTGGGCGGCCATCTGCTCAAGAAATCCTACGGCGACCCGCGCTGGGAAAAGCG
>FSYV01000408.1_pt1 | contig 11605 bp, 9 predicted proteins | sample 1638641 | NCBI WGS metagenome assembly FSYV01 (sample SAMEA3914813, study PRJEB12502) | metagenome | biome: forest; material: soil | place: Canada | collected 2011-07-07 | depth 0.3 m
CGTCATGATCAATGCCGATTTCTACAAGCGCGACAACGTCATGTGGACCGGCTTGCTCGGCTACACCAATCCCGCGCTGACCAAGACCTCGCCAAGCTTCGGCAGCTACTCCAGCTATTCGTATCCGGGCAACATTGTCGATTCGGGCGTCACGCCGGTGCCGGGTTGCGCGCCGAACCTGATCATCAACGGTCTTTGCAAATACAACCGCTATGAGCGCTTCCAGGCGGTTCCGGAATCGGACCGCGACAATATCTTCTCTTCCGGCACCTTGAATCTGGGTGGCGGCACGCAGGCTTTCGGCGAATTGTTTTACTCCAAGATCAAGACCGACTATATCAGCGCATTTCCTTATTATGGCGACGGCCTCGCTCCCGTAGGGTGGGGCAATCCGACCACAGGCCAACCGTTGACGTTCAACTACCTTGGCCTACCGGCAACCAGCCCGCTGAATCCGACCGGCGACGATGGCGTCGGCTACCGCTATCGCTTTACCGATGCACCGTCCTACCAGAATGTCGACAGCAGCGAATACCGCGTGTTGGGCGGCTTGCGCGGCACCTACAAGGAGTACGACTGGGAAAGCGCCGTCGGCTTCATGGGATCGAAGACGACGGCCGTGCAACAAGGCGCATTCAGCAGCAGCGGGTTCATCAAGGAAATCGGCAACTACAACAATTACGTCGCCGACCTGAACCCCTACGTGGCGCTGAATTACATGACCACGGACCCGGCCTTTTTCAACCAGCCAAACGGCTATCACCCCGGCCAAGTCAACAGCGCGGCGGTGTTGAACACGCTATTCCCGGTGTTCAGCAATGAAGGCAAGGACACGCAGAGTTTTGTCGACGGCAAGGTCAGCGGTCCGGTATTTTCCCTGCCCGCCGGCATGGTCAAATTTGCCGCAGGCGGCGAAGTGCGCCATGAAAGCTACAGCATCACGCCATCCGACAACCTGCTGTCCGGGGATATCGTCGGATACGGCATCAGCTCTGCCGATGCTGCACGGACGACTGAATCGGCCTACACCGAATTCAGCATTCCCATCGTGAAGAACCTGGACGCGCAACTTGCCGCCCGTGCAGACAAATACCCCAACCTGCCGACGCATTTTTCACCCAAGCTGGCCTTGCGCTACGCGCCCAGTGACGCGGTGCTGTTTCGCGGCACGATCGAGCGTGGCTTCCGTGCACCGAATCTGGTGGAAAGCGCGAACTCGCTCAAGTTTGCATTTGATCCAGGCACATCGGACCCGAAGCGCTGCACGCAGGCGACGAATCTGGCCAATGATCTGATTGCAAAGGCCAATGCCTTGGCCCCAACCGATCCGCAAGTTGCGATCTTGTACGCACGCGCAGAGACCGTGCAAAGCAACGAGTGCAACTTCAGCATTGCGGACGAGGTCAAGAACAATCCTGATTTGCAGCCTGAATCGTCACGCACCGTATCGGTCGGCATGGTACTCGAACCGGTTAAAGGCTACACGGGGTCGATCGACTATTGGAATATCAATCGCAAAAACACGATTGGTCTCACTTCCACAGCGCAACTCTTGAGCGGCGGGCCGATTCCTGCGGGAACGACGATTAACCGAGCACCGCTGTCCACGGCGTCGGACCCGACATTCACTGCTGCAGAAATCACGCAATATGGCGTCACTGACGGTCCGTTGCAAAACATCATCCGTGAGTTGGAAAACATTTCCGAGCAGCGCACCAGCGGTATCGACCTGGGCGGCAAGGCCAGCAAGAAAACCAGCATCGGCAGGATCACGCTCGCAGCTGACGCAACCTACACGATCGGCTATTTCGACTCGTCCATCAGCGACATCCACGACAACCTGGCCGGTCAATACGCCTTTCCCCGTGTGGTTGCCAACGCCACGCTGTCGCTCGACACCGAGCATTTCTCGCACTCCCTGCGTGTCAATTACAACAGCGGCTACGAGCTGCAGGAAGGCAATCAGGATACTGCCTGGAGCATCGCCGGCTGCGCTGCCAACAACTTCACGCCGGATCAATGCCGCGTCAAAGGCTCGCAAACCGTGGATTACTATTTCGCCTACACGGGAGTCAAGAACCTGACCCTGGCCGCCAACGTGCTCAACGTGTTCCAGCAAAGAGCCCCGGCTGACCTGCGCGCGTTTGGTGTGGGCGGCATCGTCCCCACCAGCCTGCAAGATGCTGAAGGACGCATGCTGCGCGTTTCGGCAAGTTACAAGTTCAAATAAACCTTCGTACTTCAGTAGCGCATCGGCCCGTTTGCCTGCAGAGGCAAATGGGCTTTTTTCTTCCATGCGTAGAGCGTCACCGCATCTCTTATCACGATCAACAGGAAGGCAGGACGGCCATTACAACTCGTACATGTCCTTCTCCCCGCTCATGATCTGCTCGATCAGCTTGCGGTTCAGGGTCGGTGTCAGCAATTCGATGAACGTATACACATAGCTGCGTAAGTAAGCGCCCTGCTTGACGGCGATGCGCGAGACGTTGGTGCCGAACAGGTGCCCGACGGAAATTGCACGCAGCCCACGGTCGCGCTCGGCATCAAACGCCATGCCGGCAATAATGCCGACGCCCATGCCGAGTTCGACGTAGGTCTTGATCACGTCGGCATCGATGGCTTCGAGCAGGATATTGGGCTTGACGTTACGCAGGTTGAACGCATGGTCGATCTTGCTGCGGCCGGCGAAGGCGCTGTCGTAGGTGATCAACGGATACGCCGCAATCTCTTCCACCGTCAGGCTCTTGGACTTCAGCAGCGGATGGTCGACCGGCACCACGACCACATGTTCCCATTGATAACATGGCATGGTCACCAGGCCATCGACCTCGGCGATCGATTCGGTGGCGATCGCCAGGTCGGCCTGATCCTTCGACACCATCTCGGCCACCTGTTTTGGATTGCCTTGCAGCAATGAAAGCCTGACCTTGGGAAATTTCAGCGTGAACGCCTGCACGACCTTGGGCAGCGCATAGCGCGCCTGGGTGTGCGTCGTGGCGATGGTGAAGCTGCCGCTATCCTGGGCGGCGAATTCCTTGCCGATGCGTTTCAGGCCATCGATTTCCTGCATGATCAGCTCGACCGATTTCAAGACCGCTCGGCCCGGCTCGGTCAAGCCGCGCATACGTTTACCGTGGCGCGTGAAAATATCCACGCCCAGCTCCTCTTCCAGCTCGATGATGGCCTTGGACACGCCGGGCTGCGACGTGTATAAAGCCTTGGCCGCTTCGGTCAGGTTGAAATTTTGCCGGACGGCTTCGCGAACGAAGCGGAGTTGATGCAGGTTCATCGAAATCCTTGTTTATCTTGTATTGTGGCAATGTTCAACGCAAAGAGTCAAAACAGTATCTTTTTGTTAATTATGCGAATTCCAAGTTTGATTATAGCTAATAAGCATATAAGCAAATGAATACTAAGTAGTTTGGAATAAAGCGCAAGTTTATTACGATTCAGTCTCATTTCGACGGAGCGTCATGTCTATTGCTTATGTAGTGACCGGCTTTGGAGTCGGGCTTTTGGTGGGATTGACCGGTGTCGGCGGCGGATCGCTGATGACGCCGCTGCTCGCGCTGCTTTTCGGCGTCTCCCCGACAGTCGCAGTCGGTACGGATCTGGCGTTCGCCTCGGTCACCAAAGTGGCCGGCACCCTCGCCCATCGCTATCGCGGTACGGTGCACTGGAATATCGTGCGGCTGTTGTGCCTGGGCGCCATTCCAGCGGCAGTGCTCGCCACGCTCGCATTGAAGCATTTCGGCGCATTGGATCAAAGCATTGCGCAAGTCATACGCTACTCGATCGCCTGCTCGGTATTGTTGACCGTGGTCGCCCTGTTGTTCCGCAGCAGGATGCAAGGCTGGATCGTCAAACATCCCGAGAAGCAATTGCAGGGCACACTGCTGGCGATTGCAACCGTTGTTGCCGGTTTCGTGCTCGGCACTCTGGTGACGGTATCGTCTATCGGCGCGGGCGCGATTGGCGCCACCTTGCTGGTGTTGCTGTATCCGCGCCTGACGCCGGCCGAAATCGCCGGCACCGACATTGCTTATGCCGTGCCCTTGACCGCCATCGCCGCCGCCGGCCATTGGTGGCTCGGCTCGCTCGATTGGGTACTGATGATCACCCTGCTGATCGGCTCCGTGCCCGGTATCACGCTCGGCTCACTGGCTGCCCGTGCCATTCCCGAGAAGTTCCTGCGTGGCCTGCTGGCCCTGACGCTCACCAGCGTTGCCTACAAACTGATTTTCTAGACCCCAAGAGCAAAGTATGTATCGTTACGATCAATACGATCACCTCATCGTCAAAGAACGCGTTGCGCAATATACCGACCAGGTGCGCCGCCGCCTGTCGGGCGAATTGACGGAAGATGAATTCCGTCCATTGCGCCTGCAAAACGGCCTGTATATGCAACGCCACGCGTACATGCTGCGCGTCGCCGTGCCATATGGCCTGCTCTCGTCGACCCAGGTGCGCATGTTCGCCAACATCGCGCGCAAGTATGATCGCGGCTACGGCCATTTCACGACGCGGCAAAACATCCAATACAACTGGATCAATCTCGAAGACACGCCGCAAATCCTGGGCGAGCTGGCGGCGGTTGAAATGCATGCCATCCAGACTTCGGGCAACTGTATCCGCAACATCACGTCCGACGAGTTCGCCGGCGTTGCTGCCGACGAGATCATTGATCCGCGCCCGTTCGCCGAAATCCTGCGCCAGTGGAGCACGTTCCATCCGGAATTCGCCTACCTGCCGCGCAAGTTCAAGTTCGCCGTCAACGGCGCGCGCGAAGACCGTGCGGCGATTGCCGTGCATGACATCGGTATGTCGGTGCTGCGCAATGAGCAAGGCGAGATTGGTTTCCGCATGCTGGTCGGCGGCGGCATGGGGCGCACGCCGATTATCGGCAGCGAGATCAACTCCTTCCTGCCGTGGCAGCATGTGATGACCTATATCGAGGCTATCATGCGCGTCTACAACCAATACGGCCGGCGCGACAATATCTACAAGGCGCGCATCAAGATCCTGGTCAAGGCGCTCGGCATCGACGAGTTCCGCCGCCAGGTCGAAGCCGAATGGGTTCACCTCAAGGACGGCCCCGGCACGCTGAGCGAAGAAGAGTTGCAGCGCGTATCGGCCTACTTCACCGCACCGGCCTACGAAACGCTAGCGGCGCAGGATGCGCAATACGAGCAAAACCAGCAGGAAAACAAGGCCTTCGGCAACTGGGTCAAGCGCAACGTCAAGCCGCACAAGGTGCCGGGTTACGCGTCGGTCGTGCTGTCGCTCAAGAAAACCGGTGTACCGCCGGGTGATGCAACCGCCGAGCAGATCGATTTCATCGCCGACCTGGCCGACCGCTACAGCTTCGGCGAAGCGCGCGTGACGCATGAACAAAACATCGTGCTGGCCGACGTCAAGCAAGCAGCATTGTTCGATCTGTGGCAAGAGGCCAAGGCACACGGCCTGGCAACGCCGAATATCGGTTTGCTGACCGACATTATCTGCTGCCCGGGCGGCGACTTTTGCTCGCTGGCCAACGCCAAATCAATCCCGATCGCGGCAGCCATTGCCGAACGTTTCGACGATCTGGACTTCCAGCACGACATCGGCGAGATCGAGTTGAACATTTCCGGTTGCATCAATGCCTGCGGCCACCATCACGTGGGCAACATCGGGATACTGGGCGTCGACAAGGATGGCTCGGAGTGGTACCAGGTGTCGCTCGGCGGCGCGCAAGGCAACCAGACGGCCATCGGCAAGATCATCGGCCCGTCGTTTTCCGCGCACCAGATGCCGGAAGTCATCGACCGTTTGTTGAAAGTGTACGTGCGCGAGCGGATCGAAGACGAACGCTTCGTCGATACCGTCCAGCGCCTCGGCATCGCGCCATTCAAGGAACACGTTTACGCCACCCAGATCAAGGGTTGCTTGCCAGTTGGAGAAGACGCTTATGCTTGAATCCGTGCGTGAAATCATTAAGAACCGCGAAGTCGTGCAAGACGATTGGCAATTGCTGAAGCTGGACGAAGGCGACACGCCGGAGAACGTTGCCGTTCCCGCCGGCTGCGTCATCGTGCCACTCAAGGTGTGGCAGGCGCAGGGCGCATTATTGCGCGCCCGTGGCGACGTCGGCGTCTGGCTGGCCAGCGATGAGCGCCCCGAACTGCTCAAGGACGATGTTGCGATCCTCCCGGTGATCGCCGTCGATTTCCCGAAGTTCGCCGATGGGCGCGGTTATTCCATCGCATTCAATCTGCGCGCAAGGCTCGGTTTTGAAGGCGAATTGCGCGCCATCGGTGACGTATTGCGCGATCAGCTGTTTTATATGCAACGCGTCGGCTTCAATGCCTTCGCCACACGACCCGACCGCAACATTCACGACGCCTTGAAGGGCTTGAGCGATTTTTCCGAGGTTTATCAAACGTCCCTCGACCAGAAATCGCCCTTGTTCCGTCGCGTGGCGCGTGCCGGGCAGCAGGCTTGATCATGAATGCAACCCTAAATACAAGCGAATTCGAAGCTCTGGTCGCGGCAACGCGCGCGACCCTGGAGCGCGTGGCCGGCGAATTTTCGCCCGCCGTGCTGGCTTCCAGCCTGGCCGCCGAAGACATGGTCCTGACCGACCTGATTTTGCGCGCCAAGCTGCCGATCGGCATCTTTTCGCTCGAAACCGGGCGCCTGCATGCCGAAACGCTGGCAGTGCTGGACAAGATCAAGGCAACCTACGCTTACGACGTCGAACTGTTCCGCCCGCAACCGGAAGCGGTCGAGCAATACGTCACGCAGAACGGCTTGAACGCATTCTACGACAGTGTGGACATGCGCAAGGAATGTTGCCGGATACGCAAAGTCGAACCATTGCAACGCGCTCTGGCGGGCAAAAAAGCCTGGCTGACCGGGCAACGGCGTAGCCAATCGACCACCCGCGCCGAACTGCAAATTGAAGAGTTCGACGAAGGACATGGCCTGGCCAAGTTCAATCCGTTGGCAAATTGGTCGGAAAGCGACGTGTGGCACTATATTCGCAGCAATAACGTGCCGTACAATGCGTTACATGACAAGGGTTATCCTTCCATCGGCTGCGAACCGTGCACGCGCGCGATCCAGCCCGGCGAAGATGTGCGCGCCGGACGCTGGTGGTGGGAAAATCCGGAATCCAAAGAATGCGGCTTGCATGTCGTCGACGGCAAGCTGGTCAGGATCAAGCAAGAACTGAAACAAGTACCAGTTGATACCCTATGAATACAGTCGTTGAAAAAATGTTTACCGATGCCGCGAGCAGCCGGCACCTGGATTGGCTCGAATCGGAAGCCATCCACATCATGCGCGAAGTGGCGGCCGAATGCGCCAACCCTGCCCTGTTGTTTTCCGGCGGCAAGGACTCGGTGGTTCTGCTGCGCATCGCGGAAAAGGCTTTCCGCCCCGGCGCCTTCCCGTTCCCGCTCGTGCATATCGATACCGGCCATAACTTCGAGGAAGTCATCACCTTCCGCGACCAGCGCGCCGCCGAGCTCGGCGAAAAACTGATCGTGCGGTCGGTGGAAGATTCGATCAAGCGCGGCACGGTGCGCCTGCGCAACCCGCTGACCGATTCGCGCAATGCGGCGCAAGCCGTCACGCTGCTGGAAACCATCGCCGAATTCAAGTTCGACGCCTGCATCGGCGGCGCGCGGCGCGATGAAGAGAAAGCACGCGCCAAGGAACGCATCTTTTCCTTCCGCGACGAATTCGGCCAATGGAATCCGAAGGCCCAGCGCCCCGAATTGTGGGATTTGTATAACACCCGCGTGCATCCGGGCGAGAACATGCGTGTGTTCCCGATCTCGAACTGGACCGAGCTCGACGTGTGGCAATACATCGCACGCGAAAAGCTGGCCCTGCCGCCGATCTATTTCGCGCACGAGCGCCAGGTGATCCCGCGCAACGGCTTGCTGGTGCCGCTGACCGACCTGACCCCGGCCAAGCCGGGCGAGACGGTGGAAACGCAAACAGTACGCTTCCGCACCGTGGGTGACATTTCCTGCACCTGCCCGGTGGCGTCCGACGCCGCCACAGTCGACGCGATCATCGCCGAAACCGCCGTCACGCAAATCACTGAACGCGGCGCCACGCGGATGGACGACCAGACCTCCGAAGCATCGATGGAAAAACGCAAGAAAGAAGGGTATTTCTGATGAACGCCGTGGTTGCGAAAGACTACACTGCGCACGACTCGACCGCCACAAGCACTGTCGATCCACGTGCGGCCGAACGCGGGCTGCTGCGCTTCATCACCGCCGGTTCGGTAGACGATGGCAAGAGCACCCTGATCGGCCGCCTGCTGTTCGACAGCAAGGGCATCTTCGCCGATCAGCTCGCTGCCATCGGCCGCGCCAAGCACAAGCGCACGGCCGGCGAAACCATCGACCTGTCGCTCCTGACCGACGGCCTGGAAGCCGAGCGCGAGCAAGGCATCACCATCGACGTGGCCTACCGCTACTTCGCCACGCCCAAGCGCAAGTTCATCATCGCCGACACACCGGGCCACGAGCAATACACGCGCAACATGGTGACCGGCGCCTCGACTGCGGACGCCGTGATCATCCTGATCGACGTGTCCAAGGTGAAGCTGCATGAGGATGGCGGGGTGGACTTGCTGATCCAGACCAAGCGCCATTCGACCATCGCCCATCTGCTGCAGATCGAACACGTGATCGTGGCGGTCAACAAGATGGACCTGGTGGACTACGACCAGACTGTGTACGACCGCATCGTGCAAGCCTACCGCGAATTTGCGGCACAGCTGGGCCTGAAAGACATCCACCCGATTCCGCTGTCGGCCCTGGCTGGCGACAACGTCGTCACCGCCGGCGATAACATGCCTTGGTTCAAGGGCCCGACCCTGATCGAATTGCTCGAATCGCTGTCGGTCTATGACGAAGCGCATGAAGAACCGCTGCGTTTCCCGGTGCAGCTGGTGGCGCGCGCCAAGGGCCACGAAGCCAACGATTTCCGCGGCTACATGGGCCGCATCGAAGCCGGCCACGTCAAGCGCGGCGACAAGCTGATTGTCCAGCCCGGCGGCCAAAGCGCCACGGTGAAAGACATCCAGGTGCTCGACGCTTCGCTCGAATCGGCATCGGCTGGTCAATCGGTCACCATCCTGCTCGAAGAATACCTCGACATTTCGCGCGGCGACATGCTGGTATGCGCAAACCAGCCCGCCACGCTGCTGAAAAACGTCGAGGCCGACGTCTGCTGGCTCTCGGAAGAACCGCTCGACACGCGCCGTAAATACTGGCTCAAGCACACCACGCGCCAGGTTGCGGCACGCGTGACCAGGGTTGACACCCTGCTCGACATCAACACGCAGGAACGGCGCCCCGCCGATGGCTTGAAGTTGAACGATATCGCGCGCATCAGCCTGACGGTGCAACAACCGCTGGCCGCCGACACCTATGACGCGAGCCGTTCGACCGGTTCGTTCATCCTGATCGACGAAGTGACGCACCAGACCGTTGCAGCCGGCATGATCCGACTACCTGGCGCGGTCTAAGCCCATGCCGGCCAGCGCGAAGACCGGCAAAGTCTGCCTGATCGGCGCAGGACCGGGTGCGGTGGATCTCATCACCGTGCGCGGTGCGCGTATCCTGGCGCAGGCGGACGTCGTCCTGCACGATGCGCTCGTCACGGCCGACTTGCTGGCCCTGTGTCCGCAGGCCGAAAAAATTGCGGTCGGCAAGCGCGCCGGCAAGAGTTCGGCGCAGCAAGACTCCATCAATCACCTCTTGATCGACAGCGCGCAACGCCACAACCTGGTGGTGCGCCTGAAGGGCGGCGACCCGATGCTCTTTGGCCGCGCCGACGAAGAGTTGCATGCGCTGGAAGCTGCCGGCATTGAGGTCGAGGTCGTGCCCGGCATCACCACGGCGTTTGCTGCCGCCGCCAGCAGCAAACAGCCGCTGACCAAGCGCGGCATCGCGCGCAGCGTGGCTTTCTTCACTTCATCGACCGCCCCCGATCATAACGCCCCCCTCACCTTCCCCGACTGCGACACCTTGGTGCAATACATGGGCGGTAGCGAAGCCGTGCAGACTGCGCAAGCCCTGCTGGCGCTCGGACGCTCGCATTCGACGCCGGTGCTGGTGATAGAAAATTGCAGTTTGCCCGACGAACGCATCATGCGTCTCACACTCGAACAGCTGAAAGACGGGCTCTCGGGGTTTTCCGGGCCGGTGCTGGTCATCATCGGCGAGGCCATGGCGCAGCGCTCAGCGGATTGAGCTACCCGCATCGTCGACGCGCGAATTTTCGACAAAATTGCCCGATAACTGGCAAGCAAGCTTGCTGCCGAACAAATGAATTGAATTAGTTCGGCAAAAGCGGGTCCAATCTGCACGGTTCACAACGCCAATGCAAGAAACAGTGCCGCCCGGTGCAGGGAATGCTTTTGCCGCGTAAAGTTGCGGCTTGCATCGTCCATAGATTTCTCACGTAATTCGGATAATTTCCCCGCCGGGTATTTTCTTGAAAGGAAATCACCATGCAATATATTAATATTCTCCCCGGGTACGTTCACAGCCATACCGCAGCACCGCACGCCGTGCGCTGGATGGCGTTCGCCTGCGTTTTGTCGATCACATCGATCCTCACCATGACAATCGCGCACGCCGAATCCGCAGCCGAGGCCCAGGCGAACTACAAGAAGGAAAAAGCCGCCTGCCTGAGCGGCCAGACCAACCAAGACCGCGCCACCTGCCTGCGTGAAGCCGGCGCCGCCTATGCAGACGCCAAGCGCGGCCGGCTTGATAACGACAACAAGCAATATGAGCAAAACGCCTTGACGCGCTGCCAGGCATTGAAGGGCGACGACCGAGAGTTTTGCGAGCGTCGCATCCATGGCGAGGGGAAGGTGACGGGAAGTGTCTCTGGTGGCGGGGAATTGCGCGAATTGACGGTCGAGGTGCCGGTGGCACGGCAGCCGGACGGGAAGTCAGAGAGCAATTGAATTTGAACGGGCTTCAAACAAAGCCAATATCGCATACGATGGCGCTGCGAGAAGTTGCGCTCTGAGGTCGCAGGTCGGAAAAGCGTAGCGCCTTCCAACGTATAAGCGTCTATATTTTCATACGTCGGATAACGCCTTCGGCTCATCCGACCTACGACACTATGGCCGTGAAAAATTTCAAAGCAATACCGAAGTCTTTCCAGGCACATGCGGTCGCGCCGGACGGGTTGCGCTTTGAGGCTGCCGCTGAAGAGGTGCCGAAATCGGATAAAAAATGAAACATGTTTGAGCCGAAGGCGAGTTTGTTTCATTTCCCGATTTCGGTACCTCTTCAGCGGGCACCCCGAAGGGGCAGCATCACGCGCTCGCCTTTCTTGGGTTACCTTCTTTGGCGGCCGGCGAGGCGCGAGACAAAGAAGGTAACCGGCTGCCGGGCCGCCCCCGGCTAGTATCAACGGAGCAATAACTCAACGTTCACCAACAGCCGTAAATAGTGCGGATTTCAAAGCGTCAGCGCCCGAACACAATACGCCGCAATGGCATCCAGCACCAACGCATCCTCCCCCACCGCCCCCGCAACCCGCAATTCCAGCGCCGGATGCTCACCTCGCAAGC
>FSYV01000281.1_pt1 | contig 11550 bp, 8 predicted proteins | sample 1638641 | NCBI WGS metagenome assembly FSYV01 (sample SAMEA3914813, study PRJEB12502) | metagenome | biome: forest; material: soil | place: Canada | collected 2011-07-07 | depth 0.3 m
GCAGCGTGCCGATCATGTTGTCGTCTGCCAGGCTGTAATGGACAAATTGCCCCTTTTTCTCGCTGCGGACCAGTTTGGCATTCTCCAGGATCTTCAGATGTTTCGACAAGGACGGCTTGCTCATGTCGAACCGTTCGGCGATCTCGCCGGCAGTCATGGACGATTCCGACAGATAAGCCAGAATCTTCCGCCGCGGGGTCGACGCCAGCGCTTCAAAGACGTGTTCGATATTCATGATTCGACAATCGTATGGTAGTGATAAATATTTAGCTAATTAGCTAATTAGCGTGTAGTATTGCATTATACCGAAAAGAAATCCAAGAGTATCCCTAAAAAATCGTAGCGAGCGGCGCAATGTCGGGCCGAGAAGCGCAGCCGTACGAATGTACGGTGAGCATCGCAGGTTCGAGATTGAGTCGCGCAGTAGATTTTTGGCGATACCCTTTCAATCTGAGCAAGGAAAAGCGACTATGGAAAACTATTCCAACGCCCGTGGAGACGCATGGCTGGTGTACGACGGCGAATGCCCGGTCTGCAATACCTACGTCAAATACATACGCATCCGCCAGACGGTCGGTCGATTGCATCTGGTCGATGCGCGCCATCCAAGCACGTTGCTCGACGAGGTGACCGCAGCCGGTCTCGATATCGACCATGGCATGGTGCTCAAATTCAACGACGTCATTTACTATGGTTCAGACGCCGCCTACGTGCTGACGATGCTGGGTTCGCCGTCAGGCATGTTCAACCGGATCAATTACTACTTTTTCGGCTCCAGAATCGGCGCAAACATCTTCTATCCGCTCGGCAAGGCATGTCGCACCGCCCTGCTCCGCCTGTTGGGCATCAAGTACATCGAGAATCTGAAGCACGCCAAATCATCCATAGCGGAAACCAAATGAGCCAACCAACCCAGGACTTGATCGCGACAAAGACACGGCGCTCACAACGGTATTTCAACAGACTGAGCCTCGTTTTTTACGATTTCATCCTGTACGGCATCGTGTCCAGATTCGCATGGGGCAGTTCGACGCAACGGCTCGATGCGCACTACAAGGCTTATGCCACGCCCAATCACCTCGAAGTGGGCGTCGGCACCGGGTATTTGCTGAACCGGGTGGCTTTTGCATCGGCCCGGCCGCGCGTGGTATTGATGGATCTCAGTCTGGCATGCCTGGAGCGCACACGGCGCAAAATCGCGCGCTATGCGCCGGCAATCTACGTCCAGAATTTATTGCAGCCGATACAAGAAACCATCCCGGCATTCGATTCCATCAGCATCAATTACGTCATGCATTGCATACCGGGAAGCTTCAAGGAAAAAGGTGTCGCCTTGCTCCATCTTGCGACATTGCTGAGCGCCCAAGGTGTGCTGTTTGGAACGACTGTATTGTCCGAAGGTGTGGCCAAGAACCTGCTGGCCCAGCCGGCCATGTGGTTGCTCAATCTGCTCGGCGTGTTCAACAATCGCAAGGACAATGCGCGCGACCTGAAAGCTTGTTTGGCTGAGAATTTTCAGGTGCTGGAATTCGAGGTAATCGGCGTGACGGCATTCTTTGCGGTGCGAAAATTGCCGACGACAGATTTGTAAATGTGTCGATCCGGCCTCGACATTTTCACACGCACGTCAACCTTGGGGTAACGGCAATGCCGATGAAGATCATTGTGTTGGGCGGTTATGGAATATTCGGCGGCAGGTTGTGTCAGTTGCTGGTAGGCGACGCGCGCATCGCACTGTTTGTGGCCGGGCGAAATCTACACAGCGCGCAGGAATTCTGCGGCACCTTGCCCGTAGGTGCGCAATGCACGCCGCTGCAGTTTGATCGCGACGGGGACTTGGCAAAACAGATGCAACAGGTCCAACCGGACATGCTGATCGATGCCAGCGGCCCGTTTCAATCGTATGGGGCCGATCCCTATCGCCTGGTGCAAGCCTGCCTCGATCATGACGTCAATTACATGGATTTTGCCGACGGTTCGGATTTCGTCAAGGGCATCCACCAATTCGACGAGCTGGCGAGAAGCAAGAACCTGTTCGCGTTGTCTGGTGTGAGCAGTTTTCCTGTTCTCACTGCCGCTGTGGTGCGCCATCTGGCGCAGGAATTGCGCGACGTCACGGCGATTCGCGGCGGCATAGCGCCGTCGCCCTTTGCCGTGGTCGGATTGAACGTGATGCGGGCCATCTCGGCCTACGCAGGAAAGCCGGTCAGCCTGACCCGTAATGGCCGGCGCACAACGGCGCATGCATTGACCGAAGGCATGCGTTACACCATTAGCCCGCCGGGACGGTTGCCCTTGAACAACGTCTATTTCTCATTGGTCGATGTCCCGGACCTGCAGGTTCTGCCGGCGCTTTGGCCGGAACTTCAGGACGTCTGGATGGGCGCCGGCCCGGTGCCGGAAGTGCTGCATCGATTGCTCAACGCGCTGGCCTGGCTGGTGCGCTTGAGTATGCTTCCTTCATTAAAACCGTTCGCATGGCTGTTTCTGCACGCGCAAGCCATGTTGCGCCGGGGCGAGCATCGCGGTGGCATGTATGTCGAAATCGACGGCATCGACCAAGACGGCGGACACGTGACGCGTTCATGGCATCTGCTGGCGGAAGGCGACGATGGTCCGTTCATCCCATGCCTGGCCCTGGAAGCACTGGTCCGGCGCACGCTGGACGGCAAAACTCCCGCAGCGGGCGCGCGCCCGGCAGCGCAAGACCTGGAGCTGGCCGACTATGAAGCCCTGTTCAAGCGAAGAACAATTTTTACCGGCCTGCGCGAAGCCGCATTGGACGATACATCGACGTCCATTTTCAAAACTCTGCTCGGCAATGCCTGGGCGGACTTGCCGGCACCGATACGGCAGGCGCACGACACGCCAGGCGATGTTCGTCTCACTGGAGTCGCCACCGTTGAACGCGGCAAAGGCGTGCTTGCGCAAGCGATCGCCCGTCTGATAGGCTTTCCGCCGGCGGGCGACGGCATCCCGGTCGAAGTCTTGATGACCAAGTGCGGCAAACATGAAACCTGGTGCAGAACCTTTGGCGGTCGTTCTTTCTCCAGCGTTCTTTCTGCGGGCGAAGGGCGTGCCGACAAACTGCTGTCGGAACGGTTCGGACCATTGTCGTTCGAGATCGCATTGGTTGTCGACGACGGCAAGCTGCGCTATATCGTCAGGAATTGGAAATTCCTTCGCATGCCGCTGCCGCGCGGCTGGGCGCCGCGCGGTGAGAGCTATGAATCATCAAAAGACGGATCGTTCGGATTCGACATAGAAATCAGGCATCCGCTGGTCGGATTGATCGTCAACTACGCGGGGGTTTTGGCGATCGCGAAAGCGGACGCAGTGCCGGAGCAATCGCCAGTGCAACAGCGTAGGTTGGGCTGAAGCCTTCAGCCCAACCGCATTGAATTCGGCACATACAAAAAAGCGCCGCATCGACAAAAGCCAATGCGGCGCAAGAGGGAGACTTCTACAGCAGGTTCTTACAACAGGCTTCTTTCCAGACTACCGCATCGCGACAGTATTTGCCGCATCCCATCCGCCACCCAGCGAACGGATCAACGCCACCGTTGTCACGGCCCGACTGCCGCGCAATTGCACCGCGTTGCGCTCCACCGTCGCCAGGTTGCGCTGTGCGTCGAGCAGGTCGAGATAGCTCGACCGCCCTGCCGCATACAGCTTCTGCGCCAGCTCGGCCGAACGCCGTGCCGATACCACGGCCGCGTCGATCTGCTCGGCCTGGCTCGTCAAGATGCGCAAGCCGGCCAGATTGTCCTCAACTTCGGCAAACGCCACCAACGTGCTTTGGCGATACGTGGCAACCGATTCTTCCAGCGCAGCCTTGCTGCGTTCGACATTGGCCTTGTTCCGTCCGCCGTCGATGATCGGCATCGAAAGCAGCGCACCGAGCAACCACGACTGGTTGCTCAATTCGAATACGTTAGCAAACGTGTTGGCCATGCCGCCGGCGCCGGCATTGAGGTTCAATGCGGGGAACATGGCAGCCTTGGCCAGGCCAATGCGTGCGTTCGACGCCTCCATGGTCTTTTGCGCCGCTGCAATGTCGGGCCGGCGCTCCAGCAGCGAGGACGGCAAACCTGCAGGGATGCTCGGCAACGCCGCACCTTCCTGCAACGGGTCGTGGCCGAGCGTGAATTCCGCGGCGGGCTTGCCGAGCAACACGGCCAGCGCATGTTCGTTGGTCACGCGCTGCAATTGGAGACCGACCGCTTCGGCACGCGACGTCGCCAATTCCGTCTTGGCGCGCGTCAGGTCGAATTCGCCAAGATCACCGAGGTCATAGCGACGCTGATTGACGTGCACGCTCTCCTCGCGCAGCTTGACGGTTTCGTTCAAGGTGTCGAGTTCGGCATCGGTTTCGCGCAGGCGGAAGTAGGTTTGCGCCACGTCTGCCTGCAGCGACAGCAACACCGAACGATAATTCGCCTCCACCGCCGCCGCGTCGCCACGCGCCGCACTGACGTTCGATGCCACGCGGCCGAACAGGTCGACCTCGTAGCTGGCCGTCAGGTTGGCCTGGTAGATATTGGCCGGCGGCACGTGCGTGCCTTGCGGCAAATCGAGCGATAAGGGCGAGGCACGTTCGCGCTGTGCACCGGCTGAGACGCCGATTTGCGGAACGCGGTCGGCCTCGGCGATGCCGGCGATGGCGCGGGCCTGTTTCACCCGCGCTGCAGCCACGGCCAGGTTGGCATTGGCCTTGGTCGCATCGGCAATCAATTGATTGAGCGCCGGGTCGTTAAAGGCCAGCCACCACTCGCCGCGCGGTTGCGCTTCGGCCGGGTGGGCCGGTTGCCAGCGCGTGCCGTCAGCCGCGGTCAACGGTTGCGACGATTCCTTGAACGCGGCTGGCATATCGATTTGCGGCTGCTTGAATTCCGGTGCGGCGCAAGCGGCCAGCAGCAACGCAGCCAATAGTGCGGAAACCAGCGGTACACCGCGTTTGATCATGGTATGCGATTTCATTAATGCGTCCCTCCCAAGGTAGGCACAGGCACAGTAGTGGCAGCCGGCTTGTGGGCCAGGCGCTTGGCCAGGGTGCGTAGCAATACATAGAACACAGGCGTGAGGAACAAACCGAAGAAGGTCACGCCGAGCATGCCGGCGAACACGGCCACACCCATGGCGTGGCGCATTTCCGAACCGGCGCCGTGCGAGAACACCAGCGGCACCACGCCCATGATGAAGGCGATCGAGGTCATCAGGATCGGCCGCAGACGCAGGCGGCACGCTTCCAGTGCCGCTTGCAGTACGCTTCTGCCATGCTCTTCCAGTTCACGCGCAAACTCCACGATCAGAATCGCGTTCTTCGACGCCAGCCCCACCAGTACGAATAGGGCAATCTGCGTGAAGACGTTGTTGTCGCCATGCGTAAGTTTCACACCGGTCAGCGCGCACAGGATCGACATAGGCACGATCAGGATCACGGCCAGCGGCAGCGTCCAGCTTTCGTACTGCGCAGCCAGCACCAGGAACACCAGCAGCACGCACAGCGGGAACACCAGCAGCATCGTATTACCCGACAAAATATCCTGATAGGTCAAGTCGGTCCATTCATAGCTGATGCCCTTGGGCAGCGTGTCGCGCAAGATTTTTTCCATCTCTGCCTGGGCTTCGCCGGAGGACACGCCGGGCGCCGCACCGCCGTTCAGGTCGGCCGCGACGTAGGCGTTGTAACGCTGTACGCGGTCCGGGCCGTAGCTGTCTTTCACGCGCATCAGCGACGACAGCGGAATCATCTCGCCTTTGTCGCTGCGCACCTTCAGTTGCGCGATGTCTTCGGCGTGCGAGCGGAATGGCGCATCAGCCTGCACGCGCACCTGATACGTGCGGCCGAACTGGTTGAAGTCGTTCACGTACAGCGAACCGAGGTTGATCTGCAGAGTCTGGTAGATCGTCTCCAGCGGCACGCCCAACTGCTTGGCCTTGGTGCGGTCGACGTCGGCGAACAATTGCGGCACGTTGATCTTGAAGCTGGAAAACACGCCAGCCAGTTTGGGATCCTGCCACGCCTTCATCTGCACGTCCTGCGTCGCCTTGTATAACGCGTCGTAGCCGAGATTGCCGCGGTCTTCGATCATCAGCTTGAAACCGCCGATGGTGCCTAAGCCATTGACCGGTGGTGGTGGGAACACCATCACGAATGCATCCTGGATGGCGCCCATGCGCTTGTTGATCTCGCCTGCAATGGCGGCACCCGATTCTTCCGGCTTGGTGCGCTGGTCGAAGGGTTTCAGGGTAGTGAACACGATGCCGGCGTTAGGCGCATTGGTGAAGCCATTGATCGACAAGCCAGGGAAAGCCACCGAAGATTCCACGCCGGGAATTTCCTTGGCAATGTCGGACATGCGGCGGATCACCGAGGTGGTGCGCTCGAGCGAAGCGGCGTCCGGCAATTGCGCGAAGCCGACCAGGTATTGCTTGTCCTGTCCGGGCACGAAACCGGCCGGCACTGCCTTGAACATGAAGATCGCCGCAACGCCGAGCACCAGATATACGCCGACGGCAATCGATTTACGTGCCAGCACGCCCTTCACGCCAACTTCATAGCGACGCGAGGCGCTGCCGAAGAAGCGGTTGAACCAGGCAAAGAAACCGCCGAACAGCTTGTCCATGACCTTGGTCAACGCATCCTTCGGCGCATTGTGCGGCTTCAACAAACTGGCGGCCAAGGCCGGTGCCAGCGTCAACGAGCTGAACGCCGAGATCACGGTCGAGATCGCGATCGTCAGTGCAAACTGGCGATAGAACTGGCCCGACAAGCCGGAGACGAAGGCAATCGGCACGAACACCGCACATAGCACCAGTGCAATTGCCACGATCGGCCCGCTCACTTCTTTCATCGCCTGGATCGTCGCATCGCGCGGTGAGAGGCCGTTAGCGATATTGCGTTCGACGTTTTCCACCACCACGATGGCATCGTCCACCACGATACCGATGGCCAGCACCAGGCCGAACAGGGACAGGGTGTTGATCGAAAAACCAAATCCAAGCATCACCGCAAACGTGCCGACGATCGACACCGGCACCGCCAGCAAAGGAATGATGGAAGCGCGCCAGGTTTGCAGGAACACAATCACGACCAACACCACCAGCGCGATCGCTTCGAGCAGTGTGTGGATCACGGCGCGGATCGATTCGCGCACGAATTGCGTCGGGTCATACACCACGTCGTAGTCCACGCCTTCGGGGAAATCTTTCTTCAGCTCTTCCATCTTGGCGCGCACGTCGGACGACAGCTGCAACGCATTGGCGTTGGGCGCCTCGAAGATACCGATCGCCACGGCCGATTTGTTGTTCAACAGCGAACGCAAGTCGTAGGAGTTGGAACCGAGTTCAATACGTGCCACGTCTTTCAACAGCGTCACCGCGCCGTCGGCGTTGGTGTGCACGATGATTGCGCCGAACTGCTCGGGTGTCTTCAAACGCCCTTGCGTGTTCACCGTCATCTGGAACGTCGCGTCTTTCGAAGGCGACGAACCGATCACGCCGGCCGCTACTTGCACGTTTTGCTCGCGAATGGCAGCCACCACGTCGCTTGCGGTCAAGCCGCGCGCCGCCACCTTTTGCGGATCAAGCCAGACGCGCATGGCGTAATCGCCCGAGCCGAACAGGTTGGTTTCGCCCATGCCGGGAATGCGCGCGAGCTGGTCCTTGATGTTGAGCACGGCGTAGTTGCGCAGGTACAGGTCGTCGTAACGGCCGCTGGGCGAAAGCAAGTGCACCACCATGGTCAGGTTGGGCGAACTCTTTACCGTGGTCACGCCGATCTGGCGTACTTCGTCGGGCAGGCGCGGCAAGGCCCGCTGGACGCGGTTCTGTACCTGGGTCTCAGCCTGCTCGACGTTGGTGCCGACCTTGAACGTCACGGTCAGCATCAATGCGCCGTCGGCGGTGTTTTGCGACGACATGTAGAGCATGTTTTCCACGCCGTTGATTTGCTCTTCGAGCGGCGCTGCCACCGTTTCGGCGATGATCTTGGGATCGGCGCCCGGATACTGCGCGCGCACCACCACCGAAGGTGGCACCACATCCGGGTACTCGGAAATCGGCAGGCTGAAAATGGCGATCAGCCCCGCTACAAAAATGATGATCGACAAGACCGCCGCAAAGATCGGCTTGTCGACAAAAAATCGTGAGAAATTCATATTGATTATTCCTTGGCAGTGGCCGAGCCCGCCGCTTTCGCGGTCCTGACGTCAGCCTGCTTGTCATTCGGTTTGGCTTCCGGCGCTTTCACCTCGACGGCAGCCGTGGCAGTCGCGTCGTCGCTCATGTTGACCAGTTGCGGCGTGATCGGCGCGCCAGGATGCACGCGCTGCAAGCCGTTGACCACCACTTTCTCGCCGGGCTTCAGGCCGTCGCGCACGACGCGCAAGCCATCGATCTGCGGACCGAGCGTGACGCGGCGATATTCGGCCTTGTTGTCGGCACCCACCACGAACACGAACTTGTAGTTTTGATCGGTGCCGACTGCGCGTTCGTTGATCATCAATGCCTTGGTCGTATCCTTGCCGCCGCCCAATTGCACGCGGGCGAACAAGCCGGGAACCAGGCTGCCGTCGGCATTGGCAAAGGTGGCGCGCATGCGCACCGATCCGGTAGCCGGGTCGAGCCGGTTGTCGACGAATTCGAGTTTGCCTTCATGCGGGAAACCGGCCTCGTTGGCCAGACCGATCTTCACCGTCACCGGCTGGCCCTGATGCGATTGGGCGCCGACGCGCAGGAAAGTATCCTCATCGCCGTCGAAGCTGGCGTAGATGCGCTCGGTCGACACTACCGAAGTGAGGATGGCCGACGGATCGATCAGGTTACCGACTGTGATTTCCGCCTTGCTGACGCGACCGTCGATCGGCGAATGCACTTGCGTGTAGCCGAGATTGAGCTTGGCGGTTTCCAGTGAGGCCTGGGCCGCGCGCGCTGCTGCATCGAGATCCTTGAAGTTCGATGCGCTCTCGTCATACTCGCGTTGCGCAATGGCGCGCTCGCCGAGCAGTTTTTCCGAGCGGTTCAATTCGATCTTGGCCAGATCGGCCTTGGCGCGCGCCGAGGCGGCTGCCGCTTCGGCACGATCGAACTCGGCCTGATATGGACGCGCATCGATCACATACAGCACGTCGCCCTTCTTGACTTCGCCGCCCGGCTTGAAATTGACTGCCGTGATGAACCCGCCGACACGCGATCGGATCTCGACGCGCTCGATGGCTTCCAGTCGCCCGGAAAATTCCTGCGTCTCGGCAATTTGCTTTTCCACCACGGCGGCGGCCGACACCGGTGGACCACCGGCAGCTGCACTCTCGGCTACCTTGCTTTGCGCCGGTTCGCAGCCGCTGAGGATGAAACCCGCAAGCCCGGCCACAGCCAGCGCCGCCAGCACGGGACGCAGGACAGCGACCAGATTATTTTGATTAGAGTTGGCAATGTTGTTCATGATGACTCCCTTTCTAAGGTATTGCAGGAAATTGCGGTGAAACGAATCCAGCGACTCGATCTGAAACCGAGACTGAGACGCACGAAATCAAAATTTTGGAAAACAGAGGCCCGTTGCACCGAATGGCGCAGCGTAAAACAATCAACCAGGGACAGGTCTTACTAAGACACTTGCAACAACTGCGCTCAGGACGGCGGCGTCTTGTCCAATCCCGAGAGGTAGGCGGACACCGCTGCCAGCGCCGGCACGCGACAGGCGCATTCGTCACGCGCCCCCGGCTCCTGCAACCGCGCAGGCTGCAGCCGCTGCACGGTGGTATTAACGCCGCAGCCGATCAGCTTGGCGCCATATTGCTCGGCCTCGTCGCGCAATGGATCGTCCTCAGCGGACAGGATCAACGCGGGAGGCAGGTTCTTCAAACGGCTCGATTGCAACGGCGACGCATATGGGTGCGTACGATCCGCGGCGTTCGGCAGGTAACCTCGATAACATGCCGCACAGGCATCCGCCACTTCGGCAATTTCCGCCGCCGGCATCGCGCGCATCGAGCCGGTGGAAAGGCCGGGGTCGAGCATCGGCATGATCAGGATCTGCCCCGCCAGGTCCGGCCCGCCGCGGTCACGCGACATCAGCGCCGAGACTGCCGCAAGGTTGGCGCCCGCTTCGATTCCGGCCGTGATCATTTGCTTGCCGGTCCAACCCAGCTTGAGCTTGTTCTTCCTGGCCCACAACAGCACCGCATGCGCATCTTCCACTGCCGCCGGAAACGGGCTCACCGGCGCCAGCGTATAACTCGCCGCCAGCACCACGTGGCCGGGACTGCACAACGCCAGATGCCGCAGGAAATCGTCGGCGCCTTCCAGATCGCCTTCGACAAAACCGCCGCTATGAAAAAACACGATCAAGCCATCCTGCTTGGTGCCGGCGGCAGCGGCGGTGGAATAAACCCGTCCCGCCAGCGGGCCGATCGCGCCTTGCAATTCGATGTCACGAATCTGCAGAGCCTCAAAAGCAGCCTGCTCTTTAACCAGCCCTGCATTCATCGCGCTTGCGCCTCGGTGTCTTCGGCGGCAGTGTCATTCATGCAGAGCGCCTTGCTGTCGCCGATCATATGCGTGATCACCTTGTAGCTGCGCGCGTCGGTGCGTGCCCCAACGGAATAGGCGTCAGTCGAAACGACCGCGGCCATGGCCAATAGGCCAAGTGCCAGCATTACCGCTCCCGCTACTCTATCCAGATGTGCCATGACAACCTCCATTTGCGAACCACAATCAACCTGCCAGCAGGGAAACTCAACGTCCTGCAAGAAGTACGAAAGGAACCGACTGTTGGATGCCGTGCAACGCACAAAATTCCATCAAAATCCGATTTCGCCACTCTTGCTTGGGAGAATCTTGTCAAATCATCGCGAGAGCTTGAAAAACAGGCCAACACAATGGATTTATCTCAATTCCTTGCTGCAGTACAGCAATCATAGACTTCAACTACAATGGGATAAAGGGGCAAAATACGAATTGATTGTTCAGAATACCGAACAATAGGGGAAATGATGAATAAATTACAAGCAATGGAGGTTTTTGTCCATGTGGTCGATACCGGCAGCTTCACGCGCGCCGCAGACCAGATGCAATTGCCGAAGGCAACTGTGTCCACACTGATCCAGACGCTTGAGACGACGCTGGCCGTCAAGTTGCTCAATCGCACTACGCGCCAGATCAACGTCACTGCCGACGGTGCTGCCTATTATGAACGATGTTTGCGCATCTTGTCAGACGTGCGCGACGCCGAGGAATCACTCTCGCGCAACCGCGCCAGTCCGAGCGGCCGCTTGCGCGTCGACGCCCCCACCGCCATGAGCCGCGACATGATCGTGCCCGCCTTGCCAGGATTCTTCGAGCGCTACCCGGACATCGAACTCGAACTTGGCTGCAGCGACCGGCAGATCGACCTCATTGAAGAAAGCGTGGACTGCGCCGTGCGCGGCGGCAATCTCAACGACTCCACGTTGATTGCGCGCCGCGTCGGGGTGATGGGCTTCGTCACCTGTGCTTCGACCGATTATCTCAACCGCTTCGGCCGCCCCACCCACCCGCACGACCTGGAAC
>FSYV01000373.1_pt1 | contig 11530 bp, 8 predicted proteins | sample 1638641 | NCBI WGS metagenome assembly FSYV01 (sample SAMEA3914813, study PRJEB12502) | metagenome | biome: forest; material: soil | place: Canada | collected 2011-07-07 | depth 0.3 m
CGAGTTGGGTGACGGCAGGTTATTCGATTCCATGATGTTGGTCCTGTGATAATTAATGACTGGAAGCACGGCTAGGCGCAGTTGAGCGATGACTGATTTTCCATCAACGCTTCGGTACTCGATCAACTGCCGGGTTGGCAGCCAGTGCCGTATCAACGATTTGTTGCGCTTCATTCACAATCTGCCGCAAACGCTGATCGCCGCGAAAGCTCTCGGCGTAGATCTTGTAGATGTCTTCGGTGCCCGAAGGTCGTGCGGCAAACCAGCCGCCATCGGTCACCACTTTCAATCCACCTATGGCAGCGTGGTTGCCCGGTGCTTGGGTGAGTATGCTGCGAATTTCCTCGCCGGCAAGCTCTTTGCCATGGACCGAGCTCGGCGACAGGGCAGACAGCAATTTCTTTTGTGCACGCGTCGCTGCCACCTCTATGCGATCAGATACCGGATTGCCGAATTCGTTCGCGAGGTTCCGATAGATTTCGCCGGGATCGCGCCCACTCTGTGCGGTGATTTCCGCAGCCAGCAAGGCCGACACCATGCCGTCCTTGTCGGTGGTCCAGGTCAAGCCGTCGCGGCGCAGGAAACTGGCGCCGGCACTCTCTTCACCGGCAAAGCCAATTGAACCGTCACCCAGGCCCTGGGCAAACCATTTGAAGCCGGCCGGTGCTTCAAACAGTTGGCGTCCCAGCCTGGCTCCGATCCGATCAAGGATGCCGCTGGTGACGACCGTCTTGCCGATTTGCGCGTCTTTCGGCCAGTCGGGGCGATGCCGGAACAGGTAGTCGACCGCAACCGCGAGAAAATGATTGGCCGGCAGCAACCCGGCCGAGCGCGTCACGATGCCATGGCGATCGTGATCGGTGTCGCAGGCAAAGGCGACATCGTAGTCTTGCCGGCGGTCGATCAATCTTTGCATGGCATACGGCGATGAGGGATCCATGCGTATGCATCCATCCCAATCGGCTGTCATGAACCGAAATGTCGGATCGACCTCGTCGCTGATGACCGATAAATTGAGTTTGTAGCGCTCGGCGATTCTGCTCCAGTAGTGCACACCGGCGCCGCCCAGCGGGTCGACGCCCATGTGTATGCCGGCTGCGTTGATCGCGGCCATGTCGATCACGCCATCCAGTTGTTCGACATAGGCGTTGAGGTAGTCGTAGCGTTGCGTGGCAACGGATTGCAAAGCCTGTGCCAGGGATATCCTCTTGATCCCTGTGAGGCCATTTTCCAGCATGCTGTTGGCTGTCGCCTCGATCCAATCCGTCACCGCCGTGTCGGCCGGGCCGCCATGCGGCGGGTTGTACTTGAATCCGCCGTTGTCAGGCGGGTTGTGCGAAGGGGTCACGACGATGCCGTCCGCCAGCCGGCTGGTGCGGCCGCGATTATGCGAAATGATTGCCAGGGAAATCGATGGTGTCGGCGTGTATTCGTCGTCTTGCGCCAGCATGACGTCGACGCCATTGCCGGCCAGCACCTCCAGCGCGGTCGCGCAGGCAGGCACCGACAAGGCGTGGGTGTCGATGCCGAGAAACAGCGGGCCGGTTATGCCCTTGCTTGTCCTGTAGTCGCAGATCGCCTGGGTGATCGCCAGCACGTGCGCTTCGTTGAAGGTCTTTTGCAATGATGAACCGCGATGCCCCGAGGTGCCGAACGCCACGCGTTGCTGCGCCAGCGCGGCATCCGGCACCTCGGTGAAATAGGCCGTCACCAGTCGAGGTACATTGACCAATAGGGACGATGGGGCCGGTTTTCCGGCCAGCGGGCTGATCTTCATGGTCGTTGGTCTGTCGATCAGACGATGCGCACGCGCGATGCAATGACAGCCGACAACGCTGTCCAGGATTTACTGAACGATATTGTACCTTCGAGTTGCAATTCGTGCGCCAATGCCAGGGTATCGATGCCCGCATGAGCGAATTCGGTCATCAACTGTTCGGCATCGCCGCCATCAGGGTCCATCACGTGATCCACGACGCCATGGTCGGCAAACGCCAGCAAGGTTTTTTCCGGTATCGTGTTGATCGTGTCCGGCGCTGCCAGTGCCTGCATGTACAGCGTGTCCGGCGCAGCAGGGTCTTTGGTGCCGGTACTGGCCCAAAGCAAGCGTTGCGGATGCGCGCCGGCCGCTGCAAGCTTTTGCCAGCGCGCCGAGGCGAGCAAGGCCCGATATTCAGCATAGGCCTGTTGCGCGACTGCGATGCCGAGCCGGTTTCGCAACGCCGCAGAGACTTTGTCTTTGACCGCGACGTCCCAGCGGCTGACGAAAAGCGACGCCACCGATTCCACCCGCAGATCCAGACCCTCGGCGAGACGCCGTTCCAAGCCGCGCAGATAGGCGTGGGCCGCCGCCAGATACTGCTCGCGGGAAAACAGCAGGGTTACGTTCACCGGTACGCCGGCAAAGATCGACTCTTCAATCGCTAGCAGGCCTGCGGGGGTGCCGGGAATCTTGATGAACAGGTTGGGGCGATCGGCGCGTGCGTGCAATTGCGCTACTTCAAATATCGTGCCGGGCACGTCGTTGGCCAGCAGCGGCGACACTTCCAGCGATACCCAGCCGTCGATGCCGTCGGTGGCGTCGTGGACAGGGCGAAAAAGATCGGCCGCCTGGACCAGGTCTTCGAGCGCCAGTTCAAAGAAAATGTCCTCGGCCGATCTGCCGTTTCCGGTTTTTTCCTGGATCGCCTCGTCGTAAAAATTGCTGTTTTGCACTGCCTGCTCGAATATTGTCGGATTTGACGTCAAGCCGGTGATGGCGTAGTCCCTGGCGTAGTCCCGCAAGGTGCCGCTTTCGAGCAGCCCACGCGTTATGTTGTCGAGCCACAGGCTTTGGCCCGTTCCATGCAGGAGCGCCATCGGACTTTCGACCAACTGCAGGCTTTCAGCTTCATAGGCAATCATGGTTGAACCTTCATTGTTATCCATCCTTTTCCACGTGTCCGCCAAATCCATGCCGCATTGCAGACAAGACCTTGTTGGCAAAATCGCCCTCGCCGCGCGAGTTGAAACGTTCAAATAGTGCGGCGCTCAGGATGGGCGCCGGCACCGCTTCATCAATCGCAGCGGCAATGGTCCAACGCCCCTCGCCCGAATCCGATACGCGTCCGGCGTAACCGTCCAGTTGCGGGTCCTTGGCCAGGGAAGCCGCCGTCAGATCAAGCAGCCATGACGTGATGACACTCCCACGCCGCCAAAGTTCGGTGATTTCCGGGATATCCATGTCGTATTGATAGTGTTCGGGATGACGCAGCGGCGTCGTTTCAGCATCCGCGACGGCAGCGTGTTTGCCGACGTTGGCGTGCCGCAGGATATTCAAGCCCTCGGCCAGGGCACCCATGATGCCGTATTCAATGCCGTTATGAACCATCTTGACGAAATGACCTGCACCCTGCGGCCCGCAGTGTAGATAACCTTGTTCCGCCGTGCTCACCGGGTAGTTTCGTCCAACGGTGGGCGGCGCCGCATCGCGGCCCGGTGCGAGCGTGGCAAAGATCGGCGCAAGATGGTCGACGACTGACGTTTCACCGCCTATCATCAGGCAATAGCCGCGCTCGATACCGAGAATCCCGCCGCTGGTGCCGACATCGACGTAGTGTATCCCTTGCTCCTTGAGCATCTTGCCGCGCCGGATGTCGTCGTGATAGTGCGAATTGCCGCCATCGATCACGATGTCGCCGGGCTCCAGTAGAGGCGCGAGCAAGGCAAGATTGTCGTCCACAATCGCGGCCGGCACCATCAGCCATATGACGCGCGGCGCCGCCAGGGTTTTCGCGAGCTGTTCCAGCGATGGCACGCCGGTCACGCCTTCGACCGCGACCGCCTCTACAGCGCGCGCCTGCACGTCATAGGCCACGCAAGCATGGCCGCCACGGCTCAAGCGGCGCACCATATTGGCGCCCATGCGCCCCAAACCTATCATCCCCAGTTGCATCTTGATTCTCCTTGTGTCAATGACGTGAAATGTCCGCCTGGCATGCGACCGGTAGCCGAGCCGAATCGATTCAGCAACAGGCGACCTCCGTCAAAGATACTGCAGATTCGGATCGCCGTTTCAACAACATGGCCACGCGCTCGCACACGTTGTCGACTGTGAATCCGTATTCATGCATCACGATCTCACCGGGCGCCGAGGCGCCGAAGCGCTCTACGGACAAGACGTCGCCATCGGCGCCGACGTAGCGATGCCAGCCTTGCGCCACGCCGGCCTCCACCGCAAGCCGCAACGTGACCGACGGCGGCAATACGCTGTCGCGATACAGCTGCGATTGCGCATCGAACAGTTCCCAGCTCGGCATCGACACGATGCGCACGCGCACGTTTCTTTTTCTTAGGACTTCCGCCGCATCGGCGATCAGGGCGACTTCGGAACCGCTGGCGATCAGGATCACCTCGGGCGCGCCTTCTGCCGCATCTGCCGTTTCTACCATTACATAGGCGCCCATTTTCAAGCCGATCGAGTCGGCATATTGGGCACGATCGAAGGTGCGCAACTTTTGCCTGCTCAACACCAATGCAGTCGGACCATCGCTCCTCTCCAGAGCTACGCGCCAGGCATGTGCAGTTTCGTTTGCGTCTGCCGGCCTGATCACGGTCAGGTTCGGTATCGCGCGCAGGCTGGCGAGTTGTTCCACTGGCTGATGGGTCGGACCGTCTTCGCCGAGAGCGATGCTGTCGTGCGTGAAAACATAGACGACATGCAATCCCATCAACGCCGCCAGGCGGATCGGCGGGCGCATGTAGTCGGCAAATGACAGAAACGTCGCACCAAACGCCACGATGCCGCCATGCGCCGCCAAGCCGTTCATGATCGAACCCATGGCGTGCTCGCGCACACCGAAATGCAGGTTGCGCCCGCTCCACGACCAACTGCCGTTCGAGCCTTGCTTGTCGTCCGCCTCCGTGCTGCCCGGCTCGAAATCGCCGCATTGTTCCAGTGCCGTGTTGGTGGACGGGTCGAGGTCGGCCGAACCGCCCATCAGCGCCGGGACGGTCGCCGCCAGGGCGTTCATCACCTTGCCTGACGCCACCCTGGTCGCCATGCCTTCGGCGTCGGCTGGGAAATCCGGCATGTCGGCATCCCAGCCTTGCTGCAGTTCGCCCAGCACCATTGCCTGCAATTGTTCTGCAAGTTCGGGAAATGCCTCGGCGTAGGCAGAAAAAGAGGTATTCCATTGCGCTTCGTCCCGCGCGCCGCGTTCGATTGCGCAACGGAAATGGGCGGCGGCGGGATCGGGAATAAAGAACGACGGTTCGCTCGGCCAACCAAGCTTGTCCTTTGTCAGCAAGACTTCTTCCAAGCCGAGCGGCGAACCGTGCGCCTTGAAGCTGTCTTGTTTATGCGGCGAGCCGTAGCCGATGTGCGTGCGCACCAGGATTAGCGATGGCCTCTGTGTTTCAGCGCGAGCCAGGTAGAGCGCATGTTCGATCGCCGCCAGGTCGTTGCCGTCTTCGACGGTCTGCGTGTGCCAGCCGTAAGCGTCGAAGCGCGCCGCGCAATCTTCGGTGTAAGCAATGTCGGTTGCCGCCGACAGTGTTACGTGATTGTTGTCATACAGATAGATCAGCTTGCCGAGTTTCAGGTGGCCGGCCAGCGAGGCGGCTTCCGAGGCGACGCCCTCCATCAGGTCGCCATCGCTGACGATACCATAGACGTGATGGTCGATCGGCCTGAAACCAGAGCGGTTGTACCGTGCTGCAAGATGCGCTTCGGCAATCGCCATGCCTACGCCGTTGGCAAAGCCCTGGCCTAGCGGACCGGTGGTGAGTTCCACCCCCGGTGTCAAGCCGCGTTCCGGGTGGCCCGGCGTGATGCTGCCCCACTGCCTGAACTGCTTGATTTGTTCCATCGGCAACGCATAACCGGTGACGTGCAGCAAGCTATACAACAGCATCGATCCGTGTCCGGCGGACAGCACGAAGCGGTCGCGGTTGAACCAGGCGGGATTGGCCGGGTTGTGCCTGAGGAAACGCGTCCACAACACATAGGCCATCGGCGCGGCGCCCATGGGCAATCCGGGGTGCCCGCTATTGGCTTTCTGCACCGCATCGATGGAAAGAAAACGCAAGGTATTGATGCACAGATCGTTCAACGATGCGGCGTGCGGATCTGGCGACATTTCGACATTCATGAATGCATCTCGGGTGCTGGCTAACGGTACATGTTCGCCAAATTTGGCGCGCCGGACTGTGCGTTGACGCACGCAGTTTTGATTTCGCTACATTGGCCATTGCGGTAGCCGGCGGATCGTTCATGGGCGCGCCGGCATGCCGGCCGACGCCGCATCAGGATACGGGATTGCGCCAGCTTTGATTCTCTGTCAGCAGCCGATCAGCCTGCTGCGGCCCCCAGCTGCCCTTGTCATAGGGCTGTGCCGGGTTGTGCACCGCCAGCACCTGCTCCACTGCAACCCAAGCCGCCTCGATCGCATCTTCGCGCGTAAACAGCGCGCCATCGCCGATCAGCGCATCGCCCAGCAGGCGTTCATAGGGCGATTCTTCGCCCAATTGCTGCTCGTGCAGATATAGTTCGCGCTGATCGCCGACAAATTCCTTGCCCGCGCGTTTGACGCGTGCGGCGATGGCTACGGCCGAATCCGGCGCAAGTCGAAAACGCACATAGTTGGCCTCACTGTCCGGCGAGATGGCGTCATCGAACAGTCGCTCGACCGGCGGCCTCAAATGCACGACCACTTCCGCGACGTTCGCCGCGAGGCATTTGCCGGCGCGCAAGTGCCAAGGAACGTCCTTCCAGCGCGCCGTATCGATAAATAGCCGCAGCGCGCAATAGGTCTCCGTGTCGGAATCACCTGCCACATTGGCCTCTTCGCGGTATCCGGCATATTGGCCGCGCACGACGTCACTCGGCGCTAGCGGCCGCATGGCCTTGAAGACATTGGCTTTGGCATCGTGTACGGCGCCGAAGTCTTGCGACGCGGGAGGTTCCATGGCCAGCAGGGCGACGATCTGGAACAGATGGTTCTGGATCACGTCGCGCAGGCAACCGGCGCTTTCGTAAAAGGCGCCGCGTCCTTCCACGCCGAAACGCTCGGCCAGCGTGATCTGGATATCCGCGACGTTTCCGCTGTTCCAAATCGGCTCCAGGAACGAATTGGCGAAGCGGAAGTAGAGAATATTCATGATCGCTTCCTTGCCGAGGTAGTGATCGATGCGAAAGATCGCATCCTCGGCGAACACAGAAAGCGCAATGCGGTTCAGCTCGCGCGCCGATGCAAGATCGCGCCCGAACGGTTTTTCCACGATCACGCGCGCATTGCCTGCCAAATTGAGCGCCCCGAGGCCTTCTATCACCGTCGCGAACAGTGCAGGCGGAATGGCCAGATAAAACGCGGGCCTGACGGCACTGCCCAATGCCTGGTGCAGCGCCTCGAACGTCGCTCGCTCGCGGTAGTCGCCGCCCACATATTTCAATGATGCAAGCAGGCGATCAAACGCCGGCTGGTCGTCGATCTCGCCGGCATGCCGAATGCTTGCGGCAACCCGTTCCAGCAACGTCGCCAGGTTCCATTTTGACGACGCCACGCAAATCACGGCAATATTCAACACGCCGCTTTTTGCCATTGCATAGAGTGCGGGAAAAATCATCTTGTACGCCAGATCGCCGGTCGCGCCGAATACGACCAGCGCATCCGACGCGTCCACATCCTTCCCGCGTTCTTCGGTCGCTTTCACCAAGCCGTCTTCATCATCCATGGCGGGCAAGGAATTCAATCAGTGTGCGCAACATACGCTTCCGGCGCAGCCTGGGTTTGTTTCGCCGCTTCGGCCAGCCAATAGCCCTCGTAGCCATAGTGATTGTAGATGGCAACTTCGTGCGTACGGCTGAGTTCCACCGTCATGTCGTACGGCGCCGCTTCCTTGATCGCCTGGCGCGACAGATTGATCGTCACGGTGCGATCGAGCCATCGAATTTCGTTGATCCATGTCGGTGCAATCAATACCTGATGGCCGAGCCACCAATTGCTGGTATCAACCACGATATAGCGTATCGCCCAGGTTGCGTCGTCGAGCAGAAAACCTGCCACATGGCCGATTTCACCGTCCGTCGCGTGAATGTGATAATCCTTCACTTCCTTGCAGCTACGCAAATGAATATCGTCTTTGTGGTGCAGCCGTTCTTCTTCGGCCCTTGCCAGGTCGAGATCGGCTTGTTGCGACAAGGTGACCGGCGGCGATTCAAGCCCTGCGTAACCGGGCATCATCATGCCCGGAAAGGCGCCACCGGCCCATGGTCCCGTGCCGCCCCAATACGAGGGATAACCGTAAAATCCGAGATACCGGCTTTCATGTTGGCGCGACACCGGCATTTCGGTATCGATGTCTGGGCTGTCTTCGACCTGCTTCTTCGTGATCGACACGGGTATTGCCTTCTCCTGCCAATTCGGTGGCGACATCGAGATCGGCGAGATCAAGACTTTTCGGCCAAACAGCCAACCGCCGGTGTCCACGACGAGATAACGCACGGTCCAGGCTTCATCGTCGAAAAAACAGTCAATGACCTGCCCAATGTCGCCGTCGGTGGCGTGGATACCGTAGCCCTTGAGATCGTTGGTGTCGCGTAACATGGCAATACTCCTTGAAGGTGGCCGAACAACGATCATCCGACACAGTGAATTAGAGGGTGAGATAATGAGTGGAACTGTCAGCGATTTGCGGGCTGGTTGGCCATGCTGCCGGCTCGGCGGATTCCGACACCTTCCGGCGGATTTCGGCGCTTGTCCGGTACCAGCCGCCGGTGTCGACACATAGGTTGCGGTTGTGCGGGTTAGCGCCCGGCCCCGGCAGGGGTCGCCGGCACGGTGCGCCACCCTTCCTGACATTGGGAGACGTAAGGATAGTAGGCGCGCGACGAATCGCAGTAATACCAATTGGAAGCGCCCTGGCCATTCGGCGGAGCGACGCTCCCTTGTGGCGGCATGGATGGCTGGACTTGATATTGCGGGGCTTGTTCCACCACGACCTGGGGATCGTACGGCGCATAATATCCGGGGTACCAGCCATATGGTTCACCATAGTAATTTGCGCCCCAGCCGAGTCCCAATCCAAGGCCGACGCCCCACCAACCTCGTCCGCCGCGCTGCCAGCCGCCACCGCCTCGACCTTCGTGCCCGCCGCCACCATGCCCGCCGCTGGCACGCACACCGGCTGCGCCGCTATGCCCGCCGCGCCCGCCACTATGGGATTGCGCCGCAGCCGGCAATGCCAGCGCCACGCCGATCAGCGACACGCTGAGACACAAACAAAATCTTGCTGCACGCTTATTCATGACTTTCTTTCAGATTAGTGCCCATCACGCGACAGGCGAAGTGCGAAGTGCAGGCAACTAGGTTACCGGCGGCGAAATCCGACGGAGTGGTACATTGCCGCTTTGATCGTGCCCGGAGGTCCGGTGATACAGTTCATGCCAGAAAAGATCGAATATCGTCTTTTGATTCGTGTCGAGCGTGTCGTAGAAGGTACTGGTCCGACTCCTGGCCGCTTCCAACTGCACCAGATGTTCCTGCATCCAGGCAGTTTCGGATTTCAGCCGTTCGATGCCGCGCGCCATTTTTTCCGGCGTCGTTTCGCCGATCAGCGCTTTCGAATCGGCGCGCTGTTGATTTTGCTCGTCCTTCTTTTGCACCAGTTGCCGCTTGCCGTCGTCGAGCACGCCTTTGGACCAGGTATTCCATCCCGCCAATTGCGCGGGCGCGAGGTTCAGCTTTGCATTCAACTCATCCAGCGTGCGTTGCGTATGCATGACCCAATCGAAGTGCCGGCCATGCTCCATCGCGCTTCCCGGCGGCGGTGGCGGGTCTTCATCGGCCGATGTCGCTGCAGCCGGAAACAACAACACGGAAACGATCGCCACCAGGCCAAATGCGATTACCAGCGGCGCGCGTCGAATCGGGAATAGATGCGCGTCGCGCGGCGATTCGCTCTCGCCCAGACGTGCAGCAATGCTCAGCAGGGAATGCGTCTTCATCGCGGGGCTCCTGGTTGACTTGACACCGACAAGCATGCTCGCGGCTTGCCCTGCCATCTGTGCGGTAAGCCACCATCATGGCGTTGGTTTCAACCAATCCTGGAATGGCTTGCAAGTCGAGGGTGGCCGCTGTTTGTCCCCGAGCGCCATGGAAACGCCAGGGATTTCGGCTGCACCGATAAAAATGCGGGAGAAGTTCGACGAAGGGTATTCGCGCCCGTAGTTGCCGGGCGACAAACAGGATCGTGGGCGCGGCAGCGCGCCGCTCTATGTCAAGGAAAAAGTACCGGCTGGCCGGACAGAATGCCGCGGTAGTTTTCCAGTGTTGCGCCGATCGTGATGCGATCCGTTTCCACGTCGAAGAAGCGAATATCCTTGCTGTGTTGGCTGGCTCGAATCTTCACGACCGAGATTACCCGCTTGAATTGACCGGCTATCTCGATGTAGCGTTGCATCAGGATGGCGTCGGCCAGGAAGGCGTTGCCATAACCGCTAAAGCGCAGGAAATTGTATTGGTCTTCCAGCTCGGCAGTCATCAGAACGGTCACACCCATGCTGGTCAACACCGCGACCATGCGGTACAGCGCTTCGCGAAAGTCTTCGCGAAACACCGGAGCCAACGCCAATTCGAAACCGGACAGCGAATCGATGACCACGCGCTTGGCGTTCAACTTGTTGATCATGGCGATCAGGTCATGGAGAATCTCATCAATCGACAGATCGAGCGTGCGGGTGTCGATAACGCCGACCTGGCCGCTTTTCACCAATGCGTCGAGCTGATGGCTGAGCAATTGGTTGGGGCTTTTCTCGAATGCCGCGATGACACCCGGCTCGCCTTGTCGTACTCCTTCGGCGAGAAATTGCGTGGCAAGAATCGACTTGCCGGAGCCGGAAGGGCCGACCACGAGCAGTGAGTAGCCTGCAGGCAAACCGCCGCCCATCATCTCGTCGAGCGCCGGTATCCCCATGGACAGGCGCAGATCTCCCGCGATGCGAATTTCGCCGCCGGCTGCGGAACCCAGAAGTGCGCGCGGAAACACTTCAATGCCGTCGTCATTGATCCGGAACGTGTGCACGCCCGGACTTTGGGCCTGGCCGCGCATCTTGATGACCTGCATCTTGCGCACCATGGCATCGCGGTGGACCACTTGCGACATCCAGATGATGCCGTCGGCCACGGTAAATACCGGGCTGGACTCGGCTTCGGGGGTCAGGTACTCGCCGATCAGGAAGGTCGTGGCCTGCCAGCTTGTCATCTGCATGCCGAGCTGCTGGACGAATTGCTGCAATCCCGATGCGCCCGGGTCCGACACGCGAGCCGATTGCACAACCGAACGGAATGAATCGACAAAGACCAGGCTGGGGGAAAAACTCTTGACCTCGTCCGAGATGCGCTCCAAAACGCGCTCGAAGTCGCCGTCGAGCAACTCGGCTGCGAGATTCACGAACTTGATCGATTGATTCACTTTCGACACATCGAAAAATGGAAACTGCTGCTGGTAACGTAACATCTTCAGCGGCGACTCTCCCAACACGGTGAAAAAC
>FSYV01000070.1_pt1 | contig 11510 bp, 10 predicted proteins | sample 1638641 | NCBI WGS metagenome assembly FSYV01 (sample SAMEA3914813, study PRJEB12502) | metagenome | biome: forest; material: soil | place: Canada | collected 2011-07-07 | depth 0.3 m
GCCCGGTCCGAGCCGTCCCGGTCCATGTAGGTCCCGGCAGCGGGGCAGGGGGGTGCTCGCACGCTTCTTGCTGTTATCGTACAGAGCCGGTACGCTTCGGGCATGCCAGCTCGGCACGCCCGCGCGCCAGCGGGGGAGGCGGTGGACGCGTTCATCAGTCATCTGGCCAGCCTCCAGTTCGCCGGCGTCACCGTGGAGAAATCACTGATCCGCTTGGCCGACGCCTCCCAGCCGTGGCTGCGCGAGCGGCTTGAGGGCGCACTTCTGGGCGTCAAGTCCGGCCTGAACTGCGGCGAGGCGCTGCGCAACGCGGGCTACGGCTTTCCCTCGAAGGAAGTGATCGACGATTTATGCATTTACGCCGAGTACAAGGGCTTTGCCGAAGCGCTGAAACTCCTTGCTGAAGAGTGGATGGCCGAAGGCGTCGAAGCGGTGTCAATACAGATGAAAGCATTCAATGGTTTCGCCATTGTCAGCCTGGCTGCAGTTATCGGGTGGCTGATTACCGGATTCTTTGGAATCCAGCAGGAAATTGCGGCAATGACCCGGGCCGTTCACTAGGGCCTGTTGACATATAGTTTGGAAGATGCGTTCAAGTCAACATGCATGCCGGCAAGGCGCGTGGCGCAGCGAAGGGTGGCCCCCGTCGCAAGCCAGGCAACGCGGCCGGCGCGTATTTTAACTTGAACCCGAAGGGAAGGCGCCGTATGCGTCGCACTCCCAAACTATATGTCAACAGGCCCTAATCCTCCACTCACCTTTACATCGATCAACAAGGAGCTTGTCATGCAAACCAACCGCCCTGAAAACCGCCTCCCGTCGCCGGTATCGCAACGCGGCGCATCCCTGCTAGAAGGCATCGCCTACCTCGGCATCGCGGCCCTCGTGATTCTCGGCGCCGCTTCGCTGTTTACCGGCGCGTTCGCCAGTGCCCAGAGCAATCGAGGCATGGAAGAAGTCAACGCGATCCGCACCGGCGTCAAGAAACTGTACATGGGCCAGGCCAATTCCTACGGCACAGCCGACATCACGGCCGCACTCAACACCGCAGCAGTCTTCCCCACCACACTGTCGTTCAACAGCACTGCCATGGTAAACACCTGGGGCGGCACGGTGACCGTGACGGGCGCCAGCAATACATTCACGATTGAATACACGGCCATACCGCAAAGTTCCTGCATCAACATGCTAAGCGGTGCGAGCGGTTGGGTTTCCATAGCCGGCAACGCCGGCACGGCGATTACCAACAATCCGCTGACTCCCGCCGACGCTGCAACAATATGCAGCGTCTCGGCGTCGACCGGCAATACGGTCGATTTCGTGTCGCTCTAGGTCGTGTCCGCGGCCGTCTGCCGGCAGCAGGCGGGAGACAGCCGCGGCACAGCCGACGCGCAAGTCCAAGGAATTCCGCATGTGGAACATCATCGTCCTGACCGCCATGCTGTCGCTGGTCGGCTACTACGCCACGCGAGATCAGCAATACGTGGCCACTACCAGCATGCAGGCAAGCGTAAACGGCCTGGCCGAGAACATGGCGATCTATCGACAGGCAGTCATTGCCTACTACGCCGCCAATCCCGGTGCGCCCTCGAACGCCGGTGCAAGTGCCAGCGAACTCTCGGGAGCCGGTGTTTTCCCGGCCTGGGCAGACGCGGCCCTGCTATGCGCGCAGTGGCACAACTATATTGACGAGAACCGCATGATTTTCGTCTACGCGTCCGGCCCTCTTTCGACGAACATCGTCGCCAAAATCGTCAACATGTCGGGCAATTCGGTGCTCGTCGGCCAGGCACAGACAAACGGAGCCCAACTTGTGCTGTACGCGCCGGCCGATATCCCAACCGCCGCCCTCACACAATCGACTCAGGTGCCGGTGGCCACCGACTATGGCGCGCATTCGAGCATCGTGCTTCCTGCCGGCGCCGGGATACCGGTTGGCAGCCCGGTCTGGCTATCCCAGGCAAATTGAATCCGGAGCCCCGCGATGCGCATGCCGTCCCTCATGTTGGCCACCCTCCTGGCCTGTCTGCCCGCCGATCGCGCCAAGGCTTGCTGGGAAGAGAGCGCAAACAAATACGGTATCAACCCCTACCTGCTGTATGCGATCGCAAAAACCGAATCAGGCCTGAACGCGCGCGCGATCAACCACAACAGGAACGGCACCTACGACATCGGCCTGATGCAGATCAACAGCCGATGGATACCGATTCTGCGCAAATACGGCTTGCAGGAGGAGGCGTTGTTCGATCCGTGTACCAGCATCCAGGTGGGCGCCTGGATCCTGGCGCAGAACATCGCTCGACTGGGAAACACCTGGGATGCCGTCGGTGCTTACAACGCCTCCGCGCCGGCCTTGCGCCTGCGCTACGCGCTCAAGGTATACCGCAATCTTCCTCCGGAGTTGCGTACGCGGGAAGAGCAGGAATAAGCGCAAGAACAAGCGCAGAAATAAGCAGAAGCGGCCCCCGCACCAAACAAGCCAGATCCCCACACACGGCACTCTGGCCGCGCCACTCAAGACAAGCCTACCAGTTGCTTTCCTGGCGCGTTTGCGGCCTGTCGCCACAAAGTTCAAGACGGTACCCCTGGTTGTAGGCAGTTCGCAAAAGCAGGCCGCGATCCATGCCCAGTTGCAGCTTCTTGCGCAGCTTGTAGACGTGCTGCTCTATCGTTCTCCCGGCGATTTCACTGTCGACGCCCCAAATGGCCGCGCCTAACGTCTCGCGCGAGATATACACGCCGGGCGCCGAGAAGAACAACCAGGCCATGGTGAATTCGCGCGGGGTCAACCCGACCGGGCTCCCCTTGTAAGTCACAATCCTGGTTTGTACATCGATGGTAAAGTTCATCAATTCGATGGTCCGGCGCGCCGCGCTCGGATTGCGGCGTCTCATCACCGCCTGGATTCGTGCGACCAGTTCAACATTATCGAGCGGCAGCTTCAAGTAGTCGTCCGCTCCCGCATCGAGCGACAATGCCACCAATTCGGGATTGGGTGTGAGCGAAAGCATGATGATTGGAGTGCCTTCACCGAGGCGGCAGGTCATCCAGGAAAAGATGCCGTCACGGCTCGACTCGTCCGGGCCGGGCTCGACTAGCAGCAGATCGTAATTGCCGCGGCGGGCTGCGCGCGAAATCGGCTTTTCGGTGGACAACCGTTCATAGTCGAGATCGGCGGCACTGAGCGAAGGACGCAGCGCCTCGAATACCTTGTCACTCGCAATGAAACAGGCGATATTCATTGGCGCCCCAGCACAAGGTGCGGCGCTACGGCAAGGCGCGGCCGGACTTGTTGCGAATCAAGAATGCTCTCCAAATCGAAATTGCCTATGAACCACATTTGTTCCACCTGCATTGACGATGTCCATTACGTTTCGAATTCGCGCCGGTGCCGCGCGGGACTCTGCCGGCCCGTTTCGCGACGCACGTCGGAAACTTCTGAGACGTCCGGCCAATCCGCGTTCGAGCCCACGCAAGCAGACTAACTTTTCCGGCCGGACGTGCCTACTATACTTAAGCATGTGACGAGCTCAGTAATGCTTGTGCTACATTCGAATCAACCTGAGATGCGGCGCGACAACGCCGCGCAGGGGACGGGACGCCAGGAACGCCGGCGCTCTTTGAATCGACACCCATTACATCAAGGTGACCTATGATGAACAGACATGCGTCCCCAATGCGCGACCTGTTGCGCGAAATCATCGAGCACGTCAACGGTGCCGTCACGCTGACAGACATTCATATCGAACAGGACTCGCCGATGATGTTGAAGACGCCGCGAGGCTGGACCAACGCTTCGGTCGAAGTGGTGACGCTAGACGACATGATACCGGTGCTGCAGTCGATAGATCAGGACTGGGAAGACAAGATCATCGAAAGCGCAATCGACCGGCCCTTTCTGCTTACCCAATGCAGGCTGCGCTGCAATGTCTACCGCGTGGGGTCGGGCGCCAAGGTCGCCATCTCGATCCGCCGCTTGCCGCTCCAACCAATCGCGCTGGAGAAGACCGGACTGCCCTACTACGTGAAGTCGATGCTCGAACCTACCAAGGGCATCATCCTGGTCACAGGCCCGACGGGTTCGGGCAAGACGACCACGATTGCCTCAATGCTCGAATTCCTCAATACGACGCGCAAGGCTCACATCATTACAATCGAGGAGCCGATTGAATACATCTTTAGCAGGAAACAGTCGATCGTTTCGCAAAAGGAAGTGCCGACCGATACTGCCAGCTTCCACTCCGGGCTGCGCGAGGCGATGCGGCAAAAACCCGACGTGTTGATGGTCGGCGAGATACGTGATTTCGACACGGCGGACACGGTATTGCATGCCGGTGAATCCGGCCACCTGGTGCTGGCCACAATGCATACCAACAGCGCGTTGAGCGCCATTTCCAAGCTGCTCGGATTCTTTCCCGGCGACCAGCGCGACCAGCGCGCCGTCGCACTGTCGAATTACCTGATCGGCGTGATCTTCCAAAGCCTGATCCCGACCGAGAATGGCGAAGAATTCGTGCTCGCCAGCGAGATGATTTTCAACAATAACCAACAGGTCGCACCGCTCATCGCCGACCTGAGCAAGCTCAACCTGATCGGCGATTTCATCAAGCGCAAGGCGGATAACATGTCGCGCAGCTTCAACGACGTGCTGGCCCAGATGGTGGCCAAGAAAACCATCAGCTCCAAGGACGCCATGCGCTCGACCTACAATCGGCTGGAATTGCACGAGATGCTGAACAGCCAGCGCTAAAGCCGGCCGCACTACCGCAAAGATTGGAGGATTACTCCTGGGACTCCGTATAGAGCCCCATGCGCCGCGCGGCCAACGCGGCTTGTGTGCGATTGGCCACGCCCAAGACGCGAAAAATCGAGGATATGTGTATCTTGACGGTGATCTCGGCCAAACCCAGGCGTATGCCGATCTCCTTGTTGGACAAACCATGGCATAGACAGACCAGGGTCTCGTGCTGGCGCGGCGTCAATGCGAGCGTGTCACTCTCGGATGCCACCTTGTTTCCGCGCGCGGCGATCCAATTCGACTCGATCGCTTCTCCGTCCAGGATCTTTTGCACGATGCCCGCAATCACCTTGGTCGATACCGCCTTGGAGACAAATACCCTGGCGCCGGCGCGCAGAACCGCATCAACTTCCCGCCTGTCTTCAGAGGCCGAGATGACGACGATTTCGACGCCCTTGCATTTGCGCTTGAGCGACGTGACGGCCTCGACGCCGTTAACGCCGGGCAAGCCGAGGTCGAGCAGGATCAGCCCGAGATCCTCGTTGTTCTTGATGTGGGCCAGTCCTTCTTCTGTCGTCGACACGGCAGAGACGTTGCCCTCCCCAACCAGGGTGCACATGAAAGTCAGAAGAGCATCCCGATAGATCGGGTGGTCTTCAATGATAAGCGCCGATTTTGTCATCGCTATATGAGTACATCAAAGTGGTATGAAGCAATACCGGACAAGAGTACATCAAAGTGGCGCAGAACAATACCGAAAAATACGGCGAGCGCCGATTTTCGTTGCCCGATCGACGGCAACGCATTGCAACACATCATACACCACATCCGTAATGTGCAAACATGGCGAACCGCCCGCCAACCGACCTTGACGGCGGGCGCGGCGACGGGCGTTCGCCAAGGCGGGCCGTCGTCAAGAAAGCAGGATGCTGGTCAGGGTTTCCCAAAGCAGCGAAAACTGGACCGGCTTTGGCAAGATTGAAATGTTCTCGCGCGACACTTCCTCGAGTTCAGGGGCGGACGGTTCCGCAGTGACCACGAGAGCGGGGATATCGATATTGAACTCGGATCGCAAGGTACGGATGGCCTCCAGGCCCGTGACGCCTCCTTCCAGCCGGAAATCGCAGACCAGCGCATCCGGTACGCTGAGGCCGCAGCTCAGCGCTTCGATCGCCTCGCGGCACGATGCCGCCACTAGAACCGTGCAGCCGTGCCGCTCAAGCGCAGCATGCATGGCGCCGCGCACCAACACGTCATCCTCGATCACGACGATCAGCTTGTCACCGAGCTTGAGGCCGGACGGCCGCGAGATGCGGCGCGCCGTCAATACCACTTCGGCCGGCGCCAGGGGCAGCTCCAGAGCGGCGACCGACCCGCCGTGGGGTAGCCAGGCCAACGACACCGGACTCAACAGCAGCGTCCCCAAACGTCGCGCCAGTGCCAGATGAAGCGTGCGCGTCTGGCCGCTTGCGGACAAACCGTCGAATGCGCCGGCGCGGTGTCCGGTACCGTTCCCGCTCGTCGCTTCGGACGCGGCATAGATTGCCACGCGCAAGTGTTCACCGGTGCGCCGGCAGCCGATCGTCACCCTGGTCGTACCCGGATGCTGCAACGCTGTCGTCACCAGCGCATGCAGCATCTTGCGAAGCAAGGGTTTGTCGCTTTGCACCCAGCACGAGCAGGGAACGACCCGTAGTTTGAGAGTCTTTTGACGGGTCTCCCTGGCGCATTCGCCAGCCAGCTCGGAGAGGATTTCCATGATCGGAAAGCTCTCACGTACCGGACGCATCGCTTCGGCCTGCAGGCAGGCCAGATCGAGCAGAGAGAGAAAGATGTTTTCCAGCGCGCGGAAACACTGGCGCATGCCGGCTAGCGCACCCTGCGTCGACTCCGGCAGAGCGAAGCTGTTGAATGCTTCGAGATACAGACTCACCGCATGCAGGGGCTGGCGTAATTGGTGACTGGCCTCCGCCACGAAACGCACGAATTCCGCATCCACGCCGGCGCTTGCGCCATCGGCCATGCGGATGCTAAACAATTCGCCCTGGACCGCGCTGCGCGCGCCACCCGGCGCGCCATCATGCTCGTGCGGCAGATGCAGCAGATCGATGCAATGCCGTGCGCGCAAGGCCGCGCTGCGCCGGTCAACCGCCTCAGCCTCACATTTCTTGCCAGCCCGTATTTGCAGCAATGCAACACCGTAGGCATGTGCATGGTTCCCCGCTTTGGCATGCTCACGGGCAATCGCGCCGAGCAACTGGAACATGGATGGAAAATCCGCGATCGAGCGCGCCAGATCGCGCGCGCGCAAGAGATACTGCAGGCACGCGTCAGCCGCGCCGATATTTCCAGAATCGGGCAGGCCGTGCTGGCCATGCAGCTCGGCGATCAATTTCATGGCGACGATTTGACGCCGTCCGTCCTCTTGTTCCCGCGCCAAGGTCAATGCCGCATGGGCTGCCGTCATGGCGTCGATCGGGCGGCGCAGGCGCGCCAGCGCGACGGCCCGGCCGCAGCGCGACTCGATACGCCAACGCGCACGGCCGAGCAGGTCGGAACGCGACTCCAGCTGCGTGAAATATTCAAGCGCCGCATGGTGATCGCGACGCTTGAGGGCTTGGTCGCCTTGAATGTGGCGCAGCAACAGGCGTTCGTCGACGTCACCGGCCGCGTCCTCCATACGTAGCGCCTCGTCGGTCAAGCGCCGCACATCGTCAGACGTGGCAAGGCGCTGCATCGCCGCCAGGACATGTATCAGGGAAGGAAAAACGCGCTCCGGTCCGGCGCAGACACGCGCCAGCGCCAAGCCCTCGGACATCCAATCCAGCGCGCCCCGATGATCCTCCAGTTCAGTGAAAGCCCGGCCCACCAGCGCGGCGCAGGAAATCGCCTGGCACAACTGGCCGGTGCGCGCAGCGGCATCATGGGCAGTCGCGGCAAACTCGATGGCTTTTGCGAAGTCGCGCTTTTCGAAGGCGATCATGCCCTTCGCTGCCTGCTCCCAGGCTTGCGGCGCCAGCACGTTCGCCGCATCGCCGGGTGTTCTCGAACGCCGATAGGTCGTGCGTCGACCGGCCAAGACTTCGAGAAGACACTGGGCGGCATGCGCCATCTCGATGCGCAACGCGTCTCCCGCTGCGCGCGCGCGCCTGCAGCCCTCCTCCAGCAAGGCAATCCCTTCTTCATAACAACAACGTTCGCGCGCCACTTGCGCCAGCAGCCAATGCGCGTCGAAGCTACCGCATTCGTCCCCCATCTCGTCGAATAGCGCCCGCGCGGAAGCCGCCAGATCGCGTGCCGCACCGTAATCGACACCCAACATTTTCGCTTCGGCGCGGATCAGGCGCGCCCGCGCCGGAATGCGCGGATCAAGCGCCTTCCGGCTCGCGCTCGGCGGCGCCTCCCATCGCGCCGCCAGAACCTCCGCCCGTGCAGCATTGCGCTCGCGCAGATGCCACGCGAGGGCGATCGCGGTCCACGGATGAGATTGGTCGCACGTCCCGTCGAGACGCGCGACCTCGTGATTGAGCAAGAACATTTCCATCTGTTCGTTCTTATTCTTTCCCCCGCTCAGTGCAACAAGCGGATCGATAAGTAGGCCGGAAACTACCCCATCCGTGCCACGCGCAAGGCATGCACCGCGTGTGCGTCGTCCCGTAAAGCAGCCGGGCTAACCCGGATAATTCATTGCAGCCCGGCATGACGGCACTCAAGTCGCGTAGCAGTTTGCGTTCACGCGTCAAACGAATAGCCGGTCCGCTGGCGCGAAGCGGGGACACAAAATGGCCGCCGCATCGGCCGCGCTCGCCGCGCCGGATTCGATATCGCGTAGCGCTGCGGACCGCGCAGCGTCGCCCATTTTTCCGGTGACTCTGACGCATACCATGGTCGCCTATGCCCCTTCTCCCAACGGGTCGGCTTGGTGACACACTAGTCCTTTGCCGGGCGCAAGGCATCTATCCGAAGGTATATGGAATCCGGCGCACGCAGGTATCGGGCACAGCCAGCGGGTGACAATACTTCCGTATAGCTTTCCGCCCCGATAATGTATGGCTATTCTTAAGCACACCGACGCCGCCTTGCCGCGCCGCCTTGCCGTCGCGTCCGATCAGACCGGGTTCGCAACGACGTCTCGGCATTCCTTTCATGCATTGATGCAACGCCTTGCCGAAATGAGAGCTTGTGACATGCCTCAGACCAACCATTCGCCGCCATTGCCGGGCGGTCGCAGTGAACTGTGTATCCTGCATGTGCGCAAGGACGCCCGCGACCGCGATGGCTGCGTACAGGCGTTGAGAAACCTGGCCCCTACCGTCGAGATTCTCGACTGTAGTGCGTCGCCCGGCATCTTCGCTTGCCTGGCTTCCATGCCGATCGACCTCATCGTGCTGGAAAGCCAGCCGCACGACCACGACACGGAGCTGATACGCTCGATACGCTGCGGTTACCCGCAGGAAGTCCTGCCCATCGTCGTGACGACGCAGGGCACAGATCTGGAGGTCGCCTACCGCGCCTTCTGCGCCGGCGCCAACGACTGCCTGATGCAGCCGCTCGATGTTTCGGAATGCGAGCGCCGCTGCCGCCGCGCGCTTGATCAGCGGCTGCAATATCTGTGCAGCAGGGACCTGATCGTACAGCAGGAGCGCCAGATCGAGCACGTCACCGGGCAATTGAAATTGCGTGAGGTCGAGACGCTACGCACTCTGGCCCGCGCAGCCAATCAACGCGACAACGTGACCGGCGGCCATTTGCGGCGCATGGCGAAATACTCCTTCATCATCGCCGCCGGCAGCGGGCTTTCCGAACGCATGGCGCAGGAAATCGAACTGGCCGCGCCCATGCACGACATCGGAAAAATCGGCATACCGGACGCGATCCTGCAGAACAAAGGAGAATTGAGTGCGCAGCAGATGCTGGTGATGCGAAACCACACTCGCATTGGCTTCGAGATCCTGCAGGGAAGCTCTTCCTCGTTCATACAGGCCGCATCGATGGTTGCGCTTCATCATCACGAAAAGTTCGACGGCAGCGGATACCCGATGGGTCTCAAGGGCGACAGCATCCCGATCGAGGCCCGCATCGTGGCGCTGGCGGACGTATTCGACGCACTGACCTCGTGCCGCCCTTACAAACCGGCGTGGCAATGGGACCGGGCGGTAGATCACGTCGTCGCAGGCAGGGGCAGCCATTTCGACCCGATACTGGTTGACGCGTTCGTCGATTGCGGCAAGGAATTGCGGCACGCACATGGCATCCTGTCCGACCAGCCGCTCGCCATGGCCGCATCGGTCGCTTGAGCCCCGGCGCGGCCAAGCGGGTCACGCAAGCGCCGCATACTTCCGTATAGCTGGCGGCATGCACCGCAATATCTATACTTTTCCCGCAGGAGAAGCGGTTTTCCCCTCACTTCACTCCAAGACAAAGGCATCCGTATGAACATCCGGCAACGCGGCATGGCCCTACTCGAAGTTCTGGCGGCTTTGGCCATCGGTGCGATCATGCTGATCGGTTTGACCAGCATGATCGACACCACGGTCCAGGATACGCAAGGGCAAGTCGCGTCGCTTTATCAAGCGCAGGTAGTAGCGGCCGCCACCCAATACATCAACTCAAACTACGCCAGCCTGCAAACCTCGGCAACGGCAAGCAATCCGGTCGTGGTCAATCTGGCGCAGTTGACCAATCCGGCTTCCGGCGCCCCATATCTTGCGCCCAATACCGCGGCAACCAATCCCTACGGCCAGACGTCCTGCGTGCTGATACTGCAGCCCGCCCTGGGGGAATTCAACGCCCTGGTCGTCAGCTACGGCGGTCAGGCCATACCGGACGCAAACCTCTCGATGGTCGCGGCAAACTCAGGCGCCGGTGGCGGCTACATTTCCAACGCCAATTCCACGGCCGCGCAAGGCTCGTCATGGTCGCTCAACACCACCGCCTTGCAGAACTTCCAAAGCCCGCCGTGCCTGACCGGCAGTGCAGCCGACGGCGGCCATCTCGCGTCGGCAATCTTCTTCAGCGGCCCCGGCCAGTTGTCCACCGACTTTCTGTATCGCAGCGCCGTTCCGGGACGCCAGGAGCTCAATACGATGCAAACCCCCCTGTTGTTTGGCAGCGGAACCATTGCAACGGAAGGCACCACATGCGGCACCAGCGCCGCCATCGCATTCGACGCTTCGAACAACCAGCTCAATTGCGCCAGCAATGGTTTATGGACCATGCTCACGTCTTGGTGGAAAAGCCCGGTCCGCTCCTATGCCGATTTGCCCACCACGGACCCGTCCGGCACCGTGCGCCTGGTTACCGACGTCAATCGGGCATTCGCCTACGACGCGAGTTCGGGCGCGACGTGGGTACCGCTGGCGATCGACCAGAATGGCAACCTGACAGTGCCGACCAACATCGAAGTGCAGAACGGCAACCTGACCGTCGACCAAGGCAACATCACGGCCACGATAGGTAATCTGACTGTCGGCAACAACGGTTCTTTCGGCAACAACGTCACCGTGGGATACGATCTCACTGCCCTGGACGGCATCGTGGCGGACACCTGGACCTATTCCCCAGGCTACACCATCGGAGCCGTCATGGCTGCCGGCAGCCCGTGCAACTACACCGACGGCAGGATACTTCCCGACGGTACGTTGCATATCCTGTGGCCGACCGGCATCATCGTCAAGGATGCCAATGGCATCGCATTATCGTGCTATAGCGACAATACGTTCCACTACGAAAACGGCACATACGCGCCTTGACAGGGCGCAGTACACAGCGC
>FSYV01000624.1_pt1 | contig 11439 bp, 6 predicted proteins | sample 1638641 | NCBI WGS metagenome assembly FSYV01 (sample SAMEA3914813, study PRJEB12502) | metagenome | biome: forest; material: soil | place: Canada | collected 2011-07-07 | depth 0.3 m
AATTGCTGTGCGCTGACGTTGACGGCAATGGTCAGCGATGCGGTCTTGGGCTGCTTGGCCCACTTCGCCAGGAGGTCGCAGGCAGTCTTCATCACCCATCGTCCGAGCGGGATGATTAACCCGGTGTCTTCCGCAATGGGAATGAAATCCGCCGGCGATACCAGGCCGCGCACCGGGTTGTTCCATCGCACCAGCGCTTCCACGCCGACCATGTTGCCGTCGATATTGATCTGGGGCTGGTAGTGCAGGAGGAACTCCCGCTTGTCCAGTGCGGCGCGCAAGTCCGATTCGAGCGCGACGCGCTTGGTGATGCGGGCTTGCATGTCCAGCGAGAAGAACGACATGGCGTTGCGTCCCGCCGCCTTGGCCTGGTACATGGCGAGATCGGCGCCTTTCAAGACGTCGTCATAGGAAACTGTTTCCTGGTCGAAGATTGCCACGCCGATGCTGCAGGCGCTGTATTCCAGTTGCCCGGCGATGTCGAATGGTTCGCGGAACGTCTCGATGACCGTTTCGGCGACGCGCTTGGCGTTCAACGCGACCTCGTCGTTGGTACTGCCGAGATTTTCCAGCAGGATGACGTATTCGTCGCCGCCGATGCGTGCCACGGTATCGCAGGCGCGAATTGCGCCTTTCAAGCGCACGGCAACGTGCCGCAGCAGCAAGTCGCCCTTGTCATGGCCGCGCGTGTCGTTGATGCTCTTGAAGTTGTCGAGGTCGATGAACAGCACGGCGCCGGCCCGCTCGGCGCGTTTGCATGCGGCCATCGCATGTTCAAGCCGGTTGAGCAGGAGTTGCCGATTGGGGAGCGAGGTCAGCTTGTCGAAGAAAGCCAGTTCGTGGATTTCGGCTTCCGCCGCCTTGCGCGCGCCGATGTCGGCGAAGTATATGGCCAAGCCTTCGTCAGACGGAAAGGCGCGGATTTCGACCCATAAATCGAGCGGCGCATAATATTCTTCGAATGCAACAGCACAATTGTGCGCAATCGCCTTGTGATATTCCTGGTAGAACTTGCCGCCGACCGCTTCGGGAAACTTGTCCCAGATGTTGGTGCCGAGCACTTCGTCCCTTGGGCAAGACAGCATGTGTTCGGCGACGGTGTTGAGATTGGTGAATTTCCAATTCCGGTCGAGCATGATGAACGCATCGGTAATGCTTTCAAACGTGGTGGACAGCCGCGTCGCCAGACGCGATTCGGCTTCCGCCTTGCCGATGAATTGCAGGCCGAAGGCGAGATCGTCGGCCAGTTCATTGATCAATGCGACCTGTTCTTCATCAAAGAAATCGACCTCTGGCGCCAACAATGCCAAGACCGCCACCGTTTGATTGTTGACGACCAAAGGCCACGTCGCCGTCGAACGATGTCCATTTTGTTTCAAGATCGCTTTGACCGATTGCAGGCTGGCTTCGTTTTCGATATCGTTGCAAATAACCGGGTGCTTCTCCCGCGCTGCGATGCAGGAGGGGCGATCGCTGTCGCGCGTGCCTGGGCGTGCGGTGAGCCTGACGTGTTTCGCCTGACCTTCGTCGCCGCCATACCAGGCGACGACCTCGCCATCCTGCGTTTCCTGGTCTATCACCCCGATCCATGCCATGTTGAATTCGCCGACCGTGACGGCAATCCGGCAAGTCTCGCGAAACAGGAGCAGACGATCGTGTATGCGCGTGATTGCCGAATTGACGCCGCTTAGCATTGCATAGTTGCGGCTCATGCGTTCGATGCGTCGGCTTTGCGCCACTTGCAGCGTGATGTCTTCAGCTATGCCGGCAAAGCGGTAAATTTTACCGGACTCGTTGCGCACGGGAAAACCGCGTGAGTGGATCGAGCGGACCTGCCCATCGGGCCGCACAATGCGGTAGGTGACGTCGAATCTGCCCGCTTCGTCATAGGTGGAGTGACCGCGCAATGCCCTTTCCTTGTCGTCCGGGTGAATGAAACTGGCCCAGGAGCGGGGTTCGGCATAAACATGTTCCAGGCTGTCGCCCCACATTTTCTCGTAGGTGGGGCTGACGTAGAGTGCCTGCGTCACGTTTGCGTCTGACAGGAAGAACACTTCGTCGATATTTTCTGCCAACTGCCTGAATCGCGTTTCGCTCTCTCTCAAGTTTTCGGCCACGCGCCGGCGTTCATCGATCTCCAGTTCGAGTTCACCTGCGCGTTGCCTTGCTTCGTCGTACAAGACCATGTTTTCATAGGCCGGCGCCACTTGCACCGCGAGCGTGGCGGCAAATTGCTCGTCTTCGCCGTTGAAGGTGCCCGAGCCGAGCTTGTCGGCCACATACAGCCAACCGTAGGAATGCGACCGCAATATGATGGGGGCGAGGATGCAGTTGCGCCGCAATGGGTGATCCTCCGGAAGCCGGCTGACGACCGGATCGCCGTGCAAACTTGCGGCGTTGCGCAACAGGCCATCGGACAACAGGTTGTGCGACGCCTCGGCGTGCGGATCCAGGAGCGAGGTGATTGCCGATGTCTGTGCCTCGGACATCCCGCATCTGGCGATCTGGTCGAATGGACCGCCTCCCAACAGGGCCACCGCTGCGAACCGGGTGCCCATGATGTCTTGCACTGCCCGACAAAACATTACCAGCAATTGCTGCGGTTCGTGTTCCAGCGCCAAGGCCATGCTGAGCTCAAGGAGTGCAGCAGTTCGTAGCGTGAGCGATTGAATACGTTCCGGCGAGTAAGGGTTCTCGTACGCGGCCGTCTCATCCTTAGATAACGGCAAATTGCGCATGGCCGTTTGCAAGTGATGCTGCAGACCCTCGATCTCAGTCGGCACGGGCGAGGCGTTGTCCGACACTTGTTTCCAGTTGCCTGCTGCCCCCTGTTGTTCGAGCACGCTCGCGACGGCGTCAAGAATGACTTTTGCTTCCGAGGGTTTTGCCAGCACCATGGCGGCCCCGCAGCGTTGCGCGAGCTTGCGCGCTTCGGTGGTGCGATAGGTGGCGGTATAGAAGATCAGCGGTATGCGGGAAATCGCGGGGTCGGCATGCAGGCGATCGGCAAATTCGATGCCATCCATGACGGGCATCAACACGTCGCTGACGACCAGCGCAATGTTCTCTTTATGCAAAATCTCCAGTGCTTCGGCGCCATGGTGCGCTCGCAGGGTGCGGTAGCCCTTGCTGTTAAACAATACGGCCAGGTACTCAAGGTTGATGGCACGGTCATCCACGATCAGTATCGTGGGGACCGTCGTGTCGGCTTTAGCGTTGGGAATGATCGACTGCAATGGTTTCACTTCGCGCATGGCCAATTATGGGTTGCACTCCGGCGTTCCAAATACGATGTTGCCGAGGGGTGACGCGGTGACTCAGGTCATCGGAAACCTGGTTTGCCAAGAGCTCGCCGACGTTTTCTGTGAAGAAACTTGCCTGCGTGGCGTCCATAGGCGCTCATCAATATGATATTTATATCCCGAAAACCGTTCGGCGTCACTTGTTTAATGTGTGAGAAGAAACAAAATGCAATGAACGCGTTGTCGATGGGGTAAAACGCAACAGTGCCATCCGTTGCGCAGCATGTAGTTGCTTATCTTGCATATTGAAATTTGCGCGCGGTTTCGATCAATCGATTGGGCAGTACCCCGGAAAAAGTGACCGCCGGTTTCACATTATGCTGCATGGCGGCAGTTTCTGTCGGAGCGAGGCGTGGGTCGATTTTGCCCGTCAAGACGATGCCGGTTCTCGCATCCATGATGACTTTGGCGCCACCCGATCAGCGCCCGGCTTCGCAAGCCGCGGCGTGCTCGCGCATCGCCGTATCGTAACCATGCAGCGGCTTGGCTTTCATAGGCTCGGATAGTGGCGCGGCGGTCAGAAGGACAGGCTCCAGCTTTGTCTCGATCATGTCATCGCCATCGAGGTACACAGAGGCAAATTCTTCGGCAATCGTGTTCGTATTCATATGGGTTCTTCCAGGGTCGGGTGTATGTGCTCACCGTATGCCGGAAGGTCATTGCCATCTGTACGACAGCGCGCTTAGCTCGAAGTTGTTATTTGGCGGGATGGATGTTCAAGTGCAATATTTTCGACGGATTCCACTGGCTGCATGCACGGCAAATTGCAGCTTCAGATCGAAATTTGCGACCCGATTTCAATCACCCGATTCGGCGGCAGTTTGAAAAAACTGGTTGCCGGTTCCGCATTGCGTTGCATTGCAGCGAACAATCGCGCACGCCAGTGCGACAAGCTGCGACAAGCCGACAGGTCGATTTTTTCGCGTCCGACGAGGAAAGTGGTATCCATCATTTCTACTTCCAATCCGAGCGGGCCGCAATCGGCCAAGGCCGCCGGCACGTCGATTTCATCCATGAATCCGTACTCGATCTTGATGCGCCAGAAGTCCTGCGGCATGGGTTCCACGGTTACGCGCTCCGCCTTGGGAATGCGCGGCACGTCGCGCACGCGCACCGATACGATCAGCACGCGCTCATGCAGTACCTTGAAATGCTTGAGACTGTGCAACAGCGTGAGCGGCACGTTGTCGAGGCGGCCGGTCAGGTATACCGCTGTGCCGGGCACGCGTTCGCAGCCGCGCAGGGATTCGAGAAATCCGCTCAGGTCGAAGCCTTGTTCCTTGATGTTGCTGTGCAGTTGGGTGCGCCCGGCTTTCCAGGTCATCATCAGCACGTAGATGATCAGGCCGAACGCCAGCGGGAACCAGCCGCCGTCCTCGAATTTTGCCGCGTTGGCGCAGAAGAAGGCGATGTCGATGATCATCAGCGGTATGGTAACCAGCAGCGCCTTGCCGACTCCCCAGTTCCACAGCGTCGTGACGACCACGTAGGCGAGCATGGTGGTGATGAGCATGGTGCCGGACACCGCAATGCCGAAGGCGGCGGCGAGGTTGGCCGACGAGCGGAAGCCGAGCACCAGTATCATCACCGTGATATACAGCACCCAGTTGATGCCAGAGAGATAGATTTGCCCGCGTTGCTCGGCCGAGGTTTGCAGAACGTTCATGCGCGGCGCGTAACCGAGCTGCATGGCTTGTTGCGTCATCGAATAGGCGCCGGAGATCACTGCCTGTGACGCGATCACAGTCGCCACGGTGGACAAGCCGACCAGCGGATACAGTGCCCATGAGGGCGCCATCAGGTAGAACGGATTGGAGATCGATTGCGGCGACTCCAATATCAGTGCCGCCTGGCCGAAGTAGCACAGCAGCAGCGACGGCAGCACCAGCGCGAACCAGGCCAACCGGATCGGGCGCCGGCCGAAGTGGCCCATGTCGGCATACAAGGCTTCGACGCCGGTCAGCACCAGCACCACGGTGCCCAGCGAGAAGAATCCGGTGACCGGGTCGCGCAGGAGGAACGCCAGGCCGTGGCTCGGATTGACCGCCGCGAACACGGCAGGGTGCTTGACCAGGCTGCAAGCGCCCATGATGCCGATGGTGATGAACCAGAACACCATCACCGGACCGAACAGGCGGCCCACGGCGGCGGTGCCGCGCCGTTCGAAATAAAACAGCAGTGACAGCACAATCATCGTGATCGGCACGACATATTCCTTGAAGGCCGGTGTGGCGACTTCCAGCCCTTCGATGGCGGATATCACCGAAATGGCCGGCGTGATCACGCCATCGCCATAGAACAGGGCGGCGCCGAAAATCGCCAGCCCCATGATCAGGTTGCGCATTCTGGAGTCTTGCGTCTGCTTGCGCAAGGCCAGCGCCATCAGGGCGATGATGCCGCCTTCGCCCTTGTTGTCGGCATTCATCACGTAGGCGACATACTTGAACGACACCACGATGATGAGCGCCCAGATGACCAGCGACAGCAAACCGAGCACGTTGTCCGGCGAAACGGGAATCGGATGATGTTCGGTATTGAACCCATCGTGAAACGCATAGAGCGGGCTGGTGCCGATGTCGCCGAACACGACGCCGAGCGCGCCGAGCGTCAGAGGCATCAGTGCAGCTTTCTTTCGTTCCTCGTGCATGGTCACGCCTCCGTCAAGTTGTGGGCTGCCTACCTGGGGTGGATCCGAACTGGTGCTTGCGACGCGCCTATTGCTGATGTCGCGCTGGAATATGCCTGATTTACCTGTGCCTGACACCGGTAACCGGTCGCCCATTCTAATGAAGTAATCGAGTCGAAGCCAGCAGACGATGGCATGGGGCGTGGCTGTCAGGCCCTTGGTTGTTGACCCCCATCCATGCTATCCTTGCGAACTTTTTACTGATTCGAGCGGTCTATTGCATCGCAAGACGCGAGCAACGTACATCGGTACGCCGTGATCCCGCAAATTCCAGTTTGGCAACATGGTGGAGCGCGGATCGTTTCAGTAACCCTGGCAAATCTCACATTGCCGGAAAACCATTACCTGTACGACCATGAATGCACCAGCAGACGTTGTTCCCGTCAAGGAACAGCGAACCGGAACCTTATTGCAAAACGAATCGACCGCGATCGAGATATCAATCGCAGGGCGTGCTGCGGCATGCCTGCCAGCAGGAGAGCATGCCGCCATTCCGGGTCGGGAACGCGGGCGGCTGGTGATGCTCGACGCCATCAAGGGTGGTGCGGCGCAAATCATTGCCTGGCACCACTTCTGCCTGTTTGCGCCGATGTCCGATTCGGCGTGGCAATTTACCCCTGCGCTATTCAAATGGCTGGCCAACAATGGCCGCTTGAGCGTGCAATGTTTTTTGGTTATGGGCGGCTTCATGGCGGCAGCGACATTGCTTCCAGGAAATTCCAAGAAGTGGACGCCGTCAACGCTGACTGGCTTGCCCGGCCTGATTTGGCACCGTTACAAACGCCTGGCCAAGGTGTATTTCTTTGGCTTGGCCGCAGCATTGGCCTGCGCAGCCATCGCGCGGGCAATGGTCGACGAGCCATCGATTCCCGCAGCGCCGGATTTTGCTGCGCTGGCCGCGCACCTGCTGTTTGCGCAGGATGTATTGGGCGTTCCCGCGCTGACGGCCGGCGCCTGGTACGTGGCGATTGATCTCCAGTTGTATGCCATGCTGGCGGCAATCTGTGCATTGTCTGCGGCTTTGGCCGGGGTTGGGAATCGCCGCGTCACGCAATTTGCCCGGCACCTGGCGATGACTGCTGTGATCGTCGTCGGGTTGTGGTCCTTGCTGGTGTTCAACCGCAAGCACGAGCTTGAAATCTGGGGCATTTATTTCTTCGGTTCTTACGGGCTGGGTATTGCTGCCTATTGGATTTCCAGGTTGGAAGGGCGGCGCAAACGCCTCAGCATGCTTGCCTTGGTGCTGGTCTGTGCCGTCGCGCAGGCCGTGGAATGGCGCAGCCGCATCGCTGTCAGTTCGGTCACGGCATTGGTGTTGATGCTGTGGGGCTCGCGCCGCACGGTAGGTGCGTTTGGATCGGCGTGGCTGGTGTCGACGATTTCCTATCTTTCGCGCATTTCGTTCCCGCTGTTTGTGTTGCATTACCCGGCCTTGATGCTGGTTGGCGCTGTGGTGGAATCGACCTGGGGCGATGATCCGGTTGCCAATGGACTTGGTTTGCTGGTCGCCTGGACCCTGGCGATGGGATCGGCAACACTACTCGCCAACTGGCTGGATCCGGTCAAGAAAACGCCACCCAAGGGCCAGGGCGAATTCACGCCATGGTCGCATACGACCGGCCTGGCACAGGTCTGATCGCCTCATCGGTCTCTGGCTCTTGAAACAATCCGCTGCCGACTTGCTTCGGCAGCGCGATCTACCGGTGCAACGACTCAACGCTTGCGCCACTACCATCGGTATCGGCTTGCAATACGTCGACTGAACCGCTTTCCTGGCGCCTACGGCACCCTTTATGATCCCTTATTGCAGCGCTGCATGCCGTTCTGCATGCAGTTCCGCAGACCGTTTCGCACGCCGTTTGGCACGCCAATTCGCGCGCCAATTCGCACGCCGTTTTTCGTTTGCGTGCGGTAATTTTTCACAAGCAAGAGCGGTGATTGCTCACATGCATTGCGGAATGCGCAACGTAGAATTACAATTGTGCAGCAGCAATTTGAGGATCAACATGGATCAGAACGACATCAGTTTCGTCGTTAGTCGCAAAGTGGAAGACCGGCGCAGCGGCAGGCTGTTGGTGCCACCTTATATGACGGAAGAGGGGATGGTGCTGTTCGATCGCCGTGACGGCGACGACAGGCGCACCGGCATCATGCAGTCATTGCTCGGCGGGGTGGATTTCGATGCGTTTGTGCAAGGCAAGCGCTAACCCCATTTCCAGTTTTCAGTAGGGGCGATTGCCTAAGGCTTACCAGGACGCCGGGAGCGTGCGTTTGATCTCTATCGATTTGCGGGAAATCTCCACATAGCCGCCCGCCGTTAAATCTTTCAGGATCTTGCTGACCATTTCGCGTGAACAACCGATGCGGCTGGCCATTTCCTGTTGCGTCAGCGGTTCGCGGATGACGCGTTTGCCGTCCACGTCTTCGACCAGGTCGTTGAGCAGTTGGGCCAGTCGGCCATACACATCAAGCAGGGCGAGGCCCTTGAGATTGCGCGTTACCAGGCGGAATCGGCGGATCAATTTTCCGATCAGCGAAAACGCAAAGTCAGGATGGGTTCTGAGAAAGCTGCGGAAATCCGCCATGCGCACCACCGCCAGGCTGACCGGCTCCATGGCCATCACGGATGCTGACCTGAATCCGGGTTCCAACGCCATTTCGCCAAAATACTCGCCGGTTTTCAAGGTCGCCATGATGACTTCGTTGCCGTCATTGTCTGCGAGAAAAACCTTGACCAAGCCGGAAATGATGAAGTAGACGCTATCACTATCGTCGCCTTCATTGATGATGATCGCGTGGCGCGGGAAAGTGCGGACGACTGCAAAGTCCGCCAGATCTTCGGCTTCCTGCGACGTCATATCTGTGACGACAATTGGGGCTTTCACAATCCGGGCTCTTGCTTTCCTCAATAAAGATGGGCGTATTCTCGCATGCTTATTTCCGTATGACCATATAAGTTGACTAAATGACTCGAAAAATTGCAACGAGGCAACGAAGGATGGAATAGATGTCAATGCCTGACCAACCTGAAGCCAAGCAGTCAATTGAGGCAGACGGCGTTTGAATTGAAGAGTGTCGCCTGACGCAATAGGCGCGATGTATAGTGTTCCGAATCAATGACTCGGGACACTATTCAAGCGATGACTACGGCCTGGCGGGAACCCGTTGGCGTTGCCGGCCGGGCAGGGCGCCCGGCCTGGTCACCCGTTCTAACGAACGATACAGTCGACATCGCCCGGCTTGCCGCCGGTGCTGCCTTGCGTTCCGCCGGTGGTTGAAAACGTTGGCGGTGGCGAGAACTGCATGCCGGGATTGGTCGGCAGGATGATGGGTGGTTGCTGGAAGCCCGGGGTGAAACCGAACTGGCCGGCAGTAAAGTTTTGCGTGCCGCCGCCGTTGGTGACGTGGATCATGCCGTCCAGCACCTGCACATACAAACCTGGGTTGCGCCCGTCGGAACCGTCCGCGCCGGTGGCTTGCGCGATCAGCAGATTTTTCCGCAAACTGCCTTTAACCATGCCGGCCGGTGGCGCGTCGCTGCGCGCACCATCCTCATATCTGGCGTCGAGCGCTGCTACTGCCGTCGATTGGTAATAAGCGACATCGGCCTTGGACGGCGGCACATATTCGGCGATGAAAATGGTGCCGCGTATGCCGATGGTGGCGGTGGGCGTGTTGAGGCCGAATCTTTCCTTGTTGCGCTTGCCGAGCAAACCGGTGATCGAGCGTAGTCCGCCCTTGAACAGTGTAAATAATGCGCTGTCCGCTTCCGGTTTGGTTGCTTCATAGGAAAAATTTTCGATCTTGAACTGCGTGTTCGGGCGCAGTGTGATGTCGCCATTGTCGATGAACTTGATGCGCGCGTACGTGCCTTTTTCCGTCACCAGCGTATCGCCCTGTTCAACGGTTGATTGCGCCGCCAATGCCTTGACCGTGCCGTCGGCCCGGCGGGCAAGAAGCGGGCCGCTGACATCGGTCACCGTGCCGACGACCTGGCCGGCGTGCGCCGGAACGACATACATCAAGCCTGCCAGCGCCAGTGCTGCGAGCCAGAGCCATTGTGCGCTCGGGCGCGCAATGGTCTTAGTTGCAGTAGAGTTTCTTGGGTGCATTGTTTGTTCCCCCTGTTGTTCCTGAACCGGAATTGGAATTGCCGGTGCTGTTGTTGCCCTTGCCGCTTCCTGTGCTGCTGCTTGGCGTGCCATCGTTCAAGCCGGTCACCGTTGTATTGAGTGCGATAACCAGATCGTTGTTGGCAGAAATGATGGGCGGCAGATCGGTGACTGGCGTCGGTGTTGGTGTCGGCGTCGGCGTCGGAGTCGGAGTCGGCGTCGGTGTGGGAGTCGGCGTCGGCGTCGGGTGCACGTTCACGGGGCCGGGCATCGGCGAACCCGTATAAGTCGCGGCCACGCCTGCCCAAAGGTCGGCAGTGCTGCCATTGGAAATGGCGCCAGAGACCATCACGGTCGAGGTAAGCAGATCGACCGGCGCATTGCCCGGCGTGTACGAATAGCCACCGTAAATATTGATTGCGCCACTGCCGACGATGGAATCGGCCTGCAAGCCGCCGGTTGCGCCGATGTTGACGTTGCCTTGGGCGATCAAGGTGATGGCGGCACCGGTGACCTGGTTGCCGGGCGTATCGGTGCAGCCCACGCATGGCGTCAACGTCATGGTGCCGGTGCTATAGACGACGACATTGCCGTTCGCGGTGATGCTGCCGATGCCTAGCGCACTGCCGTTGTTGGTAACGTAAAAGCCGCCACCGGTGCCGTTGCTGGAGCCGTTAAGAAGGCTGGTATTGACCAGGATAGGCGTAGTCACGGTGCCCACGCCATTGGCGCCGCCAGACTCGAGGCTTACACCGGCAGCGCTGACGGCATTGGTGCCGCTTTGCACCACGTCGCCATAGGCATTGATCAAGACATTGGCGGCGCCGCCGTTGATCGGGGCGGCGAGCGTAATATTGTTCGTGCCGCTCAGCGCACCCAATTGCACCGCATAGTTGCCACTGGCTACGTTGGGGACATTGATGCCGGTCGACACCGCAGGGATCGCCGTTACCGAACCCGATCCGGTGACACCCCCCACGTTGCCGACCGTGAACGGCGTGCCATCGAAGAACACGAAACCGCCGGTGGTGCCGCCCGCGCTGCCTGCAACCGTGCCTACGTTATTTGATGTATTGCTCAGGGAAACGTAGCCTGTCGTGGCGTTTGCCTGCAAACTGCCGGCGCTGATGGTGCCCGATTGCGAGATATTTCCACCAGTGGCCAACAAAGCCACGGTGCCGGTCGTCGGTGCAATGATGGCGGCGTTCACCGCGACACCGTTGGACGATTGCAGGCCGAGATTGCCGCTGCTGCCGGTCAGGGACATCGTGCCGCCCACCGTCAGTGCGCCGCCGGCCTGGATGTTGACGTCGCCGGTGGATGTGGTCTGCAAGCCGAA
>FSYV01000316.1_pt1 | contig 11379 bp, 8 predicted proteins | sample 1638641 | NCBI WGS metagenome assembly FSYV01 (sample SAMEA3914813, study PRJEB12502) | metagenome | biome: forest; material: soil | place: Canada | collected 2011-07-07 | depth 0.3 m
AGTCAGTAGCTCAGCAAATTGTGGGTAATGGCCTCAACGCGAGCGCAGCACCAGCGATTCACCCTCCCCCTCACCGCGTATTCAACGCCGCCAACACCTGCCCCTTCAATATCTTGATCAGCGCCGTCTCGTCCGACGGCACGCCCTCCGGCGCAGGCGACGCGCGGTCGGCGTAAAAGAAACCGAACGGCTTGTGCTGCACCACCAGCGGCAGCACGATGAAGCTGCGCGCGTCGGGCAGCAGCGCGCGGTGCCATGGCGGGATCAGGTCGCGGATCGCGGCGGCGCCGGCATCGGCGATCATCAGGTCGGCGTCCTGCTCCATCGCGAGGTGGAATATGTCGCGCGCCGGCGCGGCAGAGAACACGAAGGCGTCCTGGCGCGCGCGATGGCTTTCGCCGAGCGCGACGCGCGCGCGGTACTGATTGCTTTTGGTATCCTTGAAGCAGACCGTGGCGAAGCGAAATCCCATGCTGCGATACACCGTTTCCAGCACCAGCATGATGAGATCATTGACCCCGCAGCGCCCCGAAGCCATCATCTCCGTGACGTCCTGCACGCCGACCATCAACTGGTCGCGCGCGTTGACCGGCTTGCCGCTCGGGTGCTTGCCCTGTTCCTGGCCGACACCGCCGTCGTTGGCGACCCGCATCAGCAGTTCGCTCGGCAGGCCGGTTTCGGCTTCGTGCACGGGCGCGCCTTCAGACGCATGGCGCTGCGCAAGATCGGCGTGCGACGAGGCATCTGTCGCATTGCCCGCAGTGTCCGCGCTCAAGCCGGCCTGGTCGGTCAGGATGCGGGTTTCCACCTCGACCGCCTCGAAGATTTGATGCAGGCTGTCGCCGTCGAGATCGAGCGCCGCGCCGTAGCGCGCCAGCAAGGCGCGGCTGGCGGCATCCTGGCCCTTCTCCTGCTGGTTTTGCATGCTGCGCATCTTGGGCATCAGCGTGGCGGCAGCGGCGCTGAAGGCGGCCACCTGTTGCATCCATTCGTGGCGGCTCTTGGCCGGGCGCAGCGCGCCTGGCGGCAGCGGCGCCAGCGCCTTGACGATGGTGTCCGGGATCTGCCATTCGCGCAATACCACGTCGGCCAGCATCTCGAAACTGCAGCCCAGCACCTGCATCACCGCCTGCGACGGCGTGCGGCTGCCGCCTTCGATGAGCGCGGCGATCTCGCCGTACATCACGTGATCGTGCGCCGCCACCAGCAGCCGTCCCATGTTCTTGAACAGCGCGCCCACCGCCGCTTCTTCGGCATCCTTGAACTGGCTGCGCTTGGCCATTTCGCGGCCGATCACGCTCGCGCACAGCGAATAGGCCAGCTCCTTGCGCACGCTCGCGGCGCGCTTGCCCGACATGCCTTCGACCAGCAGCATCGCCAGCGCGGTGGCTTTGACGGTCTCGAAGCCGAGCATGAAAATGGCTTTGGACACCGTGGTGATCGGCGCGCCCGAATAGGTGCGATACACCACGGTGTTGGCCACGCGCAGGATCTTTTGCGTCAGCGCGACATCGGACAGGACGAACGACGCCAGGTTGCGCACCGCCTCGTCATCGGACGACGCCAGCTGCACGACGCGCGCCACGGATGTGCCAAGCGCCGGCAAGTCGGTGTCATCGGCGATGCTTTGCTGCAGACGTTGCCGCGCCGCGATCACCGCATCGCTGATGTCGGGCGAATAGGGTGTTGGGGGTGCGGGGGGTGTCGGCGGCGTGGTGGGGGGCACTGCTTGTCTCCTGGTGAATGGGGTTGTTGTGGTCTTATTTTAGGGCCGCATTGATATCTGGCCTTTGAATCATTGTCGTTTTCGTGCAAGCGCCAATTATCGTACTCAAGCGCATGCAAGGCCTAGCTCCCCTCGCCCGCGGGCGAGGGGGCAAAACCGAGCGTATTAATTTGCAGCTTGTGATTGGGATCATGCCGCATCACACAGCGAAAGTCTAATCAATCCAGCCAGTTCGCAACACTACCGCCGCGCAACGCCCAGACTGTTAAATCGGCGTGCATGCGCGCGCATTTTTTTGTGACCTTCCGCAGGAATTGACAGGAAGCACTACAATCGATGGTCGAACAATCAATTCCCTCATTTCATGAAGCCATCGCACATCCTGCTTGCCCTGTTGACCGTCGCGATCTGGGGTTCCAATTTCGTGGTCATCAAGTTCGGTTTGCAGGGCTTGCCGCCGATTCTGTTTTCGGCCTTGCGCTTCCTGTTTGCCGCGCTGCCGCTGGTGTTCTTCGTCAAGCGGCCGGACGCGCCGTGGCGCCTGGTTGCCGCTTTCGCGCTGTTTCAATTCGCCTTGCAGTTCACGCTGCTGTTCTCGGGCATCAAACTCGGCTTTCCGCCCGGCCTGGCGTCGCTGGTGATCCAGTTGCAGGCATTTTTCACCATCGGGCTGGCGGTGTTGTTCCTGCATGAGCGCCCGTTCGCCAACCAGTTGATCGGGGCGCTGATCGCATTGGCCGGCATGGGTCTGGTGGCGGCCAACCTCGATGCCAAGCCGACCCTGATCGGCTTCGTCATGGTCGTGCTGGCCGGATTTTGCTGGGCCACGGCGAATATCTTCACGAAAAAGATCGGCAAGGTCAGCCCGATCTCGCTGATGGTCTGGGCTTCGCTGATCGCCACGCCGCCGATGTTGGTCGCCTCGTGGTTCATCGAAGGCTACGACGCCTGGGTCCAGGCCGCGATCCACATCAACTGGGTCTCGATCGGCGCGGTATTTTTCCAGTCCTATCCCAACACCATCGTCGGCTACGGCATCTGGTCTTACCTGATGCGAAAATACCCGGCCGCAACGGTTGCGCCGTTCAGCCTGCTGGTCCCGGTGATCGGCATGCTCGCCGCAACGCTCGTGATCGACGAGCCGCTGCAATGGTGGAAGCTGGTGGCGGGCGCGCTGGTGCTGGGCGGCCTGATGTTCAACCAGTTTGGCGGACGGCTGATGGGCCGCAACGCGCGGACCGTCGCTCAGGGCGGCGCGGCAAAATAACAGACAATGAAAAAGCGCGCCGGTGTCGCCACCGGCGCGCTTTTTCGATCATGCAGGTTGCAGGCGAATCAGAAATTGGGCTTGCTGGCTGCCTTGTTGTAGGCTTCAATGCCGGCCAGGATTTCGGCCTTGGCTTCGTCGGGACCGGCCCAGCCGTCAACCTTGACCCATTTGCCCTTTTCCAGATCCTTGTAGTGTTCGAAAAAGTGCTGGATCTGTTCCAGGCGCCAGGGGTTCATGTCTTCCGGTTTTTGCCAGTGCGTGTAGATCGGCAGGATCTTGTCGACCGGCACGGCCAGCAGCTTGGCGTCGCCGCCGGCTTCGTCGGTCATCTTCAGCATGCCGATGGTGCGGCAGCGCACGACCACGCCGGGGACCAGCGGGAACGGCGTGATCACCAGCACGTCGACCGGGTCGCCGTCATCCGAGATGGTGTGGGGAATGTAGCCGTAGTTGCACGGATAGTGCATGGCGGTCGACATGAAACGGTCGACGAACAGCGCGCCCGACTCCTTGTCCACTTCATACTTGACCGGATCGGCATTCATCGGGATTTCGATGATGACGTTGAAATCGTTCGGCACATCGCGGCCGGCAGGAACCAGATTTAGACTCATGGGAAACTCTCAGGTAATGAAGAATGCGGGGGTAGGCTCGATTATAGCGTTTTTCGGGGGGTGATTGTGCGTTGCAGCAGGGGGGGTGCGTGGGAAACTGTCACTCTACAGCCCCCTCTCCCGCGGGCGGGAGAGGGTCGGGGTGAGGGGGCTCGCCAAGACAGTCGACGTTCCAACTCGCTCGGCTCAATGCGTTCCTCTCGGTTGGCCATACTTTAAGACACGCGCATCAGGTTTTAAAGCCTTAGGGCTTAGCAAGCCCCCTCACCCCCACCCCTCTCCCGCCCGCGGGCGAGGGGAGCAATGATGCGATCTCGGCGCTGCTACAGCGCCCGCCTACAACACACTAACCAACGCACACTGCCGATAATGCGTCGCCGCCTGCTCCGCATGGTCGAGCGCCTCGTGCAGTTGCGCGAGCTTCAGGTGTGCCTCGCGTACCGTGGCCGGTTCGACGGCGTCGGACAGGGCTTGTTCCAGGTGCCGTTGCGCCTTGCCCCAGAGCTTTTGCTTGAGGCAGAATGTGCCCAGGGTCAGTGCCAGTTCGGCGTCGTTGGGGCGGTCGGTGCTCCAGGATTCGCAGCGGTCGATCTGCGCGAGCAGCGTCGGTGTGCTTTCCGGCGCGGCCGACTTGCGATAGGCGCGCACGAGCTTGTCGTCCCACTCGGCGGCCAGGGCTTTTTCCACCACGCTGCGCGCTTCGTCGTGCAGGCCGCAGGCATTGAATGTCTCGGCCGCGCGCACGGCGACGAACGGGCGCACGCGGTCCACGGCCGGCACGGTTTGCCACAGGTTGCGGATCGATTCGGCGTCGTGGGTACGGTCGAGCAACAGGTCTTCGTAGGCCAGTTCGCGCATGCGGCGCGAAACGGCGGGGTGCAGCGCGTTGTGATTGTCGAGCGAGCGCAACAGGCGCAGCACCTCGCTCCAGTTGCGCGCGCGCTGGTTGGCCTTCAGTGCCAGGCGCAGCGCGTGGATGTGGCGCGTGCCGCTGGCGTTCAATTCCTTGACGGCGTTGAGCGCCTGTTCCGGCTGGTGGTTATCGACCAGCAGTTCGATGGTCGTCATCAGGCGCGCGGTTTTCAGGGCGGCATCGTCCAAGATGGCGGAGAGCCACAGGTCGCGCCGCTCGGCCTGGCTCATGCGGTGCGCGGCGCGGGCCGCGATCAGCGCGGCGAGGCCAGCATTCTCGGGCGATTCGACGGCGCGCTTGGCGGCTTTTTCGGCATGGCCGAAGCGTCCCTCAAATAATGCCTTGAGCGCTTCGCGCAGCGCGCGGTTGCCTTCGCGCTCGCGTTTTTCGCGGCGATAGGCGGCCACCTTGCCCGGCAAGTCGCGCGCGGTGGCGAAGCCGTTCAAGAGGTAATGCACGGCGAAGAACAGCGCCAGCGCCAGCACCAGGAACAGGTTGAGCGACATGTCGACCCGCGTCGGCGGATAGAACAGCACGACGTTGCCCGGATCGAAATGCGCGCCGACGGCGACGATGATCGCAATCGAGAACAGGAGCACGAGCCATAGGAAGAACCGCATTATGGCTTCGCCTTGTAATTGCGCACTGCATTCAGGCTTTCCGCCAAGGTCGGCATCTCGATCGACAGGTTGCTGCCCTGCACCTGCTTGAGCAGGGCTTGCGCGACCTGGGTCTGCTTGGCGCGGGTGTCGAAATACTTGCCGATTTCATCCTGCGCCGCGATCAGGTCGCTGCGGAACGCACCCTCGTTGCGCGACAGCAAGGCCAGGCGGGCGTTCAACAAACGCAGTTTCAGATTTTCGCGCGCATAGTAGGCCTGGGTCGGCGACAACAACAGCGCGTCGGGCGTATCGACCGTGCGCACGCGGATCAACTGGCGCACTTCGCCCCACATTTCATCGCTCCAGCTTTGCCATTTGTCGTCCAGCGTGGCAGACCACTGGCTGTCACGACCCCGGCCAGTGGCCGCAGTGGCTACAGCAGCCTTGGGATCGACGCGGCGTGTCGGTTTCGGTTGCGTGGCCGGCAGTGACGGCTTCTCGTCCGACAACAGCGGCATGCCGTCGACTTCGCCGATCAGGCTGTCGAGGCGCAGCGTAATGCCGGTGGTGTCGAGCAGCGGCAACGCCTTCAGGCGGTCGATATCCTTGGCGATGGCGCGGCGGATCAGGATGAATTGGGGCTTGTCAGAGCGCGACAGGCTGCGATCGGCGTTTTGCAGCGCGATCAGCGCACCCGGCACATTGCCGGCCAATTGCAATTGCTGGCTGGCAGTGGACAAGACTTGCTCGATCTCGGCCAAGGCCCAATCGTCGCGATTCTTGGACAAGTCCTGGTAAAGTTGTTCCAAGGCCAGTTGCTGGCTTTGCGATTCGATCTGCTTGCTTTCCAGCACGCCAACCTTGGTCTGCAAATCGCGCGTGGCATCTTGCGCCTCTTTCGCCGTCATTTTGGCTTCGGCATTGGTCAGGTCACCCTGCTGCAGGCGGCGCGCCAGTTCAACGCGCAGTTCGGCGGCCTGTTCGCGTGCACTCCACCATTGCGCCACGACCAGGACTGCCAGGATTACCAGGCATGCCGGGACCCAGCGCGGCGTGCCCGCCCGGGCCGGCTGCACGGCAACGGTCGGCTGCGTCAAGGCCGCGGCGACCGGTGCCGGTATCACTTCGGCGTTGGCCGGCGCGTTGGTCGACGATGCGGGCAAGGCGGCGTTGGATTCGGAATTGGGTTCGATTTCGCTCATAGGCTAGATTGTAACGCGGCGAGCAACGCTTCGTCGCCTGATGCAGTCAGGCAGACATCAAGAAAGCCTTCGGATTGCGCCGTTTCCGCAATGCGTGCATGGGGAACGATCAGGCGCTGCTGTTGCATTTTCGCGACGGCATCGACGCAGAGACCCAAAGCGGCCAATTGCTGCGCCATCTGCGCCAGATTGCGCAACGCTTCCGAGCTTGTCACGATCCAGTCATTTTTGCTTGCCAGCAAGGCTGCAAGCTGCGCTTGCTCGGCAGGGCCAAACGGCGGCGCGCTGCGTCGGTAGGCGGCCACCTGTGTGACGTCGACTCCCTCCTCGCGCAGGCGGTCGGCCAGCAATTCGCGCCCGGTCTGGCCGCGCAGGATCATCACCTTGCGCGCGCGCAAGGCGTCGAGATCGAGCACCGCCAGCAGGGTTTCGGAGTCGGTGCGCGCATCCTTGGGGCTGAAAATGACGGCGTTGCCGTCGTCCACGCCATGCTTGATGAGCGCGCGCCGGCTGCCCTCGCCCATGATGCCGATCGGCACGCCTTCGGGCCACGCCGGCAGCACGGCGAACGCCGCATCGATGGCGTTCGGGCTGACGAAGGTGACCAGGGCGTAGTCGCCGATCTGCGCCAGGGCGGCATGCAGGACGGCCAGGTCGGCTGGGTCTTGCAGCGGGCTAATCTCGAGCAGGGGGAACAGCACGGCATGGCGGCCGCTTGCCTTGATGGCTGGCAGCAGGTCTTCGGCTTGGGACTGCGGGCGGGTTACGACTACAGTTTGGGTCATTGCTTGCAACTTGCTTTGTCTCGTTTGAGGGCTTCAAAAATCCATCACGCGGACACAGGTCATTAACTGTAAGTGCACGCAATGGCTTAGAACCCCTCGCCCGCAGGCGGGAGAGGGGCAGGGGTGAGGGCGTTTGCGAACAGGCTAGGCCCATTTGGCGCAGCCAAAGCGCAACTCCCCTCACCCCCACCCCTCTCCCGCCTGCGGGCGAGGGGAGTTATTGGCGCGACCGCATGCGGGCGATGTTCACACTCAAACTTAACCCTGCTCCCCCGCCAAACAAGCCTGCAAAATCTCCGTCGCCCCCTGCTCATTGAGCAACCGCGCGGCCTCATGCCCCAACGCCTCGGCAGCCTCAACCGGGCCGCTGGCTTCAGCAAACGCCATGCGCGTGCCATCCGGCGTTGCCACCATCGCGCGCAGATGCATGTCGGCGCCGCTCACGGTGGCAAATGCCGCCAGCGGGATCTGGCAACTGCCGCCGAAGGCGCGCGAGACGGCGCGCTCGGCTGTGACCGATGCTGTGGTGGCGTGATGGCCTAGCGGTGCGAGCGCGGCCAGCAGGTCAGGCCGGCCGGCCACAATTTCAATCGCCATCGCGCCCTGCCCCGGCGCCGGCAAGCTGTCTTCGGGCGAGATGAAGCCGCGGATGCGCTCAGGCAGGCCGAGGCGCTTCAAGCCGGCGGCGGCCAGGATGATGGCGGCGTATTCGCCGCGATCGAGCTTGCCCAGGCGGGTGTCGAGGTTGCCGCGCAGTGGTTTGATGACCAGTTTGGGGTAGCGCACCGAAATCAGGGCCTGCCGGCGCAGGCTGCTGGTGCCGACCACGGCGCCATCGGGCAGATCGGCCAGCGAGGCGTAGTCGTTCGACACGAAGGCGTCGCGCGGGTCTTCGCGCTCCAGCACTGCGGCCAATTCGAAGCCGGGCGGCAACGCCATCGGCACATCCTTGAGCGAATGCACGGCCAGATCGGCACGGCCTTCGGCCATTGCGGCTTCGAGTTCCTTGACGAACAAGCCCTTGCCGCCGACCTTCGACAGCGTGCGATCGAGAATTTGATCGCCTCTTGTTGTCATTCCGAGAATTTCTATGTTGCAGTGCGGATATAATAGGCTTAATCGTGCCTTGACATGTTCGGCTTGCCACATGGCCAGCCGGCTTTCGCGCGAGGCGATGACTAATTTCGATGGGGGAGAAATGTTCAAGGCAGGTTCTTTCTGATCCAGCATTTGCAATACCCTGAATTTTACCCCGGAACGCTTTTGCAGCACTTTGTAATTCCCTTGACCGTTACTTTTTCGCGAAATGCCCACATTGCAACCGTCCATCATGGCAAAACCACCTCACTCCGTTAAACCCACCTCCCCTGCACCGCGCGCCGCCAAGGCATCCACCGACAAAGATGCACCACTCAAGGAAGACATCCGTTTGCTCGGCCGTCTCCTGGGCGACGTGCTGCGCGAACAGGAGGGCGATGCGGTATTCGCCGTCGTGGAAACGATACGCCAGACGGCGGTGCGCTTTCGCCGCGAATCGGACCCGCAATCGGGCACCGACCTGAACAAGCTGTTGAAGAAGCTCACGCGCGACCAGACCATTTCGGTGGTGCGCGCGTTTTCCTATTTCTCGCACCTGGCCAACATTGCCGAAGACCAGCACCACAACCGGCGCCGCCGCGCCCATTTGCTGGCAGGTTCGGCGCCGCAGCGCGGCAGCATCGGCTTTGCGCTGGCCAAGCTCGACGAAGCCGGCGTCACCGGCGCGGCCGTGCGTTCGTTCTTCAAGGACGCGCTGATCGCCCCGGTCTTGACGGCGCACCCAACCGAAGTGCAGCGCAAGAGCATCCTGGATGCGGAAAACGGCATCGCTCGCCTGCTGGCGCAGCGCGACACGCCGCTGACGCCGAAGGAGCGCGCCTACAACACCGAAATGCTGCGCGCGCTGATCGCCACGCTGTGGCAGACGCGCATGCTGCGCTACTCCAAGCTGACGGTGGCCGACGAAATCGAAAACGCCCTGTCGTACTACCGCATCACGTTCCTGCGCGAATTGCCGGGCCTGTATGACGACATCGAAAGCGAAATCGCGACCCAGTTCCCGCAGCGCGGTAGTCACGCCGCCTCGCACGCCGCACAACCTGACCCCGCGCCCTACGTGCAGATGGGTAGCTGGATCGGCGGCGATCGCGACGGCAACCCCAACGTCAACGCCGGCACCATGCAGCACGCGCTGGCGCGCCAATCGACCACGATCCTCGAATTTTACCTCGACGAAGTGCACGCACTCGGCGCGGAATTGTCGATCTCCAATATCCTCGTGCCGGCCAGCCCGGAACTGGAAGCCCTGTCGCGCAACTCGCCTGATATTTCCGACCATCGTTCCGACGAACTGTATCGGCGCGCCTTGATCGGCGTCTATTCGCGTCTCGCCGCCACCGCGCGCGGGCTGGGCGCGACCAACATCCTGCGCCACGAAGTCGGCAGCGCCGCGCCCTATGCCACGGCGGCGGAATTCTCGGCCGAGCTGCAGATCGTGGTCGCTTCGTTGAAGAGCCACCACGGCAGCGTGCTGGTCAAGCCGCGCCTGGCCACGCTCAAGCGCGCCGCCGACATCTTCGGCTTCCACCTGGCCACGCTGGACATGCGGCAAAGCTCGGACGTGCACGAACGCGTGCTGGCCGAATTGTTTGCCCGCGCCAAGGTCGAAGCCGGCTACGCCGAGCTGAGCGAAGCGCGCAAGGTCGAACTGCTGCTGGGCGAACTGACCAAGCCGCGCCTGCTGTATTCGCCGTACATCGATTACAGCGACGAAACCAATTCCGAGCTGACCATCCTGCGCGCCGCGCGCAGCATCCGCCAGCGCTACGGCGCGCGCGCGATCCGCAATTACATCATCTCGCATACCGAAACCGTTTCCGACTTGCTCGAAGTGTTCCTGCTGCAGCGCGAAACCGGACTTCTGCGTATCGACAGCACGGCTGACGACAGCGCCGCCAATGCGGAAATGGAATTGATGGTGATCCCGCTGTTCGAAACCATCCCCGATTTGCGCTGCGCGGCGGACATCATGGAAAGCCTGATGGCGTTGCCGCTGGTGGCACGCCTCATGGCCAAGCAAGGCAAGATCCAGGAAGTCATGCTCGGCTATTCCGACTCGAACAAGGATGGCGGCTTCCTCACCTCGAACTGGGAACTGTACAAGGCCGAGAACCGGCTGGTCGACGTGTTCAACCGCGCCGGCGTCAAGCTGCGCCTGTTCCATGGCCGCGGCGGCACGGTGGGTCGCGGCGGCGGCCCGAGCTACGATGCGATCCTGGCCCAGCCTGCGGGCACGGTCAACGGCCAGATCCGCCTGACCGAGCAGGGCGAAATCATCGCCTCGAAATTCTCCAATCCGGAAATCGGCCGGCGCAACCTCGAACTGCTGGTCAGCGCCACGCTGGAAGCGAGCCTGACGCCCGCCTCGGTCGACGTCAAGAAAGCCAGGAAGCTGGCCGAGTTCGAAAGCGTGATGGAAGAATTGTCCGAGCGCGCCTACCGCGCCTATCGCAACCTGGTCTATGAAACACCGGGCTTTACCGATTACTTCTTCTCTGCCACGCCGATCGCCGAAATCGCCGAACTCAACATCGGCTCGCGCCCGGCCTCGCGCAAATCGACGCGCCGCATCGAAGACTTGCGCGCGATTCCCTGGGGCTTCTCGTGGGGCCAGTGCCGCCTGCTGCTGCCGGGCTGGTATGGCTTCGGCAGCGCCGTCTCGTCGTGGCTGGCCGAAGGCGACGCCGCGTCCAAGACGCGCAAGCTGGCCACGCTGCGCGCGATGTTCCGCGAATGGCCGTTCTTCGCCACGCTGCTGTCGAACATGGACATGGTGCTGGCCAAGACCGACCTCGCCGTCGCCTCGCGCTATGCCGAACTGGTGGCCGACCGCAAGCTGCGCACCAGCATCTTCAAGCGCATCCTGGGCGAACACGAGGTTACGGCAGGCTGCCTGTCGAACATCACCGGCGCCAAGGACCGCCTGTCGGCCAACCCGACACTGGCGCGCTCGATCAAGAACCGCTTCGCCTACCTCGACCCGCTCAACCACTTGCAGGTCGAACTGATCAAGCGCCACCGCGCCGCCACGCTGGAAGGGCGCAAGCTCGATGAGCGGGTGCGGCGCGGGATACATTTGTCGATCAATGGGATTGCAGCGGGCTTGCGGAATACGGGATAAGATGGGGTGAAATGGGTGGTTGGGTTTGCAAGTAATTTCAACCGCTCA
>FSYV01000072.1_pt1 | contig 11328 bp, 8 predicted proteins | sample 1638641 | NCBI WGS metagenome assembly FSYV01 (sample SAMEA3914813, study PRJEB12502) | metagenome | biome: forest; material: soil | place: Canada | collected 2011-07-07 | depth 0.3 m
GACTTGTTGTAGGCCGTCGCGCTTATTCCGCCAGCCCAGGCCGGACCTGCCGCCAAGGCCAAGAATCCGGCCACGATCAGCAGCGCGCCAGCTTGGGCGTGTCGGGAAAGATAGTCCTGTGATTTGCTCATGTCAGTTCGATTCGCCTTATACGAAATATCAATATGCACGCCTTCTTTCTTACGAAAAAGAAACCAATTTGGATTCAGGCAGGTCGAACTGTTGAAGGAACCGGGCGTTGCGTCACCTGGCCAGGTTTATCCAATTTGCTACCTTGAGACAGTGCGCATCTTTACTAAATGGCAATAAAAATCTTGGTAAATTGCAACATTCATTGAGTACACACAGGTTTCGGATAGAATGAAAGGCCTGAACAGTTGAACCTTTCTGTTCCTGCCTCCCTTCACATGTGCTTTGAATCTTGGGTATCTTGATCCTCCAGCTGTTCGTGCACACGCCGGCGCTGGAAATTGTCACGACATGGATACCCCGCAACGCCCAGCGGCGTCACCAGCTTGATTGATAAGCCAGGCCACAACCGAGATGATCGACAAACTCCTCAAGCACATGGTCATGATGACCGGCCACCGCGACCAGGCGTTGCTCGACGCATCGATCATCGCCGCGTTGCAGGAACTGGTCGGCGCGACGCGCCTGCGCGCGCTGGAGATCTACAAGCATGACCACGACCTGTATTTGCGCCAACGGGTGTGGCTCGACAAGGGCGTGCTGGAATCGGTCGACGAACAGCAATTGTGGGAGCAGGAAGGCGAACTGGTCAGCCATTACCCGGCTTTGGTCACCTGCATCGCCGAGCGCAAACCTCATGCCGAACAAAAAACCGAAGATGGGCAGCACCTGCTTTGGCTGCCGGTCCGGATCAATGACCGCATCACGACCTGCCTGGAACTGACCAGCAGCAAGCCTTATGCGCCGCAGGCGCTGCACATGATCGAAGGAATATTGAGCGTCTATCGCAACTACCAGACCCTGCTCGATTACAGCGAGCGCGACTCCCTGACCGGCTTGTTGAACCGGAAAACCTTCGATGAACGCTTCGTGCGCATGGTGTCGAATATCGCCGACCAGGACGAGAATGCCGATGGCAACCAGCCGGAGCGCAGGCACCTGCATGCGCCCGCGCATTGGTTGGCCGTGGTCGATATCGATCACTTCAAGCGGGTGAACGACCAGTTCGGCCACCTATACGGCGACGAAGTCCTGATCCTGGTGGCCAATCGCCTGCGCTCGTCGTTCCGCGCACAAGACAAGGTGTTTCGATTCGGCGGCGAGGAATTCGTCATTCTCTTGCGCTCCGCCACGCTGGAAGATGCGCTGCGCACCTTCGAACGTTTCCGCAGGAACATCGAGGAACATGAATTTCCGCAGGTCGGCACGGTAACCGTCAGCATTGGGTTCGCCGGCATTTCGGACCAGACGCCGGTGGTGATACTCGGTCATGCCGACCAGGCTTTGTATTATGCGAAAGCCAACGGACGCAACCGCGTTTGCCACTACGATCATCTGGTGGAAAGCGGCCTGCTGGTATCGCAAACGTCGAATGAGGCGGTGGAATTCTTCTTCGACGCACCGAACCCGGAAACCTGAATTGGTGTGAACAGGCCCTAACAGCCGTCAGCCAGCGGCTCCGTTGCAGGGCGTTGCGCGGGTTTGCCCGTGGCAACGGCTTTGCGCGCCGTGGTCAGCATCACGACGCTGCCGAGTATCACGAGCATGGCAAGCAACTCGCGCGGGCCGACCGATTCGTTGGCAAACAATGCGCCGAGCATGACGGCGATCAGCGGATTGACATAGGCATAGCTCGAAGCGAGCGCGTTCGATACCTTCGACAGCAGGTACATGTAGGCGGAAAATGCCGCCAGCGATCCGGCCACCACCAGGTAAGCCCAGGCGGCCAACGCCGGCGCGCTCGGCGCCGCCGCCATGCTCTCGCCGCGCAAGAAAGAAATCAGCAGCAAGGACAGGCCGCCCATGATCATTTCGCTGGCGAAGCCCATCGGCCCCGGTGCAAGTTGCATTTTCTTTTGCGCCAGCACCGAGCCAAAGGTCCAGCTCGCCACGGCGCCCAATACTGCCAGCACGCCGGCCGGATGCGCATTGAAGTCGCCGCCGGCAGCGAGCAAGGCAACGCCGCAAAATCCTACGAGAATGCCCAACCATTCGCGCCGGCTCGGCCAAAGACCGAACAAGCCGCCGAACACCGCCATCATCAACGGTGCGCTGGCGATGAAGACCGCCGTCAACCCGGACGACACGGTTTGCTGGCCGACCGCTGTCAAGCCCATGCCGCCGCCGAGCAGCAAGGTGCCGACGATGAGCGCATCGCGCCACTGGCGCAAACTCGGATTAGGCGCACCGCGCCACTTGAGCCAGCCAAACAGCAGCACGCCGGCCACGCAAAACCGGCTCGCCATCAACAAAAACGGCGGGAAAGAGACCAGTGCAATATGAATCGCAAGATAGGTCGAACCCCAGACCACATAAGTGGTGAGGAGAGCCAGCAAGGATAATTTAGGCAGGGTGCGCATGATATCGACAGTTAACCGGGACTATAGCGTTATAGAGGCAGAAGTTTGAAATAGTGTATGCTCGCAACAAGTCGAATTGAATAGGCAATACAAGGCAATTCGGGCAATATCCTTTTGTTTTCATCGAAATAACTGATCACAACCATGAAACTTGAACTCGATGCCATGGATGGCAAAATCCTCGATATTTTGCAGCAGGATGCACGCACGACGCTTGCCGAAATCGGCCGGCGCATCCATATGAGCCAGCCGGCGGTGGCCGAGCGGGTCAAGCGCATGGAAGCCGCCAACGTGATTTCCGGCTACCACGCCCACGTCAATCCGGGGGCGCTCGGCTACGGCATCACGGCCTTCATCCGCGTCGCACGACGCAGCAACGACACGCCGGTCGATATCGTGGCGGCGCAGGTTCCGCAAATTGTCGAATGCCACTCCATCACCGGTGACGATTGCAGCATCGTCAAGGTGGTGGCGCCCAACGTGGCGGAGCTGGAGAAGGTCATTATCCAACTGACGCGCTGCGGTGTCACGTCCACTTCGCTGATACTGTCCTCGCTGATCGAACGCAAGGCCATCCAGCCGGCTGCCTGATCAACGACACCAACGCGCTCCGGCCCCATGGAACTCCGCCAACTGCGCTATTTCGTGGCGATCGTCGATCACGGTTCGCTGTCGCGCGCGGCGCGCGTGCTGCACATTGCCCAGCCGGCCCTGACACAGCAAATCCATCAGCTTGAGGAAGAGCTGGCCACGCAATTGCTGCATCGCTCGGCGCAAGGTGTCCTGGCGACCGACGCCGGCAAGACCTTTTACGAACACGCACAAGCGATCCTGAAGCAGGTCGGCGACGCCAAGTCGGCAGTTGCCCAATCGACCCTGAAGCCGGCCGGCACGGTTGCGCTGGGCATACCGCAAAGCGTGTCGGGTGCGCTGGCGCTGCCTTTGCTGGTGGCGGTGCGCGAAACCTACCCGGAAATTTCGCTGCAACTGACCGAGGAGTTGTCGGGCAACCTGATCGAGCAGCTGCGCTCGGGCCGCATCAACCTGGCCGTGCTGTTCGACGACGGCCAACTGCATCCGTTTGCCGCCACGCCCCTGGTCGAGGAAGAGATGATGTTCGTCACGCGCAGCGATTCGCGCTTTGCCGTGCAGGGTGACTCGGTGACATTGGCCGAGGCGCTAGCCTCGCCCTTGATACTGCCGAGCCTGCAGCATGGCGTGCGGCCGCGCATCGAGGCGGTGGTGCGCAGCGCGGGGCTGTCGCTCGACAACGTGATCGACATCAACTCGGTCGCCATCCTGAAATCGGCGATACTGGCCGACATCGGCGCCACCATCCTGCCGCTCGCGCCGCTGTTGGCCGATATCGAGCACGGCGTCATGCGCGCGCATCGAATTGCCGACGTGAAGCTGTCGCGCACGGTGGTGTTGTGCTCGTCAAAGAATATTCCGCTGACCAATGCATCGGCTGCCGTACAGCGCCTTGTGCTCGACGTCACACGCGACCTGTGCGACGGCGGCCGCTGGCTTGGGGCACAATCCCTGATAGCGGGCGTGGCGCCGCATTGACCCCCGCGCCCGCCCTTCAGACTACTGGACGCTGACCAATGTCACCGTAAATATCAGCGTCGAGTTCGCCGGAATCGAGCCGTTGGCAACGCCGCCATATCCAAGCAGGCTCGGGATGATCAGCGTGCGCGTGCCACCCACCTTCATGCCGATGACGCCCTGGTCCCAGCCGGCGATCACCGCGCCCGCACCCAGCGCAAAAGTATACGGCTGGTTGCGGCTGTAGGAACTGTCGAATTCGGTGCCTTCGAAATTCGCCGCCGTGGCACTATAAAGCCAGCCGGTGTAATTGACCGTAACGGAACTGCCGAACGTTGCGACTGCCCCGGTGCCGACCTGGCTGTCGATCGTCTGCAGTGCGGTCGGCGTCGTGCTGCCGGTGTTGGTCGTGCAGCCGCTGCCGCAAGTTACGGTATAGGAACCGGATGACACATTGAACTGCGCATTACCCGTTTGGCCATTGGCCGTGTACAGGAAGGCAACGACACTGGACCCGCTCGAGGTCGGTACATAACCGACCAGGCCGACGATCTTGCCTCCGCTCATCAAATACCAATCCACATCGGATTGATAGATAGTCAAGCCGCTGAGGGCGATTTTGGAACTGGTGGACACGATCGTGCCGGTACTGGTGTCGATTTCATACTTATTGCCCAGGGAATCGACGATGGCCGTGTCGCCGGTGCTGTCGTACGCAATCTGGCTGGTGCCCGAGTATGCGGCAGTCGTGCCGGCAACTGTGGGATAGTTCGGCAAGGCGAGTATGACTGCCGTTTCCTGCGCCTGGAACGTGGTCGGGTTTGTTGTTGCCGTCACACTCCCGAGCATCGTGCGCGCGGCGCTTGCCGCAGCAGTGCCAGAATAAGCGCTGGCAACGCTCATCTCGGCGACCTGGGCAGTGAAGTAGCTCGCTGCCGTGATGCGGTTGTTGACTAGTTGCCCGTCCAGCGCGCCTTGCGTCGTGTTGGTGTTATTCAGCAGGGCGCCGGCCATGATGGAAAGGGCAGCCTGGCCTTGCGTGACGGCGCTACTGTTGATCTGGCCGGTCCAGTAGGACAGCCCAGCCGCCTGGGGGGCGCGTCCGAGCCCGTTCTGGAATACTTTCTGAACGAACGATGTGGCATCGCCGGTACCATACAGTGTTTGCGATTCCTTGCTGGTGCCGAAGGTATCGATCAGTGCCTTCACCGCAGCGTTGGTCGAGTATGCCGCGGACAGGCCAGGAACATCAGTCGGTGCGCCGTCGGCCAACAGGGCTGCTTCAAAGTTGGCCAGGCCGGTTGGATCGGCAGGACGGCCAAAATAGGCCACATACAGCGCTTGCACGGCATTTTGATAGCTGGCCGCCGTAACGGTTGTGCTTTTGGTGACGCGTTGCAATTGCTTCGCCTGCGAATTGAGCGTGCTATCCGTGGAATCGCTACCTGAACCGCAACCTGCCAGCAAGCTGACTGCAGCCAATACCAATATCTTGTTTTTCATGCGCACCCTGCTCCTTTTGGGAATGTTCTTGAATTTTGATAAACCGCAAGTGTAGCAAATGACGATGGTGCGACTTGTAAGCGTTTGTCCCATTCCGTTAACAATTGATTAGGGAGCGCGCAACCGAGGATCGGGAGATCATGCCCTCAAGGCGCGCCGAGCACGACGCCATCCACTGTGTGTCCGTAATAATCATCGTCGTCATGATATTTCCGTTGCGTCTGCAGGACGCTCTCCGCATAACGCGGATCCTGCGGCCGCGGGTGGCTATTGACGAAAGCCGCCAGATCCCACGCCTGCTGGTCCGACAAGGTGCCGCCACGCCCAAGCGGCATGTTGGCCTTGATGAACGCGGCCGCCACCGGCAACCGATGCATGCCCGCGCCCCAGTTGTAGGAATCGGCACCCCACAGCGGTGGATAGGTATAATTGTCAGCCAGCTTCTGGCCTAGCCCATTCCCGCCGTGGCAAGCGGAACACTGCGCGGCGAACAACGCGCTACCCCGTTCCCTGCTCGGCGGCAGGGCCGGCTTGGGCGGCACCGCATAACCCTGGCCGGCCAGGCGGACGCCGATCGGCGCGCCCGTCGCCAGCCACTTCATATAGCTGACCAGGCCCACCAACTGCGCACTGCCGGGTTCCGGCATCTTGCCATTCATGCTGTAGCGAAAACAGTCGCGGATGCGGTCTTCCAGCGTATCGACCCGCAGATTCTTTTCCCGGTATTGCGGATACATGCCGAAGGCCGCCCATAACGGACCGGCATTGGCCTGCCGCCCGCGGTCAAGGTGGCAGTTGCTGCACACGAGGCCATTGCCGACGTATTCCTTGGCCGCATGCTGCGTGTCGACGAATACGGATTCACCGAATTTGATCGCCTCGCCGAGTTTTCCATCCGGCATCACGGTCGGCGGTGCGAATGGCACAATGCCTTTGCCGGTAGCAGTCACCGGCTCGGTAGCGAGCGCGGCCAGCGGCGCAGAACAAGCCGCCACGACGACAAGTGCGCGAACGTGCTGGGCGATCGTTATCATGATGAATGGCAATTCAATGCCGGAATGGTTGTTTTGCTATTCAAATGCGCGGGAAAAAGTTATATTTTTGCGCTCTGACGCGCAATTTAACACATCAAGTCATACAAACATAAAGGAGTCCCACCATGACCATTTCCCTCTCGCGCCGCTCCATTCTCTCCGTCTGTACCATCGCGCTGGCAGCCGTCGCCCTCGCTTTCGGCTCCTGGGCCGGCACCTCGCGCGCCGAAGCGCCTGCCGCAGGCTTCGATGAAAAAGTGGTCTACCACGTCGACGACCCGGCGCTGGTGCGCATGGTCTTGGCCAATGTGGCCAACCACTTGCAGGTCTCACCGAAGGCCAGGATTGCGGTGCTGGCCAACGGCAAGGCCATTCCCATGATGGCAGTCGGCGAGCATTCTGCCGCGATTGCCGAGCTGCAGGCGAAAGGCGTGCGATTCCTGGCCTGCCGCAATTCGATGAATGCGTTCGGCATCGACGAATCCAAGCTGGTTCCCGGCGCTGTGCCGGTGCCGTCAGGGGTGGCAGAGTTGTCGCGCTTGCAGGGGGCGGAGCATTACGCTTATATCAAGCCTTGAGTTTGCGCTCACCGTTGTCAAGATGGCCGAAAGCGATGCGAGTTGCAAGATGGCCATCATTTTTTCTTATATCCCCATCCCCATTCCGTATTTCCGGAAATTTCCCCCTGCCCCTACACTTCGCCCTGTAGCAGATTTGGCCCGCTGAATCTGCTATAAAGAGACTGGTACCCCAGTCCGGCCGAGCGACATCTCAGCGCCTTACCCAGGCGCGCCCTTGTCGGCGGCAATCTGAATCACGATTTTGGAGAAGACATGCCATCCCCTTCAGCACCCACGACTGCTGGGCTCGACGCCGCCCGGCGCGAGCCATCCCCATCCACCCTCGCGCCGGTCGGCCTGGACGACAAATACACCGCCAAGTCAGGGAAAATCTACCTGTCCGGCATCCAAGCATTGGTGCGCCTGCCGATGATGCAGCGCCTGCGCGACGAAGCCGCCGGCTTGAATACCGCTGGATTCATTTCCGGCTATCGCGGTTCGCCCTTGGGCGGGCTTGACGAAGCCTTGTGGAAAGCCCAGAAGTTGCTGGAAGACCAGCACGTGAAGTTCGTGCCGGGCGTGAATGAAGATTTGGCCGCAACCGCCGTCTGGGGTTCGCAGCAGGTCGATTTGATCGGGCCGGCCAAGTACGATGGCGTGTTTTCCATGTGGTATGGCAAGGGCCCCGGCGTGGACCGCTGCGGTGATGTGTTCAAGCACATGAACCATGCCGGCACGGCCAAACATGGCGGGATATTGCTGGTGGCCGGCGACGACCACGGCGCTTATTCCTCGACCCTGCCGCACCAGTCGGACCATCTGTTTTCCGCTTCGATGATCCCGGTGCTGTATCCGTGCAACGTGCAGGAATACCTCGATCTCGGCCTGCACGCCTGGGCCATGTCGCGCTTTTCCGGTTGTGCCGTCGCATTCAAGGCGCTGGCCGACACAGTGGAATCGAGCGCCTCGATCGACGCCGATCCGTTCCGCCTGGAAATCAAGCTGCCGGCCGATTTCGTCATGCCCGAAGGCGGCCTCAACGCCCGCCTGTCGACCGACACGCTCGGCATCCAGGCGCGCAAGCAGGAAGCGCTGATGCAGGATTACAAGATTTATGCGGCGCTAGCCTATGCGCGCGTGAACAAGCTCAACCATGTGACGATCGACAGCCCCAAGGCCAAGCTCGGCATCATCGCCTCGGGCAAATCCTACCTCGACGTGCTCGAAGCGCTGGAAGAACTCGGTATCGACGAAACCATGGCAGCCGAGATTGGCATCCGCCTGTTCAAGGTGGCGATGCCCTGGCCGCTCGAACCGGACAGCGTGCGCGAGTTTGCCCAGGGCTTGGACGAGATCCTGGTGGTCGAAGAAAAACGCCAGATCGTCGAATACCAATTGAAAGAACAGCTCTATAACTGGCGCGACGACGTGCGCCCGCGCGTGATCGGCAAGTTCGATGAAAAGGGCGAGTGGGTTGCGCCACGCGGAGAGTGGCTGCTCACTTCCAAGGCCGATTTCTCGGTCGCTCAGATCGCCCGCGTGATTTCTTCACGCATCGCGCGCTTCCATGTCAGCGACCTGATCAAGGCGCGTTTGGCCTTCCTCGAAGCCAAGGATGCGGTGCTGAACAAAGCCGTGAACACGCCGCCACGCCCGGCCTATTATTGCTCGGGCTGTCCGCACAACACCTCGACCAAAGTGCCGGAAGGCAGTTTCGCGCTGGCCGGCATCGGCTGCCACGTGATGGCGACGGCCATCTACCCGGAATACAACAAGACCACCACCCACATGGGCGGAGAAGGCGCGCCGTGGATCGGGCAGGCGCCGTTTTCAAAGGTGCCGCACGTGTTTGCCAACCTCGGTGACGGCACGTATTTCCATTCCGGCTACCTGGCGATCCGCGCCGCGGTTGCCGCCAAGAACAATATCACCTACAAGATCCTGTACAACGACGCCGTTGCCATGACCGGCGGCCAGCCGGTCGACGGCATGACGTCGGTGCCGATGATCGCCCAGCAGATGGCTGCTGAAGGCATACAGCGCATTGCGCTGGTCACGGAAGATCTCGGGCGCTACGTCAGCCGGGTCGGCCTGCCTTCCAGCGTCAGCCTGCACGACCGCAAGGACCTCGATGCGGTGCAACGCGAGTTGCGTGAAATCAAGGGTGTATCGGTCTTGATCTATGACCAGACTTGCGCAGCGGAAAAACGCCGCCGCCGGAAAAAGAAGGAATATCCGGACCCGGATCAGCGCATGTTCATCAACGAAGCCGTATGCGAAGGCTGCGGCGATTGCGGCGTGCAATCGAATTGCACCTCCATCATGCCGCAGGAAACCGAATTCGGCCGCAAGCGCAGCATCGACCAATCCTCGTGCAACAAGGATTATTCCTGCGTCAAGGGTTTTTGCCCCAGCTTTGTCACCGTGTCCGGCGGCAAGCTGAAGAAATCCAAAACCGGCGTAGCCAGGGAAGACGATTTCGGCGCCCTGCCCGACCCGGTGCTGCCGTCCTGCGACGTGCCATTCAACATCCTCTTGAACGGTATCGGCGGCACCGGCGTGATCACGGTCGGCGCCTTGATCGGCATGGCCGGCCACCTCGAAGGCAAGGGCGTGTCGGTGTTGGACATGACCGGCATGTCACAAAAGAATGGCTCGGTGACTTCGCATATCCGCGTTGCGCAGACCCCGGCCAAGATCCGCGCCCAGCGCATCGCCACCGGCGAAGCCGACCTGATCCTGGGCTGCGACATGCTGACGGCCGGCTCGCATGACGCCATCTCCAAGATGCGCGCCGGTCGCACGCGCGCCGTGGTGAACACGCACCAACAACCGACCGGCCATTTCGCCAAGAACCCGGATTGGGATTTCCCCTTCGACCAGGTCAAGGCGCTGATCAACGAATCGGTCGATAACCGTTCCGACTTCATCGACGCCACCAAGCTGGCGACCGCGCTGATGGGTGATTCGATCGCCACCAACCTGTTCATGCTCGGCTTCGCGTTCCAGAAAGGCGCGATCCCGATTTCGGAAGCCGCCCTGCTGCGCGCGATCGAATTGAACGGCGTTGCCATTGACAGCAACAAGAAGAGCTTCCTGTGGGGCCGCCGCGCCGCCGTGGACTTTCCCCGCGTGGAGAAAATCGCGCTGCCGGCCAAGCCCATCGTACTGCAAATGCCGCAAAGCCTCGACACGCTGGTCAAGCGCCGCGTGGCTTTCCTGGTCGATTACCAGGATGCGGCGTATGCTGCCCAATATGAGGAATTGCTTGCCGAAGTGCGCAGCGCGGAAGGCAAGATCGGCGGCACCAAGCTGGCAACTGCCGTGGCGAAATATTATTTCAAGCTGATGGCGTACAAGGATGAATACGAAGTCGCGCGTCTCTACACCGACGGGCAGTTCGTCGACAAGCTGAAGCAACAGTTCGAAGGCGACTTCAGCCTGAAATTCAACCTTGCGCCGCCGTTGTTTTCGAAGAAAGACGACCAGGGCCACCTGATCAAGGCGCAATATGGCTCGTGGGTGTGGAAGGCGTTTGGCGTGCTGGCGCGCTTGAAGTTCCTGCGCGGCGGCCCGTTCGACGTGTTCGGCTACACGGCAGAGCGCAAGATGGAGCGACAATTGATCACCGAATATCGTGACACGATACGCGGGTTGTTGTCGAAACTGAATGCCGATAACCTGGCGACTGCGGTTGAAATTGCTTCGCTGCCGGAACATGTGCGCGGGTTTGGGCATGTGAAAGAAAAGGCGGTTGCCGATTATCAAATGCAGAGAACGCGCTTGTTGGGGCAGTTTCCTGTTAAAAGCGCACCTGCACACGCTGCGTAATCACTCCCCTCGCCCGCGGGCGGGAGAGGGGCGGGGGTGAGGGGGCTCGTCAAGACAACATACGTTTTTATGTATGTTGTATGCAGTCTGTTTTGCATCGCAACACGCAATTTGCTAAGTCGATAGGTCTTGGCGATGCCCCTCACCCCCAGCCCCTCTCCCGCCCGCGGGCGAGGGGAGCATTCGAACTTGACGTTTACGTTAACGTCATATACCTTAATAGGCTCTTTTTCACCCCTAGCCGCACAGATTTGAGGAAGCCATGACCGACCTGTCCATCGCCCAAAAGCTCACCGAATACAA
>FSYV01000092.1_pt1 | contig 11130 bp, 12 predicted proteins | sample 1638641 | NCBI WGS metagenome assembly FSYV01 (sample SAMEA3914813, study PRJEB12502) | metagenome | biome: forest; material: soil | place: Canada | collected 2011-07-07 | depth 0.3 m
GCCGCCGGGCACCTGGTTGTGCACCTTGAGCGTTGTCGAGAGCAGGGCGATTTCGCCGATTTCCTCGGCGAGTGCAGCCTCCAGGCCGCGCGGGCAGGGACAGAAATAGGAATACGAGATTGACATGGGGAACCTTTTGTCCGTGGTTGTTGAATTGACCTTTCAGGCAGGCCACCGCCTCTTATTGCTCCCCTCTGCCCGCTTGCGGGAGAGGGGCGGGGGAGAGGGTTTTCCGGGTTGCGAGCACTCGAATTTGCAAGCGAATGAACACGTCAATAGCTGTCGGTGACTTCCGAAAACCCTCTCCCCTACCCCTCTCCCGCAAGCGGGCAGAGGGGATGTTCATGCGCGTTTGCGCGAGTATTCTTACTTCGCAAACGCCCGTTCGACAAAATCCAGTCTGTCCTGGCCCCAGAACGACTCGCCATCCACGACATACCAGGGCGAGCCGAACACGTTGGCCGTCATGGCATTATCCGTGAATTGGTCGTAAGCTGCCTGCGCGCTCGCCGTCTCGGCCGATTTCAGCAGCGCCTTGCCGTCAAGATCCAGATTGATTGCCACTGACGCCAGTGTGTCCTCATCTGAAATATTTTTATCTTCCGCCCACAGGGCCGCCATGATGGCGCCGGTCACGTCGAGTCCCATGGCAGTGCCGTGCGCCAGTTGCGTGGCGATGATGAACTTGGCGGCCAGGTCGGGCGGCACCGGGAAAAATTTCGGTTGCAGGTTGAGCGGCAAATTCAGATAGTCGCTCCAGCGCTGCAATTCAAGCAACCGATACGCCTGCCGCTGCGGCGCGCGCTTGGCCAGCGGCAAGCCGCCCGAGATGTTGAATACCTTGCCCAGGTCGCACGGTTTCAGCTCGATTTGCACGCCGTATTTTTTCGCCAGCGCCACGAAGCGCGCATGTCCAAGGTAAGCCCAGGGCGAATGCGGGGCAAAATAGTATTCACATACTTTCGGCATGGCGGGCGGCCTCCAGAAAGGGAGCGTTGCGGATTAAAAGGGTTTGACGACGACGAGTATCACGATGGCCAGCAGCACCAGCACCGGCACTTCGTTGAACCAGCGGAACCAGGTATGACTGCGCTTGTTTTCGCCGCGCTCGAATTTTTTCAGCAGCGAGCCGCAGGCGTGATGATAGCCGATCAGCACCACGACCAGCGCCAGCTTGGCATGCAGCCAGCCGTTGCCTTCGCCACGTCCGATGCCGTAACCTAACCACATGTAGAGGCCGAAGGCCAGCGCCGGCACTGCCAGCATGGTCATGAAACGATACAGCTTGCGCGCCATCAGCAACAGGCGCTGCGTCGCGGTCGCGTCGGTTTCCATGGCCAGGTTGACCAGGATGCGCGGCAGGTAGAACAATCCGGCGAACCACGAGATGACGAACACGATATGCAGCGATTTGACCCAGAGCATGATGACCTTTTTGCGTTATCTTATTTGAATTACTGCCGCACTTCGCCGTGGCCGAACACCACGTATTTGAGCGAGGTCAGGCCTTCCAGCCCCACCGGCCCGCGCGCATGCAGCTTGTCGTTCGAAATGCCGATCTCGGCGCCGAGACCGTATTCAAAGCCATCGGCAAACCGCGTCGAGGCATTGACCATGACCGACGCCGAATCGACTTCGCGCAGGAAGCGTAGCGCGCGCGTGTAGTCTTCGGTGACGATGCTGTCGGTGTGCTGCGAGGAATGCGTGTTGATATGCGCGATGGCTTCATCGAGGTCGGCCACCACCTTCACCGCCAGGATCGGGGCCAGGTATTCGGTATCCCAATCTTCCGCAGTCGCTTGTGCCAGGTGTGCATAGCCGGCCAGGATGGCATGGGCCTCAGGGTCGCAGCGCAGTTCGACTTCCTTGGCGGCATAACGCCCGGCCAGTTGCGGCAGGATCTGTTTTGCCACCGCACGCGCTACCAGCAGCGTTTCCATCGTGTTGCAGGTGCCGTAGCGGTGGCATTTGGCGTTGAACGCGATGTCCTGCGCCTTCGCGCCGTCGGCCTTGTCGTCGATGTAGACGTGGCAGATGCCATCGAGGTGCTTGATCATTGGCACTTTCGATTCGCGCATCAGGCGTTCGATCAAGCCCTTGCCGCCGCGCGGCACGATCACGTCGACGAATTCGGTCATGGTGATCAGTGCGCCGACGGCGGCGCGGTCGGTGGTTTCCACCACTTGCACGGCATCGGCCGGCAAGCCTGCGCCGAGCAAGCCTTCCTGCACGATTTTTGCCAGTGCCTGGTTGCAGTGGATCGCTTCCGAGCCGCCGCGCAATATCGTGGCGTTGCCGCTCTTGATGCACAGGCCGGCGGCGTCCACCGTCACGTTCGGACGTGCCTCGTAGATGATGCCGATCACGCCGAGCGGCACGCGCATTTGTCCGACCTGGATGCCGGTCGGGCGGTATTTCATGTTCGAGATCTCGCCGATCGGATCGGCCAGCGCGACGATCTGCTCCAGGCCTTCCGCCATGGTGGCGATGGCCTGGTCGGACAGGGTCAGGCGATCGAGCATGGCCGGCGCCAGGCCACTGGCACGGGCGGCTTCGAGGTCTTGCTGGTTGGCTTGGCGCAGCAAATCGGCATCGCGCCGGATCGCGGCGGCGATCAGGGTCAGCGCGCGGTTCTTGGCTGCGGTGTCGGCCTTGGCCATCGCGCGTGATGCCTGGCGTGCGCGCTGGCCGATTTGGGTCATGTAGAGATTGATGTCCATGTGCAGGTTCTTCTGTATTCCACTGATTTTCCCCTCGCCCACTTGTGGGGGAGGGGTAGGGGAGAGGGTGTTTGCAAGAGCATTGGTCTTTGCGAACCCCCTCACCCCCGGCCCCTCTCCCGCCTGCGGGCGAGGGGAGATGTTGATCTTACCTTACGCCGGCACGCCGCGTGCAATGCGCAAGCCCAGCTCGCGCAAACTATCCCACGCGTCGCCCGCATGCTTCCTGGCGCGCAAGCCCTTGATCATCTTGTCGATCTGCGCCGCATCCTGCAGCGCCGCTTCCAGCGTCGACAACTTCAAGCGCCGCAGCGCCGGTTCCATCAGGCGTTCGCGCGGACCCCAGATGCGGTATTCCTTGAGCAGCATGCCGAGCTGGCGTCCCTCCGCCATCGCCGATTTCAATTTCAGCAGCGTGCGCACTTCCTCAGCCACGGCCCATAGCACCAGTGGCAGCGCTTCGCCTTCGCCTTGCAAGCCTTCGAGCATGCGCACCAGGCGCGCCACGTCGCCGCCCAGCATTGCTTCATTCAACTTGAATACATCGTAGCGCGCAACATTCAGCACAGCGTCGTGGATTTGTTCGAAATCGAGTTTGCCGGGCGGGTAGAGCAGGGCCAGCTTCTGGATTTCCTGGTGCGCCGCAAGCAGGTTGCCTTCGACGCGATCGGCGATGAAGCTTACGCATTGCTTATCGGCGCTATGGCCTTGCGCCGCCAGCCGCGTGCCGATCCACGTCGGCAACTGGGTGCGCTCGATCAGCGGGATATCGATGAACACCGCCGCCTGCTGCAGGTTGGCGACCCAGCTGGTTTTTTGCGTGGCCCAGTCGAGCTTGGGCAGCGTGATCAGCGTGACGTTGTCGGGGCTGAGCGAACCGGTGTAGCTTTGCAGCGCCTGTCCACCATCCTTGCCCGGCTTGCCGGTGGGAATGCGCAATTCGATGAGCTTCTTGTCGCCGAACAGCGATTGCGACTGGTTGGCGACCATCAGGTCGCTCCATTTGAAGCCGCGCTCGACCGTCATGACTTCACGCTCGGAAAAGCCTTGCGCGCGGGCCGCTTTGCGTATCTTGTCGGCCGCTTCGATGGCGAGCAGATGCTCGTCGCTGGCGATCACGTACAGCGGCGCCAGCGGTTTGCTTACATGCGCATCGAGTGCGTCCGGCCGCAGTTGCATCGCAGCCTCATTCCTGCGGTTTCATGGCAGCCAGGCGGCGCAGCACTTGCTGCGCCAGGTCGGCTTGCATGTCGCGATACAGGGCGTCGGCTTCGGATTCCTTGGCCAGCGCCAGTGCCGCATTGAAGCTCAGGTCGCGTTTCAAGGTCAGCGCCGTGGCGGGGATCAGTTCGCGATCCTTGTCGTCGCGCACGCGGAACGTGAAGCGGTAGTACAGCGTGTATTCGACGACCTGGCCCTGCCCGTTCAGGGACAGCACCACGCGATCGCGTTTCTCGGGCTGGATCACTTCAAGCACCGCTTCGGCCTTTTTCGGATCGGTCACGATCTCGGTGCCGCCCGAGGCGAGTATGCTGCGCGCCATCGCCACTTCCAGCGGCGAGTTGCTGGGCAATCCGAGGAAGATCGACTTGACCGGCAGCTTGGTATCGGCCGCCCCGCGCAGGCGGAAGCCGCAACCGGACAAGGTGCCCAGCATCAACAGGACGATAATGATATGCGCGCTACGTATTCTCAACATGGGCATTCCCGGTTTTCATCGATTCAAATGTTGCCGGTCAGGCGACTATATTGACCAGCTTGCCAGGCACGACGATGATCTTCTTCGGCGTGCCTTCAAGGAATTTCTTCACGCCTTCATTGGCCAGCGCAGCTGTTTCAATGCTAGCCTTGTCCGCATCCTTGGCAACCTTGATGCTGCCGCGCAGCTTGCCGTTGACCTGGATCATCAATTCAATTTCAGCCTGGTCCAGCGCGGCGGCATCGACTTGCGGCCATGCGGCGTCGAGGATGTCGCCGTGCTGGGCGGCAAAGCCGAGTTCCTGCCACAGCACGTGCGTGATGTGCGGCGCAATCGGATTGAGCAGGCGCAGGAAGATCGACAAGCCTTCCGCAGCGACCGCCTTGGCTGCGGCGCTCTCGCCCAGCTTGGCCGCTTCCAGCGTGTTCAGCATTTTCATGCAAGCCGATACCACGGTGTTGTACTGGATGCGCTTCAGGTCATGATCGGCCTGTTGCAGGACCTTGTACACGTCGCGGCGCAGCGTCTTCAATTCTTCCGTCAACGCTGCGGCGTCGATCGCGCCGGCATTGGCCACCACGCCGGCCTGGCTGTAGGCGAAATTCCACACGCGGCGCAGGAAGCGGTTCGCGCCTTCGACGCCGGTACCCGACCATTCGAGCGTCTGCTCGGGCGGCGAGGCAAACATGGTGAACAGGCGGGCGGTGTCGGCGCCGTACTGGTTGATCTGCGCCTGCGGATCGATGCCATTGTTTTTCGACTTCGACATTTTTTCCGTGCCGCCGATCTGGACTGGCGCGCCGTCTGACTTCAGCTTGGCCGCAGTTGGGCGTCCCTTGTCGTCCAGGGTCAGTTCGACGTCTTCCGGATTGAACCAGACATACTTGCTCGGCTCCGGTTCGCGATAGTAGGTCTCGTTCAACACCATGCCCTGGGTCAGCAGGTTGGTGAACGGTTCATCGAACTTGACCAGGCCGAAGTCGCGCATGACCTTGGTCCAGAAGCGCGCATACAGCAAGTGCAGCACGGCATGTTCGATGCCGCCGATGTACTGGTCCATCGGCATCCAGTAATCGTTGCGCGCGTCAACCATGCCATCGCTGCTGCCGGGCGAACAATAGCGCATGAAATACCACGACGAATCGACGAAGGTATCCATCGTGTCGGTCTCGCGCCTTGCCGCCTTGCCGCATTGCGGGCAATCGACGTGGAGGAATTTCTCGTGCTTGTTCAACGGATTACCGCTGCCGTCCGGCACGCAATCTTCCGGCAGGATCACCGGCAAATCTTTTTCCGGCACCGGCACCGTGCCGCAATCGGCGCAGTGGATCATCGGGATCGGCGTGCCCCAATAGCGCTGGCGCGAGATGCCCCAGTCGCGCAGGCGGTAGGTAATCTTCTTTTCGCCGAGGCCTTTGGCCGCGAGGTCGGCGGCGATTGCATCGACTGCAGCCTGATAGCTCAAGCCGTCGTACTTGCCGGAAGCAATGCAGGTGCCGTCCTTGTCGCCATACCATTCCTGCCAGGCGTCGGTAGAATAGGTCTTGCCTTCGATGGCGATCACCTGCTTGATCGGCAGATTGTATTTTTTGGCAAAGGCGAAGTCGCGCTCGTCGTGCGACGGCACGCCCATCACGGCGCCGTCGCCATAGGTGATCAGCACGTAGTTGCCGACCCAGACCTCGACTTGCGCACCGGTCAGCGGATGAGTGACGAACAGGCCGGTCGGCATGCCCTTCTTTTCCATCGTTGCCATGTCGGCTTCGATCACGCTGCCGAGCTTGCATTCGGCGATGAAAGCAGCCAGTGCGGGATTGGTCTTGGCGGCATGCGCAGCCAGTGCGTGTTCCGGCGCGACGGCGCAGAACGTCACGCCCATGATGGTGTCGGCGCGCGTGGTGAACACCCACAGCTTGCCATCGTTGACGAGTTTGCCGTCGTCGGTGATATTGTGCGGAATATTGTGCAAAAACGCAAAGCGCACACCGGTCGATTTGCCGATCCAGTTCGATTGCATCAGGCGCACGCGCTCGGGCCAGCCGGGCAACTTGGTCTCGACGTGTTCGAGCAATTCTTCTGCGTAGTCGGTGATCTTCGCGTAATACATCGGTATCTCGCGCTTTTCGATCGGCGCGCCGGAGCGCCAGCCACGCCCGTCGATGACTTGCTCGTTGGCCAGCACGGTCTGGTCGACCGGGTCCCAGTTCACCGTGCCGGTCTTCTTGTAGATGATGCCTTTTTCCAGCATCTTGAGGAACATCCACTGGTTCCACTTGTAGTATTCGGGCTTGCAGGCAGTCATTTCGCGCGACCAGTCGATCGCCAGGCCCATCGCGCTCATCTGCTCCTTCATGTGCGCGATGTTGGAGTAGGTCCATTGCGCCGGCGGCACGCCGTTGGCCATGGCCGCGTTTTCCGCCGGCATGCCGAATGCGTCCCAGCCCATCGGCATGAGCACGTTGTAGCCGTTCATGCGCAGGTAGCGGTACATCACGTCATTGATCGTGTAATTGCGCACGTGCCCCATGTGCAGCTTGCCCGACGGGTAGGGCAGCATCGAGCAGGCATAGAATTTCTTCTTATCCTTGCCGTTCTTGTCCTTCGCGTGCTCTACGGTCTTGTAGGCATCGATTTTTTGCCAATGGTCTCGCGCCGATTTTTCGACGTCGGCGGGGCTGTATTTATCTTGCATGACGGATGCTGCCAAAAAGGAATGATTGGATATCGAACCGGACATTATAAGGGGGATTCTGCCCCATACGCTTTCGGAAATGCCCGAAATCGCTCCAGGGTGCCCTAATGATTGCCCACAAGTGGTAGCGCTGCAGTCCCCCTCTCCCGCAGGCGGGAGAGGGTCGGGGTGAGGGAGTTCGTGAGCGGATCATGCTTGTTTAGTGCAGCCGAAGCGCAACTTCGCTCAGCCTACGCCTCGCCCACCCCTCTCCCGCCTGCGGGAGGGGGCGGCCCGCGTAAGGGGTTCCAATCCATTGTATGCAATTGCGGGGAATGACCAGATGTGCCTGGGAAGCGGACTATTTCAACACCAGTTGCAGTGCCGGCTTTTCGCCGTAGTCTGCATAGCGTTCGTTGATGGCAGCCACGCAAAACGCCAGTTCATCGAGGATTTCCGGCACGGTTTGCTTCAGCCGGTCGGCATTGGCGACTTCGATTTTCAGCACGTCGTCCGCTTCGAGGCGGAACTTGCACATGCCTTCCTCGTCGCGCAGATAGCTCAGGCAATCGACCCAGGCGTCCATGTTGCGGCCATAATAATCGGGGAAGCCGAATTCGCGCTGGCATTCCGTGTGGAAAGTCTCCCAATCCAGGATGCGAGCGGCATCGAGATGGACTGTCAGCATGGCTTACCTGGCCTTGCTGCCGGCCGGCGGCGCGGTTGCAGGCACTGCGGAAGCGGGCGAGGGTGATGCGGAAGTTGCGCCGGCAGGCTCGGTGACGAAGCCCATCTTGGTCAAGCCGCTGGTTTGCGCTGCCGCCATCACTTTGGCGAGGACTTCGTATCGCGTGGCCTTGTCGGCCCGCAGCTGCAGCTCAGGCTGCGGCTTCCTTTGTCCGGCGGCGGCGAGCTTGTCCGCCAGCACGGCTTCGGTCACCGGATCTTTTTCCCAGAAAATCTGGCCGTCGCCCGTGATCGACACCGTGACCGATTCCGGTTTTTCCGGCGCGGGCGCCGATTGCGCGTTGGGCAGGTCGAGCTTGATCGCGTGCGTGAACAAGGGCGCGGTAATGATGAAGATCACCAGCAGCACCAGCATCACGTCGACCATGGGCGTGACGTTGATTTCCGCCATCGGCGCGCCGGGTTTGTTGTCGCTGAAGCCCCCGAAAGCCATTTCTGCTCCTTAGCTTTCATTGCCGACGCGCGCGCCGGTGGTCAGATGCGCATGGATGTCATGCGCGAACGCATCGAGTTCGGCCAGCGTGATGCGATTGACGCGGGTGAAGGCGTTGTAGGCCAGCACCGCCGGTATCGCCACCGTCAAGCCGAGCGCCGTCATGATCAGCGCTTCGCCGACCGGCCCCGCGACCTTGTCGATCTGTACCGTGCCGGCCAATGAAACGGCTGCCAGCGCGTGATAAATGCCCCAGACCGTGCCGAGCAAGCCGACAAACGGCGCCGTAGCGCCGACCGATGCGAGTATCGTCAAGCCGCCTTCGAGGCGCGATGACGCACGGTTGATTTCACGGCGCAAGGTGCGCGTAATCAATTCGCCGGGATCCGAGGCGGCGTTGAGCGAGCCGGCGTGGGCGCCGACATTGGCCGCCTGCATGCCATGCACGGCCAGCGGCGCGTAGACTTCTTCCCGATCGACCTTGATCAGCATGGCGACCGCATCGGGCAGCGAAGGCGCTTTCCAGAACGCATCGAGCGCACCGGCGCTTTGGCGTATGCGCAGCGCGATCCATGCTTTGGAGAGGATGAAATACCAGCTCGCCAGCGACATCAACAGCAACAGATAAGCGACCACATGCGTGATTGCGTCGCCCTGAGACCAGTAGTGTGCAATGCCGATCGTTTCATTCATAGAGAGTTATCCATCAGCGCAGCCCCAGGACATCCTGCATATCGAACAACCCAGTCTGTTTGTCGCGCAGGAAGCGCGCGGCGCGCAGGCTGCCGTGCGCGTAGGGCGCGCGGCTGGCCGATTTGTGGCTGATTTCAATGCGCTCGCCGATGCCGGCAAACAGCACCGTATGGTCGCCGACGATATCGCCGCCGCGCACGGTGGCGAAACCGATCGATGACGGATCGCGCTCGCCGGTGATGCCTTCGCGCGCATAGACGGCGACGTCGTCGAGCTTGCGCCCCAGCGTATCGGCAATCACTTCGCCCATTTTCAGCGCCGTGCCCGACGGTGCATCGATCTTGTGGCGATGATGCGCCTCGATGATTTCAATGTCGTAGCCGTGGGAAAAATGCTTGGCCGCCAATTCGAGCAGCTTCATGGTGACGTTGACGCCCACGCTCATGTTCGGCGCGAACATGATGGCGGTTTTTTCCGCCGCGGCGGCGATGGCGGCCTTGCCGGCGGCATCGAAGCCGGTGGTGCCGATGATCATCTTGATGCCGTGCGCGGCGCAATAGGCCGCGTGCGCCAGCGTGCCTTCGGGGCGGGTAAAGTCGATCAGGAATTCTGCGCCAGCCAGGCCCTGCGCCAGGTCGGAGGTGATCGCCACGCCTGTCTGGCGGCCCAGCGCTAACCCCGCATCGGTGCCCAGCGCCAGCGCGCCGGGAATATCGAGCGCGCCGCAAAGCGCGGCGTCGTCGGCATCGAGTATGGTTTCAATCAGCATCCGGCCCATGCGGCCGGATGCCCCTGCTACGGCAATTTTCATTGGAATCATGCAAATGCAAACAGTGGGAACAGCAATTGTCGGTAAGGCACAGCCTCCAGCCCGTTATTTGGTATTGCCGGCGATCAGGGTGATGTATTCCTTTTCGGTTGGCAGAAGCGTCCCGTCGATCTTGGACAATTTGTTGCCTTCGAATTGCACCGACACGCGGCTGGTGATGACTTCGCCGTTGCCGCGGCGCAGGCGGAACACGTAATCCCAGCGGTCGGCGTGGAACACGTCGGCCACCAGCGGCGTACCGAGCAGGAACTTGACCTGGTCGCGCGTCATGCCTTCGCTGCGCTTCAAGCCGTCGCGCAGTTGCGCCATGGTTTCCGACGAGATGAAATTGCCTTGCTGGATGTCGATGCGATATGGTGTGAATATGCCGAGAAAGCGGTTTTCCTTGATGGTTTGCACGCCTTGCGCCGCATCGGCGTTGGTCGGCGCATTGTCGCTGGCCTTGGAAAATGGGCTCCAGGCGCAACCGGTCAGGCTGCCCGCGATCAGGATGCCACAAGCCAAGGCCAGGGTGCGTGTGCGATTGGAACTGGAAATAAGCTTGCGCATAGATGAAGTCAATTGGTTGAGCGGGGACGCTAAAACGCTATATGATAAAGCAGATGATCTCATTAAAGAAATAATCATGCCCAACAACCCATCAAATTTGAAAGCCAGCGGGCTGAAGGCGACGCTGCCGCGCCTGAAAATCCTGGAAATTTTCCAAAACAGCGAGGTGCGCCATCTCAGCGCCGAAGATGTTTACAAAGTGTTGCTTAGCGAGAACATGGATGTCGGTTTGGCAACGGTTTATCGCGTGCTGACGCAATTCGAGCAGGCCGGATTGCTTCATCGCAACCATTTTGAAACCGGCAAGGCGGTTTTTGAACTGAATGCCGGCTCGCACCACGATCACCTGGTCTGTCTCGATTGTGGTCGCGTCGAAGAATTTTATGACGAGGAAATCGAACGGCGCCAGCACAACATCGCCAAGGAGCGCGGTTTCGATATCGCGGAACATTCGCTGGCCTTGTATGGCCATTGCACGAAGACGGCCTGCCCGCATCGCGGGTGAGCGCTGCGTCGGCTTTGATTTCCCTTCGATTCAGCGTTGAATACTCAGCTTTGACTTAGCGCATTCGACAACAGCTTTGCCGTAATATCGACAATCGGGATGACCCGCTCGTAAGCCATGCGCGTCGGCCCGATCACGCCTAGCGTGCCGACGATGCGCCCATTGACTTCATACGGCGCCGTGACCACGCTCATTTCTTCCATCGGCACCAGTTGCGATTCGCCGCCGATGAAGATCTGCACACCGGTGGCCTTGCTTGACACGTCGAGCAATTGCATCAAGCC
>FSYV01000615.1_pt1 | contig 11114 bp, 6 predicted proteins | sample 1638641 | NCBI WGS metagenome assembly FSYV01 (sample SAMEA3914813, study PRJEB12502) | metagenome | biome: forest; material: soil | place: Canada | collected 2011-07-07 | depth 0.3 m
ATCAATACGCGAATTCTCGGCTTCACCATGTCAACATATGGCATATTGCAACGCCAGGACTCACGGTAACTCGCTCACAGTCCAGTAAAGATCGATTGAACGCATGATTTCGACGAATTGGCGATAATTCACCGGTTTGGCGATATAGCCGGCCACACCCAGATTGAAGCTGTTCAGTTTGTCTTGCTGTTCTTCGGAGGTGGTTAGGACTACCACCGGAAAACGTCGCAAATGCTCATCTTTTTTGACAGCCTGCAAGAATTCGATGCCGTTCATCACCGGCATATTCAGATCGAGCAAGATGATGCATGGCGACTCCAGGCTCGCGTCACGCAAATAGGCGAGCCCCTCTTCGCCGTTTTCCCGGTGCACGACAGGATTGGATACCTTGATTTCCTTCAACGCCCGCCGAATGGTCATGACGTCGACCTGGTCATCCTCAATGACAAGCAGCGGTTTGCTTGGAATCTTCATTCTTTGATACTCCTTTTTCTTTCGCCTTCCCGCTCCTTGGGCAAGGTGAAGCTGAATGTGCTGCCCTCACCCACGACCGATGCAAGTTCGATCTTACCCCCATACATTTCAACGATTTTCTTGACCAACGACAACCCCACGCCAGTGCTCTCAACCCTGTCGCGCGGCGCGAGCGTCTGGAACAACTGGAAAATCCGCTCGAAATGCCGCCGTTCTATCCCCGGGCCATTATCACTCACGCTGAACTTCCAGGCATTGGCTTCGTCGCTGCAGGCGATACTGATACGCCCGTCTGGTTTATCCATATACTTTACGGCATTCGACAGCAGATTTTGAAACACCTGGCCGATGCGCGTCGGTTCGATGTGGATGATCGGTAACGTATTCTCGATCGACACCACGATATTGGCCGGCGGCGCCAGAAAATCGATGACATCGCGCACTTTTTGATTGAGATCGACATCAGTCAATGCTTCCTTGACCCGGCCGACACGCGAATACTGCAAGATGCCGTCAATCAGACTACCCATGCGATGGACGCGATTGACCAGCAGGCGCATGTGTTCCTTGCCCTCGTCGTCGAACTTGTCGGCGTAGTCGGTCGACAGCCAGTCGGCCAGCGAACCAATTGCGCGCAACGGCGCCTTGAGATCGTGCGAGACCACATAGGCAAAGCTCGACAATTCTTCATTGGCGCTGGTAATTTCCTGCAGCAAGCGCCGGTTTTGCTCCTCGGCACTCTTGCGCTCGGTAATGTCGCGTACGATGCCGGTGAACATCCGGCGCTCGCCCAAGCGCATTTCCGCAACCGACAGTTCCATTGGAAACACCGAACCATCCTTGCGCAATCCAATCACCTCGCGGCCGATCCCGATGATTTTCTTTTCGCCGGTTTCGCGATAGCGCGACAGGAAAGTGTCGTGCATTTCCCGATATGGCGACGGCATGAGCATCGAGACATTCTTTCCTGCGACCTCGACTTCCTGATAACCGAACAGCCGCTTGGCGGCCGGGTTGATGCGTTCGATGATCCCGACTTCGTCGATCGTGACGATGGCATCGACCGCCGTATCAACCACGGCGCGCATGCGCGCCTCGCTCTCCTGGAGTGCAACTTCAGATTCTTTGCGGGCTGTGGTGTCGTGAATCGTGGCCATGGTCAGGAGCGCGCCATGCGCGGTCTTCAATGGCGACAGGCTGACTTCCACTGAAAATTCGCTGTCATCCTTGCGTTTGCCGTGCAATTCCAGCCCGATTCCCATGGGCCGTATACGCGCGTGCGCAACAAATTCATCGCGCATGGCGACATGTGACCCCTGCATGCGCGCAGGAATCAGGATCTCGACCGGCTGGCCAAGCAACTCATCCTGCGCGTAGCCGAACATGCGGAATGCGGGCGGATTGGCCAGGACGATGCGCCCCTCATGATCGGCAATGATCATGGCATCGACCGCTGAATTGATCAGCCAGGCCAACTGCTGCGCCTCGGTTATGTCGGAAAATGGCATCGGGACTCGATAAAAATGGCAAAAACGCTGCATAGGACAAATACCGCTACTGCGATGTGCATTCGCTCGGCGAATGCGGGGTCAGCGGCGCCGCGGTCATCTTCCCTCGCAAGATCAAATATTAACCGACTTGGAACGGGAAACACGAATTTATCGCCCGCGCGAACGCACGCCACGCCAGCGGCCGGCCGACGCACAACGGCACCGGACCGATAGAAAACTCGGTGTAGTCAATAAATTCAACGAGTTAGCGATATTGTTTCGATGCGCGGGACAAAAAGATCGGCCATGCATCAATCGACCGACAAGCCGGCACGCCGCATCCGGGCGCGCAGGCGCTCCGTTTCTTCGAGCAAGTCGACCACCAGACCGGCAAGCTCGGGGGCGGCATCGAAGGTGCATTCCACGTCACGAATACGGCGCACGCGGCGCAAATCCTGCCCGGAGAATTTCCAGGCGCTGGCATCCGGGCCGGGCTCTTCGAGCAACACGCCGGCCTGGACATGTTCGACGACCCATGCGCCGCTGACGGCGCAGGAAATCGTCAGCGCATCGAGCGTAAAGAAGGCGTCGTCGACGACGACTGCAATGAATTCCTGTACCATGGCTTACACTCCTCTGGGATTGAACGCCATCTCGCGTTCCATCATTTGATATATTTCGCGCGCCCGGGCATCGCCGGCCGGCGGCAGCACCACCTCAAGCACCAGATACAGGTCCCCTGGCGGCGACGCGGGTATCCCCTTGCCCTTCAAGCGCAGCTTTCTACCGGTTTGCGATCCTTCCGGGATATGCACTTGCACCGTGCTGGCAGGCAGGCTCGCATTGACATCGGCTCCCAGCGCCGCTTCCCATGGCGCGACGGGCAGTGTGGCATACACGTCGCGACCCTCGATGCGAAACCGCGCATGCACATTGAAATGGACTTCGAGGTAGAGATCGCCGGCCTCGCCGCCATGGGCGCCGGGACCACCCTGCCCCGACAGGCGAATCAATTGACCGTCATACACGCCCACCGGTATGCGTACTTCAAGGGTATGTTCCGCCAGCACCATGTGCCCTTGGTCATCGAGGCGCGGCATGCGCAGCGACAAATGACGGCTCGCGCCGCGATAACTGTCTGCCAGGTCAAGCATGATCTTGGCGTGATGATCTTCGCCGCGCCCGCGCACGGGCGGCCCGCGCCGGCGCGCCTCCTGCTGCATGGTCCTGCCGAACAATTCGGAAAAGAAATCGCTGAAGTCCGCAGACTGCCCACCTCCCTGGCCATGATCGGAAAATTCGAACCCGGCATCCCATCCCGGCGGCGGACGAAAATCCTGTCCGTTACGCGCAGCATTGCCCAGGTTATCGTAGGCGGCGCGCTTTTCCGGGTCGGACAACACGGCGTTGGCTTCGTTGAGCTCCTTCATGCGCGCTTCCGCATCGGTCTCTTTCGAAACATCGGGATGATACTTGCGCGCCAATTTGCGGAATGCCTTCTTGATCTGCTCCGCCGTCGCCTCGCGCTCGACACCCAATATCTTGTAATAGTCCTTGAATTCCACGTGCATTCCTTCCTCTATGACACGCAACAACCGGCCTGTTGCCGATGAGCCAGTGTTGCACCGGGCTGTTTGATCAAATATCGAAGCTTTCGTTCAGATTGGGCAGGATCACCGATGTTCTGCCCAAAAACGCCGCAAAACTATTCATGGCTCCCTGTTCGCGGTGAACCAGGAAAGTCTTGCCCGACTCACCGCTCTATGCCAGCGAAGCAACTCGCGTTGATCAGCGTACGCCGAGTAACCATTGATCGCGCATATTGTTGCGTGCACCGGAATCGCTTCGCCGAATATGCTCACTTCCCGCACGCCATCGACGATTTGCCGCGCCAGCGAGCCCATGGCGGCAAATCCGACGAACACGATGTTCGATTCACGGCGCCACAAGTTGTGTTTCAGGTGATGCCGCCCCCGACCGCCAGTACACACGCCGGCACCGGTCATGATGACGGCGCCTGCAGTGATGCGCTTGAGCGAGAGCGAAACCACTCGGCTCGCCGTTATCTTCGGCGCTTTCCCGAGCGCCTTGATAAAGTCCGCAATCAACCGGAATTTTTTTCCGCCGCATTCGAGAAAGTGGCAAGAGCCTGTCGCGCCGCGATCGGCGCCGTGAAACGAATTTTTCATGCTTTCCTCAATTCAGCCTCAGTGCAGTGACTGTAAGAGGCATCGTCACGTATTGTCGACCGAGTCGCCGGCTTCAACAACATCCGGCACCAGCGGCTCGCCATTGCGTTCATGCCAAGCCAGGATGCCATCCCATATTTCCTGCGCCGTTTCGGCGTACCAAAACAAATTGCGGTCTTCAGCGTCGATCACGCCTTCCTCGATCATGAAATCAAGATCAAATGCGCGCTGCCAATATTGTTTGCCAACCAGAATGATCGGCACCGGCTTGATTTTGCGCGTCTGCACCAGCGTGAGTGTTTCGAACAATTCGTCAAAGGTGCCGTAACCGCCCGGAAACGCGACCAGCGCCCGCGTGCGCAATAGAAAATGCAGCTTTCGCAAGGCAAAATAGTGGAACTGGAAGCATAAGCCCGGCGTGATGTAGGCGTTGGGGAACTGTTCATGCGGCAGGCTGATGTTCAAGCCGATCGATTTGCTACCCACATCCCAGGCGCCACGGTTGGCTGCCTCCATCAAGCCCGGGCCGCCGCCGGTCATGATCGCGAGTTCGCCATCCCCCATGCGCTGGCCGGCCTTGCCTACCAGCCGCGCAAATTCACGCGCCACTTCGTAGTAGTGACTTTTCGCCGTGATGCGTTCGGCGATGGCCAGGCGACGCCGAAGTTCGTCGCTGCCGGGTTCCAGCGCAAGTTGTTCTCGCAGGCTCTGTTCGCGGGCGCGCGCCGTCGCCGGCTCCGCGATACGCGTACTGCCAAACACCACGATGGTGTGCTTGATGTTGTGCTGCTCGAGCAGAAACTCTGCCTTTTGATAGTCAATTTGCAAGCGCACACCGCGAAGGGCATCGATGTTGAGGAAATTCACATCCCGATCGGCCTGCTTGTAGCTGAAATTGTCGAGTATTAACTGCACCCGGTCCGCCACCTGCTGATCTTCAGCGGCCGCCTTTGGCCGCTGCAACGGCAGACTCTCGTGCCGATGCAGTGGATGCGGCGGCACAGGGATTTGCGGGTAGGTTGGTGCGCGCGATTTCTTGTTCATTTTTGCAGCCCCCGAAACAGTCAACTGGACGGCCGATGCCGATTCAAGCAACGCATGACGATTCTGCCTCAAAAGGCATGAAGCAATCTTGACATGGATCAAATTTGGCGACGTAAGAAAGCCCGCCGAATGCTCAACGAATGCTTGCCAAAAATATGAATTTCTCAATGCTTTCACCCATCTCACTGTTAAATCTTCAGGTACGACGGAAATCACATTTTTAGAGAATTCAACAGCGCCGGGCATTTGCGCTTACCGGCGTTATTGCCTGTAAGAAATGACAGGTAGCCATCAACATGACGTCATGGTATCTCTACGCGAAAAATTGCTTTACGTAAACAATACCACTTGGCGGAATCATCCGAATCTTTCCGTCCAAACTAACCCAGAGGATAGAGAAGTCCATGAAATTGGACGTCATTCCTCCCTTGATAGGCAACAATCGGATATGAAACAGCACGGATCCTTGAATCACATTTATCGACTGGTATGGAGCGAAGTTGCCAAGGCCTGGGTCGCCGTGGCAGAAACCGCGCGCGGGCGCGGCAAGGGGAAACGCCGCACATTGATGGCCGTTGCCTTGACTGTTACTTCCGTCGGTTCCATCACCGCGCAAGCCGGCCCCACTGGCGGGCAAGTTACCTCCGGCAGCGGCGTGATCACCCAATCCGGTTCGACCACGACGATCAACCAGTCTAGCGCCAATCTTGCGCTCAACTGGAACACGTTCAATATCGCGCCGCAGGAGACTGTGAACTTCGTCCAGCCGTCTGCCAGCGCGATTGCAGTCAACCGGATTCTCGATCCAAACGGCTCGCAAATTTTCGGCCATCTCAACGCCAACGGCCAGGTCTTCCTGATCAATCCGAACGGCATCTTGTTCGGCGAGGGTGCCCAGGTCAACGTCGGCGGGCTGGTTGCCTCAACGCTCGATCTCAATGCATCGGTCGGCGACACCAAGTCGTTCGGCGGCAGCGGCACAGGCAGCGTGATCAACAAAGGCATGATCAATGCGGCCAACGGCGGCTATGTCGCCCTGCTCGGCAACCATGTCGCCAACCAGGGCACGATCAGCGCGCAGCTCGGCACTGTGGCGTTGGGTGCCGGCAGCGCGGTCACGCTGACATTCGACGGCAACAGCCTTGTGCACCTGCAGGTCGATGAAAGCGTGCTCAACAGCCTGGCCGAGAACGGCGGCCTCATCCGCGCCGATGGCGGACAGGTCATCATGACTGCCGGTGCCAAGGACAGTTTGCTCGCCAGCGTCGTCAACAACGGCGGCATCATCGAAGCCCGCACCGTGGAAAACCGTGACGGCACGATTACCCTGCTGGGCGGCATGGCAGCGGGAACGGTCAACGTCGGCGGCACGCTGGATGCGTCCGCACCCACCGGCGGCGACGGCGGCGCGATTGAAACCTCGGCCGCGCACGTCCAGGTGGCCGATTCGGCGCACATCACCACCGCCGCCGTAGCGGGCAAAACCGGCAACTGGCTGGTCGATCCGACCGACTTCACCGTCGCTTCGTCCGGTGGCGACATCACCGGAGCTACCTTGAGCAGCGAACTGGCCAGCACTTCCGTGACGCTGGCCAGCACCAGCGGGCATGCATCGGGCAATGGCGACATATTTGTCGACGACGCGGTGAGCTGGAGCGCGAACACCACGCTGACCCTCAATGCCGTGCGCAACATCCAGATCAACAACAGCATTACGGCCACCGGTAACACGGCGGGCCTGGTGCTCACTTACGGTTCCGGCGACAACTACTATGTCAATGGCGCGAAGATCACCCTGTCGGGCGCCACCCCCAGCCTCACCATCGCCGGGCAGGCCTATACGGTCATCAATAGCCTGGGCGTGCAAAGCGACACGACCAGCACTACGTTGCAAGGCATGCTGAACAATCCGTCCGGCCACTATGCGCTAGGCAGTGACATCAACGCCTCCGCTACCAGCGGCTGGACTGCGATTCAGGGATTGATAGGGTTGAACCCGATCGGCACATCCACGACACCGTTCAGCGGTGTATTTGCCGGCTTTAATCATGTCATCTCCAACCTCACGGTCAACTACGCCAACAACAGCAACATCGGTCTGTTCGGGTATACGAGCAGCGGTGCCCTCATACGCGATGTCGGTCTGTCTGGCGGCACAGTCAACGGTACCGACTATGTCGGACAACTGGTCGGTTTCAACCAGGGAACGATCAGCAACAGCTATGCGACCGGCACGGCATCCGACCAGCACTATCTGGGCGGACTGGTGGGCAACAATACCGGTACGATCACCAGTAGTTATGCCACCGGCGCAGTCAGCAGCCTGAACAAGATCGTGGGCGGGTTGGTGGGTCTCAACAGCGGCACCATTTCAAACAGCTATGCGACCGGCACCGTGACTGGGCCGAACAAGATGATCGGCGGATTGGTCGGTGAGAACGGCGGCACGATCATCGACAGTTACTCGACCGGCAAAGTCGGCGGCGCCACGTCGCAGATCGGGGGCTTGGTCGGGTACAACGTAGGTACGACCGGCACGACCGGTACCGTCACGAACAGTTTCTGGGATATCACGACCAGCGCGCAAACCACCAGCGCCGGCGGCACGGGAATGACCACGGCGCAGATGCAGACGCTGGCCGATTTCACATCGGCGACGACAGCCAACGGCAGCGTCAATCCGGCCTGGGACTTCAACGGCGTCTGGCAGATGACTGATGGAACGAGTTATCCGCTGTTGCGCAGTTTCCTGACACCGATCATCGTCACCGCCGGCAACGTCACTGAAACGTACAATGCGGCCATCTGGAACGGCAGCGACACCTATACCTGTTCAACTGGAAATTGCAGCCTGCTCGGTACGGCAACATTCGGCGGCACCGCCGCCAGCGCGATCAATGTCGGCACCTACGCCATCGTTCCGTCAGGATTGTATTCAACGCAACAGGGCTATTCGATTACTTATGTGGCAGGACAGCTTTCGATCACGCCTGCCCCGCTGACGATCACCGGCCTGACGGCAGGCAACAAGGTGTACAACACCACCACCGCGGATACCTTGAGCGGCACGGCAAAAGTCACGCCACTCGGGTCCGATAGCATTACCCTGAGCGGTACCGGCGTCGGGACGTTCGCGTCGAAGAATGTCGGCACCGGGAAAGCCGTGACTGTTACCGGCTATACGATCAGCGGCGCCGCTGCAAGCAACTATGCGTTGGTCGAGCCGGTTGGATTGACCGCCAGCATCACGCCTGCCAGCCTGACAGTGAGCGGCGTCTCCGCCAGCAACAAGGTATACGACGCAACGCTGACCGATACGCTGACCGGCACCGCGTCAGTGGCGGCCCTGAGCGGCGACAGCGTAACGCTGGGCGGAACCGGGACAGGTACCTTCGCCTCCAAGAACGTGGGAACAGGCAAAGCCGTGACGGTCACCGGCTATACGCTGTCCGGCGCCGATGCCGGCAACTACACATTGGTCGAACCGACCGGTTTGACTGCCAACGTCACTGCAGCCAGTCTGATTGTCACAGGTATCACTGCCGGCAATAAAGTCTACGATACGACACTGACCGACACTTTGAGCGGCACGGCAACGGTCACAGCAATCAGTGGGGATTCCGTCAGCATCGGCGGCACCGGCACTGCCACCTTCGCCTCCAAGAACGTGGGAACCGGCAAGGCCGTCACTGTCACCGGCTATACCCTGTCCGGTGCGGATGCCGCCGACTACACGCTAGTCGAGCCGACCGGCTTGACGGCCAACATCACCCCGGCCAGCCTCACCGTGACCGGCGTAGCGGCGAGCAGCCGCGTCTATAATGCGACCGTCACGGACACCTTGACAGGCACCGCAACAGTCAGCGCATTGGGCAGCGACAGCGTTGCCCTGGGTGGTACGGGCACCGGCACTTTTGCCTCCAAGAATGTCGGTACCGGTAAAGCCGTCACCGTCGCCGGCTATACGCTGTCAGGTGCCGACTCCGGCAACTACATCCTGGTCCAACCCATCGGACTCACTGCCAACGTCACGCCGGCGAGCCTGACAGTAACTGGCGTCTCGGCCGCCAACAAGGTCTACGACACGACATTGACCGATACCCTGAGCGGCACTGCTACGGTCACAGCCATCAGCGGCGACAGTGTGACCGTGGGCGGCACCGGCAGCGCCACGTTTGCATCCAAGAACGTGGGAACCGGCAAGGCGGTGACCGTCACCGGCTATACGCTGTCAGGCGCGGATGCGAGCAATTACACCCTCGTCGAACCGACAGGATTGACGGCCAACGTGACGCCTGCCAGCCTCACGGTCACCGGCGTAACGGGTACAAACAGGGTATATAACGGGACCCTCACCGATGCCTTGAGCGGCACCGCAACCATTACCGCCCTCGGCAGCGACAGCGTCGCCTTGGGCGGTAGCGGTACCGGCACTTTCGCCTCCAAGAACGTGGGTACCGGCAAGGCCGTCACTGTCACGGGCTATACGATATCCGGCGCAGACTCTGGCAACTACACCCTGTTGCAACCAACCGGATTGACGGCGAATGTGACGGCGGCCAGCCTTACCGTCACCGGCGTATCGGCCAGCAGCAAAGTCTATGACACAACGTTGACCGATACGCTGACGGGCACCGCTACCGTCACGGCCATCAGCGGCGACAGCGTGGTGCTGGGTGGAACCGGCACGGCAACGTTCGCATCCAAAAACGTGGGGAACGGCAAAGCCGTCGCCGTCACCGGCTATACGCTGTCAGGCGCCGACGCCGGCAATTACACATTGGTTGAGCCGACTGGATTGACCGCCAACATCACGCCGGCCAGCCTGACCGTGACCGGCGTCAGCGCAACCAATAAAGTCTACGATACCACCCTCACCGATACCTTGAGCGGCACCGCCGCCGTCACCGCGTTGAGCGGCGACAGCGTCACGCTGAGTGGCAGCGGCAGCGGAACGTTTGCGTCCAAGAACGTCGGGACAGGCAAGGCCGTCACGGTCACCGGCTACTCCCTTTCCGGCGCCGATGCCGGTAACTACACACTGGTTCAACCTAGCGGATTGAGCGCCAATGTCACGCCCGCAAACCTCACCGTCACCGGCGTTTCAGCAACCAGCAAGGTGTACGACGCTACCCTCACCGATGCGCTCACCGGTACCGCGACCGTAACGGCATTGGGCAGCGACAGCGTTGCATTGGGCGGAACAGGAACCGCCACGTTCACATCGAAAAATGTCGGCACCGGCAAATCTGTCGCCGTTACCGGCTATACGCTGTCAGGCGCAGATGCCAGCAACTACACGCTGATCGAACCGGCCGGATTGACCGCCAATATCACGGCTGCCAGTATCTCGGTCACAGGCGTGTCGGCTACAAACAAAATCTACGACGCTACCGTTTCTGACACGCTCGTCGGCACTGCCACTATTGCGGCACTAGGCAGCGATAGCCTCAGCATCGGCGGCACAGGCACTGGTGTGTTCGCCAACAAGAACGTCGGCACCGGCAAGGCCGTCACAGTTACCGGCTATACGCTCTCTGGCGCCGATGCCGGCAATTACACGCTCGTGCAGCCGACTGGCCTGAGCGCCAACGTCACACCGGCCAGCATCACCGTCACCGGCGTCTCCGCCACGAACAAGGTGTACGACACGACTGTGGCGGACGCGCTCGCCGGTACCGCGACAGTTGCAGCACTGGGTAGCGACAGCGTTACTGTCGGCGGCACGGGCACAGGTGTATTCGCGAGCAAGAACGTCGGTAGCGGCAAGGCTGTGACCGTCACCGGCTACACATTATCCGGTACGGATGCCGGCAATTACACGCTGGTTCAGCCGACCGGATTGAGTGCCAGCATCACGCCAGCATCCATTACCGTCACGGGCGTATCTGCTACCAGCAAGGTCTACGACACAACC
>FSYV01000354.1_pt1 | contig 11046 bp, 6 predicted proteins | sample 1638641 | NCBI WGS metagenome assembly FSYV01 (sample SAMEA3914813, study PRJEB12502) | metagenome | biome: forest; material: soil | place: Canada | collected 2011-07-07 | depth 0.3 m
CTTTCTCGAAACGCCCGCCATGCAAGCCTGCCGGCGTGTCGAGCACCATGTGCGTCGTGCCCTTGGGCGGCTTGCCGATGTGGCCGTCGGTGATATCCCACGGCGCAATCGGCGGCAGTGCCGGCGAACGCAGTTCCAGCCAGGATCGTGAAGACTGCTGCACGTCGACATCGCCCAGCATGACGTTAAAGCCCTGGTAAGTCAGATATCCGGCCAGGTTGGTCGACAGCGTGCTCTTGCCGACGCCTCCCTTGGGATTGGCTACCACGATCACAGGCATGATGGTTTCCTTATTGTAAAAAACCGGTAAAGACCTGACAAGAATCACAAGAATCACGAGATGAACTGAAAAGCCCGCCCAGGCTGTTTGGCCGTGGCGTTTGACCAATTGTGCGGCGGCTTTTCAAGTGGCAACAATCGACATAATGCTAATGTCAGAGTGACATGTCAAATTACCTCGCCATACCAAGGGGAATAATTTTCGCGCTGTCGCATTGCGGCATCGAAACCTGCCTCATGCAGCTCAATGGGCAAATTCATAAAAATACAATTTGAATAATATTCCACATTTTTGGAAATCCTCGCAAAATGCTTCGATTTATCTTGAATTCGCCCTAATTCAAGTCAAATTGACAGAAACACGCTATTAAACGTGCACCGCGAGCAGGCCTGGCAAATCGATTCGCAGAAAGTCGCCCGGTTTAGCCCGGAATCAGGCCTGCCCTGCCTTACAATATCGGGATGCAGAACAATACTAATTCAATCGAACCCCCTGACAACGAGCCGCACGACTCCCTGCAAGCCTACTTCAAGCCCCAGATAGCGCCCGACGATATCGAGGCAGTGTTTCGCCTGAAACGCTCGCAACCCACGATACTGGCCTTCACGGCCCTGTTCCACGGTGGCTTTGACGGTGTGCTGGTGCGCCTCTTGGTGCTGCGCGAACTGGCGTCCGACCCGGACACACCCAGCTTTTCGCGCGCCGACATCAATATCCGGCTGGCCTACATGGACCCGGACAGCCTGGAAACCGTGCTGGCGCGGCTGCGTTCGCATCAATTGCTGATGTGGGACCAGGCGCAAGGCGTCTATCGCGTGACCGCCACCGCACGCAACGTGCTGGCGGCGCTCGACAGCCTGCTGCTGTTGAACCAGAACGACAACGAAGTCGAAATGGGTTTCCTGCTGTCGCAGGTGGCCGGCGCGCAGGCGGTAGGCGGCGTGAGTGCCGAACAATTGCAGCACCTGCTCGGCCGCCTGGTGGAACTGACCGAGGAATTCCGCGATGCGATCGCTTCGGGCTCGGAATTCCGCCTGCGCGCTTCGCAGGCGAAATGGCACATGGCTTGCGACTGGGTGGAAAAAGGTTCGCACATCATTCACGCGATCACCACTGACCCGTCGGCTGACGGCGCCACGCACCGTGCTGCGCAGGCCATCGGCCGTGCCCAGAGCGCGCTGCTCAACATGCAAGGCATGTTCTCGCGCGCCTTGAACCAGATCGAGCGACAGCGCGTGCACCTCGGCCAGTCCGGCCTGTCGACTACCGACATCAAAACCTGGCTGCTGCAACTGGACGACATCAGCGCCCTGGCCACCGGTGCACTGGCCCATCCGATCACGCCGCTGTTCGTCACGCCGGCCGAGATGGTGGACGTGGCCGAGACAGAACTCTTGAGCGACCGCCTTGCGACCCCGCCCAATCTGCTGCCGACCGGCCAGGACGCCCCGCTGGCACAAGAGGAAACCAGCACCATGATGCTGGAACTGGACGACTGGCTCAACCGCCTGTCCACGTTCACCCCGAGCGCGGGTGAAGGCAGTGGAACGGCGTCCCCGGTGCAGGACGCCTTGTTGCCGGCCAGCTTTGCGGTGGCCTCCTACCGCGCCTCGCTGTTGCCGCTGTTGGGCGACGCCAGCGAATCGAGCCTGCAGGGCGCCACCGCCAAATTGGCGCGCCTTCCCATCCTGTTCCGATCGCACGATGAAATGACTGCATTGTCCGACCCGCATGTGGCGGCAATCTCGACTGCGACACTGGAACCGGATTCCGCCAAGCAGCAATAAGACGCAAGACACCAGAAGAAGGTTAAGCAGATGAACGACGATTCCCAAATCCTGATTGCGCGGCTGTTGACGCATCAAACGCTGCGCCGCGAAGACAAGCTGGTGCGGCGCGCGCTGTCCGACGAACTTTTCCGTGCCGAGGTCGATGTGCGCCTGGCGGCGTGCGGCATGAAATTCGTCGACAACGTCTATGCCGACTTCGTCACGCTGGCGCTGACACGCGACGTCGAGCCGAAAATCTTCGGCGCGCGCGAAGTCTGGCAAAACAATAATTTCGGCCTGGCGCGCGACGGCGTGGCGCTGCTGGTGGTGTTGTGGGCGCAGATCATTTTGCCGAAACGCGAACGGCAGGAAGCGCACCAGCCGGCCGACCAGGACCAGAACGACATGTTCGGCAAGGAAAAACCGATGCCGCGCGCCGAGGAAGTCTCGATCGGCATTTCCTACCGCGCGCTGCTGGCCGATTTCGGCGACAAGCTCGGCAAGAAGACGCGCATGGACATGAACCTCGGCCAGTTGTCCAAGCTCGGCTTCATCGAACGCAAGGGCGACACCATCGTCGAAGGCCCGCTGCTGGACCTGATGATGGACACCGACACACTGAAGGAACGCATCATCAATGGCGCATTGGCCGATGTGTTTGGCCGTCCCATGCCGAAATTGGTGGAAGCCGAACCGGAGGCCGCAATGTCGGTCGATACGCTCGAAACGCCTTCCGCCGAAGCTTCGCAATCATTCTCAGAATAACGTCAGGAAACACCATGTTTCACATCAAATCCTTGGAGCTGGTTCATTGGGACTATTGGCAGCGCATCAAGAATATTCCGCTCGATGCCAAGATCATCACCATTGCCGGGCAAAACGGTTCCGGCAAGACCACGCTGCTCGACGCCTTGCGCACGCTGTTCGGCCTCGATTGCTCGATGGGCCGCACCTACAAGCACTATGCGCGCCATTCCGGCCAGCAAACCGCATGGATCCGCGCTGTGGTGGACAACAAGCCGGTCGGGCGGCAATTGTCGAACCGGCCGTTTCGCGCCTCGGGATTTTTCAGTGAAGATGAAGTCACGCTGTTTTGCCAGATACAAAAAAACGGCGGCGACTGGAAGCGCCAATACCTGATGCGCGGCGGCGTGGTCGATATTGAAGATGTCGGCGAGGCTGCCGACTGGCTGGGCGTCGAAAGTTATCGCAAGCGCCTGGCCAACGCGGGGCTGTCGCCGGCCATGGCCAAGGTGCTGGCGCTGGAGCAGGGCGAAACCGACAAACTGTGCGAATATGCGCCGCGCCAATTGCTCGACCTGGTGTTCCAGGTGTTCGGCGACAAGGAAGTGCTGGACGCCTACGACGAGGCGAAACGCCACCAGCGCGATACCGAAACCGAATTGCAGCGCTTCGAGGCGGAACTCGAAGCCTCCAAGACCAATCTGGAAGGACTGCGCCTGCGCGTGGCGAACTATCACCGCTGGGAAGGCTTGAACAAGGAGCGCCAGGACCTGCAGGAAGAAATCCTGCCGACGCTGGAATACCACGAGGCGCGCGAGCGCGCCTCGCGCGTCGGCGGCACGCTGCGCGATGCGCGCAAGTCGCTGCAGCAATACGACGCGCAATTGTCCGACAAGCGCGCGGATGTGGGGCAACGCGCCAACACCTTGAGCGCCGCGCAGCAGAACGAAGCCGGGCTGGAAAGCGAAAAATCGACGCTGGAAAACCGGCTGCAGGACATCAACGGCAAGCTCAAGCCGAAGGAGAGCCTGCTCGAACAAAAGCTGCGCCTGCAAAAACTGGCGGCCGATTCCGGCACCGATATCGCCGCCGTGACGGCGGCGCTGGAGACCAGCGAAACCGATCTCGGCAAACTGCGCCAGGCGCGCGAACGCATCAGCCTGCAGATCGCGACCGACAAGCAAGCCATCGATGCGCTGCAGGGCAAGAGCGTGATGCCGGAACCCGAGAACGTGCGCGCCATGCGCCGCGCGCTGGATGAAGCCGGCATCGGCCACGCGATGCTACCCGACATCGTTGAAGTCAGCGATGCGCGCTGGCAGGCGGCGGTGGAAGGCGTGTTGCGCAGCTCAACCTCGGTCGTGCTGCTGGAAAACGCGCGCGATGCTGCTGCCGCCTTTCGCATCGCCGAAAAGGAACGCTACGGCCACTTCATCGTGGCAGATCGCGTGCAGCCGCCGAAAGCGGCCAAGGACAGCCTGCTCTCGGTAGTAAAATTCAGCGCCCCGGCGCCGGCATGGCTGATCGACCAACTGGCGCGCATCGAACTCGTGGATTCGGTCGAGGAAGGCATGCGCCAGACCGCTGCCGACGAATGGATCACGCCCGAAGCGTTCCACCGCGAACGGCGCGGCGGGCGCTCGCTGCACGTCGATGTCGCGCGCTACCGCTTCGGCCAGGCCGGGCGTTCGCAGCGCATGGCCGCGTTGCAGCGCTCGCTGCCTGCTTTGGAAACCGAAGAAGATCAATTGACCTTGAAGATCGGCAAGCTGGCCGGCGAAGTCAGTGCCTTGAAAGCGCGCCTGGCCGGCGTCGATGCCGCCAAGGAATTGGTGGCGCGCCAGGCCGAGTTCGACGAAGCCGAGCACAGCGCGACCCCGCTCAAGACAGCACGCACCGAAGTCGGCACGCGCCTGGGCGAACTGTATCCGCTGTTGAAGAGCGCGACCGAAACGCGCACGCGTGCCGATGCCGCCTGGCAAAATGCGCGCAATGCCTTGAGCGATAACGAAAGCGGGCATCGCCAGACGCAAAAACGCCAGCGCGACGAGCGCTCGGCACACGCGAAGTCTCTGGTGGAAATGCGCCAGACCTGGCGCCGCCTGCCGTTTGGCTGGCGCAAGGCGGCCCGCGGTGCCAGCCTGTTCGCCGAACACCAGAACGCGCACCAGGTCGATCTGCGCATCAAGAGCCTGTCGCACGACCTGGAACGCGACGACTGGGAAACCGATTCCACCGTCGTCGACCAGCACGTGCGCCTGCACAACCAGTTGGTTGCACGCCAGAGCGAAACCGAAGAGCGGCGCTACCAGAACAATCGCGCCATCGAAGCCACCGGCAACGCGCGCGGCGCCTACATCGAACGCCTGCGTTACACCGTCAAGGCCTACAGCCGCAACATCAAGGAATTGGGCGAACTGGCCGGCATCGAAGTCAATGCCGACCCGGTACGCCTGGAAAACGACGACATCCAATTGGCCCAAGCCGGCCTGCACGTGCGCTTCAAGTTTGACGGCAAGGGGCCGATAGGCTTGAACGACGGCGAGGCTTCAGGCGGGCAGCAGGTGATGAAATCGCTGATCCTGCTGGTGGGCCTGCTCAAATCGGAAGACGGCTCGGGCGGTTTCGTGTTCATCGACGAACCGTTTGCCCACCTGGACATCCGCAACATCCAGTTGGTCGGTGAATTCCTCAAGAACACCGAGGCGCAATACCTGATGACGACGCCGTTGACGCACAACACCGACGTCTACGATCCGTCCGAATTGACCTTGATCACGAGCAAAAAGAAAAAGGATACCGATTGGGCGCAACCAATCTTCGTTTTGCAGCGGCGCGCCAAGGCGCTTACCCGCGTGGCGTAAACACCACTGACAATGCCTGATCATTGACCACAAATCGACGCGCTGCTAACTCTCCCTCTCCCGCAAGCGGTGAAGCCGGGATTTCGATCAGCATGCTGATCGCCGGCGAAACGGTGCTCGCTTGCAAGCGAGCACTCCCTCCCTACAGGGACACAGGGGAGAGGGAGACTGCGGCGCCACGACTTGCGGGCAATGATCAGCTCGCAAGGATGAATTCTCATAGTTGCTGAAGATAAATTTGCGTTGCCTGCGCTTGGCGCCAAATTGTGAAATATGGTGTCTTACGCCAGCCGCAGCGAGTACTTGCCGGGAATCCAACCGATACAGATGGGGTCAGGTTATTGTCACACCGTTGCAACCGCGACAATGCCGGCATCTAATACCTATGCGCATAACGTAAATCTAGGTATTATTGCTTAGCATAAACAGGATTAATGCGCTATTGGATAGCCGTTTTTAAGGATGAAGTACCATGACCGATGACGCAGATGATTTTGAGGCACTGTTTGATCAAGTGTCGGCCGAACGCAAGGAAAGCATCGCCGCACCTGCGCCGCAGCCTGCCGCCACACCTGCGGCAAGCGCGGAACATGCTGAACATGAAAGCGAAGACCAATCGGGTAAGCCGATGTTTGAAAGGTTGGGCGGTATCGTGCGCATGCTGCACGATTCGCTGCGCCAGCTCGGCTACGATCAATCGCTATCGAACGTCGCCACCCAGATCACCGATGCGCAAGACCGCCTCGAATACGTTGCCTCCCTGACCGAGCAAGCCGCCAACAAGGTGTTGAATGCGGTCGACGTCGGCATGCCGGAGCAGGATTTGCTGCAAAAAAAGGCCAAGGACATGGATACCCGCTGGGGCCTGCTGTTCGAAGGCAAGATGAGCCTGGAAGATTTCAAGGCGCTGGCCGGCGATTCGCGCCAATTTGCCGCCGCTGTCAACGATGCGACCGATGCGGAAAAAGCGCGTCTGCTGGAAATCATGATGGCGCAGGATTTCCAGGACATTACCGGCCAGTTGATCAAGAAGATCGTCAACGTCACGCATGCCGCCGAAAAAGAACTGGCCCAACTGCTGCTCGACAATGCGCCGCCGGCCACGCGCGCGGCGATGGAAGCCAAGCCTGCCGAACTGATGCAGGGGCCATCGGTTCCCGCCAAGGCGATGGAACAGGATGATGTGGACAGCCTACTTGCCGACCTGGGGTTCTAATGGATGACATGCTCAAAGATTTCGTTGTCGAGGCGATCGATCTTGCGACGAATGTAGAAGAGCACTTGCTGACGCTTGAGCGCCATCCCGACGACCTCAATACCTTGAACGCGGTGTTCCGTTCGTTTCACACGATCAAGGGCGGCGCCGGTTTCATGAACCTGCCGGCGATGGTGTCTGCCTGCCATCTGACCGAGAACCTGTTCGATGCCTTGCGCACCGGCAAGGCGAAGGTGACGCCGCTGGCCATTGAAGCGGCGTTGCAAGCGAGCGGCTTTGTCGCCGATCAGCTCAATCAGTTGGCCGGCGGTTCGCCGCCCGAGAGCCTGCCCGCGATGCCCGACGACCTGGCCAAGATCCTCTCCGATGCCATCGAGGGCAACAAGGCGGCCGCTGCGCCTGTCCCACCCAAGGCGGTAGAAAAACCCAAGTCCAAGGCCAAGCCAAAGAAAAAAGCAGCGCCCAAGGCGCACGTGGCTGATGCCGACCTCGACTGGGTGGCGTTGTTCAATGCCGTGGTGCCCGCGCATGCCCAAGTCACGGCGGCCAATGTCGATGCATTTGCCGATGCCGACGAAGAGGAAGAACACGAGTTGGCCGATGCACCAAGCGCAGCAGCGGCCGCCCCGGCACCTGCGGCCGTCAAGGCTGCGCCGCAAGGCGAGCGCATGGTCAACGCGCCGGTCAAGGAAGAAAGCATCCGCGTCGATGCCATCAAGCTCGACGCCCTGCTGGAAGTGGCCGGCGAATCGGTGCAAGCGGCCAACCAGGCGGCCGTGCTGCTGGAAAAATTGGCCCAGTTCCCATTTGAAGGCGCCGCTGCCACCTTGATGGCGGCATTGGCCGAAACGCTGAATCGAGCGTCGCGCTATTCCACTGAACTTCAGCGCGCAACGCTGTCGACACGCATGCAGCCGGTCGGCCGGCTGTTCCAGAAATTCCCGCGCCTGGTGCGCGAACTGGCCAAGGATCTCGGCAAGGATGTCGAGCTGGTCATTGAGGGTGCGGAAACGGAAGTCGATCGCGTGGTGGTGGACAGCCTGTACGATCCGCTGGTCCACATGCTGCGCAACGCGCTCGACCACGGCATCGAAGAGGCGCCCGAGCGCGCCACCGCCGGCAAATCGTCCAAGGCCATCATTTCATTGAAGGCCTGGCAAGAAGCAAGCAGCGTGATGATCGAACTGTCCGACGATGGCAAGGGCATGGATCCAAAACGCTTGCGCGAGAAAGCCGTATCCAAGGGTCTGATCGGCGAAAATGCCGCGCAGACTGATGACGAGGCATTCCAGTTGGTGTTCTTGCCGGGCTTTTCGACCAAGGAGGTGGCCTCCAGTGTTTCCGGTCGCGGCGTCGGCATGGATGTGGTGCGGACTGCAGTTGAAAAACACCGTGGCGCGATCCGCATCGATTCCAAGCTCGGCTTCGGCACGCGCTTCTCGATACGCCTGCCGATCGAATTGTCTATCGTGCCGACCATGCTGGTGCGCACCGCCGGGGCCGCGCTGGCAATGCCGATGGCGGTCGTCGAACGCGTGGTTGAATTGCCCGAAACCTTCCAACAGGTGGGCGGCGCACCGGTCATGCGCGACCAGGGCAGGCCACTGCCGGTGCTGTCGCTGGCCGCCGTCCTTGGTTACGAATCGTCAGTCGAGCGGGTCGGCATCGTCATGGCCGTGCCCAATCCGTACATTTTGTCGGTCTCGGCGGTCGATGGAACGGCTGATCTGGTGATCAAGCCAATGACGGCGCTGAACGTGCCCGGCATCGCCGGGACCGCGCGTTCTGCCGAAGGGGAATTGGTGCTGGTGATCGGATTGAGCTTCTTGCTCGACGGTTGCCGCAGAACGGCGCGCCTGGCAGCATAGGGCGGATGGCCCGCCGCCGACTGGTAGGGTGGGAAAGCGAAGCGCATCCCACCAGTCGACCGTCCAGACCACCAACCCAACCCTGCCAACAAGGTCTAGGTCGGCCTACCGCCGCATGCGCGTCCCGGGAGGCACCTACTTCTTCACTGTCAACCTTCTCGATCGCCATGCGTCTTTGCTAATCGAGCATATCGACGCACTTCGCCATGCGGTACGTGCTACGCGGGCACGGCATCCATTTCATATGGACGCATGGGTAGTGCTACCCGAGCACATGCATTGCATTTGGACGCTACCCCCGGGAGACGCTGACTTTTCCACGCGCTGGAAGGAAATCAAACAAGGATTTAGCAAAGCCCTGCCAAGGCAAGAACCAATCGGCGATTCGCGCGCGACCAAAGGGGAACGCGGTATCTGGCAAAGGCGATTCTGGGAACATGCGATACGCGACGATCAGGACTACGCCGCGCACACTGATTACGTCCACATCAATCCATTCAAACATGGTCTGGTAACAAGCGTCGATGCGTGGCCGTATTCTTCATTTCACCGGTTTGTGGAGCGCGGAATATATCCGATGGATTGGGCAGGCACAGGCGGAGAAATGGAAGTGGGAGAAAGAAAGCAGGAGTAAATTGTTGCATATGGTTGGTGGGATGCGCTACGCTTTCCCACCCTACTGTCCTTGTCAGCCAAACGACTGGCCGTGCGACTTCTTTGGCGCAAGCTCAACAACCTGCTGATTGATCGCGCCGAAAATCGACTTGCCGTTCGCATCGAGCATCTCGAGTCGTATCGTGTCGCCGAATTTCATGAACGGCGTTTTCGGCTCGCCATTGGCGATGGTTTCCAGGCAGCGTTTTTCCGCAATGCACGTATAGCCCTTGGCGCTATCCTTGTTCGATACCGTACCCGAGCCGATGATGGATCCGGCGCGTGCGTTGCGCGTCTTGGTCAGATGGGCAATCAACTGCGGGAAGCTGAACACCATGTCGACGCCGGCATTGGGCTGCCCTACCAGTGCGCCGTTCCAGGTAGCACGCAAGGGCAAGTGCACCTTGCCATCCTGCCAGGCCGTGCCGAGTTCGTCCGGCGTCACGGCCACCGGGGAAAAACTCGATGCCGGCTTGGATTGGAAAAAGCCGAAGCCCTTCGCCAGTTCCGCCGGAATCAGGTTACGCAGCGACACATCGTTGACCAGCATCAGAAGCCGGATATGCGCACCCGCCGCGGCCGGCGTCGTGCCCATCGGCACGTCGTCGGTGATCACCGCCACTTCGCCTTCGAAATCGATGCCCCATTCTTCCGACCCGAGCGCGATATCGTCGGTCGGCCCGATGAAATCGTCGGCGCCGCCCTGATACATCAGCGGATCGGTCCAGAATGTCGCCGGCATGTCGGCGTTGCGCGCCTTGCGCACCAATTCGACGTGATTGACATAGGCTGAACCGTCGGCCCACTGGAATGCGCGCGGCAGCGGCGCCATGCAGCGCTTATTGTTGATGTTGGCGTCGAAATCGAAGCTGCGGAGAGCTTTGCCGGCATTCAACTCCTCGTAGAGATCCAACAATTGCGGCGCAATGAAGCCCCAATCGTCGAGTGCGTTCTGCAGTGTCGGCGCAATGCCATCGGCCAAAACGGCCATCTTCAAATCACGCGAGACCACGGCAAGTTGACCATCGCGCGTGCCGTCTTTCAAGGTTGCGAGCTTCATGAACGATCCAAAATTGAAATTGATTGCATCAGATTATCGCGGATTGATGTCACAAACGCGAAATAGGCTGTTGCGTTCGCAGCAAAACGTCTGTGTACCGACCGGCAGCCAAACTTTAATTATCTTTTTGATACTTTAAATGTTAAATAGTTAACTGTTTTTGGCAATACAAAACCGCTGTATCGATCAAGAATTCAAATAATTATTCTTTCACGATTGGCATTTTTTGAACTTTCTCTCGAATATCAACAGCGGCCCCAATACTGTTGTGAAAACCACCACTGTAACCACTAGTTTGATACCGTTCCTGTTACATCTTGTTTCATAATTAAAGAGACATGAGGCCAGTTGTGCGAACGGCGAACTCCTCGGGGTCCGCCGTTTTTTATTGGTCTTGTGCATTTGCTGCATACAAATATCTATAAATAAACTACCCAAGGAGTGATTATGTTGTTTGAGGAAAAGAAAGGCGTGCGGGCTGTCCGTATCGCGTTGGTACTTCTGGCTGCCGGCAGCGCCTTCAGCGTTCATGCGCAGGAAGCCGTGCAGAATCAACCGCAGCAAGTGCTCATCACAGGTTCGAACATCAAA
>FSYV01000196.1_pt1 | contig 10980 bp, 12 predicted proteins | sample 1638641 | NCBI WGS metagenome assembly FSYV01 (sample SAMEA3914813, study PRJEB12502) | metagenome | biome: forest; material: soil | place: Canada | collected 2011-07-07 | depth 0.3 m
CGATTTGCCATGGTCGATATGGGCGATGATGGAGAAGTTGCGGATGTTGTTCATTAACGAAGTTGCAATTACAAAAAAAGCGCTCGTGAGCGCCTTGTTGCCGAGGAAGATGTCCCCCGCATTTTACCGGATTTCAGAGGGGAAAGCCCGTCAAATCATGTGCCTGGCCGCGCTGATTCACGTTCAACAACAGGTATTTTGACAAATATTTCTAAATTACAATATTTTGTGTCTCAAGAAGTCATTTCAAAATGAGCATGGCTAGGCGTCACGACGAAGGCAGTACACCTTTACGACAAGGAGACGGATGGCCGCCCCTGGCAACAACGCCGGGGTCATTTTGACATGGCTTCTTATTTGCCGAGAAAGCCACGCAACGCAACTTCGTCAAGAAAATAATGGCAAAGCTGCAATGGTGGTTCCTCCCCCTTGCTTGCCAACAGGACCGGCACCAATTCGTCGTATCGGGCAACCAGTTCCGGGTCGGCATCGACATCGATCACTTCGATAGCATATGGACAGCCGACGTCGAACGCCTGCAGGGCCTGCAACATGTCATCGCACAAATGGCAATAGCTGCGCGAATAAAGGGTGAATTTCACAGGGAAGGGATGCTTGCGGTGGCGCGCAGCCATCGGCTGCGCGCCAGATTGGCGTGCTTGTCCGCCTATTGCCCGCTCGGCTTGATCAGCACGAACTGGGATGTGTCATTGCGCTGCACCAGCAGCGGCACGGCTTTCTTGGCTTCGAGCTTGGCGACCAAGGCGTTGAATTGCTTGCTGTCTTTGATATCGGTATCTTTCAATCGCAACACCACGTCGCCCGGACGCAAGCCCGCAGTTTGGGCCGGACCTTCGGCCGATTCAACCACGACGCCGTGTTCAAGCTTCAACTCTTTCTTTTGCTCGTCGGTCAGATCGCTGGTGATCAGGCCCAAGGCATTGGCGCCTTGTTCAGCCTTGTCCTTTTCCTTCGATTTCTTGCCATCCTTCTTGACGGCGGCCTTGTCGGCTTCCAGTTCGGCCAGCACAACCGTCAAATCGCGTGCCGCGCCCTTGCGCCAGACGGTCAGTGTAACCTTGGTGCCTGGCTTGGTGCTGCCCGCCATGCGGCGCAGATCGTTATAGGATTCCACCACGGCGCCATTGAATTTCAAAATGATATCGCCAGCCTCGACACCGGCCTTCTCGGCCGGACTGCCGGCTTCTACGCGCGCAACCTGTGCACCCTGCGCCTTCGGCAGATTGAGCGACTCGGCAACTTCGCGGGTCACTTCCTGGATTTGCACGCCGAGGCGGCCGCGCGTTACCTTGCCGGATGCCTTCAATTGTTCTGAAACGCGGATTGCGTCGTTGATCGGCAGCGCAAACGAGATGCCCATGTAGCCGCCCGAACGGCTGAAAATCTGCGAGTTGATGCCGACCACTTCGCCGCGCATGTTGAGCAGCGGGCCACCGGAATTACCTGGGTTGACCGCAACGTCGGTCTGGATCAGCTTGAGGTAATCGCCAATGTCGCGTGCCTTGGATGAAATGATGCCGGCCGTGACGGTATTGTCGAGACCGAATGGTGAACCGATCGCAATCGCCCACTCGCCGGCGCGGATCTTGTCGGAGTCGCCGATCGTCACGCGCGGCAGATTGGCGCCGTCGATCTTGACCACGGCAACGTCCGAATCCTTGTCCGCACCGATGATCTTGGCCTTGAATTCGCGCTTGTCGGTCAGCGTCACGTAGACTTCATCGGCGCCGTCAACGACATGGGCATTGGTCAACACAATACCGTCGGCCGAGATGATGAAACCGGAACCGACGCCGCGCGGCACCTCTTCCTCTTCCGGCTCCTGTTGCGGCTGCTGCTTGCCGCCGCGCTGGCGCTGTTTCGGTTGCTGGGGTTGTTGCTGTTGCGGCGGCTGGCCAAAGAAACGCCGGAGAAACTCTTGCGCTTCATCCTCATCGTCGGGTGAAAGCTGATTCTGCCCGACTTTGACTTTCTGCGTAGTCCGAATGTTGACGACTGCCGGGCCGGCCTTCTCGACCAGCTCGGTAAAATCAGGAAGCGCGACGGCGGCATTGGCTTGCGGTGACGCACCGGCAGCGACCGGAACGAACATGGCCGCACCGGATACAAACAACAGATTCAACAAGATTCTGGAAAAAGAAGAAATTGTTTTCATGACATGCTATTTGGTTTTGAATTCAATGGAATTGGCGACCTGCTTGACTGCAGCCGGCGGAACTTCGCCGACGATCATCAACCAGAAGTCTCCCTGCCGCTTTCCGACTATATTCAATGCGCCTTGCTGCATCGTCCCTTCAGTTCGACTTTGCGAGCCGGGCTCAACAAACACCGATATGGCAGCCAGGCCGTCGGAAAACACCATTTGCGCCAATTCGTGCTGCCCCTGGACGCCGCTCACCGCATCGGGCTGGGCATCGGGCACCATGCGCTTCAACTCATGAATTTTCTTGAACCCGGCCGGCACGGCCGTCACCGACCAGCCGGTCGGCGCGGTTTGCACTGTCACGGAATTCTCGACGTGCCATCCCGCTGTATTGGCAAAGCTGGGCCGCACGCTGTTCTTGTCGATGCCGCCGATGATGACCTGGGCAAAACTGATCTGCTCGACCACCTGGCCATGTTCATTGAGCGTCTGCGCACCGAGCAGCAAGCCGCTGTTTTTTTCTGCCCACAGGCGATAGCCGTAGCGCAGATTATCTTTCGGACGCAGGATGATGGTCTGGCAATCGTAGCCCGCCACGCGCCCGCTTTCACCCTTGGTGATTTCATAATGCTCGACCAGGTCGGTGGCATTGGCGCCGAGCATGGCCGGGAAGGTGTCCGGTGTCGAACGCTTCTCGACCATGACGGTGCGAATCTCCGGGATGTAGCAGGCGACCTCCTCGTTGTGGCGGATATATTCGCGCGGGCGGCCATCAAGAATCTCGAGTTTCTCCAGTTCGTTCTTGCCGTCCAGTACATGCGTCACGCGCGAGGTTCGCACCTGATTCGCTTGCTGGAACACGAACGTGCCGGCATAACTTTGCTTCTGCGCCGCAGCCTGGATGGTTTTCAGCCAAGTCAAGGCATCGCGTTTGTCGATTGCAGCATCGTCGGCCAATGCCGTCAATGCTGCAAAACCGAACCACGCGATGAATAACTTCGATAAAAGCGCTGCTCTTGGCATAGAACTCATTTATCGGAGTCGGATGTAACGGTATAGGTAGCCGAACGAGCGTATTGCGCCGAACTGTTCCAAGAAGGCGAGTAGCGCTGGTGCGCCAACAGGTATTGGCTGATGCGCGGATCGCGCACCATCGTGCCTTCCTGCGTTGCGCCACCGGCACTGGCGATCGTCGCTGCCGGCATGCCGGACTGGCCAGGCGGCACGACGATGGTCACCGGCGCCATGGTATCGGTCCTGCCGCTCTTCATGAGTTGCGGCACGAGTACGATAGCGCAAATGGCGGCGGCCGCGACGGCCGACGGAAATCCGTATCGTTTGAGCGACGGTGATAAACGCGTGCCGCCAGCGGCCCGCGCATTTTGCAGTTGCTCGATTTGCCGCACCGAAGGCGCCAATATCGGCGGCTCCTCGTCGAGACGGGCCAGCATGCGGGCGGTGAAATCGCCACGTACGCCTTGCGCCATCTCGTCGGAACGCAAGACGTCACCGATCTGGTGATAGACGTCCCACGTCTCGCGTCCATCGCTTTGTCGCAATGCGGCAAATGCCACATCGATATGCGCGTCGCTCAATTCACTATCGAGCAATGCCGAAATTTGCTCTTTGGTCATGTTCTTGGTTTCCATCACTACCTCGTGCCTGCCAGGACTACCCCTATTGTATTTTTACTACTCTTTTGATACTTTCTATTTGACCGTCACCATCGCTTGTCGATTGCCGTGCCAAGCAAAGGCCTCAGTTTTTCCGCGATGGCTTCGCGCGCCCTGAATATCCGGCTTCGTACGGTCCCGATCGGACATCCCATGGCCTCGGCAATTTCATCATAACTGAGGCCTTCAATTTCCCGCAAACTTATGGCGACCCTTAACTCTTCAGGTAGCGATTCCATCGCTGCGTTGACCGTCGCCGCAATCTGTTTTGTCGCCAGCATCGATTCCGGGGTGTTGATATCCCTTAGTTGGTCTGCATCGTCAAAAGTTTCCGCCTCTTCCGAATTTGCTTCGGTGGAGGTCGGGGCACGCCTGCCCTGCGTCACAAGATAGTTTTTTGCCGTGTTGATGCCGATGCGATAAAGCCATGTGTAGAACGCCGACTCGCCGCGAAATTGCGGCAGCGCACGATACGCTTTGATGAAGGCTTCCTGCACGACGTCTTCAGCTTCCGCCTGGTCGCGCACAAGCCGCGACACCAACCGCATCAATTTCCGTTGGTATTTGATCACTAACAGCTCGAACGCTTTCTTGTCACCGCGCTGTACACGCTCAACAAGTAGCTGATCTATTTCGCGTTCTGTCGTCAATCCCCAATTCCCTTATTTTTTCGCAACATACGCGTTTCTCCGCCAATAGACATGAAATTGAGCAAATAGTTCAATCCGGAAAGTCACCCTCGGGACTCATGGCTTGCTCATGGCCTGAAATCATGCGCGGCGATCCATCGACACGCTACGGCAACAGCCCGGAAGGCATCTTGCGGCAAACTGTCAGGCAAGATCGGTATGTTATATAAATGACCATCTCCGGCCTTCAGGCGCAGCATGAGAAAAACAGGCCACATGGTTGAATCGGCCAGCAATGTTACCAACATTCCGTCATCATCTGCTGATTTTTCCGATATATCGACGCCGCGCCAATCACTGCCTTGAGGAAGTGATCTGCAGCGCAAGCGAATCTGGCCGATGCCCGATATATCAAGTTGGTACACCCGCCGCTTCAGATAGAACGAGCGAAATCCGAAACCGGCGCACGCGGCGCAGGAAAACAGGCACAACGCACGTATGGCGACGGACAAATCGCCAATGACGCCGGCCGCGAGTATCAGTCCCAAGGCAAAGACGCCGATGCACAAGGCAGCAACCAGGCCGAGCAAGACTCTCGACGGCTGCACCACCACGGACGCGGCGATAGACATGGAAAGGCTGTGAAGACCCCGGTCGCAAGCGGCCGGGGCGTCGCTCAGACCTTGCCGAAGATGAGCGTGCCGTTCGTTCCGCCGAAGCCGAACGAATTCTTGACCGAGATATTGATCGGCATCGGGCGCGCCTCGTTGGCGCAATAGTCCAGGTCGCAGGCGCTGTCCTGGTTGAAGATATTGATGGTTGGGGGCGAGATCTGATGATGCGTCGCCAGAACCGTAAATACAGCTTCGAGCCCGCCGGCGCCGCCGAGCAGGTGGCCGGTCATCGATTTCGTGGAATTGACGACCGTCTTGTAGGCGTGATCGCCAAGAGCCCGCTTGATGGCAATCGTCTCGGCAACGTCGCCGAGCGGCGTCGAAGTGCCGTGTGCGTTGACGTAATCGACCTGGTCGGCATTGATGCCGGCATTTTTCATTGCCGCCAACATGCAACGCCTTGCGCCGTCACCGTCTTCCAGCGGGGCTGTCATGTGGTAAGCGTCGGCACTCATGCCGAAACCAAGCAATTCCGCATAGATCTTGGCGCCGCGCGCCTTGGCATGCTCATATTCTTCCAGCACCATGACGCCTGCGCCTTCGCCCAGCACGAAGCCGTCGCGGTCCTTGTCCCATGGACGCGATGCGGTAGCGGGATCGTCGTTGCGCGAAGACAGCGCGCGCGCCGAAGCAAAACCGCCCAGACCCAGGGGAGAGATGGTCGATTCCGCACCGCCGGCGATCATTACGTCGGCATCGCCGTATTCGATCATGCGCCCGGCCGCGCCGATGCAATGCAGGCCGGTGGTGCATGCGGTGACGATTGCCAGATTGGGCCCTTTGAGGCCGTACTGGATCGACAGATGCCCGGAGATCATGTTGATGATCGAGGCAGGAACGAAGAACGGGCTGATGCGGCGCGGGCCGCGCTTGAGGTATTCCGAGTGGGTCTCTTCGATCATCGGCAGGCCGCCGATGCCCGATCCGACGATCACACCAATCCGCTCGGCATTCGCTTCGGTTACTTCCAGCCCGCTGTCTTTCATCGCCTGCATCCCGGCCGCCATGCCGTAATGGATAAACGTATCCATATGGCGCGCTTCCTTGGCGGGAATATAGTCTTCGATGTTGAAGCCTTTGACTTCACCGCCGAAATGCGTGCTGAACGGCGATGCGTCGAACTTGGTGATGGTGGCGATCCCCGATTTTCCTTCGGTGATCGCGCTCCATGATTCGGCTACCGTATTGCCGACCGGCGAGATGCAACCCAGACCGGTAATAACAACGCGACGTTGTGGCGAGCGGATCAAATGATTCTCCTGGAGTCGATCGATGCCGACTTAGGCCTTGACGTGGGCCTTGGCGTAGTCGATCGCCTGTTGCACGGTGGTGATTTTTTCAGCTTGTTCGTCAGGGATTTCCATTTCGAACTCGTCTTCGAGTGCCATGACCAATTCAACGGTATCGAGCGAATCAGCGCCGAGGTCGTCAACGAACGACGATTCGGTCTTGATATCTGCTTCGGCGACGCCGAGTTGTTCAGCAACGATCTTCTTAACGCGTTGTTCGATATCGGACATGTTATGACTCCAGTCAGTGTGGTTGGTGTTACAGAAAGTGCGCGCATTTTAGCAGGTTTGCGCGGCAAAGATTCATTTTTAAGGTTTCCTGCGGCTTTGCTTCCAATTGGCGTCAAATTTCGGGGAAAAGCCGGCAAAACCCTTTAACTCATGTACATCCCGCCATTCACGTGGAGGGTGGTGCCGGTGACGTACGAGGCATGCGTCGATGCCAGGAACCCGACTGCAGCGGCAATATCCTCCGGCAGGCCAAAGCGCCCGAGCGGAATTTGCTGCAGCAATCCGGCGATCTGCTGCTCGTTCAAGGCTTTCGTCATGTCGGTATCGATAAACCCCGGGGCGATGCAATTGACCGTGATGTTGCGGCTGCCGATCTCGCGCGCCAGCGCGCGGCTCATCCCGGCCACGCCGGCCTTGGCGGCAGCGTAATTCATCTGTCCGGCATTGCCGGCCGAACCAACCACCGAGGTGATATTAATGATACGCCCATGTTTGGCTTTCATCATCCCGCGCAGCACGGCGCGCGACAGCCGTGCCACGGCGGTCAGGTTGGTCGAGATGACGGCATCCCACTCCTCGTCCTTCATGCGCATCGCCAGTTGATCCTGGGTAATGCCGGCGTTGTTGACCAGGATGGTCACGGTGCCGACATCCTTTTGCATGGTGTCGATCAAGGCCGTGCAGGCTGCCGCATCGTTGACGTTCAATACCGCACCATGGCCGGCGTCCGGGCCGATGGCTTGCAGGTATTCGGTGATGGCGGCAGCGCCCGCTTCCGACGTGGCCGTGCCAACCACCTTGGCGCCAAGCTTGGCGAGGTGCATGGCAATGGCGCGCCCGATGCCGCGCGAAGCGCCGGTCACCAATGCGACTTGATTGTGCAGATCTTGCTGGGCGGTCAGCGTCATTTCAATAACTCCAATACTTTGTCCAGGGAAGCCTGGTCGACGATCGCATCGCCAACAAGGGCGCCGTTAATCCGTTTCACCATGCCGGCCAGGGCCTTGCCCGGGCCGCATTCAATCACGTGGGTGGCGCCGAATTCCACCATCTTTTGCACGCTTTCCACCCAGCGCACGGGGCATGCCGCCTGGCGCACCAGCGCATCCTTGATTGCCGCTGCATCATCGAGCACGGCGACATCGACGTTGTTGATCAAGGCAATCTTGGGCGCGGAGAATTTCACGTCGGCCAGGTAGGTGCGCAGCCGGTCCGATGCCGGCTTGAGCAGCGAAGAATGGAACGGCGCCGACACGGCCAGCGCCTGCGCGCGTTTGGCGCCCTTGGCCTTGGCGGCAGCGCAGGCACGCTCCACCGCGCCATTGTGGCCGGCGATGACGACTTGCGCGGGCGTATTGAAATTGACCGCTTCGACTACTTCACCCTGCGCACCTTCGGCACAGGCTGCCCGCACATCGTCGTCCGACAGGCCTAGTATCACCGCCATGCCGCCCTGCCCGACCGGCACGGCTTCCTGCATGGCCTGGGCGCGGAAGCGCACCAGCGGCAAGGCATCCTTGAATTCGATCACGCCGGCCGCAACCAGCGCCGAATATTCACCCAGGCTATGCCCGGCGACCACGACCGGCAGCGCGCCGCCGGCGGCGATCCACGCCCGATAGGTTGCCACCGCTGCGGTCAACATCACCGGTTGCGTATTGGTGGTCAGGTCGAGTTCTTCCTTCGGGCCCTCGGCAATCAATTTGCCGAGGTCATATTGCAATACGTCGGAAGCTTCTGCCAGGGTCTGGCGTACCACGGCGTTGTCGGCAAAGCCGTTCAACATGCCGATCGATTGCGATCCTTGGCCGGGAAATACGAATGCAAATTTAGTCATACCAGTTCAATACTCAGTGCGTTGACAGTTGAAAACGATGTGTGCGGCTCGGTTGCAATTACATGCGTGCCAGCACGGCGCCCCAGGTGAAGCCGCCACCGACGCCCTCCATCATGACGTTTTGGCCGGGTTTGATGCGACCGTCGCGGACGGCGACATCGAGCGCCAGCGGGATCGAGGCGGCGGACGTATTGCCCTGCTCATCGACGGTCACCACCATGCGTTCGATCGGCAGGCCGAGTTTTCTGGCCGTGCTTTGCATGATGCGGATATTGGCTTGATGCGGAATCAGCCAATCGAGTTGCGCCGCATCCATGCCGGCCATGGCCAGCGCTTCATTGGCGACCTTTTCCAGCACCGAAACCGCCAGCTTGAACACTGCGGGGCCGTCCATGTAGAGATAGGCGCTGCCCTCGATGACGCCACCGCTGACCGCGCCCGGTATGCAGAGTATATGGGCCTGGCTGCCGTCGGCGTGCAACTTGGTTGCGAGGATGCCCGGTTCGTTCGAGGCGCCGAGTACAACCGCACCGGCGCCGTCGCCGAACAACACGCAGGTGGTGCGGTCTTCAAAATTGAGGATGCGCGAGAAGACTTCCGCGCCGATGATCAAGGCTTTTTTGTGCGCGCCGGATTTGATCAGGCTGTCGGCGATCGACACCGCATACACGAAGCCGCTGCATACCGCCTGCACATCGAGGGCCGCGCAGCCGTTCGTGATGCCGAGCTTGCGCTGCACCACGCAGGCCGTGCTGGGGAAACCGCCAAAATGATCCGGCGTCGACGTGGCCAGGATGATCAGGTCGATATCGTTGGGAGCCACATCGGCCATCTGCAAGGCTTGCATGGCCGCCGCAACTGCCAGGTCACTGGCCTGCACACCCGGTTCGGCATAGTGGCGCGCGGAAATGCCGCTGCGCGAAACAATCCACTCGTCGGACGTTTCGATACCCTTTTGCGCCAGTTGCGCTGCCAATTCGTGATTGGTCACCCGTTTCGGCGGCAGATAGCTGCCGGTGCCGATTATTTTGCTATAGAGAGTCATGCGGTCTTCGGTTCACTAAGGTCGTTGTTGGTCGCCGGCGTTGCGTTCACTGCGTGCATATTGGCGCTTGCCGTCCCCGCTTCGGACAATGGCATGAGCGCGGCGATGGTGGTGGAAATGCGCGCCAGCACATCGAGCTGGGCCGCATCGAATGCGCGCCGGATGGCCCATTCGTAGCCATAGGCATCGGCACCGCCGTGGCTTTTGAAAACGAGTCCGCGCAAACCCAACAGGCTCGCGCCGTTGTAGCGCGACGGGTTCATGCGTTTGGAGATGGTCTTGAGCGCCCCGCGCGCGATCAGCGCGCCGAGCATATTGAGCGGATTGCTCTTGAATTCGGTGGTCAGGACAACCTTGAAAAAGCGCCCCAGTCCCTCCGACGCTTTCAATACGATATTGCCGACAAAACCGTCGCACACGACGATATCGGTGGTGCCCTTGAAGATGTCGTCGCCCTCGACGTTGCCGTGAAAATTCAAGACGCCTTTTTCATGGTCGGCGCGCAACAGCCTGGCGGTCTGCTTGACGATGTCGTTACCCTTGATGTCTTCCTCGCCCACGTTGAGCAAGCCGATCGTAGGCAACGAACGATGTTCCATCGCCGACACCAGGGCGGATCCCATCAAGGCGAATTGATGCAGATGCTGCGGCTCGCAATCGACGTTGGCGCCGAGATCGAGCATATAGGTGGGTTTGTCCTTCTGGTTTGGAATCAGCGTGCAGATGGCCGGACGATCGACCCCAGGCAGGGTCTTGAGCACATAGCGCGAGATCGCCATCAAGGCTCCGGTATTGCCGGCGGAAACGCAGGCCTGCGCCTTGCCATCCTTCACCAGGCTGATCGCCACACGCATGGAAGAGTCTTTCTTCCGGCGCAGCGCAACCTCCAGAGGATCGTCCATGGTAACGACTTCCGACGCCGCCACCACTGACAGGCGCGGATGATCGGCTGCCTTGTGCTTCCTCAGCGCGGCGCGAATAGGCTCTTCCAGCCCAACCAAAACCAGTTCAGCCTCGGGTTCGTGCAGAACGAAGGAAACTGCCGCGGCAACGGTAACTGCAGGGCCGTGATCACCGCCCATGCAATCGATGGATATTTTTATGGTCATTGTTTCGATTCGATGCCAAAGTCCAACCGCATTATGGGCCAGAACCGGCTTGATTCACAATGACACAATGCGCTGTTTCAGCAAGAAACAAGGGGCACCTCTAAAAATCTACTGCGCGGCCTACGCGGCCCGGCAATCTCGGGCCTGCGATGCTCGCCGTACTTCAGTACGGCTGCGCTTCTCGGCCCGCCCTTGAGCCGCTCGCTACGATTTTTAGAGGTACCCAAGAATACGATTGCGCAATCGGCAAAAAACAAAGATGGCAAAAGCGGCGCGAAGTCGGGGCCGCAGCCCAAAACTTATCGCGCCGCTAGTGGTCTGCTTTGCAA
>FSYV01000155.1_pt1 | contig 10951 bp, 8 predicted proteins | sample 1638641 | NCBI WGS metagenome assembly FSYV01 (sample SAMEA3914813, study PRJEB12502) | metagenome | biome: forest; material: soil | place: Canada | collected 2011-07-07 | depth 0.3 m
CAGTGGGATGTGATCGGCATGTCGTACTACCCGTTCTGGACCAACAAGCCGATCGAAAGCGTGGTCGCATTCAACAAGCAACTGGTGGCGCGCTACGACAAGGACTTGATGGTGATGGAAGTCGGCTTCAACTGGCGTCCCACGCTGCCCAATGGCGCGGCCGGGCAGTTGAGCAACAATGGCCCGTATCCGGCCGGGATGAGTTCGCCACAAGGGCAGCGCGAATTTCTCGACAACCTGTTCCAGGCGCTCAAGAGCAACGGGCGCGTGCTGGGTTTGTTGTATTGGGACCCGATCATGATCGCCACACCCGGCGTCGGCTGGGCCGTGCGCGAGAGCGACGGCAAGCCGGCGTCGAACATGGTGTCGAACACCACCCTATTCGATTTTTCCGGCCACGCCTTGCCCGCGCTCGATGTCTGGCGCGATAACGCAGCGGCGATGGCGCAAATTCCCGCGCCGGCGAACTTGCCTGCAAACCAACCCACGAATACCAACTCCACTGCAAAGTAAGATCATGACGAATCGATTGAAAGACAAGGTAGCCATCGTAACCGGCTCGACGCTGGGCATCGGCAGGGCCATCGCGCGCCTGTTTGCCGCCGAGGGCGCGTGCGTCGTGCTCAACAGCCACAAGGACGACGAAGCCGCCGCTGCAATGCGTGCCGAGCTGGGTACAGACCTGGGCGACGGGCGCGCGCTGTTCGTCGCAGCCGACGTGGCCGATGCCGCCGCCATGCAAGACCTGACGGCGCGCGCGATTGCACGCTTCGGCCGGGTCGACATACTGGTCAACAATGCCGGCATGAACGTGTTTGCCGATCCGCTGGAAATGACCGCGGAACAATGGCAGCGTTGTTTTGCCGTCGACCTCGACGGCGCCTGGAACGCCACGCGCGCGGCCTTGCCGCACATGCTGGCGCAGGGCGCCGGCAGCGTGGTCAATATCGCCTCGGTGCACGGGCACCGCATCATTCCCGGCTGCTTCCCCTATCCGGTGGCGAAGCACGCGCTGATCGGCCTGACGCGCGCGCTCGGCATCGAATATGCGGCGCGCGGCATCCGCGTCAACTCGATCTCGCCGGGCATGATACTCACCGAAGCCGTCGAGGCGTGGTTCAAGGCCTGCCCCGATCCCGAGGCCGAACGCCTGCGCCAGGCGCAGTTGCTGCCGTGCCGCCGCATCGGCCGGCCCGAGGAGGTGGCCTATACCGCGCTGTTCCTCGCCAGCGACGAGGCGCGCTTCATCAACGCGACCGACATCCTGATTGACGGTGGCAGGACCCAGATTTATCATGACTGACATGAGACTTCCCCGAATCATGCATGATCGAAGCGCCCGCACTCATGTCTGATTCGAGTTCGAAGCGCTTCGTGCGCTCCCATCTCAAGACGCGCCACCTGGTGTTGCTCGCTGAGTTGGGACGCCATCGCTCGATCCTGCACGCCGCCGAAGCGGCCAACCTGACGCAGCCGGCAGCTTCCAAGCTGTTGGCCGAACTCGAGCACGCGCTGGGTGTGCAATTGTTCGAGCGCCTGTCGCGCGGAGTCGAACCGACCTGGTACGGCGAAGTATTGATCCGCCGTGCCGGCGCGGCGCTGTCCGAAATGGATGCGGCGCACCAGGAAGTGATGGAATTGCTGTCCGGCCTCTCCGGCCGCGTGGCGCTCGGCGCCGTCATGACGCCGTCGACCGGCATGGTGCCCGAGGCCGTCAAGCTGCTCAAGCAACGGCATGCCAAGGTGCATGTGGCCATCAGCGTCGACACCAGCAAGGTCTTGATCGAACGCCTGCGTTCCGGCGAACTCGATATGGTGATCGGCCGCATCCTCGACACCAAGTCGGCGGCGGAATTGAATTTCGAACCGTTGACCGACGAGCCGCACAGCCTGATCGCGCGCGCCGGCCACCCGCTGGTCGATCATCCCGACCTGCAACTGAAAGACCTGGTGCACGAGGGATGGATCCTGCCGCCCAACGGCAGCATCCTGCGCGACCGCCTGACCGCACTATTCCTCTCGCACGGCCTGGACCAGCCGGCGGAAACCATCGAAACGCTCGCCCTATCGGTCATCACCGGCCTGCTTGCCGGCAGCAACATGGTCGTGGCGCTGCCCGAGGAACTGGTGCGGCCCTACCTTGATTTCGGCTTGCTCACCGTGCTGCCGTATGCGCTCTCGCTGCGCATGGACATGTACGGCATCGTCACACGCAAGGGGCATCGCTTGTCGCCGGGCGCGGATGCCATGCTGGAGGCGCTGCGCGAGGTGGCGACGCTGCGTTATGGGGCGGATTTGACGGCGCGGTGAAGGCAGCGGCAGGCGGTTCGTGTTCTTGCGGCATGCGGTAGCGAAGGTGCAGTTGCTTCTTATCCTTCGGAATTCTTTGTGGGCAGGTACGGTACACAATGGCCAACTATTATCCGCAAGTTGTGGCATCTTGCCCCCCACTTGCGCTGGTTATTATTCACAAGTGCGTGCAGCGGGTTGGAACCCCTCGCCCGCGGGCGGGAGAGGGCGGCCCGCGTAAGGGGCAGGGGTGAGGGCAGTTGTGCTTTGGCTGCGCTAAACAAGTCTCGCCTGCTCGCGAACCCCCTCACCCCCACCCCTCTCCCGCCTGCGGGCGAGGGGAGTTCAGCAGTGCGTCTACGGGGCCGACTGAGCGTTGTGGGCCGTTCATCACAAAGCCCCCATACATCACCAATCAAAACGCCTGCAACGCAATCGTAAACTTGCCCGTCGCATCAATCGCCCCCATCGTATACCCCTGCCACCCTGGATAAGCTTCCGGCTCCCAATAAAACACCCCAAGTCCGTTCGAGCCATAAGCCTTGGTCTTGCTGATCAGGTCGGCCAGCATGCTTTTCGTGGTGCTGGCCTGGGTCCAGTCCATGCCGACTTCGCTGACGATCACCGGCTTGCCGTAACGTGCGATCACGTCCGACATGGTGGCCGAGATTTGCGCGTTGTAGCTGGCCCAGCTTGCGGCAGGCGGGTAGTGCGACATGCCGATCACGTCCCACTTCGCGCCGGCCCCCTTGATGCCGTCGAAGAACCAGCGGAAATCGCTGTCGTCATAACCGTTGGCCAGATGCACCACCACCTGCGCGCTGGGGAAGACCGCCTTGGTGGCGTTGTAGCCGTTGTTGAGATAGCTGGCCAGCTGGCTGAAGTTCGACGTGCTGCCATAGGGCCACAGCATGCCCGAATTGATTTCATTGCCGACCTGCACCCAGGTCACGTTCACGCCGTTCGATTTCAGGTACGACAGGATGCTGTAGGTATGGTTGTAGACATCGGTCGCCAGTTGCGTCGCGCTGTGGCCTGACCAAGCCGAGGGTATGGTCTGGTGGCCGGGGTCGGCCCAGGTGTCGCTGTAATGGAAATCGATCATGATGCTCTGGCCTTGCGCGGTGGCGCGTTGGGCCTTGTAGAGCGTATCGGCGCCGTTGCACCAGCCGCCGCTCGGATTGACCCAGACACGCAGCCGGATGGCGTTGATGCCCTGGTTCTTGAGCAGCAGGAAAGGGTCCTGCTTGACGCCGGAACTGTTGTAGAACGAATAGCCGCTGGACTCTTCCTGATCGACCCAGCTGACGTCGGCGCCGTTGGCAAACGAGGCGGCAGCCGGCAGTGCGTGCAATGTCATGGCACCTAAAACGCAGGCGAACAAAGCCCGCATCGACGAACGATAATTCTTGACCATCATGTCTCCTTATGAATTTTTATGGGTATTGCGCAGATGATCTTAGGGAATAATCCGCAAAAATTCGTATGATTTTTTTGTGGTTTGGTATGTCAAATTTCACGGATTTTCGCCCAGAACCTATCCAAACCAGCGCGGCTGTCATCGCAAACCAGGATAGCGCCGCGCCCGGTCCACCTGCGGGAGAAAAGCAGCTGCATCCGGCCTTGCGCGAACGGCATTTCACCTTATAATCGTCAACGTCATGGTGCCGGCCAGGTTCGAAAATGGGCTCACGCCGGCATTGTCGCCAATGCCGTATGCCGATCAAGGACGCCGTCGCACCGCGTTGCAAGTTTTTTCCAACCTGCCGCACAAACAATAATGAAATCAATTGTCGCCCTACAGAAATTAATCCTCGCCGCGTTCTTGCTGTTTGCTGCATCCGCCCCGTTTGCAAGCACGGTCATATCGCCGGCCGACAAGAACCTGCAATACACCGGGCGTATCGATTTCGCCAACCCCGCTGCGCCGCAAATCAGTTGGCCCGGCACCAGCATTGCGGCAAATTTCACCGGTACCGATCTGGCGCTGACGCTGGACGATCAATGGGGCAGGAATTATTTCAACGTTTTCATCGATGACGACTACGCGCGGCCATTCGTGATCGCGGCGGAGCAGGGCGAGAAGACCTATGTCGTCGCGAGCAAATTGACCCCGGGCCGGCACCGCTTCCTGCTGACCAAGCGCACCGAAGGCGAAGAGGGCGCAACCGTGTTCAAGGGCGCACGGCTGGCCGACCATGCGCGCCTGCTGGCCGCGCCGCCGAGGCCCAAGCGCAAGATCGAATTCTTCGGCGACTCCATCACCAGCGGCATGGGCGACGAATCGCCCGACGACGGGCCGGACAACCTCGCCAAGGACAAGAACAATTTCATGGCCTACGACGCCATCACGGCGCGCAACCTGCAGGCCGAATTGCACGTCACGTCGCAAAGCGGCATCGGCATCCTGATCAGCTGGTTTCCGTTTACCATGCCGCAATTCTATGGACAATTGAGCGCGGTGGGCGTCAATGACAGCAAGTGGGATTTTTCCAGCTGGACGCCGGATGTGGTCGTCATCAACCTGTTTCAAAACGACGCATGGCTGATCGACCGCGAGCACCGCCTGACCCCGGCGCCGAGTGACGAGCAGCGTGTGCAGGCCTATGTCGATTTCGTGAAGACCATACGCGGCAAGTACCCCAGGGCGTATATCGTGTGCGCGCTGGGCAGCATGGATGCCGTGCGCGATGGGTCGAAATGGCCGGGCTATGTGTCGTCCGCCGTTGCGCGCATCAAGGCGGGAAATCCGCAGGAGCGTATCGACACGCTGTTCTTCGATTTCACCGGCTACGCGGGACATCCACGGGTGAAGCAACATGTGGCGAATGCGGAGAAATTGACGGCGTTTATCAAGCGGAAGATGGATTGGTGATGTGGGGTGGCTAGAGCGCATGGGCAAATTATTGCCGACAATTCTTGGTGCCACTAACTCCCCTCTCCCGCAGGCGGGCGAGGGGAGTTAGTAGCGCATCGACTGTAGGCAATTGCACTCAGCATCAACACGGAGAAAAAATGAAAAAGACCTTGCTGACCCTGATCCCCGCGCTGCTGTTCGCCGGTTGTTTCGGCAACGGCGACACCTCGACTGCAGCCAGCGTGCAGGCGAAGCAATTGCCGCGCAGCGCAAAATCGACCGTGGTCACTGGCTATGCCAACGAAGTGCAACTGTTGTACGTCGCCTACTTCGGCCGTCCGGCGGATCCTGCCGGCCTCGCCAATTTCGAGGCGGCGTTGCAAGGCGATGGCGCGCCCCCGGATATGCAGAGCCTGGTGTCGGCCTACGCCGGCAATGCGGCACTGCGCAGCCTGGTCGACAGCTTCGGCACCAGCGCCGAATCGACTGCGCTGTATGGCAGCGGCAGCACGACGTCGTTCGTGCAAGCCATATTCAACAATGTATTGAGCCGCCTGCCGGCCGCGAGTGGCCAGGGCTTCTGGGTCAACGCCATTGACACGGGCAGCGTGACCAGGGGCGAGGCCGCCATGTCGATCGCTGCGGCCGCATTGACCAACACCACGACGCAGGGCTTGCTCGATGCGCAATTGATCGTCGAGCGGCTGGCCGTCGCGGCCAATTTCACGGCGCAGGTGAGCGCGCAAAATGCGCTCAGCGATTACGCCGGCGCGACCGCAGCGGCCACCGCGCGCAGCATGCTGGGCACGGTGACAGCCACCACCGATGCCACGGCGTTCGAGCCCACCGTCGTATCGACCGTCGCATCGCTGATTGCGGCTGCCGCGCCGACTACCTCGTTCGTCGCCAAGCTGGGCAAGCCGAGCCGCTTCCTGGTCGGCCTGGGCGCAGGGAACGATTACAGCGTCATGAGCGCGCAAGGCATCGCGCCCGACATCGTCGACACCTACCTGGTTGGCGTCGGCAGCGGCGCGTGGCCGACGTGGAACAGCCCGAGCGGCGCCTACGTCACGTTGGTCACGCAGGAAGACGATGCCATCGGTGCGATTCCCATGTTCACCCTCTACCAGATGGCGCAGAATGGCGACGGCAATCTGTCCGGCCTGACCGACAGCACCTTCATGGGCAATTACTGGAGCCAGGTCAGGCTGATGTTCCAAATGCTCGGCAAATACGGCAAGCCGGCGCTGGTGAACCTGGAACCGGATTTCTGGGGCTACGTCGAACTGCAGGCCAGGAACGGCGACCCGACGCAAATGTCGGCGGTCGTGAGCACGCAAACGGAATGTGCGGCGCTGCCGAATACGGCAGTCGGCATCGCGCAATGCATGCTGACCATGGCGCGCACCTACGCGCCCAAGACGCTGGTCGGATTTCCGGCTTCGTTCTTCGGCGAAACCGCACCCACGGTGGCCAGCTTCATGCACGCAAACGGCGCGCAAAATGCCGACTTCATCGTGGCGCAATCCAGCGACCGCGATGCCGGCTGCTTTGAGGCGGCTAGCCCGCCGCCCGAATGCACCGGGCGCGGCAGCGGTCCGTTCTATTGGGATGAAACGAATCAGACCTCGCCGAACTACACCCAGTCGCTGACGAACTGGGGCAGCTATCGCAGTTTGCTGGGGAATAACCTGCCCATCGTCTGGTGGCAAACGCCGATGGGCGTGCCGTCGACAACGCCGGGCGGCACCTATCAGCATTATCGCGACAACCACGTGCACTACATACTCAATAACGCCGAGCAGTACGTGGATATCGGCGGCGTGGCGGCGGTATTCAGTTCAGGCGCAACGTCGCAGACGACGATAGCCACCGATGGTGGGCAGTTCCAGACGCTGTTTGGTCAGTATGTCAAGGGTGGCGGGAGTCCGTTGCACTAAGTTGGCACCGATTTGGCGGTGATGGACACGTGCCGTGCGCCTGCACACCACATGCCGATCTTCGCCAGCGGTCCACTAGCGCCCGCGTTCGCAGGCAGCAGCGTGCCGGCGCATGATTTGGTCGTAGCCGCTCAACACCTTGCGCTCAACCTGTGGTGCCGGCGGCAATGCAGGTTCGGCGGGCGGCGGCATGGGACCCACGATGCCACCTTCGGGAATGACTGGCCCGGGTGGCTTCTTGCGCGAAAAACGATTCATGGTATTTCCTTTCAATAGGGCTTGCCGGCAATGGATCTGTTCGCTGTCGCAAATCAAATGCCGTCCGACCCTTTCGGGTAGCCCGATACTTTGAGTCTACAGCAATCCGGGGCTGATGGCGTCAAGACTCCCCTCGCCCGCAGGCGGGAGAGGGCTGGGGCGGGCGGCGATCCGATGAGGGCGCCCGCCAGGTCAAGTTCTCTTGCCGCCTCCCTCACCCCTGCCCCTATAGGGAGGGAGTACTCGCTTGCAAGCGAATACCGTTCCGTCGGCTGGCAGCATGCTGCCAGAAACCCCGACTGCACCGTCTGCGGGCGAGGGGAGTGAGGCACCTAATCCATCTTGCGCCCCAAAGCCAGCAGCAGCCCGCCAAGCAGCACCGCGCCCACGCCCAGCCAGACCGGCACATTCACCGTATGGGTTTCCTTGACCGAGAGTTCGAATGTGCCGAGTTTCACTTCAGGCGTGTCCTTGGTGTAGCTGAACTCGCCATATGCCAGCCCCAACAGGCCGGCCAGGATCAGGACGATGGCCGCGATTCTATTGAAATTCATCATGTCTTCCTTTGTTCGCAGTGTGGGTAGTGCCGGTTGGTCCGGCATTTGCGCAAACGACTTGCGCAAAAATCGTTTTGCTTCGTCGGCGATCGATTTCACCGGACACCGGTCGCCGTGAGGCTAACATTAGGCCGATTTCATGCGCTGGTCTGTGCGATAAGCCGCATAACCCGGAATCACCCGGAATCACCCGGAATCATCCGTCCAATTGCGCGCGGCAAGGATGCAGGGTAATCGCATGAAGCCTAATGTGCCGCAGGACCCCCTCTCCCGCAGGCGGGAGAGGGGCAGGGGTGAGGGAAGTTGCGCTTCGGCTGCGCTAAACAAGACTGGCCTGCTCGCGAAATCCCTCACCCCCACCCCTCCCGCCTGCGGGAGAGGGAGTCCCGCGCAAGGGGAGTAACTGCTCTATGCGATTGCCGTGGACAAGGATGCTGCCCCATGGACGCACCTGGCTGCGTCAAGTATGATGACCGGCGTTCCGTTGTGTTGTGTTCTGTGCCGTCCAACCTGCTTTCAATAACCGACGATTCCCATCCCATGCCACGGCCCGCGCGCACCAAACTCATTCTTTCCCTGGTTTTTCTCTGCTCCGGTTTTGCCGCCCTGTCTTACCAGACTTACTTCGCCAAGAAGCTGGCATTGGTATTCGGCAGCCAGTCCAGCGCGGCATACACGGTGCTGGCGATCTACATGGCCGGCATGGCGCTCGGCTCGGCCGGCGGCGCACTGCTCGCGCATCGCGTGCGGCGTCCCTTGTACTGGTATGGCGCTGCTGAAGCGGTGATCGCCGTTTATTGCTGGATCACGCCGGATATTTTCAGCGTGGCCCATGCCGCCTACGTCAACCTGGCGCACGGCGTGCGTCCCGATGCCGGGCAACTGGTGCTCTACCAGGTATTGCTGGGCGCTGCCGTGCTTGCGCTGCCCACCATATTGATGGGCGTGACGCTGCCGCTGCTGGTGCGGGCGACTGCTGGCGTGCAGGAATGCTTTGCCGCCTTGTCCACACTGTATTCGGCCAATACGTTCGGTGCGGCGTGCGGTGCGCTGTGCGCCGGATACTGGCTGATACCCGCATTCGGCATGCGTGGCACGCTCGGCATATCCTGCCTGATCGACCTTGCCGTGGCGTTGGTGGCGGCATGGCTGGCGACGCGCCTTGCCGATGGCGCGCCCGCTCTCGTCACTGCAGCCAATCCTGTCGCCCCGACCGCGCCGCGCCGCACCGGCAGTCCCATGCAACGCGACGTCGCGCTCGTCATGCTGTTGGTGACAGGTGCCATCACCATGTTGCTTGAAGTCTCGGCGATCCACCTGCTGGCCGTGGTGATCGGCAACAGCGTGTATGCGTTCGCCTTGATGGTTGCGTGCTTTCTGCTCGGCCTTGGCCTGGGTGGCTATTTCGCCCACGCCGTTGCCGGCAAGGACGAAGCCAGGCGCCTGATGCGCGGCACCCTGGTGCTGGCGGTGTGCATCCTGCTCTCGACCTTCCTGTGGCAGGCGGCGTCGGCCTATTTCTTCTGGCTGGCCGGCATCGGCGTGCCCAATTCCTTCGCCGTGCGGGAAGCGCTGCGCGTGGTGCCGGCACTATGCATCATGCTGCCGCCCGCCTTCGCCATCGGCGCGCTCTATCCGCTGACGATGAGCCTGGCCGCCGATGGACGCCACGACCGCATCGGCATTCCCGGCGCACTCAATACGGTGGGCAACATCATCGGCGTGCTGGCCGCCGGCTTCGTCCTGCTGCCCTTGATCGGCGGCCTCGGCATTGCGCTGGTCGCCGCTGCGCTGGCAACCGGCATGCTGGCGCTTGCGCTGTTCACCATGCCGCAGGCCGGCCCGCACCTGCGTTCGCGTCTGCGTCGCCTCGTACCGCTGGCCGGCGTGCTGCTATTGATTGCCATAGCGCCCAAGAGCCTCGACTGGAGCCGCGTTGCATCGGGCGTGAACGTCTACATGCGCATCCCGTATTACGCCAGCGGCAGCGTGATCGACCATGCCGAAAGCGCCGACGGCGGCCTGACCGCGATCTTCGGGCAGAAAGTGGCAGGCGACCCGCTGCTGCACAAGACGCTCACCACCAACGGCAAGTTCGAAGGCAACAACGTCATGGCGCAAGGCGGCGAGATGGAAGCGCAGGTCGGCCTGGGTCTCGCGCCGCTGATGCATGTGTCGCATCTGGACGACGCGCTGGTGATCGGCTACGGCGCCGGCATCACCTCGATGACCATCCACGAAAGCGGCTTTACCCGCATGGACATCGTCGACCTCAGCCGCGACCTGGTGCGCCTGTCAGACCGCCACTTCGGCAACGTGAATTTCGCCGTATCCGCGCAACCCAATGTGTCCATGTACTACACCGACGGACGCAACTACCTCGGCCTGACCGAGCGTAAATACGACCTGATCGCCATGCAGCTCTCGTCGGTCTGGTTCGCCGGCGCCGCGTCGCTGTACAACCGCGAGTTCTACGCCACCGCCGCCGCCCACCTGAAGCAGGACGGCGTGCTGCAGCAGTGGGTGCAACTGCACCACACCACCCCGCAAGACCTGCAAGCCATCTTCGCCTCGGCAGCGCAAAGCTTCAGCCACGTCTGGATGTACGACATCGGCGGCCAGGGCGTGCTGATCGCCAGCAACAGCGCGGCAGCCGCACCCGACGACGCCAAGCGCGCCCGCGTACGCGCCGCCGCAGCCAGCCCGCGCCTGCGCCCGTTCGTCGCGCTATTCAACGACGGCATCGACGCGGTCATCGAAGGCGAACTGCTATCGCCCGAGGTGGTCGCGCGCTGGGTTGCGAGCAAGGGCACGATCGTCTCGAACGACGACAACCTGTACCTCGAATACAGCACGCCCAAGGGCAATGCCTTGACCGGCGAGGTGGTGGATGCGAATCTGGTTTATTTGCAGGGGTTGCAGTAGGTTGCAGAGCAAGGCTGCGGCCTTGTCGCCGGCGGATTCTGCCGCTGGTGGGTGAATTGGTTTCGGTTGACGATGATGGGTTTTGTGAGGGATTTGGTATGCACCTTACGATCCCCCTCGATCTC
>FSYV01000241.1_pt1 | contig 10938 bp, 12 predicted proteins | sample 1638641 | NCBI WGS metagenome assembly FSYV01 (sample SAMEA3914813, study PRJEB12502) | metagenome | biome: forest; material: soil | place: Canada | collected 2011-07-07 | depth 0.3 m
GGCCGGTGCCTGCTTCGCCGATGGCATCAGGAAAAAAGCCAGGGCAAACGCCACGATCGTCAGCAGAATCACCGGCAGAACAAATACGGCAAGCATGCGCCAGACTTGCGGCCACGCGGGTACCACATAGGGTTGTTCTTCTTTAGCCATTGTTCGCACTCCACTTCGCCGTGACTGCTGCCGCAATCAACCGGCAGCCGTTTCCTCGACTCGCGTTTCGCCTTCATAGCCGAACACCGTTCGATACAGGACGCCCTTGAGCAATAGGATAAACGGGAGCGTCCATATGAAAGCAATGCCGAGCGTCAATATCGAAACCACAATCACCAGGAAAACGAGAATAAAGAGTCCAAGAAATCCGAACCAATGATGCGTGATCGCCTTCCGCGACGCCTCCATGGCTTCCCATGGTCCCAGATCCTTCTCAACCATCAACTGTATCGTCATCGCATACGCCACTGCAAGATAAATGCCAGGCAAGATGAGCAAGCACATGCCGATCACTATCATCAAATACATCAGCAGCGTTGCGCCGACGAGCGTCAAAACCTTGCCGAAATATTGGAAAATCTCGGTGACTTCCACGGGCGCCGCGACGACCAATTTCAGACTCAGCATGAAAAGACCCGCGCCCAATGGAAGCGTGACAAACATTTGAATAAAATTGGAAGCGCTGTCCGCCAGGGCCTTGTGCCCTGCATCTGCGGAGGGCCGGGTGATCCATTCGTACCCGAATCCATCGCTGCGCAACCCAAATCTACCCAGCAAAAATTCCAGCACCATGGCAAACACCATGACAATCGCGAAGTACATGATGCCGGCAATCCAGCAGGTCAATTTTTTGCCGCTGACCAGTTTCCAGGCTTCGTCGAAGATCGCGCCTATCGAGAATTGATAACGCCCTTCGATGCCGTCTTCGAGAGAACCGCCGCCGTGAAACCGGTGGGTTCTCTCTTCCATGTTCGCGCTGGGCGGTTGGTAGATGTCGGTCATGTCATATTCCGATCGAATTGAGGTTATAGACGCTAGCGAAGTAGTCGAGTATCGTGGAGGGGGCTAGCGTTGTCAACGGTAAAACGAGTCAGCATTTCAACGTCCCGCTACCGGCCTACCGACCTACCGACAATTTTTCTTGTAGTCTCTCTCTGGAACGATGAATGATGGCGTCGCATGGCCCCGGCACTCGGCTGACCGCACTCCTGCTTTCGTGTCTGCTGGCACCCATGGCGCGCGCCGAAATCAGCGATCAACTCGAATTCCGTTATTACGCGGTACAGGCCGACGCGCGGAAGTCGCTGCTCCAGGTTCTCCAGGCGGCTACGCCGATCCACGAAAATGGCCGTACCTTCATCGGGCACACGGACCGCAATATCGAATGGCACCTGCATTGGCAAGACACTGCGCGCGGCACCTGCCGCATCACCGACGTCCATGTCAGCTTGCAGGCCCACATAGTCCTGCCGCAATTGAGCGGCATCGATCCCGACCGGCAAGGCGAATTTACGCGCTTTCTGATGGCGCTGCGCATACACGAATACGGCCATTACCGGCTTGAACGGCAGGCCGCAGCGCAAATCGACGCAGCACTTGCCGCGCTGCCCGACATGGCAAATTGCCGGGAAATCGAACAGGCGGCGAATTCAACCGCGCGCCGCATCCTCGCTGAATTCGCGCAAAAGAATGTGGACTACGATACCGCAACCGATCATGGCAAGACACAGGGCGCGGTGCTGCAAAACTGAATGTCTGGCGTCGGGCCTGCGCTTTGTACCGAATTTCCGGCGCCCGTCTCTCAGGGGATCGCGACGACAAACTTCGCCCCGCCGAGTGCTGATTCCATTACAAGAATGTTGCCGCCGTGCAGCGCAATCGCCTTTTTCGCGATTGCCAGGCCAAGGCCGAAGCCGCCAATTGCATGTTCATCGTTGCTACCGACACGGTAAAACGGTTCGAAGACACGCTCGCGCGCCTCGGCCGGAATGCCGGGACCGTCATCCTCCACGCACGCTTCAAACCTGCCGTCTGCATTGCGACTTGCGGATAGCATCACTTTGCACTTGCCGTACTTGGCTGCGTTAGTCAGCAGGTTGCTGAGCGCACGCGTCAACAGTTTGCGGTCACCTACCAAGTCGCCCAGTCGCTCGCTTACCTGCAGTTCCAGGTCGTGCCCGACCAGCAGCGGAGCCACTGCCTGCACGCTCTCACGGACCATCTCGGCAAGGGAAAAGCGCGCCTGCGGCAGCGAGCGTTGCTGTTCGAGCTTGGTCAAATCGAGCAACTCATTGACCAGTGCCTTCAGTTCGTCAATATCCGCCTGCAATGCATGGAAACGCGCCGACTCTTGCTGCTGCGTGCCTTCAAGCGACTCTTCGCGCAACAGCTCCAGGCCGAATTCGATGCGTGCGATCGGCGTGCGCAATTCATGCGATACGGAATGCAGCAAATTGCGGTGCGCTTCGAGTAGTCCCTCAATCCGTTGCGCCATCTGATTCAGACACTGTGCCAGCGGATAAATACCTGCATTTGGCGCAACATGCACACGGGTTGCCAGCTTGCCGCTGCCGAAATCGTCGGCCGCCCGCGATAGGCTCTGCAAGCCGCGCCAATGGTTGCGTGACCAGAAGGCGATCGGTATCAGCAGCGCCAGGGCAACAATAACGTAGCGCAAGCCTTCCAATTTCAGCGCAAGGCCGACGTCGATCGGCAAGCCCGTCACATGGATGACGTCGGCATCGCTGCCGACATAGCGCGCGCCTTGCAAATCGACACGCCGGTAGAATGCGCGGCCGGGAATATCGAGCACGATATCGCCGCGCCACAGCGAGGCCCGGCGTTCCGGCTGCAGTATCTCCCCCACGCTGGCAATGGGCAGCAGGTCGATATTGAAATCGGACACCTGCCGGACCTTGTTCAGGCGCACCAGCCATTCGTCCGCCGGCGCTTTGTCGATGTATTGTTCAAGCAGGAAAATCGGCGCTGCTGCCTGTTTGCGCGCAATCTGTTCCAAGGGGTCGCCAAAAAAATAGCTGGTCGCAAAATAGATCAACACCGTGGCCACCGTAACCGACAGCATGACCAGTACGAAAAAACGCAAAAACAGGCGATTCATCGCATCACTGCCAGGCCGACGGACTGAAAAGATAGCCTTCGCCCCATACGGTCTTGATTTTTTCGGCTTCCTGATCGTCGAACCTGCGCCGCAGCCGCGAAATGCTATTGTCGATGCTGCGATCGAGGCCGTCGAATTCGATGCCGCGCATTTTGATGAGGATGTCGTTGCGCGACAATACCTGTCCCGCCGATTCGGCCAGAACCAGGAACAGCTTGTAGTCGGCGCTATTGATAGCCACGGGTGCGCCGCGCCAGAAAACGGTTCGATCATTCTTGCAAATATGCAAGTCGCCGAAATGCAGATCGTCTTGCGCCGGCGTTGGTTTTTCCTGCACACGACGCAACAAGGCGCGCAAGCGTGCCAGCAGGACGCGCGGCAGCACCGGCTTGTTGACGTAGTCGTCGGCCCCCTGCTCCAACCCGGAAATTTCGTCGAAATCATCTTCGCGCGCAGTCAGGATCAGGATCGGCACAGCGCTGACTTGGCGCATCTGGCTGCAGACGACCATGCCGTCCTGCCCCGGCAGCATCAAGTCCAGCACGACAATATCGGGGGCCGTCGCGCGAAAGCGCTCAAACGCCGTGTCGCCTCGCGCAACCACGTCGACCTCGAATTCATAGCGCGCAAGATATTCGCCGACCAGCGCCGCCAGCTTCGGATCGTCTTCCACCAGCATCACTCGGTGCATCGTATTCCTCCCTGCGCCACATTGTATAAGAAGCCTCAGGACAGATGGCGCGATAAGCGTACCACATACAATTTCTATACAAATACGGCATTCCGCGCATCGATACAAATTCACGACAAATTTGCGACATTTGCAGGCGGATTTTTCCCACGTGGTGCTCTACGATGAACAGATTCAGGATGGGAACGTAATCTTTGCAGGATAAATAGTAGCGCCGCAGCATCTGTCCGGCACGTTGTTCATCATATGAAATTCGTCATGATATCTCTCCCGTGCTCGAATTGAAGACAGCAAATCCAATGCCGACCGCATGTGGCGGTTCCACCGGTAAATCCTGACACTTTCTGGTCTATCCGAACCGGGCCTAAACAACAGATCATCACCATGAAACACGTATCCGTTTGCCTGACATTGCTCATTGTGCTCCTCGCCGGCTGTGGCGGCAGCGCGGCATCCATGCAATGGCAACAAGTGAACGAACGCACGACCTGTGAAGCGGTCGATCCTTCACATTGCTCCGGTGAATACGGCTTCACGGTGGACAACCAGGGCAATTTTGTTGTCGGGCCAAATCCGCAGGCAACAACTGTCAAGGGTATGTTGACGCCGACCGAAATGAACCAGTTGGCATCGCTTGCCAATGCCATGACTGCAGACATCAACGGCGACCCGAATCCCGTTTGCCAAGCGGTGGCTTTCGTCCCCGGCACCTCCGATGTAGTGGGAATCGCCATGGCAACCGGACAGAATTTCGTCGTGCAAGACACTCAGCACGGCAAGTGCGCCTACGGCGGCCACGTAACCGATGCGACGGCGCTGATTGACGACCTGGATCAGCTAAGGGCAAAATACACCCCTTCTCCCTTCTAGGCGCATGCTGAATGCGCATTCCGCATGACTAAATTCCTGGGTCTGGCCCTGCTAGGCTTCAGCAGCATGGCCTTTGCACAAACCCCTGCCGCCAACTGGATGCCGGACGGCAGCAAGGATTTGTACGTGGGTCTTGGCATCGAATCGCAAGCGCGCTATGAAGGCTCCTCGGACCAGCGCACCCAGGCAGCGCCCGCCATTCAGATGCAATGGAGTAACGGCGTGTTCTGGTCTGGTCTGTCGGCCGGCATGCATTTGTCGACGCAGCCCGGAATTGAATACGGTCCACTTGTTGCCATCGATCCAGGGCGCAGTCACGCATCGATTCAAATCCTCGGCACCAATGTCACGGCGGGCCCTCCGGCTTCAACCCCCTTCGTCAGTCGTGCCGTCGTGCCGGGTGATCGCCTCGACGTGAGCGACACCGGCGTACGCGTCGAATACGGCGGGTTCTTCAATTACTACCTGAACGGCAGCACAAGAATCGCGACAAATCTTCTATTCGGATCGGGCGAACAACATGATGGCATTGTTCTTGCGGTCGACGCGCAGCACAGCATGCAGTGGGCTGCGCATCACACTTTTTCCATTTCGGCGGGTGTAACCGTGGTCAATCGTGAATACATCGAATCGTACTATGGCGTCGCACCCGAATCGATCGCGCTGCCGGCGTCCAATAGCGTCGTGAACGATTACTCGCCGCGTTCCGGCATCAAGGACGTGCATGCCGGCGCACACTGGAATTGGGACCTCAGCAACACCTGGCTCCTTACCTCGCAAGTGACTGTCACGCGCCTTACAGGCAGCGCGGCGGACAGTCCGCTGACGGACAAGCGCACCAATGTGACGCTCTCCACGGCGCTCGCCTACCGATTCTGACCAGGCCGCCCTTCCATGAACGCAAAGCCCATCGTCCAGATTGCCACGCTGCTCATGTTAAGCGCTGCGAATGCATGGGCGCAGACTGGGGACGCGGGTGTCATGGCGCCAGCCCCGGCGGCCAATACCAGGTCACGCGCCGAGGCCTCGTGGTTCAGCTATCGCGATACCTATCGATCGATGATACGTTTCGAAAAATACGGCAAGCCGAAGCAATTCATTGAAAATCGCCTGCAAGTCGTGTCGAAGGAGGCCAGTGTCGCCAATTCGGCAAATGGCGTTGTCGGCGTGCGCGAGGATATGCGTTTGGCACTGGAGGGCAATTCGGTGCATTTGAACCTGCCGCTCGACCAACTTGGGCGCACTGTGTTTCCTCTGCTCAAAGCAGCCTACGACGACAACGCCGAATTGGTTGTCAATCGACCTGCCGGCTCGGCATTCCTGATAGCGCGCGTTTCGATCGTCTCGCGTGCCGACGGCATATATGACACGGCCGATCTGCGCGCAGCGTGCACCCAGGTTCTGCAATACATGGAATATGCAAACGTTGCGGGCGCCAACAAACATTGCGTCGGCGTCCAGTTCATTTATTCACGCGACGGCGCAGCTGTCAGCGTGAGTTTCAAAAGCGCCGGTCAGAAGCTATCGATATTGCAATTCGCTGAAGGCAGGGCATTTGCGGACGACACGAAAGGCGAAACCGGCAGCAGCTATCGGACCGCCAGCTACCGCTTTGCCAATTGGCCCGAGCAAGGCCAGGTCGTCACCAACAGCACGCCGTTGGCCGTGACGGCGTTACTGGAATGAGATGCTTCAACGCCAGCGCGCCTCGATGCGCGCATACTCGCCGTTCCTGATGATGCGCGCCATGCCGGCATCGAACGCGGCAATGTACTGTCCGATCGAGGGGTAGTGCGGCGCAAACGACAGGTAAATGTCCGGTTCAATCAGCGTCCCCACCGATTTTATCCTGCCGCGCAGATCTGCATGTTCGCGCACTGCCGCCGCAGCAATTCGCGTATACACCAAAGCGTAATCGATCCGCCCGGCTGCCAGCTTGCGCAGGGCAAACAAGTCGGAATCGCCGACATCGCGCCGCATCGCCGAATCGCCGTCAAACACGGCACCGTATTCATAGCCATTGGTCACACCTATCCGCTTGCCGTACAGGTCGTCGTAATGAACCGGCGTGTCGGGTGCGTCTTTGCGCGCATAGATGTCAATGCGTGCCCGCAGCAGTGGATGCGCCGCCCATCGATATTTTTTTTCCAACAAGGGATTGCGCAACGTATCGAAGCAGCCCAGCAAAAGATCAGACTCCGCCATTTTCATGCAGCGCGAGTATGGCAGCGATACGAGTTCGATGCTCACACCTGCGGCCGCAAAAGCGGCCTGCACGATTTCCGGCACCATGCCCACTGCTTGGCCCCGGCGTTCGGCCGAGTAGGGAAACCAGTCGTTCTCCGCGCCTATCTTCACCGGCGACAGCGCGCCGGCGTGCGCATCGGACGGCAGCGACGCCAGAAAAATCATTCCTGCAGCGAGGGCATACGCAAACCGGACCAGAAAGCTGGACACGGAAAGTTCGGTGCGCGCGATGTTGGTGAGCTTGACCATGAACACAAATTGTACGATATGCAGACGGACAATTTGTTGCACCATTCCAACGCCCGTGAAAGAGACTTCAGAAATTGCGCCGCAACGCGCGCCGACTACTTTATCGGAATCGGTTGCGACGCCGGTACCGGTACCGCGGTCACGCTATTTTTCGGCGAACCATCGACCAGTTTGTCGGAATAGACCAGGTACACCAGTGCATTACGCCGGGAATCGACCATGCGTACCACGCGCACGTGCTTGAACAAAATCGAGGCGCTTTCAGAGAACACCTGTTCTTGCCGGGGCAGCGCGCCGTTGAAACGGATGTCGCCAATCTGGCGGCAAGCCACCGAGGAATCCGACTTGTCTTCAGCCAAACCCAAAGCACCCGAGACGCCGCCGGTCTTGGCGCGCGACAGGTAGCAACTCACGCCACCGACCCGCGGATCGTCGAACACTTCCACCACGACCTTATGATCGGGTCCGATCAGTTTGAAAGCCGTATTGACTTCACCGACCGTTTCCGCTGCGGCGGACGACGATGCCGCCAGCCCGGCCAGGCACGCGGCGAACAGCGGCAAGACCTTGCAATTCAATGATTTCATGCATCCCCCTGGATGGATTGGTACGTAGATGGTTCAGAACGAGTCGATGTTACGTTCAGGATGTCTCGGCATCATGACAGCAAATGCCGATCTTGTTGCCATCCGGGTCGCGAAAGTAGGCGCCGTAGTAATCGGCATGATTTTGTGGCCTCAAGCCCGGTGCACCTTCGCAGGCGGCGCCCATGGCTATGGCCTTGGCATAGGTCCGGTCGACGGCGGCACGCGTCGGCGCCTGCAACGCCACCATCTGCCCATTGCCGGGCGCGGCCGGTGCGCCGTCATAGGGTTTGCCGATCAGGAACAGCGGCCGCGCCGCATGCGGCGACATCCAGCCGGCCCAGGGTCTCTGCGCATCGCTGAATTTCAATACAAGACCGAGTTCGGCCAACACCGCGGAATAAAAACCAACCGCTGGTTCGAATTCACCGATCCCGACAAAAACATGAGAAATCATTCAACCTCCTGGTGTGCCTGTCCGCGCATGGATAGGTGACGCATACATTGACGAACATTTCCCGATACAAGGCAAGTTCTTGCAGCCATCGTTTGCGGTGGATTGAAGCTTGTATTTTCCGACTAAAATAGCCGAACGCAATGCGCTGCTTGACGCAAAATTATAGCGGGAACCGGAGACTCTTCATATTGCATGCCAACGTCAATCCGCCGGATAGCAACGCAGCGCATCGCCGAGCGGTTTTGTCGCGAACGACTGTGCCGGCGCGACACTGCCCTCGTGCAGTTCAAGCGCGACTTCGTAGGTGATGACCGATGGCGCAGCGTCCCATTTCTGTTTGCCGACAAGCGCCAGTTCGCGGGCCAAACATTGTTGATCTTTCTTTGAGCGGCTCTTGCACCGCTCTGCAGCCAGCGCCTCTTTTGCGGCGCGATAGCCGTCGCTGCAGATGGCCAGCGATGCCGTGGAAACGCCGGTGGTCTTGGCCACGGCATCGATGCAGGACGCGCCGGAAGTCAACACCGAACATGCCGCCGAATAGACACGTCGATAGCGCACCTGCAATGCGCCCCCGCGCACTTCCATGCTTTCGAAACCTTTATCGGCGACGTCTTCCAGCAGCTTCTTCTTGTCAGCGATTCGCATCGCCATGAACGCATCGCCGCCGTTGACGCCATCTTCGCCGTTGAAAAAGGCGAAGCCTCCCTTGCTGCCGGCGAAGTAGCCGCTCCAGACTTCGACCGGGATTGCATATTCATCCGCTTCCTTCGGCTCGCGGCAAGGACGCATCTTGCCCGCCGCCGCAGGCAGAATCGCCAGGCGCTCTGCCCCCACTTCCCCGAAATCGACCTGCTTGATCATATGGTTCGGATACGACCAGCAAACCACTTCGCGCCTGGTACTGGGGTTGGACGGATCGGCAGGCAAGCGCACGTGCTGTACGCGCAATGGCGCGTCATACACGTCAACGGCGCGGGCCGCTTGCACAACACCCATCGCCAATAGGGCAGCCAGAGCAATCGGCCATGGCGCCATCCGCCAGACATCGCGGCACGTCACTTTGACGCTCCTTGCCTGGGCATTTCCCCATTCGGCGCTCCGTAACCGAACACAATGCGGTAAATAATGCCGCGAATGATCACGCCCATCGGCAGGGTCCAGATCAGGCCGATGCCGGCGGGCAGCGCAGATGCAATCACGATCAATCCATACGCCACGGCGAGAAAAAACAGCTTGAACCAGTGATGCGTAAGCGCCTTGCGCGAGGCCTCCATCGCCTGCCACGGCCGCATATTCTTTTCCGCAATCAGGAGCGTAACCAGAAAATAGGAAACCGCCAGGTAGACGCCGGGCAGCACGAGACAGACCATGCCGAGGGAAATCATCAGAAACATGAGTATCGCCGCGACGACGAACAACAGCGCTTTCTCGATGTGCTGGTACACCTCGTTGGACTCCACCGGCGCGCCAACGGCAAGCTTGACGCCCAGCATGGCAATGCCGGCCGACAAGGAAACATCGACAATACGAAACACGGCCCACTGCAGGTGTTCAGCAAATTTGTCATCGCCAAGGTAAAACTTCAGCACTAGGGAGAAAGGGATTACCACGGCAAGGTAAAGGACGAACGCCAACCAGATTTTGCCCTTGTTGCCGTTGGTCTTGCACCATGCCTCGCCCAGCACCTCGGAAATCGAGAAGTCATACTCCCCGGCAATGCCTTTTTCCAGTGTGGCCGTGATTGCAGGGGGAGTACCTTCCTCGGTAAAGTTTGCGGTGGGCGCTTTATAGATGTCAGTCATGGCGATTGTTCGCGGTCATAGTTGAGCTAGGTAGAGGACGACAGCTGCGGGGCAGGTCAAAGTATCGTAGATTGGGAATCGCTGTCAAGCGCCAAGCATGACAGCGTCGCGCCGCAAGGTTCTGACTTGCAGGACTATAGCAACTGACCAGGTAAAACGCGTTGCTGAACCTGCCAACCTGAGTATCCATTCTGCCAATTCGAGCGTGTGCCATGCAAAAGTCCGAGACCGGCAAGGCGTCCCCGCCCCACGCGATCGCTGTTGACAAACCAATGACAATGCGGCTACAGTAAAGCCATGACTTTCTCCCGCCATCATTCCGCACACCTATCGAGCGCCGCAGCCCTACTGCTACGCTGATTTCTGCTGTCCCCGTAGTTCGTCTTGCCAGTTTTCTTCTTTCATCCTGCTTCGTCTATAACAAAACCCTCATGTGCCGCCAAATGCAAGCCCTCACCACGATCCAAGGCGAATTTTTCGCCGACGTGAGCCTTGTCGCGTGCGCCGCACTGCTAAAGCTGCCGATCGGTTGCCTGGCCTCGCGTTAGTGGCAGTCAGGTAGCCTTCCCGCCACATCGGAAAGGAATCCTGACATACACCACAAACTGAGGCAAACCATGATGTTGACCAACCCGGCGAAGAAATACCGCCCCTTCCCCACTGTTCCCATGAGCGGCCGCACCTGGCCCGACCGCACCATCACCCAGGCGCCGATCTGGATGAGCACCGACCTGCGCGACGGCAACCAGGCCTTGATCGAGCCGATGAGTCCGGCACGCAAATTGCAGTTCTTCGAGATGCTGGTGAAAATCGGCTTGAAGGAAATCGAAGTTGCATTCCCTTCCGCCTCGCAGACCGATTTCGATTTCGTGCGCAAGCTGATTGAAGAAGACCGCATACCCGACGACGTGACGATCGAAGTCTTGACC
>FSYV01000067.1_pt1 | contig 10824 bp, 6 predicted proteins | sample 1638641 | NCBI WGS metagenome assembly FSYV01 (sample SAMEA3914813, study PRJEB12502) | metagenome | biome: forest; material: soil | place: Canada | collected 2011-07-07 | depth 0.3 m
AATCGTTGCTGACGACGGCGTCGGCAGCGGCAATCACTGCCAGCGCCTGATCCAGCCTGGTGACACCGGCCAGGTTCTTGAGCATGGGTGCCTGGGCGCAAATCTCTTCGCACACCTCGCCATCCTTGGCTGACCCGAGCAAGACTATTTGGGCCGCTGGGTATTCCTTGCGAATCTTGTGCGCCAGCGCGGCAAAATGCGCGCTCGGCCAGCGCTTGGCAGAACCGAATTCGGCGCCCGGCGCGAAGGCGACCAGTGGCTTGCCTGCAGCGATATCAAGCGCCGCCAACACTTCGTCCTTTGCCGATTCACCGACCTGCAAACGCGGGCGCGGCAATGCCGACGGTTGCGCACATTGCGACGAAGGCGCGGATGCCAACGCCGCATAGAACGACACCATCGGGCGCGGCGTAACGGAGTCGTCGTGGTGCATGACGTTGATCAGGCCGTAACGGCTTTCGCCCTTGTAGCCGACGCGGCGCGGGATGCCGGCCAGCCACGGAATCAAGGCGAATTTCAGTGTGTTCGGCAACACGTAGGCCGCAGCATAGCCGCGCTGCTTCAAGGCGCGCGCAAACCGCCAGCGCTCGCGCAGTTGCAGCGCGCCGTGGCGGAACGGCGCTTCGATCACCTCATGGACTTCGGCCATGGCGCGCCAGACCGGCGCGACCCAGGATGGCGCAAGAACATCAATCACGCAGCCTGGCTCGCGCGCGCGCAGCAATTGCAGCAGGGGTTGCGCCATCACCGCGTCGCCGATCCAGTTCGGCGAAATGACCAGGTAGCGTTGCGCGGCCGGCGGGGTAGATTGCCTCATTTGCGCGGCACGCGTCCCATCAGGAAAAACTCGTCGTTCGGCCGCATCGAGATCACGTTGGCCATGCGGTTGGACAAGCCGAAGAATGCCGTGATCGCCGCGATGTCCCAGATGTCTTCATCGTCAAAGCCATGCTCGCGCAAGGTGGCATGGTCGTTCTCGCCGACTTCGCCGGATGCGAGGCAAACCTTGAGCGCAAAATCGAGCATGGCCTTCTGGCGCGGCGTGATGTCCGCCTTCAGATGGTTGACGGCCACCTGATCGGCCACCAGCGTGTTCTTCGCGTAGATGCGCAACAGCGCGCCGTGCGCCACGACGCAGTACAGGCAGTGGTTGCGCGCGCTGGTTGCGGTGACGATCATTTCGCGGTCGGCCTTGGTCAGGCTGCCGCCCTCCTTCAACATCAGGGCGTCGTGATAAGCGAAGAACGCGCGGAATTCGGCCGGGCGATGCGCGAGCGTGAGGAACACGTTCGGCACGAAGCCGGCCTTTTCCTGCACCGCGAGGATGATTTGCCGGATGTCTTCCGGCAAATCGGCCAATTGCGGTACCGGGAAGCGCGAGATGGGGACGGCAGGGGCTAGCGACGATTCAGGCATCATGCGACCTCTTGTTCAAATTGCGAATGGTACAGGCTGGCATAAGCACCGTTCTTCGCCAGCAGTTCGGCATGCGAGCCGATTTCTACGATCTTGCCGTGAACCAGCACGACGATGCGATCGGCGCGTTCGATGGTCGACAGGCGATGCGCGATCACCAGCGTGGTACGGCCTTCCATCAGCGCATCGAGTTCGGCCTGCACCGAGCGTTCCGATTCGGAATCGAGCGCCGAGGTCGCTTCATCCAGAATCAGGATGGGTGCATCCTTGTAGATCGCGCGTGCAATCGCCAGGCGCTGGCGCTGGCCGCCGGACAACTGGTCGCCGTTATTGCCGATCATGGTCTGCATGCCTTGCGGTTTTCCGGCGATGACTTCGGTCAGATGCGCAGCCTTCGCCGCCGCCTCGATCCGCGCCGGGTCGGGATGCGCGTCGCCATAGGCGATGTTGGCCGCTATCGTGTCGTCGAACAGCACCACTGCCTGGCTCACCATCGCCATTTGCGCGCGCAGGCTGGCCAGCGACAATGCGGTGATCGGCTCGCCATCGAGGCGGATCTCGCCGCTGCTGGTCGGCCGGAACTCCGGCACCAGATGCACCAGCGTGGTTTTGCCGCCGCCGGACATACCGACGAAGGCAACGGTTTCACCCGGCCTGACGGTCAGGTTGATGTTCGACAGGGCGGGATTTTCCGCTCCCGGGTAAGTGAAAGAGACATCGACGAATTCGATCTGCCCCTTGGCTCTTTGCGTCAACACCTTGCCATCGGTGCGCTCGCCCGGCGCATCGATCATGGCAAATACTGCACTGGATGCAGACAGGCCGCGCTGCAACGGGCCGTTGACTTCGGCCAACTGCTTGAGCGGCGCAAGGATCATCAGCATGTTGGTGATGAAGGCGACAAATTCGCCGGTCGTCTGTTCGCCGTGCGTCGCCTGGATGAGCGCGATCACGATCACCGCCGACACGGCAACCGCCGTCAGGGTTTGCGTGATGGGTACGGTGGCGGCAAAGGTGCTGGCCATCTTGATCGAGTAGTTGCGCAGGTTGTCGGCGCGTTGCTCGAAGCGCGCGCGTTCGTATTCCTCCCCGCCGAACAGCTTGATGACCTGGTGCGCGCGCGTGGTTTCTTCCAGCACCTGCGTCATTTCGGCATTGATCGCGAGGTAGCGCTGGGTCAGGATGCTCAAGCGCTTGCCAGTGATGCGCACGATGACGGTAATGGTCGGGATCAAGACCACCGTCACCAGCGTCAGGCGCCAGTTGAGGTAAAACAGGTAACCGATCAGGCCGATCGCGGTCAATGAACTGCGGATCGAGTTCACCAGCACGTTCCTGATCATGTCGATGACTTGCTGCACCTCGAACATCATCGAGTTGATCACCTGGCCGACCGAGGTCGTGCTGTAAAACCCGAGCGGCACATCGAGCAGGCGGTCGAACATCTTGCGCCGCATTTCATTGAGCAGGCGCGTCGACACCCAGGTCATCAGGTAGGTGGTCACGTAAGTCGACGCGCCGCGCACGATGAACAAGCCGATCACGCAGACCGGCACCGACCAGAAGGGAATCGTCGGCGGCTTGGCGAATCCGCGATCGAGCAAGACTTTCAACATCCAGACCAGCGTCGGCTCGGTCGCTGCCGTGATGGCCATACCGAGCAGGGCCAGCGCGATGCGGGCGCGATGCGGCTTCAGCGATTGCACGAGGCGCTTGAGGCTAGAAGGGATGATCATTGTTTTCGGTCTTATTAATTCGGTTCGGTACCAGGATATGAGGCAATCTGCCCGCTATGCAAATCTGGCAAAACGGCGATTTGCGACGCATTATCGTTCAAAGCGCTGCAAAACGCGGCAAAGGGAGGCAAAACAGGGAGCAAACCGATTACAATCAGCGTCATTCCGAGCCGCACACGGCTCATTGCCGACCCTGTCTTACGGGCATCACCCTCATGAAACTATCCGTCATCATCATCACGAAGAACGAAGCAGAAAATATCCAAGCCTGCCTGGACAGTGTCAAGTTCGCAAATGAGTGGATTATAGTGGATTCAGGCAGCACTGACGGCACCTTGGAAATCGCCAGGACGACAGGGGCCACCGTGATAGAAACGGCCGATTGGCCCGGATTCGGCGTGCAAAAGAATCGCGCACTCGATGCGGCGACGGGCGACTGGGTGCTTTCGATTGATGCCGATGAACGCATTCCACCGGAACTGCGCGACGAAATCCTGGCAGCCATCGAGGCAAATGCCAACGACGCCTACGCCCTGCCGCGGCTGTCGAGCTATTGCGGCTACTTCATCCGCCACTCGGGGTGGTACCCGGACTATATCGTACGGCTGTTCAAGCGCGATGCCGGGCGTTTTTCCGCCGATCTCGTGCACGAGAGCGTCCAACTCAAGGGAAGCACCTGCGGCAAGCTGAAAAATGCCATGTTGCACTATAGCTACCCGGACGACGAAACCTATCTGCGCAAGCTGCAACAATACTCCTCGCTCGGCGCACGCCAGGCTTTCGCGGCGGGCAAACGCGGCGGACTGGGCAAGGCGGTGCTGCATGCCTGCACCTCGTTTATGCGCTCGTTTATCTTCCGGCGCGGTTTTCTCGACGGCAAGGCGGGCGTGATGGTGGCACTGTCTTCCGCCGAAAGCACTTATCACAAGTATTTCAAATTGATGTTGCTGACCGAAGCGGAAACGCGCGAAAAAAAATAACCATCAGCGAAAATCTGGCCCGAAATACAGCGGCCACGTGTGATCCTGTTCTCATCAAATATCTTCATCGACTATTCTCAATGGCGACAATCAGGTCAACGAAGTTGATTGAAGATAATCTTTGCAAACGATTGTTTCTTATTTCTCAGCAAACATATTTCTTGCGTTAAAATGCCGCTGCTCTAGTTCTGCGCTGACGAAAGCGGCATTGCAATGACAGCAGCCTGGTCATCGAACCAGCGCGTCAACGGCCCGCCACGCATCTCAATGCGATCTACAAATCAAGACATGTCTGGCCGGATCGTCACGAGATCAAGCCGGAGGATCAAGGTCGATCGACGAGCAAACACCAAATTAAACGGAATTGCGGAAACGATGCGGAAATTTCTGTCCTCAGTCGTCTTGTTGTTGTCCTGCGTATTGCAGTGGGACGCCGTTGCCGCGACCTGCCCTGCAGCCACGTCATACGTCAAAGGCGACAGCGCGCAATTTGTTTCCCAATTGGTCCCCGCAGCGATGGCCGCAGGCAGGACCTACTCTGTTTCGATCACCTTTTGCAACAATGGCACGTCGACCTGGAAGTATCTGCCGCCGCCAGCCGGCGGCAAATATGGCGGTACCACGAGCTATTATCGCCTCGGTTCGCTCGACCCGGCCGACAACACCAACTGGGGCGCGAAACGCATCGATCTCGTTCCTGGCGATGTCATTGCCCCTGGATCCACCAAGATCTTCGCATTTTCCGTGGTTGCGCCGACAAGCGCAGTGACGAGCGGCGCATTCTACGACTTTCAATGGGGAGTCGTCCGCGAGCAGGTCGGATGGCTGGGCGCCGCGCCCAATGTCAGGGTCGGCAGTTTTTATGCGCCAAATATACAGTTGCAAAATGTGCCGAAGGTTGCGCCAGTGGCGCTTCCGTCCAGCGACTTCACCTTCCAGAATTTCGCCGGCGCCAACGTCCTGAATCTATCCTACCTGCAAGCCGGCAATAATCACAGGGCATGGATTCCCAATACGGCCCAGATGACGGTCATCGCATCCCAGGCGGTGGCGTTGCGTCTCGACTATATCCGCATTCCCCTGGTCATCCCTCCCGATGCCGCCAATCCCGAGATGGTTGCATCCGAATGGTACGCGCAGCCAATGAACTTGCAGCCGAACAAGGTCAACGTCAACAACGTCGTCAACGCGGCGCAGTCTGCCCTGAGAATTGCCGGCGCCAATGGCCTGAAGGTGATCTTCGTACTCGATGGCTACACGGAATATGACACCGCGTGCGCCGCATCGATGAAACCGTCGAACCGGAAGTTCTGGAAAAAAAGCTTCGACGCGGTCAAAACGAACGCAGCGACGATCGTTCGCGCATTGAGCGGCTATTCCGCTTTATATGCATGGGATATCATGAATGAACCGTTGTGGAATGCCAGCGCCTACGGCTGCCTCGATGCATCGCCAAACGATTTTGATCGCGGCACGCAGCAACCGTCGCTTTCCCTCGTCTCCGCACACACGGCAACCGATCAGTCGATTGCCGAAGTGGTGGAAGCCGTGCATGCCATGTATAACCTGGTGCGGGACAACGATGCCTATAACCATCCCACTACGGTCGGCGAAGGACAGGCTCCGTATTTGCATTACTGGAACGACATTTCGTCGTTTGCCAGCCCGCATATCTACGTTTCCGCACAGGGAATTGTCGATGCGCAAATCCAGGCCAACGCAACCAACACACAAGCGCGGGTGCAAGTCTTGCAATTCGGCGGCGCACCGCTTACAGCAAACAAATGGCAAGTGGCCGATCCACTCATCCAGGCGCAGGTGCCGGGCATCCTCGCTGCGACCGCCGCCGAGATGAAAGCCGAAATTACCACCAACGGCGTCCAGCTCCCGCTGATAGTCGGGGAATATGGCGCCGATTATCCCGAGCAAGTGCTCTCGCCAGCGGATCAGGCTGCGTACTATTCCCTGTTCTTGTCGAACCCATCCGGCGGACTTCAAACCCTGGGTCTGGGCAATATGTTGTGGGATCTATCGACCGGGAATCAGGCGGGAGCGAATTTCTCTCTGCTCAGTCCGGCAGGAACACTGCTACCCGCAGCCTGCGTCGTGGCGAAAGCGCACGGTGCCACGCCGAGCGGATGTTGATGTCTCAGGTCCCGGCAATGTCCTTGTATATGTCAAGATAATCGCTCGTCATTGCAGCAATATCATGCGCCTGGGCAAACGCCAGCGCGTCCTTGCGCAACTGGTCGCGCAGCGGCACATCCTCAATCATTTTTTGAATCGCGGCAGCCCACTGCACGGGATTGCCCATGTCGAGCATGATGCCGCGTTCCGAATCGCCGACCAGTTCCGGCAAGCCACCGACTGCCGACGTAACGACGGGAATGCCGAGCAGCATGGCATCGAGCACCGACGAGCCCAGGCCTTCTTCGCGCGAGGGAAAGGCGAATACGTCCATGGCGGCAATCCAGGAACCGACATCTTCCTGGAAACCGGCGAACACGATGCGCGGGTCGTTGCGCGCCTGGCGCTGGAATTCGCCCTTGTCGGGCCCTTCGCCGAGCAGCACCAGCCGGGCGTTGGGAAAATCATCGCCCAGAATCTCGAATGCGGCAATCAGCGTCGATTGTCCCTTGTGGTGATCGTGCAGCGCGCCGACATGGCCGATGACGGGCGCGCCGCCCAGCTCGGCCCGGATTGCCGCAGTGCGGGCGGGATCGCCGCCATGCAGGGTGCAGGAGTCGAGTATCGTGTGCACGTGGTGTCCGGTGCGTTCCTTGAGCCGTGCCGCCACATCGCGCGACACGCCGACCAGCTCGATCGCGCGGCGATAGACCAGGCGATTGAAGAAATTGGCCGACACTGGATTGGGTATGCGCCGGGTGATCAAATAAGGCGTGGCGCGCAAATAATTTTCAATCGCGGCCCAGTAGGCGCCGCGTGCCTCGTGCACGTGGATGATCGTCTGATCGGGTTGCGGCGGCGGCGCCACATGGCCCAGCAGTGGGTTGCGCACCGCGCGCACCGCATAACCGGCGGCCCGCGCGCGCCGGCGCAACTCCGAGTCGGGGTGGCAAACCAGGGATTGCGGCACGCCAAGCGCGGCCAAGCCTTCCATCAGGTTCAGCGTCTGGCGCTCCCCCCCGCGAAATCCCTTGGCGAAATTGACGTGCTGAATATGCAATCAATACTCCACTTCGGCATTGCTGACGCCTAAGCGTTCGTTCAAGGATTGTTTCAGCGCATCAGCCGGCAATACGCGCCAGTCGTCCGGCCATGCGATATCGCAACTGCCGATGCCCTGCGGTGTATAGCGAATCATGAAAGGTAAGCCATCGGCCGAACGATACGGTGTCAGCAGCGCCTTGATCTGTTCGGTATCGAACGCCGAGGCATAGGGGAACCAGAATTTTTTGCCGAACTGCACGCGCGCGGCCGCGATATCCATCACCTTCTCCGCTGATATGCGCAGGCCGCCGGAGAAGCGGTCTTCCGAGACCTTACCCAGCACGGCCAGGAACTCGTCTTCCTTGAACACGCCCTTGTTGGCGTCGAACACTTCGCTGTAAACCGTGACGTCGACCGTAGCCGTGCCATCGTCGAGCGTCGCAATCATGATCTTGCCGCGCTGGGTCATTTGCGTGCGCAGTGCCGAAATCACGCCGGCAATCAGGCGCGGCTCGCGCGAAGGGGAAAGATCTGCCAGTTTCCCGCGCGCGAAACGGCGCACTTCCGGCGCGTAGGCATCGAACAGATGGCCCGACAGGTAGAAACCAAGCGCGAGCTTTTCCTCGGTCAGCTTCTGCTTGTCGCTCCACGGCGGCACCTTGACGTATTCCGGCGGTGTATCGAGATCACTGTCTTCGCCGCCAAACAGGCTCACCTGATTGGCCGCCGCCTCAGCCTGTTCTGCGCCTTCCAGCGCCAGCGGGACGGACGCCAGCAAGGTTGCCCGATCGACGCCGAAGCAATCGAATGCGCCGGCCCGGATCAAGGCATCGATGGTGCGGCGATTGATCTGCTTCTTGTCGACGCGCTTGGCAAAGTCGAACAAGTCGGTGAATGGCCGCGCCTGGCGTGCCACGACGATGGCTTCGATCGCATTCTGCCCAGAACCCTTGACCGCACCCAGGCCATAACGGATATGCGTGGCCTTCTTGCCCGGCTCGCCTTCCGGTGTGAAACGATAGCTCGACTTGTTGATGTCGGGCGGCAGCAGGGTCAGCTTGCAGATGTCGAGCGCGTCTTCGACCAGGATCTTGATCTTGTCGGTGTCGTCCATCGCCAGCGACAAGTTGGCCGCCATGAACGCAGCAGGGTGATGCGCCTTCAGATAGGCGGTGTAATACGACAGCAGTGCATAAGCGGCGGCGTGCGACTTGTTGAAGCCGTAGCCGGCGAACTTTTCCATCAAGTCGAAGATTTCGTCGGCCTTGGCTTCGGACAAGCCGTCCTTGGCCGCGCCGTTGCGGAAGATCTGCCGGTGCTCGGCCATCTCCTCGGCCTTCTTCTTGCCCATCGCACGGCGCAGCAAGTCGGCGCCGCCGAGCGAATAGCCGCCGACCACCTGAGCCATCTGCATCACCTGCTCCTGATACACCATGATGCCGTAGGTTTCGGACAGGATGCCCTCAGTGCGCGGATCGGGATAATCGAAGCGTTCGCCGTGCTTGCGTTTGCAGAAATCGGGAATCAGGTCCATCGGACCAGGACGATACAGGGCGACGAGTGCAATGATGTCTTCAAAACGGTCGGGCCGGGCTTCTTTCAGCATGCCTTGCATGCCGCGGCTTTCCAGCTGGAACACGGCGACCGTCTTGGCCTTGGTCAGCAAATCGTAGGAGGCGCGATCGTCGAGCGGCAGCTTGGCCAGGTCGAACTCGGCCATCGCCGGATCGAGCTCCTTGATGTAGCGGACGGCGCGATCGAGGATCGTCAGCGTAGTCAAACCAAGAAAGTCGAACTTGACCAGGCCGACGGCTTCCACGTCGTCCTTGTCATATTGCGACACCACGCCGGCGTCGCCACCCTGCGTATAGAGCGGGCAGAAATCGGTCAGCTTGCCGGGTGCGATCAGCACGCCACCGGCATGCATGCCGATGTTGCGCGCAATGCCCTCGACCTGCTGCGCCAGTTCCAGCAGTTGCTTGACCTCTTCCTCGTTGTCGCGCCGTTCGGCCAGCAACGGCTCTTCAACCAATGCATCGGCCAGCGTGACCAGCTTGCCGGGCTTGAATGGAATCAGCTTGGAAATCCCGTCGCAGAAGCCGTAGCCGAAATCGAGTACGCGCCCGACGTCGCGCACGGCACCCTTGGCGGCCATCGTGCCGAAGGTGGCGATCTGCGATACGGCATCCTTGCCGTAGCGCTCCTTCACGTACTGGATGACGCGGTCGCGCCCTTCCTGGCAAAAGTCGATGTCGAAGTCGGGCATCGATACGCGTTCCGGGTTCAGGAAGCGTTCGAACAGCAGGTTGTAGGCGAGCGGATCGAGGTCGGTAATCGACAGCGAATACGCCACCAGCGAACCGGCGCCGGAACCCCGGCCCGGCCCGACCGGCACGCCATTGTTCTTGGCCCATTGAATAAAGTCGGCCACGATCAGGAAGTAACCGGGGAAACCCATCTTGATGATGGTGTCGGTTTCGAACTTCAGGCGCGCTTCATAGCGCTCGCGCTGCTGCTCGCGTTTTTCCGGATTCGGATAGAGGTGCGCCAGGCGCAGCGCCAAGCCTTCCTTGGCCTGCTGCACGAGGAATTCGTCGATGCCCATGCCATCCGGCGTTGGAAAATCCGGCAGTTTCGGTTTGCCCAGCACCAGCGTGAGATTGCAACGCTTGGCAATCTCGACCGAATTTTGCAGCGCCGCCGGCATGTCGGAAAACAACTGCGCCATCTCGGCCTGGGTCTTGAACGATTGCTGGTCGTTGAAGCGCTTGGTGCGATGCGGATTGGCCAGGATTTCGCCTTCGGCGATGCAGGTGCGCGCCTCGTGGGCAATGAATTCGTCCGGTGAGATGAACTGGATCGGATGGGTGGCGACCACCGGCAACTGCAGCTTGGCCGCCAGCGCCACCGACTGACGCACCTGGTGTTCCATGTTGGCCTGCCCGACGCGCTGGACCTCGATATAAAAATGGCCGGGGAAGATGCGCGTCCAGCGCGCCGCGTTGCGCTCCGCCGCAGGCACATTGCCATTTTCGATGGCGGTGCCGATGTCGCCGAAATGCGCGCCCGACAGGGCGATCAATCCGCCGGGCGCCAGGGCTTCGAGCCATTCGGCGCGAATTTCCGCGCGCCCGCGATGCAGGTTGGTCAGCCAGGCTTGCGACAGCAACTCGCACAGTTGCTTGTAGCCGGCAGCATTTTTTACCAGCAGCAACAGGCGCGACGGCTTGTCGCGATCGACGTCGTTGCTGATCCAGACGTCGCAGCCGACGATCGGCTTGACGCCCTTGCCGCGCGCGGCCTTGTAAAACTTGACCATGCCGAACAGATTGGCAAGATCGGTGATGGCCAGCGCCGGTTGGCTGTCTTTCGCGGCAGCCTTGATGGCGTCGTCGATCCGGACCAGGCCATCGACGATGGAATATTCGGAGTGGAGGCGGAGATGGGTAAATTGCGGAGCATTCATCGGGATATTTTACTCGCAGGCTTGCCGTGTTTCATCCGGGGTCGTTGATTTGACG
>FSYV01000178.1_pt1 | contig 10816 bp, 6 predicted proteins | sample 1638641 | NCBI WGS metagenome assembly FSYV01 (sample SAMEA3914813, study PRJEB12502) | metagenome | biome: forest; material: soil | place: Canada | collected 2011-07-07 | depth 0.3 m
CCGGCACCCCAGAACAGCGTCGTGACCGCCAGTGAAATCTGGCCGAGCTTGTCTTTCCACAGTACCGCGCAACAATCGGCAAAGTCCGCCACCAGCTTGAATGGCGTGTGCTGCTGCTTCTGGTACTCGACGCCGGTGTCGGGAATATATAGGTTGATGATCGAGGCAATCACATACGTGCCGACGATGATGACCAGGGCCATGTCTCCGGTCAGGTTGCTGCCGCTGCCGATGAAGGGGACGTGGTATCGCGCCAGCATGGCAGTCATCTGCGGGCCGACCAATTGGCCGCCGAGCGCGGTGCCGAAAATGATCGAAGAAACAGTCAAGCCTTCGATCCAGCCGTTGGCGGCGACCAGCTTCTCCGGCGGGAGCAATTCAGTCAGGATGCCGTATTTGGCCGGAGAATAAGCGGCGGCGCCGAAACCGACCACGCCATAGGCGATCAGGGGATGCACATGGAAAAACATCAATGAACAGCCGAGGATCTTGATCAGGTTGGTGAAAAACATGACCCGCCCCTTGGGGTAGGCATCGGCAAAAGCGCCGACGAATGCGGCGAGCAAGACATACGATAAAACAAAAAACGATTTCAGCAGCGGCGTCATCCAGGGCGGAGCCTTGATTGTCGCCAGCATCGCTATACATGCTATGAGTAACGCATTGTCTGCGAGCGACGAAAAGAACTGCGCCGCCATAGTGGTGTAAAAACCGCGATTCATCCGCTTCCTAACCAAATATCACCGGCTTGCTTTATACCATGAAAATCCGTCCTGGCGTCCGAATAGAGCGGGACGGCGGCGCGCTCGTCCGGTAAAATGTCATGTTATTGATGTAAACGTAGTAGGTAAATAAAATCATGCCCAGACCGTTAGTCGCCGCCATTGATATCGCTGCAATGCAACATAATCTCGCCGTCGCGAAGCAACACGCGCCTAACGCAAAAGTGTGGGCGGTTGTCAAGGCGAACGCTTACGGCCATGGCCTCGCGCGTGCATTGCGCGGATTTGCCGCTGCCGATGGATTGGGTTTGGTTGAACCCGACGGCGCAGTCAGCGTGCGCGAGCTGGGTTGGACAAAACCGGTTCTTTTGCTGGAAGGGTTTTTCGACCCGCAAGACATTGCGATGCTGGCGCAGCACGACGTGCAAAGCGCCATACACAGCGAGGAGCAGATCGCCATGCTGGAACAGGCCAGCGTCAGCCGCCCGCTCAACGTATTTCTGAAAATGAACACCGGCATGAATCGCCTTGGATTCATGCCCGATCGATTCCGTGCAGCCTATGCGCGCTTGCGCGCCATTCCGCACGTCGCCACCATCGGCATGATGACGCATTTTGCCAATGCCGAACACGCCAACCATGCGGTGTTGCCGGTGGCCGAGCAACGGCGGCGTTTCGAAGAGGCGAGCGCGGGCTTGGAAGGGCCGCGCAGTGTGTCGAATTCGGCTGCCGATTTGTTGCACCACGATGTCGCAGCGGATTGGGTGCGCCCCGGCATCATGTTGTATGGCGGCACGCCGGGCAACCGCTCCGCTGCCGAATTCGATTTGCGTCCGGCCATGACCTTGCGCGGTGAGATCATCGGTATCCAGCATATCGAGGCAGGCGATGGGATTGGCTACGGCAGCCGCTTCGTGGCAACGCATGCGATCAAGACCGGCGTCGTGGCGTGCGGCTATGCCGACGGTTATCCGCGCCACGCCCCGACCGGCACGCCGGTGTTGGTCGACGGTGTGCGCACGCGTACGCTGGGCCAGGTATCGATGGACATGATCGTGGTCGATTTGACTGCAGTGCCGGGCGCGCAAGTAGGCAGCAAGGTCACGTTATGGGGCGAGGGCTTGCCGATCGACGAGGTTGCGCATGCGGCCGGTACAATAGGTTACGAATTGATGTGTGCACTCGCGCCGCGCGTGCAGGTTGTTGAGAAAGCAGAATCAAATTAATGGCCAAGGCAAAGACGAATTTTACCTGCACAGAGTGCGGCGGCGTGGCAAACAAATGGACCGGGCAATGCCCGTCCTGCGGACAATGGAACACGCTGGTTGAGACCATCGTCGAAGTCGGCGGCAATCGTTTTTCCACGCAATACCAGGGCCTGGCGCAAACTGCGCCGGTACTGAGCCTGGCCGATATCGAGGCGATTGACGTACCGCGTTTCAGCACTGGCATCGAGGAATTCGATCGCGTGTTGGGCGGCGGGCTGGTTGCGGGTGGCGTGGTGCTGATCGGCGGCGATCCCGGGATCGGGAAATCGACCCTGCTGCTGCAGGCGCTGGCGCAAATGTCGCGCGACAAAAAGGTGCTGTACGTGAGCGGCGAAGAATCGGGTGCGCAGATTGCCTTGCGCGCCAGGCGCCTGGCGGTGGATGCGCGCGACCTGAAGCTGCAAGCCGAAATCCAGCTGGAAAAAATCTTGAATACGCTGGCCGAGCACAAGCCGCAGGTGGTGGTGATCGACTCGATCCAGACCATGTATTCCGATGCGCTCAGTTCCGCGCCCGGTTCGGTCGCGCAGGTGCGCGAATGCGCGGCGCAATTGACGCGCGTGGCAAAACAAAGCGACATCACGATCATCATGGTCGGGCATGTGACGAAGGATGGCGCGCTGGCCGGGCCGCGCGTGCTGGAACACATCGTCGATACCGTGCTGTATTTTGAAGGTGACACGCATTCGAGTTTTCGCCTGGTGCGCGCCATCAAGAACCGTTTCGGCGCAGTCAATGAGCTGGGTGTGTTTGCCATGTCGGAAAAGGGCTTGAAGGGCGTGTCCAATCCTTCGGCGCTATTCCTCTCGCAACACGATAATCCGGTGCCCGGTTCCTGCGTGATGGTGACGCAGGAAGGCACACGCCCGCTGCTGGTCGAGATCCAGGCCCTGGTCGATACCTCGCACCTGCCCAATGCGCGGCGCCTGTCGGTGGGGCTGGAACAAAACCGGCTGGCCATGCTGCTGGCCGTCCTGCACCGCCATGCCGGCATCGCCGCATTCGATCAGGATGTGTTCATCAATGCCGTGGGCGGCGTCAAGATCACCGAACCGGCCGCCGATCTGGCGGTGCTATTGGCGATTCATTCGTCGATGCGCAGCAAGGCCTTGCCGCGCGGCCTGGTGGTGTTCGGCGAAGTCGGCCTGGCTGGCGAAATCCGGCCGGCGCCGCGCGGCCAGGAACGGCTGCGCGAAGCGGCCAAGCTCGGTTTTTCGATTGCCGTGATCCCGAAATCGAATGCGCCGAAGCAAAAGATCGAAGGATTGACGATCGTTGCGGTAGAACGGATCGACGAGGCGCTGACCAAGGTGCGCGAGCACCAGTAGCACAATTCAATCCGGCGAAAATCAATTCAGCAGCTTGGCGGCCTCGATGCCGCTGCGTACTGCTGCTTCCAGCGTCGCCGGATAGTCGCCGGTAGTATAGTCGCCAGCTATCACCAGGCCGGGCAGCGCAGTCGCGTTCGATGGCCGCACCAGTCCCGGCGTGCAGGCGAAGGTCGCGCGCTTTTCCGAGATGACCTTGCTCCAGCGCGGTTCTGCCAATGCCGGCATATTCAGCGCCTGGGCCAATTGCTTTGCTATCGCCGCAGCTAGCGCGTGCTGATCGTGGCGAATCGCTTCCTCGGATGCGCTGACGACCACCGCCAGCACGCCCGCAAGATCCTTGTCGAGTTGCCCGCGATCGAATACGAATTGCCCCCATGCGTCCGCCGCCGGGTCGTCGATCAGGGCGAGGAAAGGAGCTGGGAGCCGCAGCTTGGACGAATAGCGCAGGTAGCAAGTCGTGATCGGTTCGTACTGGAGGTTGTGCAGTTGTTGCAATTGCCCTGTATCGGCAAGCCCGTCGAGCAGGGCTGCTGTCTGCCACGGCGGTGTTGCCAGCACGACCTTGTCGAACGCCTGGACGGCGTCGAGATCGTCGCCGGTAATTTCCAGCCACCAGCGTTTACCCTCGTGGCACAGGCTCTTCAAGTGCGTACCGGTATAGACCGTGCCCTGGTGTTGCTGGATGAAGCGCGCGGCGTGCTTGGGGAATAATTCGCTCAAGTCGACACGCGGCAGCAGCATGTCGGACGCGGCGCGTTTCGCGCCCAGGCTATCGCGCAAAACATTCAGGAACACTTGCGCCGAAGCGCGCTCGGGCGGGGTATTGAGCGCCGCCAGGCAGAGCGGACGCCACATGAGCGCGATCAGGCGCGGGGTTTGTTCGAAGCGCTCCAGCAGTTCGCTGACGCTGCAATCGTCGTTCATGCGCCATGCCATCCAGCGCGCCGAGGTGGAAAAGCGCGCCATCGACTGCTTGTCGGCCCAACTGAGACCCCGCGCGCGGAACAGGGCGAAGAGCAGGTGCCACGGTGCCGGCAGGCGCGGTGCGGCGAAATCCATGCCGTCGCTTTGCGCCGGATAGCGCATTTGCAGAGGCAGCCGCAGCAGCACTTCGTCGACGTCGATGCCGACGGTGCGCATCAGGGCGAGCGTGTCGCGATAGGCGCCCAGAAGGATGTGCTGACCGTTGTCGAGGTTTCTGCCATCGAGTTGCACGGCACGGGCGCGGCCGCCCAGGACGCGGGAGCTTTCCAGCAAGGTGACGCCGTGCCCGGCCTGCGCGAGCTTGACTGCTGCGGCGCACCCGGCCCAGCCGCCGCCGATGACGGCAATGCGCGTGCGCGGCGTCTCGTCAGCCGCGTACATAGGTTTTCCAGGCCAGCCACAGCTTGCGGATCGGCGTCAGCGAAATCCGCTGGTTCAGGACGTGGAAACCATCGCGTTCGATTTCATCGAGGAGTGCGCGATAGATTGCCGCCATGATCAAGCCGGGGCGCTGGGCGCGGCGATCGGCGCGCGGCAGCAACGCAAACGCTTCGTCATACATGGCCTGCGCACGGTCGGCCTGGAACTTCATCAATTTTTCGAAATTCTCGCTGTGGCGCACATTGAGAATGTCGGCTGCAGTCACCTTGAATTGCTGCAATTCATTGACCGGCAGGTAGATGCGGCCCTTGCGCGCGTCTTCGCCGACATCGCGAATGATATTGGTCAACTGAAACGCGAGGCCGAGTTTCTCGGCATATTGCAGTGTTTCCGGCTGCGTCGATCCAAAAATGCTGGCCGACAAGATGCCGACCACGCTGGCCACGTGCCAGCAGTAGTGCTGCAGGCCGGGGTAGTCGAGATACCTGGTCTGGTCCAGGTCCATTTCCATACCGTCGACGATGGCCAGCAAATGCTTGATGTCGATCGAATAGGCAACCAGGTGCGGCTGCAGGGCCTTCGTCACCGGATGGGTGGGATTGCCGGCCTGCATCGCATGGATTTCCTTGCGCCACCATACCAGCTTGGTGCGCGCGACCTGGGCGTCGGTGCATTCGTCGACCGTGTCGTCGACCTCGCGGCAAAAGGCGTACAACGCGGTGATCGCGCGACGGCGTTCGGGCGGCAGGAATAGAAAGCTGTAATAAAAGCTTGAACCGCTCTGCGCGGCTTTTTGTTGGCAATATTCGTCGGGCGACATGGAATGTGTGTGCGTTTCTTGATCGGTGCTGGAACGGTCGCTATGCTACCCGACTGGCCAAGCAGAGACAAATAAATATGATGGGAACTTGGCGCAGCAGGTTCAGCACGTCAACGCCAGATTGCACGCCACAGCAGCAACAGCCAATCGGCCTTGCCTAGCGTGGGGCGACGCGTAAAGACATCAAATTCAACCGCCTCGATCTTTTCCAGGATCCGCAGGCCGCCCTGGACTACCAGGCGCAACTCCCAACCGATGCGCCCGCCCAGGCGGCGGGCTAGCGGCGCGCCGGCCAGCAGCATGTCGCGCGCACGGTTGACTTCGAAGCACAGCAAGTCGCTGAAATCGCCGCTCGGCCGGTTCCGGGCCAGATCGCCTTCGGAAAATGTGTAGCGTGCCATGTCCTCTTGCGGCAGGTAGATGCGACTCTTTTGCCAGTCGACAGCGACGTCTTGCCAGAAATTGATCAATTGCAATGCCGAGCAGATTGAGTCCGAATCGCGCAGGTTGCCCGGTGTGGCCGCGCCATAAAGATGCAGCATCAATGCGCCGACCGGGTTGGCCGAACGGCGGCAATAGTCGAGCAAGTCGGCGAATGTTGCATAGCGCGTCGTCGTCACATCTTGCTTGAAAGCGGAAATCAGGTCGCGAAACGGCTGCAGCGGCAGATCGTGGCTACGAATCACATCAGCGACTTGCTCGAACAATGGGGATTCGGCCGGTTTTCCATCCTCGATCCGCTTCAGCGCATCTTCATAGACGGTGAGAGCGGCCAGCCGCTCATCTGGTGCGGCATTGCCCTCATCGGCCAAGTCATCGGCGCTGCGGGCAAAACGGTAGATGGTTTCGACCGCCGGGCGCAAACGCGCTGGCAAGAGGATAGACGCGACCGGGAAGTTTTCGTAGTGATCGACTGACATCGGCAGGGTGGCGGGTGGATGAATGTTGCAGCGCAAGGGTAGCAGAGTTTTAACGCCTGCGGCCCAACTTGGGTCTGGTGCGGACGCTTGGACTTTGCGAGAGACAAGTTTGCTTGCTAAATAAATAATAAATTGCCTAACGCCTAACGATTTTATGCAGTAACGATAATTTTAAAGAGCGAGCCAGTACGATAAATTAAATGACCTGAAAGTCATATACAAATAGAATTCCTTTAATTATAATTACTGACCAGTCAGTTATTTATATTCAATCAAGCTGCAAAAGTGGTGACTTTTGCCGACAGCCGCAGTCGTATATTGCGATTCAACAAGGGGATGCACGGTGACCAGGTTCAACAGATATGCCTCTACAGCGCGATTGGTACTTCAATATTGCCTGCCAGGGATGATCGTACTCGGCGTCGCGTTCGGGTTGGCGGCTTGTGCCAAGACTCCCGAAAAGGCCGAGGAAGTACGTCCGGTTCGCGTCATGACCCTGGCGTCGAGCGATGTTGCACTGGACGCCGAATTTCCCGGAGAAGTGCGGGCGCGCGTCGAGTCGCATCTCGGCTTTCGCGTCGGCGGCAAGATCGTCGCCCGCAAGGTTGACATTGGCAATCTTGTGAAACGCGGCCAGGTGTTGATGCAACTCGATCCGCAAGACTTGCAACTGGCCCAGGCGCAGGCAGTTGCCGGGTTGCGGGCAAGCGAAAGCAACCGTGATCTGGCCAAATCCGAGCTGAAACGCTATCAGGACTTGCGCGACAAGAATTTCGTTAGCCAGGCGGTGCTGGACGGCAAGGAAACCGCGTTCCGCGCAGCACAAGCCACCTATGAACAAGCCGTGGCGCAAAACAAGACGCAATCGAACCAGACGGCTTACACGACGCTGGTGGCAGATGCCGATGGCGTGGTGACCGGCGTCGACGTCGAAGTCGGCCAGGTCGTGGCCGCCGGCAATCCGGTGGTGCGCGTGGCCCAGTTGGGTGAGAAGGAAATCGTGATCGGCATCCCGGAAGATAAGGTCGATACCATACGTAGTGTGAGCGACGTGAAAGTGCGCGTCTGGGCGCAGCCGAACGATTTGATCACCGGTAAGATCCGTGAGATTTCGCCAATCGCCGATCCGGTAACCCGAACCTTTGCCATGAAGGTGTCCATGCCCGATGCGCCGGCCGACGTGCGGCTCGGCATGACAGCCTATGTGCGCTTTGCCGCAAGAACGGCCGTGCCGCAAATCCGCGTGCCGATGACGGCGCTGTTTCAGGACAAGAACGGCTCTGCCGTGTGGGTAGTGGAAAACAATACGGCCAAACTGGTGCCGGTGCAGATCGGCGGCAGCACTGGAAACGACATCACGCTCACCGGTGGCGTGGCGAACGGGCAAATCATCGTCACGGCAGGCGTCAATTCGCTCAAGCCGGGGCAAAAGGTCAGCATACTCGGCGAAGAAGGCAGCGCCAAGCCTGCAGTTGATGGCGCCGTCGCTGCAGCGACCGGCAGGAATGTACCGACAGATGTATCGCTCCTGCTCAAGGAAGCGGATGCCGGCGCCAAGGCAGGCAGCGGCAATGCCGGAGTTGCCAAATGAAGGGTTTCAACCTGTCGCGTTGGGCCCTTGAACACATTCCCCTGACTCGCTACCTGATCGCAGTGCTGCTGATCGGCGGCGTGATGAGCTATAGCAATCTGGGTCAGGATGAAGATCCGCCATTCACTTTCCGCGCCATGGTCATCAGTGCCAACTGGCCCGGTGCGACCTCGTTGCAGATGGCTGAACAGGTTACCGACAAGCTGGAAAAGAAGCTGCAGGAGACGCCTTACGTCGACAAGATCCGCAGCTATTCCAAGCCAGGCGAGACGCTGATCATCTTGCAACTGCGCGAATCGACGCCGCCCAAGGAAACTGCCGGCGCCTGGTATCAGGTGCGCAAGAAGATTGGCGACATTCAGGGCACGCTGCCGCCGGGCGTCAATGGCCCATACTTCAACGACGAGTTCGGCGACACCTTCGGTTCGATCTTTGCCCTCGCCGGCGACGGCTTTACTCCGGCAGAACTGAAAGACTATGCCGATTTCGTGCGCCAGCAGTTTTTGCAGATACCGTCTGTGTCCAAGGTCGATTTGTACGGCGTACAGGATGAAAAGCTGTATATCGAATTCTCGCAAAAGAAGTTCGCCCAATTGGGCGTGCCGTTCGAGGCGATCGTTGCGCAGCTGAATGCGCAAAATGTCGTCGAGTCAACCGGTGTCCTGGTCACGCCGAGCGACAATCTGCAGGTGCGCGTCAGCGGCGCCGTGCGTTCCACCAAGGACCTGGAAAACCTGCAGCTGCGCGCCAACGGCACCACCTTCCGCCTCGGCGACTTTGCCAAGGTCACGCGCGGCTACATCGACCCGCCGCACGACAAGATGCGCTACAACGGCAAGGAGGTGATCGGCCTCGGCATCGCCATGGAGCACGGCGGCAACATCATCGAACTCGGCAAGAACCTGGAAAAGGCAGCCAATGCCATCAGGGCGAAATTGCCGGTTGGCGTCGAACTGCAGCGCGTGGTCGATCAGCCGAAGGCAGTCACCTCGTCGGTCAGCGAATTTCTCCATACGCTCACGGAAGCGATATTGATCGTTCTGGGGGTCAGCTTTCTCGCGCTGGGGCTGCACACCAAGCCATTCCGGCTCGATTTCCGTCCAGGGTTGGTGGTGGCGCTGACGATTCCGCTGGTGCTGGCCGTAACCTTTTTGTTCATGCGCATCTTCGACATCGACCTGCACAAGATTTCACTTGGTGCGCTGATCATTGCCTTGGGCTTGCTGGTCGATGATGCGATCATCGCGGTCGAAATGATGGTGCGCAAGATGGAGGAGGGCCTGTCGCGCTTCGATGCTGCCACCTTCGCCTACACCTCGACGGCGATGCCGATGCTGACCGGCACGCTGATCACGGCGGCGGGCTTCTTGCCGATCGGGCTGGCCAAGTCTGCCGCCGGGGAGTACACGTTCTCGATGTTTTCCGTCAATGGCCTGGCGCTGATCATTTCCTGGCTGGTTGCAGTGGTGTTTACGCCCTACATTGGTTTCATCCTGCTCAAAAACAAGCCGGCTGCCGGCGCAGATGGGCATCACGAATTGTTCGATTCACCGTTCTACAATCGTTTTCGCCGCATGGTGAACTGGTGCGTCGAGTGGCGCAAGACCACCATTGCCCTGACGCTTGGCGTGTTCGGCCTCGGCGTGTTCGGCTTCGGCTTCATCGAGCAGCAATTCTTCCCCGACTCCAGCAGGCCGGAATTGATGGTGGAGCTATGGTTGCCGGAAGGGTCTTCATTCGCCGCCACCGAGGCGCAGGCCAAGAAATTCGAACGTTTCATCGAGCAGCAGCAGGGTGTCGAAAGCGTCACCAGTTACATCGGCACCGGAAGCCCGCGCTTCTACCTTCCGCTCGACCAGATCCTGCCGCAAACCAATGTGGCCCAAGTGGTGGTGTTGCCGAAGAATGCCGAGGCACGCGAAGCCTTGCGGCTCAAGGTGGTCGACGTGTTCAAAAAAGATTTCCCCGAGGTGCGCGGGCGTGTGAAGTTGTTGCCCAACGGCCCGCCGGTGCCGTATCCGGTGCAATTTCGCGTAAGCGGTGACGCGGTGCAAAAGGTGCGCGCGATTGCCGACCGCGTGAAGGAATTGATGCGCGCCAATGCGAATACGGTCGGTGTCAACGACAACTGGAATGAATCGGTCAAGGTGCTGCGGCTTGATCTCGACCAGGACAAGCTGCAGGCACTCGGCATCGGCTCACAAACCGTAATGCGCGCTGCCAACACCATCTTGAGCGGGACAACCATCGGCCAATATCGCGACGGCAACAAGCTGATCGACATCGTGATCCGTCAGCCGGCGGAAGAGCGCGCCACGATCACGGCGCTCAACGAAGCCAACATCCAGTTGCCCGGCGGGCGCTCTGTGCCGATGTCGCAACTGGCACAGGCACGGTTCGTATGGGAGCCGGGCGTGGTCTGGCGCGAAGGGCGGGAATGGGCGATCACGGTGCAGGCCGACGTTGTCGACGGCATCCAGGGACCGACCGTATCGGGGCAGATCGAGTCCAAGCTTGGCGAATTGCGTCGTGCGTTGCCGGCCGGCTATCGGATCGAGCTGGCGGGTGCGGCTGCCGACAGTGGCAAGGCGCAGGAGTCGATCGCTGCCAACGTACCGCTGGTGATCTTCATCATCTTCACCTTGCTTATGCTGCAACTGCACAGTTTTTCCCGCGCCGTACTGGTGTTTCTCACCGGCCCGCTCGGCGTGGCCGGCGCGGCGGCGGCCTTGCTGATCTTGCATCGGCCGTTCGGCTTTGTCGCACAACTGGGCGTGATTGCCCTGTTCGGCATGATTA
>FSYV01000574.1_pt1 | contig 10762 bp, 6 predicted proteins | sample 1638641 | NCBI WGS metagenome assembly FSYV01 (sample SAMEA3914813, study PRJEB12502) | metagenome | biome: forest; material: soil | place: Canada | collected 2011-07-07 | depth 0.3 m
AGGAAATACTGCCTGTGGTGGGCGGCGTCAGTCTCAACGTGGCCGACGGCGAGTTTGTCGCGATAGTCGGTCCCTCCGGCTGCGGCAAATCGACCCTGATGAAAATCATTGCCGGTTTCGAACACCCCGACGAAGGTTCAGTCACGATCGACGGCAAGCCGCAGCATGGCCCGAGCCCCAAGGGCATCGTCATTTCCCAGCATGGGTCAGTGTTTCCCTGGCTCACCGTCCAGCAAAACCTGATGTTCGGGCTCAACGGCAATGAGCACGGCGACAAGGCGGCCCTGGCCGATCACTATGCCGCCATGGTCGGCTTGAAGGGTTTCGAGAAAAGCTATCCGCACGAATTGTCGGGTGGAATGTTGAAGCGCGTGGAAATTGCCCGGGCGCTGGTCGTGAAACCGGAAATCCTCTATATGGATGAACCGTTCTCGGCCCTGGATGCGCTGATGAACCTGCGCATGCGTACCGAATTGTTGCGTATCCTGGGCGAAGAACGCCACACCGTGCTGTTGATCACGCACGACGTGGAAGAGGCCATCCACCTGGCCGACCGCATCATGGTGCTGTCGCAGCGCCCAACCATGATCCAGACCACCTTCGACGTGCCGCTGCAGCACCCGCGCAAGCTTTCCAGCCCGGAAGCGCAGGAATTAAAGGAGGCGATTTTGCGCGAGCTTGGGTTGTAGCTTTCTCGCTGAAAGCGCATACAAGTTTATTCATTGTATTCCGCCAAACGCACAAAGTCGGAACAAAGAAAGCCGACACCGCCAGCGATTGTGGTGACGGTAAATTGCCTGCGCCCTTTCATTGTTTCGACTAACTTGGTTTTGGCGGAATACGCCTGCGGCTATTCCGCCCTACCTCAAACGCGATGCGGGTTTGCTGCAAGCTTCAGAGCACCTGCTCACTCTTGCGTATTGTCAAATTCCGCCAAAAAGTGCTCGACTGGTTCTTTCTTGGCGCCATAGCCCAACACCGCGACCGGATCGATGTGCACCGCAATCAGGTTGTCCCAATAATCGTTTGAATCATATTGTACGGGACGGTAAGGCAGCGTCCCTCTGTTGTTCCAATTCGACCAAGGATGCTCGCGATTGATGTGCGCGCCGATGCTCGAATGCAGGATGACGGTCTTGCCCACGGTTTCCAGTACCTGCTTCGAGATCGTTCCGCTCGGCGCCAGATAGCTGTTGCCGGTTCCGACATTGCAGGCGTAGCCTTCCACGGGTTGCGGTATCGTCACGGGCGCATAGGGCGTGCAGCGCTGGCTGTGAAACCATTGGCGCGCCAGATAGAATTTTCCCTTGAGGGCGTTCGCGCTGCCGTCACTGGTGAAGCGGCACGAATCGAACACGAAACCGTATCTGGTTTGGTAGTTGGTCGACGGCGCCGCCATGTAAGAAGTCGAGCGGTCGCCTAGCGACCTGATCTCCGAGCGGTAGAAATAAGCGGTCGTGTCGCCGAAAATGAAATCGACGTCACCTTCGATGTAGGAGCGATCGAAGAACGTGCGCGCCGTCACACCGTCGGCCGACGACTTCAGGAACAATGTGTCCTGGTAACCGATGAAGCGGGTGTTTTCAAACTGCACCCGGTCGGCGCCATCGACCATCAATGCCACCGCCTGGTGATGGATGACCTGCGGCGTGCCGTTGATGATCCTGGCGGCACATCCGCCGGGCGGGCACTCCTCCCGGGCATCGCCGTGCTCCTTGTTGTAGGCATTCTCGAAGGTGATGTTTTTCGCCTGGAAGCCATCGCCCTTGATCCAGACGATGGGCGTGCCCACGGTCTCGACCATCGGCTTGCTCTTGACTGCAACGTACATCGCGGCAATCGCCGGTTCGGCCTGCGCGAACTGCGCGCCGAACATGCGTGTATAATCCTCGCCCGAAATCGCGGCATCGAGATTGGCGCTGATGACGGTGTCCCTCGCCTCTGCGCTGCCGCCGAACAGCGTGATCGGCATCGCCGTGGCCGGTACATAGACCAACTCGTGGTAGGTGCCGGGTTTTACCAGAATCACAAGGCGCCTGGACTTTCCACTTGACTTCGCGAGCGCATTGCCATCGACAACGGCGCGCGCAACGGCGGCTTGCACGGTGTTGAACATGCTGGTGCCGTTCGTCTTCGCCGAGGCATCGACGACATAGTCCGGTTTGGCTGGTGCGCCGTCAACGATGGAATCGGCCAGCGGATCCCACGGATCGGTAATTTCATGACCGGCCTGCCCCTTGTACTTCAGCACTTCCCGGTAAGAGTAGGCGGCTGCCTCGGACGCGGTAAGTTGCGGGCGCGTGTTTTTTGGCGCCGTCTGGTCGTTGGCATAGCCGTGCGGCGCCCCCAGGATCATGCCTGTTGCAAGTGTCAACGAGATGCATGCACGATTCATTATTGAGCTGCTCCATCCATCGTGATCGGAAAGGGTATAAAGGCATGTTCGCAAGCAATCCCGGTTGCGCTGCCGGCTTCGCCGTTTGCGGTGACGTCGCGCCCCGAGGGAATTGGATCGACAGCGCCAGGGCCCAGCGTAAGACGCGCGTGGATGGCGTCGACGGTGGGCGAGTCATTGACGATGACGTCGTCCAGCGCAGCCTCAAGCAGGTGTTCCGCATCGAGGCCGTGGAGAATGATCTTGCCCCCATTGAGGCTGTGGACATGCGTCAACGAGATGGCGCGGTAGAGCGGAATCTTGTTACCCTCCGCCTGCGGGTCGTAGGCGGTGTCAATATCGATCGGTGCGCGCACGTTGCGCAGGCAGACGTTGCGATAATGGATATCTTCCACCACGCCGCCGCGCGAAATGTCGCTCTTGATGCGCAAGCCGGAAGTGGTGCCGTCCATGCTCAGATCATCGACCAACACGTGCCGCACGCCGCCATCCGTGTTGCTGCCGATTGACATGCCGTGGCCGCTGTAAAAATGGTTGTGCAGGATCGAGATATTCTCCGAAGGTCCCGCGTTGCCCGATTTGATCGCCACGTTGTCGTCGCCGGCGCGGATGAAACTATTGACGATGCTGACGTTGCGCGACGAGACCGGATCGATGCCGTCGGTATTGCGCGCATCGGCCGGGGTATCAATATGCACGCCCCAGGCCGTAAAGCCATCGACGCCATTCAGCACCACATGGTACTTGGGCGAATTGCGCAGCGTGATGCCATAAAGGACAAACCCGCGGGTATGGTTGAGCACGATCAGGTGCGGCACGTTTTGCGTGGTCTTTTCCTTTTGCGCGCGGCGCGACAACTGCCACCAGGTTTCCTTCTTGCCCGCAATGAGCTTGCCACCCTGGCCGTCGATTACACCCTGGCCCATGATGCCACCGCCATCGCCATTCTCAACGGTGATGAAGGGTTTGCAGCCTTTGCCTTCGCGATCGTTGGTGCCACAGGTTCTTCTGCCGCGATCGTAGGCGAGCGGATCGGACGTCGCGTAGAGGGTTGCGCCGGCGTCGACTAATAACGTGACGCCACTCTTGAGGCCCAACGGGCCGGAAAGAAAGCCGCTGGCGCCGCCGCCTCGCGCAAGTTCCACTGCCTGGCCTGCGGGACAGCGGTCGATGGCCTGCTGGATGCGTGGTGTATCGTCGAAGGATTGTGCATCAGGCTGGAGTGCCTTGAGCACGATGCACGACGCCGGCACCGTCGGTTCTTCGACGGCGCGCATATCCTGGCCCGATGCATTGGTGCAAAATAACGTCAAAAGAATCAGGCAGGCGCAAGCTTTTGGTAAATGTATGATATTCAATGCACGTCCTTGAAATCGCTTTCGAGTGGCGGCACCGCATGGCGCAATTCCGTCGCGACCATGGCGGCAAACAAGCCTGCACCTTTTGCACCCAGATGCGTGCGATCGAAGCCCCGGTAGCCATTGCCTTTGCCGCCGCCAGGCGTCGCCGGTTCGGGAAAGTCCGATCGAGGAGCCATCGCCAGCGTGTCCGCCTGTTCTTGGCCCATAGACTGCACCGCAGCTGCGCTATCCTCGTTCAGATCCAGCACGGCGGCGTGTTCGGTTGCCGCCACCTTGAGCGTAGCCTCGGCCCATGGCCGCAAGTCGTTGTCCAACTGTCCGTTCTTGAACGTGCGACGAGCCAATGGCGTGACCAGGATCGGCACGGCGTGCAGTTCGCGAATTTCCTTCACATAGCGCGTCATGTTGGACGGAAACTCAGTGGCAAGTTCGGTTGAACGTCCGGGTTTGCCCGGCTGGTCATTGTGGCCGAACTGGATCAATACGTAGGTGGTTTGGTATGCTGCGCCATCTTGCAGCAAGTTCCGGACGCGCTCCCACGAGCCTTCGGCACGATAGCTTGCCGAGCTGCGCCCACCCTTGGCCAGGTTCACGCATGTCACAGCCGGCTGGAAGCGCGCGCACAGGGCATCGCCGTAGCCTGTTTCTGGTGCCATGGTTGAATCGCCAACCAGCAGCACGCGCGTACCGCCGGTTGCTGCGAATGTCGGCGCGACGGCCAGGCAGAGCAGCAACGCGGCCAGCCGCTTGCTCACGCCTTGCCTTTCAAGGTCGTGTTGTACAGATTTCCTCCCACAGTCACGTTGGTCAACGTCACGTTTTCCGCGTTGTACAGATAGAGCGGCTGGCTGACGTTCGATGGTGATCCGAAATTGCAATTTGTGATGGAGACATTTCTCACCGGCAGCACGCTTGGCTGCCCTTTGCCGTTGTAGTCTGCTGCCACCGGTCCCTGAATCACGATCGCCTGATAGCAGGAGTGATGTCCGCCTGCTGTCGCGACGTTGCCGACCGTGACGTCGGAGATATGGATGTCGGACACTGTCGGCGGCCGGGTACGCGCATTGTCTTCATGCGGCGTGTAGTCGCAATCGATGGTGATGATGCCGCCCGCCGTCGTGGCAACCGATTTTTGTGCGATGGGAGAGCCAGGCAGAGGCTTGTAAAATGCCGGTTCGGTCTGCACGCCATTCGGGATCGATATCTTGCGCACGTGGAAATTCTTCAGGTAGCCGCCGCGATTCATGTTGGTCTTGAGGCGAATTGCAATGTTCAGCGGGTTGGTCGCCCAGTTGGCATTCTGGAAGGTCAGGTTTTGCGCGTAGATATTCTGGATGCCGCCGGCCATTTCGCTGCCCAGCGTGATGCCGCCGTGACCGCTATGCATGATGCAGTTTTGTATCACCATGTTTTGCGACGGACCGTATTGCGTGTCGAGATCCTTGCCTGCCTTGATGGCGATACAGTCGTCACCGGTATTGAAGGTGCAGGAATCAACCAGGACGAAATCGCATGATTCAGGGTCGAAGCCATCGTTGTTTGGCCCCAGGCTGTTGACGTAGACGTGTTTGATCACAAGGTTGCGGCAATCAACCGGATTATGCTGCCAGAACGGTGTGTTGGTCAGGTGATAGTCCTGCAGCAGCACATTGGTGCAACTGATGAATTGAACCATGTTCGGCCGCAAGTAATGGCCAAGGCCGAAGATGCGTTTTTCCAGCGGTATGCCGGCTTCCGACAAGGCCGGCACGTAACCGAAATCGCCACGCCAGCGCGTGTTGTCGCCCTCGATCAACGCAATGTCGTCGGCGCTCAGGTGCGGCGCCACGGCGGCGATGCTGGCCGGATTGCGCTGGTTGGGCAGGGTCTCCGACGGCGCGCCCTTGGCATAAATCGGCGGTGTCCCGGCCGGTAGCGGATGATTGGCGATGCGGCCTTTCCAGGTCCACCAGCAGTCGTTGCCCGTGGCCGGGGAAAACGGCACACCGCCCTGGCCATTGAGGATACTGGTCCAGTCTTCGCCGGTGAGGGCGATATTGTCTTGCCCATGCGCATATACCAGCGAGGAGAAATTGAGGCAATCATTGCCCTGCCAGCGCGTGTGCACCAGCTTGCCGTTTTCACCGCAGTCGTGGGTGCCGTACTTGGCGTAGTCGGCCGGATTATTGCTGAAATAGATTTGTGCGCCGGACTTCAAATGCACGTGGACGTTCGAGAGCAATACGATCGGCCCGGCGCAATACCAGTTGCCGGCGGGGATCACGACGCGCCCGCCTCCGGCCTTGTGGCAGGCGGCGATTGCGGCGGTGATCGCCGCATAGCAGTCGGTCGACCCGGGTGCCGGCGTGTTCAGCTTGGTGCGCTCTTCGTTGCTGATCCAACCCAAGACCTGAACCAATTCACAAGTTTTGGCGCCATAGGCCGAGATGGAAAAGTCTTCGTTGCGAAAACTCGTCACCGTCGCAAGACGGTTGATGATGTACTGCGCGTGATCCCACGGATCGCCGGGTGTATCGTTGCGCTCCGAATCGGCAAACACAGTCAGCGGGAGTCCACCGGCAAACGACAGGCTAGCGGCCGAAACGGCTTGCATGAAGCTGCGGCGACGGCGGTTGAAATTTTTTCTTGTATCGAACATACGAATTCCCAGATTCCTTTGTTTGGTCCAAATTTTTTGGACGAGAGAGAACGCAGGACGGGCGTCGGACATTTCCAGCCTCGTTCACTCGCCAACATTACCCATTTCCGCGTGCGGATATTCCCTCTTCCGCCTGCGGGGTAGGGGAGAGGGTGGTCGCCAAGACTGGACGTCTCCGCATACGCCTTCTCCGCCGACGCTTATCCAGTCCATGCTGGAGAGGGGGTAAGCCTGCGTGCGGATCAGGGGCGATGCTGCGTCCCATCACTTGCACACGAGGTGGGCACGGCGTGCCCACCCTACGCTTCGTGCGATCAATAGAACTTGTAGGTCACCGAAGCAATGTATGCCCGTCCTACCGCACTGGCATAGTCCAACAGGATACCGGTGGACTGCGAGTTCGTGTACGGCGGCATTCTGTTGAACACGTTGCTGATGCCGGCCGACAATACGACGTTCTTGACGCCGCTGTACGTGGTCGTCAAATTGGTGACCGAGTACGATGCGATATCGCGATAATACTGCGGCAGCACCGCGTTCTGGTCGTGGTAGCCGGTCTGGAAATTCTCCGATACCACCGTATTCCATGGCCCATCGGCCCACGAGACCATCAAGTTGTGCTTCCAGCGGAACGTCAGCAGGGGATTGCTGCTGTAGGTGCCGAGCGTAACGCCGCCGAAACGGCCGACGTTTTGCGTCCAGGCGCCGCCCGGCAAGACTTGCTGTTCGTACTGGTTGGTATACGTGCCGCGCAGATCGAAGGTGAACTTGCCGTAGTTGGTCTGCGCTGTGCGATAGAGCAAATCGATGTCTTCGCCGCTGGTGATGGTGCCGCCCAGGTTTTGCGTATCTTCACTGATGTAGGCCAGCGATCCGTTGGGGTTGCGCACGAAGTTGGCCGCGTACAGCGCCGGGTTGTCGAAGATCGCCGTTTCCGAGAGGCTGCCCAGGGTATCGGTCAGGGCAATGCGCCAATAATCGACTGTCAACGACAGATTCTTGACCGGTTCCAGCACGAAGCCTGCGGTGAAGTTCCGCGAATGTTCAGGCAAGACGCTCGGGTTGCTCCCCGTTTGCACCGGTTGCTTGACGTTGCAGACCTGGCCGGAGGTCAGGCCCGCGGCCAACGCGGCAGCCGTGATCGTGCCGGTGCCGGATACGCCGGTGACGCCTGGGCAAAGCAGCGGATCATCCCATTTGGCGGCAGTGGTGGTGGTGGCTTCGGGCAAACGGTAACCATAGCGGTCGATCAGGCTCGGAGCGCGGAATCCGGTGTTGTAGGAGGCGCGCAATACGAGCATGTCCATCGGCTGGTAGCGCACGCTGATCTTGGGATTGACCGTATTGCCGAAGTCGCTGTAATCGTCGGCCCGCACACCGAAGTCGATGTCGACCTTCTTGGTGATCGGCGCGTCGAGTTCGGCGAACAGGGCCGTGACATTGCGCGAGGCCGCCACGTCATACGGCTGGCGCGCATTGTAGGGAATGTTGATGTTGTTCGCGGGCGAGAGATCGTGCATCGTATCGTGATGCAGGGCCGTGCCCACGTTCACTGCCAATGCACCGCCGTCCAGCTTCATCAGATCGCGTCCGGCCGAAATGTCGAAGGAATCGAATCCCGACGTTGTGTCGCGGATCATCTGGCCGTTTTCCGAAATGCTGTTGAGGTAAGCCGTGCCCGCCGCGTTCTGTGCGCCGAACGGATTGAGCACGCCGCTCAACACACCGGCGTCCAGTCCCGGGCCGTTCAAGTAGCCGCCCTGGGTCATGTCGACGCGTTCGTCGCGCGCAGCAACCAGGTTGGCCTTGATGTCCCAGGCGCCGAGATGGTTGACGTCGCTCAAGACAAAGCGGGAATTCTTTTGCGTGTCCTTGTAGACGGCACTGCCCGCCGGATCGTCTTGCCATTCGAGCGTCAACGGTTGACCCGTTACGCCTTTGACGGTTGGAATGCCGGCGCTGCCGCCCGGGTAATAAGGACTGCTCGATGTGATGACCATGGCCGGCGCTGCCGGGCCGCCGGGCGGCGGCGTGAAGCCGACGGATGTCGACGGAGAGCCCCGCGGGATGATGCGGCTCTCGTCGCCGTAGGAAATTTGCAGCGACACGATGTGGTCTTCGCTCAACTTCAATTGACCGTTGGTAAACAACGTGACTTGTTCCGTGGACGGGAACAGCACGCCATAGTTAACCGTATTGTTGTTGGCGCAAGTATTTTTGGCTGCGGGGCTGGAATACGGCGGGGTACAAGTCGTGCCGTAAGGGTTGCCTGCGGCCGCAGTCGGAGAAATGATGTTGGCTGGATAGGCATAGCCACCCGAACCTGCGGTCTTGTTGCCCAGGCCGATGCCGAGCGAATTGAGTTCGTTGTTGTTGATTACGTCGGGTCTTGCGGTGTAAGGCAGGGCACCCTGTTTGTGCGCATCAATGGTGCCATAGAGACTCCATCCGTCGGCTTCGATATTGCCTTTGCCACCGATGATGGAAAAACGCTGCTCATTGGCACCGCCGCCCGCATCGGGAGATACGCCCTGCAGCGTCAACGCGCCGCCATCGTAGGATTTCTTGGTGATGAAGTTGATCACGCCGGCCATCGCATCCGAGCCGTAGAGGGACGATGCGCCGTCGCGCAGAATTTCGATCCGGTCAATCGCCGAGATTGGGATGATTTCGATGTTGGCATAGGTATCGGCGGTCGGTTCGTTGGCCAGGCGCTGACCATCGAGCAGGACCAGCGTACGGGCCAGGCCCAAGCCGCGCAGATTGATCACCGTGCCGCCACCGGCAGCCAGGGCATTTTCGGTCGATCCCATCGAAAGCGCCTGCATGGCGTCGGCAATCGAGGTATAGCCCAGTTTGGCCAGGTCCGACCCCTTGATGATCGTGACTGGCAGGGCCGTCTCGGCATCGACGCGTTTGATGGCTGAGCCGGTGACTTCGATGCGGGCGATCGGTTGCGCGTTATCGGTCGAGGCTGTGGCGGTGGGAGCAGTTGCTGCTTGTTGTGCGGAAGCTTGTTCCATCATCGCCCACACCGCGAGGGTGACGGACGACAACAAGAATTTGTTGCGAGCGTTCATTCAAAAATCTCCTGTTTTTATAATGGATTTGCAGCACCCGACAGATACGGACACTGTGTGGAGTACCTCGCGTACTCCGTGCCGCTGCGGCGAAGGTCTTGAGACCGAGGGCGCAGACGGTCGTTGAAACGAGCATCGTCATTTTCCAGGCATCAGATGCCGTGCAAATTTCTGCCGCATTTTTCTTGCTACCGGCGCCGGCGCCTTATGCTTCGAGTGACGCAGGCAACAGAAGCCCATCGCGCAGTTGCCGTCTTGCGAGAGCACTGAACGTTGTCCGGAACACCTCGCGTGTTCCATGCCGCTGCGGCGAAGGCCTCTCGGACCAAGGGCGCAGACGATCGGTTTTTCATTTTCCCGCCGCAGTTTCCGGTAGCTGGGAAGATACTGCTGAATCTATACGGCCATCCGTGCGTGGCTAGCCGCGCGAGAACACGCGGGTCACGCGTTCCAGGTGGGCGCGCATCGCGCGCTTCGCCTCTGCCGGATCGTGCGCGACTATCGCCTGCAATACGTCGCGGTGATCGGTCAGCGTAGCCTTGCGCAATTCTTCGGTCTGAAAATGTTCAGACAGGCGGTGCCACAAGCGTCCACGCTGGTCCCATAAATATTCAATGACGCCAACCATCGCACTGTTGCCGGTGGCACGCGCAATCGACAGGTGAAACGCGCGGTCGGCCAATTCATTGCTCAACTTGATGTCGTGAAAACGTTCCATTTCCTCGGCCGCATGCAAGATTGCATCGATCGCGCTGTCGCTTGCCACGCGCGCTGCAATGGCGGCGATTTCGGGCTCGATCAGGCGGCGCGCCGACAACACTTCAAACGGCCCGGGTCCGACTTCCTGCACTACCGCCGGGGCTTCCGGCTTTTCGCAAAGATAGACGCCCGAGCCGCCGCGCACTTCCACCAAGCCGGACAATTCCAGCGAGATCAGCGCTTCGCGCAACGATGCACGGCTGACACTGAGTTTCGTAGCCAGATCGCGCTCCGAGGGCAGGCGTTCCCCGGGGCCGATTTTCTCGTCCCGAATCAGGTCCTGAATCCGTCCCGCCACGACGCGATACAAACGCGGTTCATGGACATGCTGTTTCGCTGGTGCTGTCGTCATATTCGTTTTTCCGAGATCGTGATTGATTAAATCAAAACGTTGCAATCAAATTGCGGCAAGTCCCGGATTTGGTCAGGCCATTCTAAATTGGCCTGACTAATTTCGCAAGGCGGTCTTACCAATTATTTTTAAATGTGGCATACTGGCTACATCGTCAGGTGCACAATTGTAGTTTAC
>FSYV01000120.1_pt1 | contig 10749 bp, 8 predicted proteins | sample 1638641 | NCBI WGS metagenome assembly FSYV01 (sample SAMEA3914813, study PRJEB12502) | metagenome | biome: forest; material: soil | place: Canada | collected 2011-07-07 | depth 0.3 m
CGGTTGCGTTGCGCCTCGATCTGGTCTTGCAAGGCAATGCGGCTATTGACCAGTTGCCACTGGTAATACGCCGTGGCCACGGCAGCCGATAATGTCGATGCTGCGCCGGCTGCTTCCGCCTGCGCTGCGGCGCTGCGCCCGAGAGCGGCGGTCAGCAAGCTGCGGTTGCGCCCCCACCAATCGACGTCATACGAAAAATTCAACCCGAGTTGGCCGGAGTTCAGCGTGCTGCCGCCGATCGGTGGCGGGTAAATGCTGTTGGCGGAGTAATGCTCGCGTGTGAGGCTGGCATCGGCCGAGACGCTGGCGCCAGTGTCGGCGGTCAGGATCTGCGCCTGTGCATTCGACTGGGCAATGCGCGCTTCGGCTACCGCCATGCTCGGCGAACTGCGTAGCGCCTGCTCGATCAATGCAGTCAATTGCGCATCGTTGAAGGCTGTCCACCAGCTTGCAACCGGCCATTCTGCCGTGGCCTGTCCTGGCATTGTGTGTACGAAATCACCTGCGCCGGGCGCGGCGAGTTTGGGGGTCGGGTCGGCGGGCGGCAAGCCGGCGCAAGCGCTCAGAGCGAGCGACACGGCGAGCACCAAGGGCCGCAATCCCTGGCCCAGCCGCGAGCGCGGCTGAAGCAGATCGGCCGCTGGTGCGTGCGCATCATGGTTCGAAATAAAATTATTCATTTTGGTATTAAATGGGTAAAAAAATCGGGTCAAAAATCGGGTCAAAATCGAAGGGAAATCGTATCCGTCCAAACCGTTTCAATTGCTTTCCAAAACCTGCTTCAACTTGATCAATTCCAACTCGAAAGCCGCCTTGCTCTCATCAGTGAATCCGCTGAATACGGTTTGCATCTTGTCGCGGATGATCGGTACTACCGTGCGCAGCAATTGCAGGCCCGCATCGGTCAAACTCAAGTCGACGCGCCGCCGGTCTTCCTCGTTCGGTACGCGCTTGATCAGGCCCTTGTCGACCAGCTCATCGGTGATGCGCGTCATGTTGCTGCGCGTCTCACTGGTGGCCAGGCAAAGGTCGGAAGGATTTGCCAACGTTCCGGGCATGCTTTGCAAGGTCATCATTGCCACATACCCGACTGCGCTGATGCCGTAGGGTTCAACCGTCCGGTTCAGCAAATCATGCAAAAGCGCAGCATTGTGTTTGATTAATACACTCATGCGCACCTCGGCACTCAAAGGAACGCCGGCCGCGCGTTGATGTGCCAAATCGACATGTTTCTCGATTTCGCTGTGCAGACGGCGCTTGTTCTGGTCAGGGTTATTGTTCATTTCAATATAATACCAAATAAAACTATTTATGCAAGGACTATTTTACCTCTTTCGGCACAACGCTCCGCGCCACCCTATAGTGGAATAGCCGGTACAATTGCTGATTGACATTATCAGCATGGCAATCATGCATTTGCAACATGGAACCTCAGCCAAAGTTGCGAATCGAACAATTGTCGATGCAGGCCAATTGTTTCTCGATGTAACCAAGGTCAACCCGAAGCGGGGTGAAACGCTAATCAACTTGTACGGCAGGATTTTATGGGCCGATGCAGCCGCAATGATAGATACGCGGCACGCAGCATACCAATGTCGCTTCGCGACGAGAAAGGTCATAACATGAAAAAAATATTATTCAGCGTCTTGCTCGCAACCGCTTCCATCGTTGCGCCATTGGCGGCGCATGCGCAAATCTCCGTTTCGGTCAATATCGCGCCGCCCGAACTGCCGGTCTACGTTCAGCCACCCATTCCGGGCGACGGTTACATGTGGACACCCGGCTATTGGGCCTGGAGTCCGGATGACCAGGATTATTACTGGGTGCCCGGCACGTGGGTCGAGGCACCTTATGTCGGCGCCTTATGGACGCCAGGCTATTGGGGCTGGGCTGGCGGTAACTACCGGTGGAATCAAGGCTATTGGGGCGATCATATCGGCTTCTATGGCGGCGTGAATTACGGCTTCGGCTACGTTGGCGTCGGCTACCTCGGCGGACATTGGGATCACGGCGGCTTCGCCTACAATCGTGCAGTCAACAACGTCAGCAACGTGCACGTCACCAATGTCTATAACACTGTCGTCAACAACAACAACGTGACGCGCACCAGCTTCAACGGCGGCAATGGCGGCATACGCATGCAACCGAATCGGGAAGAGGTGGCATTCGCCCATGCCCAGCATACCGGCCCGCTGCCGACGCAGATCCAGCATGAACAAACTGCCCGCGGCACCCCGGAATTGCGTGCTTCAGTAAACCATGGCGCGCCGTCTATCGCGGCGACGCCGACGCCGGGCAAATTCAACATGCCCAATGTTGTTCCGGCCAGGGGCGCTGCGCCGACGCCGGCGATGAACGCCCGTCCGGGCGGCGGCGAAAATGGCAACGTGTATGCCCCGCACCCGACGCAGCAGGCGCAGCCGCAGGCACCTCAGCGTGGCGGAGTACAGCCGCAACAGTTGCAACCGCAGCCACATGCAGTGGTGCAGCAGCCAAGCCCGGCGCAGCCGCAACAGCAATTTCAGCAACGGCCGATGCCGCAGCAAAATCCGCAACCGCAGCAGTTCCAGCAGCACCCGATGCCGCAGCAGGCCCAACCTCAGCCCCGGCCGCAGCCGATGCCGCAAGTACAGCAGGAGCAGCGTCCTCAAGCCCAGCCGCAACCGCACCCGGCTCCGGCTCCGGCCCATCCATCGCATGAACAGGACGAGCACCACGAAAAATAGCCTGCTACGCGATACCGAGTTGTTTTCAAGTCAAGCCGACCGGACAGCCGTCCGGTCGGCTTTTCTCTTGCGGCATCCGGCGACAATCTGGCGGATCGCCTAAAATAGCGCTCTTCCCGTCGCAAAGGCGCGCATGCAAGCCGCAACAGATTCCACCGTCAAACGCTATCTTCCCTGGGTGGTGGCCACGGCGCTGTTCATGGAACAGCTCGACTCCACCATCGTCAACACGGCAGTGCCAACCATGGCAGCAAGCCTGCATGTCACGCCGCTGAGCCTGAAAGCCGTCGTCACCAGCTATATCCTGAGCCTGGCCGTCTGCATTCCCATCAGCGGCTGGATGGCGGATCGCTTCGGCACGCGGCGCGTGTTTTCGACTGCAGTGGCGATCTTCACGTTTTCTTCCATCCTGTGCGGCCTGTCGATCAATGCGCCGATGCTGGTGGCCGCACGCATCCTGCAGGGCATCGGCGCGGCCATGATGATGCCGGTCGGGCGGCTGACCATCGTGCGCACCTTTCCCAAGTCGGAATTGCTCGCCGCGATGAATTTCGTCATCATCCCGGCCCTGATCGGGCCGCTGCTCGGCCCCACGGTGGGCGGGATCATCGTGCATTGGCTATCCTGGCGCGAGATTTTCTTCGTCAACGTGCCGGTCGGCCTGGCGGCGCTGTACCTGATCCATCGCCATATGCCCGACTACCGTGGCGATGCGCCGCGTCCGCTGGACGTGATCGGGCTGATCCTGTTCGGCAGCGGCGCAGCCCTGCTGTCATGGCTGTTGGAGATATTCGGCGAACACCATATCGATTTCACCTCGGGGATGGTGTTGCTGCTGCTCGCGCTGTCGCTGCTGGGCGGTTACGCCTGGCACGCCGGGCAGACCGCGTTTCCGATCTTGCGCCTGTCGCTGTTTCGCGTGCGCACGTTCCGCGTGTCGGTGGTGGGCGGCTTCATCACGCGCCTGGGCATCGGCGGCCTGCCGTTCCTGTTGCCGCTGCTGTATCAACTCGGCTTGGGATTGCCTGCCTGGCAATCCGGCTTGATGATGATGCCGTCGGCTGCGGCGGCCATGGGCATGAAATTCCTCGCGACGCGCCTGCTCGGGCGCTTCGGCTACAAGCAGATCCTGATCATCAACACGGTGATGATCGGCGTGACGATCAGCATGTTCTCCCTGGTAGAGCCGACCACACCGCTGGCGCTGATCGTTTTGCTGAGCCTGTGCATGGGTTTCTTCAATTCGCTGCAATTTTCTAGCATGAATTCAATGGCCTACGCCGATATCGAAACGCCCGACTCCAGCATGGCCAGCACCATCGCCAGTTCCATGCAGCAAATGTCGATGAGCTTCGGCCTGGCGTGCGGCACCCTGATTGCCGGGTGGTATCTGGGCAGCCTGTCGCAAAATGACCATCTGGCGGTGACGGGCGCCCTGCATCACGCCTTCATCACCCTTGGCATCTTGACCGCAGTCTCCTCCCTCTCGTTCTGGACATTGCGGGCCAGCGACGGCGAAAGTGTCAGCCGCGGCAGCCTGCAACAGGCAAACCAGGGCTGAACTCATACTATAATCAAACAATCCACTCATTCCTTTCCGGAGCATCGATGGCCTCATCCAATTTTTCGCCGAGTCGCATTTTCGGCTTTCTCTGGCGCCTGCTCGACGGCACCCGGCGGGTATTCCTCAACCTGATTTTCCTGCTGTTCATCGTTATCCTGGTGATCATGTTTGTCAGCGGCGGCAGGCGCATCGAGGACAAGACAGTCCTGGTGCTGGACCTGAAGGGCAGCCTGGTCGAACAGCAAACCGGCAACGTGCGGCAAACCGTGATGTCGCAGCTCGAAGGCGCCGAAGCCAAGGAAGACGTGCAGTTGCGCGACGTGCTGCAAGTGCTCGATGCCGCCGCCAAGGATCCCAAAATCAGCAGCGTGGTGCTGCTGATGGATGAATTCCAGGGCGCCGGCCTGCCGATGCTGCGCGAAGTGGCCGATGCGATCGACCGCTTCAAGGCCAGCGGCAAGCACGTCACGGCCTGGGGCTCAAACTACACGCAGCGCCAGTATTTTGTCGCGGTGCATGCCGATGAAGTGCTGCTGCACCCGATGGGCGCGGTGGAACTCGAAGGGTTCGGCGGCCATCGCAGCTATTATCGCGATGCGCTCGACAAGCTCGGCATCACCGTCAACCTGATGCGCGTCGGCACCTACAAGAGTTTCGCCGAGCCGTTTATCGCCAACGAGCCGTCGCCGGCAGCCCTGGAAGCCGAAACTTACCTATACAGCGGCATGTGGAAAAACTACACCGACTCGGTGGAAAAAGCCCGCAAACTGCCGACCGGCAGCATCATGAAAGCAATCGACAACCTGCCGCAGCTGATGACCGAAGCGCATGGTGACATGGCCCAGCTGGCCTTGAACGGCAAGTTCGTCGACCGTCTTGCCACGCGCGACGAATTGCGCGACAGCATGCTGGCGCGCGGCGTGAAGGACGAGAAAATCCACAGCTTCCGGCAAATCTCGTATGACGACTACCTGGCCAAGCAGAGGCCGCAATTTGTCGGCGACGCGGTTGCCGTCGTGATCGCTTCCGGCGAAATCAGCGATGGCGTGGCCGGGCCCGGCTCGGTCGGCGGCCTGTCGACGGCCAACCTGATCCGCATTGCACGCGAAGATGAACACGTCAAGGCCATCGTCCTGCGTGTCGACTCGCCCGGCGGCAGCGCGTTCGGTGCCGAGCTGATCCGGCGCGAACTCGAAGTCACGCGCAAGGCCGGCAAGCCGGTCATCGTGTCGATGGGCGACGTCGCGGCTTCCGGCGGCTACTGGATCTCGATGTCAGCCGACGAAGTCATTGCCGACCCGGCCACGGTAACCGGCTCGATCGGCGTGTTTGCCATCCTGCCGACTGCCGACAAGGCGATGGACAAGATCGGCGTGCATTCGGGCGGCGTGACGACGACCTGGCTGCGCGACAGTTACAACCCCTTGCGTCCGCTTGATCCGCGTTTCCGCGATGTCATCCAGGCAGCGATCGACCATATCTATGCCGACTTCACCACCAAGGTCGCGGCGGCACGCAATACCACCCCGGAAAAGATCGATGCGGTGGCCCAAGGGCGCGTCTGGACCGGCGACCAGGCCAAGGAACGCGGCCTGATCGACACCGTCGGCAGCTTCCGCGATGCACTGAAATCGGCCGCCAAGCGCGCCAAGCTTGGTGACGACTATCGTGTCACTTACGTCGAGCGCGAGTTGAGCGGCTTCGACAAACTCGTGCATCTGTTCGACGTCAAGGCCGCACAAGCGCTTGGCGCCCAGTTCGACCTGAAGCTGGCGCAAAGCGGCATCGCGCCGAGCGTCGCGCACGACGTGGCGCATGATCTCGGCTGGCTGACCCAGGTGGCGGAAGAGCGCAAACCGTTCGCCGCCGTGACGCACTGCTTCTGCGGGCAGCCGTGACCCCTATGCGTAGCGACTGCTTTCGGACATGAGCAGGGAACTTTAAGCTGGTACTAGGCTCAATCGTGGATTACACTGATCCACGATTGGGTATCACGGACAAACATATGCCGACACGCAGAAGCTTCCTGCAGCATTCCCTGGCATTAGGCACGGGCGCATTGTTAGCCGCCTGCGCAAGCTCTTCCCCTCCCGCAAAAAAAATCGCCGCCAAGGAGTCCGCTCCGGTTGCCAATCCGCCGCGCGCGAAGCCGGCGCCACAAGCCGCGGCAGGCGAGCTGGATGCGCCGCCCGATATCTTCGATGCCTCGACGCTGGATATCGATTTCTGGATCAAGCCGCGCACGCTGACCGTCTATCGTGCCGCCAGCGGCGAAAAAGCCGACCTGCTGTACTGGAAAGACGGCGAAATCATCGACCCGGCCTACCAGGAACTGTGCCACCTGCTGCGCGACGTGCAGGGCGGCGGCATCACGGTGCCGATGGATCCGAAATTGCTCGAACTGTTGTGGGCCACGCAAGCGTTTGTCGCGCGCTACGGCATGAATGCGCCGCTGGAAATCCTGTCCGGCTACCGCACCCCGGAATCGAACAGGCACCTGATCGAGCAAGGCGTGCCGGCGGCGCGGAAATCGCTGCACATGGAGGGGCGCGCGGCCGATATTCGCATCTCCAACCTCGATTCGGAAGTGCTGGGCAACCTGATCCGCAGTTTCCGCCATGGCGGGGTCGGCTTCTACTATCGCCAGACCAAGCAAGGCGGATGGATCCACGCCGATACGGGGCTGCAGCGCGTCTGGAAGGGTTGAGCGGATTTTGTACCGCCGGTTGCAAACCCAAGAATGAAGCCATGGGAATCGTGCGCATTCCGTGCGCATTCCCTGCACGTGCTGGGCGCTGCGGCACAATACGCTCTAGTCAATGCTGCGAGGGTATACTGGTGCATTTCGCCACACTCGAAAGACACTGCCGATGACTTCCGCTTTGCGCCGCCTTCCGCTTGCCTGCGCCGTCCTGATTTGTTTCGCCCAACCCGCGCTGTGCAGAGAAAATGATGCAAAACGTGGCGACGACCCCGGCAACAATCTCGTGCTGGAGGCGCAAACGATGGATCGCACGGCGAACCCGTGCACCGACTTTTTCCAGTATGCGAACGGCAAGTGGCTGGCCGAGCATCCAATTCCGAACGATCGCTCCACCTTCGGCGCCTACGACGAGGTCACCGAACGCAATTTCAGCAATCTGAAGGCGCTGGTCGAAGCCGCCGCCGGCGAAAACGTGAAAAATGGCGCGGCCCGCCTGGTGGGCGACTTCTACCACAGCGGCATGGATGAAGCCGCCATCGACAGCGCTGGCGCCAAGCCCTTGGCAGCGCTCTTGGCCCAGGTCGATGCCATCGACAGTCGCGATGCCTTGCAGAAGGCGATTGCGCAGCAGACGCGCGCCGGCATGGGTCCGCTGTTCGCGTTCTACATCGACCAGGACGCGCGCAACACCCTGCGCTACATCCCGCAACTGGCGCAAGGCGGGATCGGCTTGCCGGACCGCGATTATTACGTCAAGACCGACGCCAAGACGCGCAAGATACGCGCCCAATATGTGGCGCACGTGCAGCGCATGTTCGAACTGCTTGGCGATGCCCCCGGCGAAGCGAGCAAGGAAGCCGCCACCGTGATGCGCCTGGAAACCAGGCTGGCGCGCGCGTCGCTGACCAACGTGCAGATACGCGATCCGCAGGCGACTTACCACCTGATGGATCTGGCGCACTTTTCCGCCATCGACAAGCGGGTCGCCTGGCCGCTCTATTTTGAACAGCTCGGCCTTGCCAATCCCGGCGACATGAATGTCGGCGAACCGCGCTTCTTTGCCGAAGCCGATCGCATGCTGATCGACGTGCCGCTCGCGCAATGGAAGACTTACCTGCGCTGGAACGTGGTCCACAGCTATGCCGGTTCGCTCTCCAAGCCGTTTGTCGACGCAAACTTCGATTTCTATGGCCACGTCCTGGCCGGCACCAAGGAAATCAAGCCGCGCTGGAAGCGCGTCCTGGCCACCATCGACGGGCTGACCGGCGAAGCGCTCGGCGAGTTGTATGTGGAAAAATACTTCGGACCGAAGGCCAAGGCCTCGGCGCTGGAGATGGTCGACAATATCAAGCAGGCAATGCGCGACGACATCAACGGCCTGCCCTGGATGACCGCGCAAACCAAGACGCGCGCGCTGGAAAAACTCGACACGCTGACGGTCAAGATCGGCTATCCCGATACCTGGCGCAATTACGGCAAACTGACGATCACGCCGGACGATTATGCCGGCAATGTCATGCGCGCCAACGCGTTCGAGTTCCAGCGCAACCTGGCCAAGCTCGGCAATCCGATCGACCGCAAGGAATGGGGTATGACGCCGCCGACCGTCAATGCTTACTACAACCCGACCATGAATGAAATCGTGTTCCCGGCCGGCATATTGCAACCGCCGCTGTTTCACGTCGATGCCGATGCCGCCGCCAATTACGGCAATACGGGTGCGACCATCGGCCACGAACTGACGCACGCATTCGACGATCAGGGCCGCCAATACGATGCCAACGGCAACCTGAAGAATTGGTGGACCAAGGACGATGAGAAAAATTTCCTGTCGCGCATTGCCAACATTGAAAAACAGTTCGGCGAATTCAATCCGATCGATCAGTTGCACATCAACGGCAAACTGACCGAAGGCGAAAACATCGCCGACCTGGGCGGCCTGAAGATCGCGCTGCAGGCGTTCAGGAACTCGGCCGCCGGCCGTGCAGAGACCGGCACGCTGGACGGGTTGACTGCCGAGCAGCGCTTTTTCGTGGCCTACGGGCAAAGCTTCCGCGAAGCCATCCGCCCAGAGGCACTGCGCCTGCAACTGGCGACCGATCCGCACGCGCCGGGCAAGTACCGCGTCATCGCGCCCCTGGCCAACCTGCCGGACTTTGCCCGCGCGTTTTCCTGCCCGGCCGAGCATAGCCCGTTGCGCCCGCTCGCGACGCGCGTTGACATTTGGTAGGGAGCGATAAATTGGAAATCGAGTGGCAGTGGTCGTCCTTTGATGCCTTGAGCAAGGACGATCTTTACGCGGTCCTGGCGCGGCGCCAGGAAGTGTTCATCATCGAGCAGCAATGCATTTACCCCGATCTGGACGGCATCGATCGGCAAGCCTTTCACCTGCTCGGCTGGGGCCGGCACGACGGCGAGCGGCAACTGCTGGCTTACCTGCGCTGCGTATTTCCCGGCGTGAAGTATCCCGAGGTGTCGCTCGGTCGCGTCTTGAGCGCGCCATCGGCGCGCGGCACCGGCATCGGGCGCACGCTGCTTGAGCAGGGCATACGACATGCCGAGCAGCAGTTTCCCGAACTGCGCATCCGTATCTCGGCCCAGCTGTATCTGGAAAAGTTCTATCGCAGCTTCGGCTTTGCCAGCACATCGGAACCGTACGATGAAGATGGCATACCCCACATCGAAATGCTGCGCTAGAACACGAACGTCAGAGCTTCTTTTGCCAAAACTCCGCCGCACCGGCGATGGCGCCAAGCCGATAGCCGCCATAGCCGAGCTTGGCATAGAGCTGCTGGGCGCCGTGATTGTCGGACAGCACTTCGAGCGTGAGCTTGCAGCAGCCGCGCTCGCGTGCGATCTGCTCGACGCCTGCCATCATGTCCTGGGCGATGCCCTTGCCGCGATATTCGGGCAGCACCGCCACGTCGTGGATATTGATCAGGGGCTTGCAGGCGAAGGTCGAGAACCCCTCGAAACAATTGACCAGCCCAACCGGCACACCATCGGCAAAGGCCAATACGCTAAAGGCATGCGGCCGCGCCGCCAAGGCCGCCGGCAACTGCCGCTTCACGTCTTCATCTAAGGCATGGGCGCCGCCCATCGGGTCGCGGGCGTAGGCATCCAACATGGCGACCAATGCCGCAGCATGGGCCGGGTTGCCGTAATCGGCCTGGATAACATCGACTTTCAAATTTGCTTCCTTGCGAATTGTTGGTAATCAGCCGGCCTCAATTCTTGGCCGGTTTTCTTTTTCTCGGCATGAAGTCGAAATCGAACTTCACTTGCTGCGAGACTTGCTGCGACCCGTCCACCGCAATCTTCACCGTCTGCTGCAACGGTACCTTGATCGACCCCATATCTGGGTGCCAGGCGCGGATTTCGTAATTGCCGGCAGGCAGGCCATCCAGGTTGACCAGGCCATTGGCCTCGGTCTTGCCGAAATACGGCGTGTCCACGACATACACGTAGGCGCGCATCCATTCATGGATCAGGCAATAGACCACAACCACACCGGTCTTGTCGAACAGGACCGGTGGCGGCGTGGTCTTCTGATATGGCTTGATTTCAAATTCCTTGGCCGGTGAGAAGGATTTTACGTGATGTTCAACCTTGTCGTAGTTCGGGAAGCGGATTTCCGAGCCGAGACGCACGGCGGTCACGTAGGGCGTGAATTGCAAGTGATCCTGGGCGATCGCGGAAATGTCCGAATTTCCTTGGGTTCCCGGATGCGCATCCTGGGCTATTGCATAAATCAC
>FSYV01000074.1_pt1 | contig 10719 bp, 10 predicted proteins | sample 1638641 | NCBI WGS metagenome assembly FSYV01 (sample SAMEA3914813, study PRJEB12502) | metagenome | biome: forest; material: soil | place: Canada | collected 2011-07-07 | depth 0.3 m
CAATACGGCTTGGCCTTCATGATCACATCCTTGGCCTGCGCCCAATGTTGCTCATCAACATCGTTGGCAGAATAGCCAAGGTATTTCAGCGCTGCCGCCATCAACTCATTGGCGGAGTCGAGAACAGTCACCTTGCCCTTGATCTTTGTCAGTATGGCCGGATCAAATATCGCCGCCCAGCTATCGACGGTGATGCCGAGTTCCTTCATCTTTGCATCGTTGTAGCCCAACATCGTGATGGTATAGGCATACGGCACGGAAAACTTGTTGCCCTTGTCGAACTCGGTGTTCAGGTAGGACGGGTTCATGTTTTTGAAATTTGGCAACTGCGCCTTGTCGAGCGGCTTGAGGAAATCCTGCTTGATCAGCGGCTCAAGCGCGTTCCCGGTCGGCACGATCATGTCGTAGCCGCTGGCGCCGGCGGCCAGCTTGGCCAGCATTTCTTCATTGTCACCGTAATAGGTCTGCACCACTTTGCAGCGGCAAAATGATTCGAAGCGCTCTACCGTGTCTTGCGCGATGTAATTGTTCCAGTTATATAAATGAAACTCGTCCGCAGCCTGGGCCGACATGACGACAAAAAAACAGAGCAATCCTGCAAAGAGCTTTTTCATTGCGAGCCTCAAGAACGAAGTGCATTAGGTGAAAGTTTCGATGCAATCACGATCAACAGCAAGGTCAAACCCATCAACAAGGTGGAAACGGCGTTCACTTCCGGCGTAACGGCTATCTTGATCATTGAATAAATCTGCAGCGGCAAGGTTGACGCATTGGCTCCGGCGGTGAAAAAAGTGATCACAAAATCATCAATCGACAAAGTGAATGCCATCAACGCGCCCGCAATCACACCCGGCATGATCAGCGGCAAAGTCACCAAGCGAAAAGCCTGCCAGGGCGTGGCGCCGCAATCTCGCGCCGCCTCTGTCAAACTCTCGTCCATGCCGGACAAGCGTGAACGCACGACGATGGCGACAAAGCCGATACAAAACGCGATGTGAGCCAGAGTAATCGAGACGAGGCCCAAAGTCATGTTCAACATGACGAAAAACAACAATAGCGACACGCCCATCAATATTTCCGGAATGGCAATCGGCGTCAGCACCAGCAACTGCAGCAACCGGCTCTGGTATTTGTGCATGGCGAAACCGGCCATGGTGCCCAGCACGGTCGAACAAAAACTCGCCACTACGGCGTTGCCAAGCGAGTTGCCCGCCGCGGTAATCATTTGATCGTCATGGAACAGCTTGCGATACCAGTCCAGCGTGAACCCGACCCATTCGGCGTTGAGCCTCGAATCGTTGAACGAATACAGGATGACGATCAGGAGCGGGATATACAAAAAGGCATAAACGGCCAGCGAGATCGGCCACAGCCAATTGATCCGCATGTTGGCAATCGAACTACGCATGGGTCTCCCTCCTTGGCCGCGCGACCCAGGCCGCGAGGCCGGCAACGAGCAGGGCCGCAACAGTCAATACGATCGACAGCACGCTGCCGAACGGCCAGTCGCGCGTTTCCAGCAATTGCTGCTTGATGACATTGCCGATCATGATGCCGCCCGTGCCGCCGAGTATGTCGGACACGGCAAAGATGCCGAGCGCCGGGATGAATACCAGCGCCGCGCCGGCAAACACGCCGGGCAGGGAGAGCGGAAACGTCACACGCCAGAAGCGCTGCCAGCGATTGGCGCCGAGGTCCTGCGCGGCATCCAGCAGGGCAGGATCGTGCTTTTCCAGGTTGGCGTAAAGTGGCAGCACCATGAACGGCAGGTGCACATACACCAGGCCGACGATGACGGCAAATCCGGAAAACAGCAGGCTGACCGGCTCGATATCGAACAGCGCCAACACGCTGTTGACGGCGCGCGACAGGGCCGACTGCGGCCCGAGGATGATCATCCAGGCATAGACGCGGATCAGGAAGTTGCTCCAGAACGGCAAGATCACCAGCAGCAGTAGCAAATCGCGGTACTTCTTCGAACTGTGCGCAATCAGCATCGCCACCGGGTAAGCCATGAGCAGGCAGGCTAAGGTGGTGGCCAGTGCATACAACAACGATTTGATGAACACCTTGGTGTAGATGAAGTCCTCGACAAAGCGCAGGTAATTGTCGAACGACAGGTCAAGCTTGCCGCTTCCATCGACCAGCGGAGCAAGCCCGCCGTAATCGCCGGGTGAGCGGAACGACGCGAGCACCATGATCAGGCACGGCAGGACAAAGAATACGATCAGGTACAGCAGCGGCGGGCCGCTGATGATCCAGCGTGCGAGCGAACGCGGGCGGGCCAATGCCGAGGCGGTGGCGGCGCTGCTAGTCATGAAGGAAATGTCCCGCATCGACATGCCAGCCGACGCTCACCGCATCGCCGGCCTCGAAAAAGCGGATGCGGCCGGCGCCGGAATTGGCCAGCAGCGCCTTGACCTGCGCCCCGCCCTCGGTCTCGATCTGATACACGGTCACATCGCCGAGGTAGAGCAATTCCTTGACCACACCCTGGTAGCGATTGCCTGCGCCGACGTCGCCGCCAGCGGCGGCAATCCTGATCTTCTCCGGGCGCAACGCCAGCAAGCCGGATTTGCCTGGCTCGGCACCGGCGCCATGGGCGATTTCCACGCTGCCCAACCCCTTGACTTCCAGGCGCACCGCATCGCCTTCCACACTGTCGATCCGGCCATCGTACAGATTGCAGGTGCCGATGAAATCGGCCACGAATCGATTGCACGGGAAGCTGTAGATGCGATCCGGCTCGTCTAGCTGTTCGACCTTGCCGCGATTCATCACGGCAATGCGATGCGACAAAGCCAGGGCCTCACCCTGATCGTGCGTGACATAAATGAAGGTGATGCCGACTTCCTTTTGCAGGTTGATCAGCTCGACCTGCATCTGCTCGCGCAATTTGGCGTCGAGCGCCGACAATGGCTCGTCCAGCAGCAGCACCTTCGGCCGCGTCACCAGCGCGCGTGCGATCGCAACGCGCTGGCGCTGTCCACCGGACAGTTCGTGCGGATAGCGCGCGGCAAATTCGCCCAGGCGTACATCGTCGAGCGCTTCCGCCACCTTGGCCTTGATCTGGTCGGCCGGCGTGTTCGCCATCTTGAGCGGAAACGCGATATTGCCAGCCACCGTCATGTGCGGAAACAAGGCATAGCTCTGGAACACGGTATGCACTGGGCGGCGCTCGGGCGGCGTGCCGGCCATGTCGACACCGTCGAGCAGGATTTGCCCGCTGTCGGGCAAATCAAAACCCGCGATCATGCGCAGCAGCGTGGTCTTGCCGCAGCCGGATGGTCCCAACAAGGTAAAAAATTCCCCCGCCTCGATGGACAGACTGACATTATCGACGGCAGTGAAGTCGCCAAAGCGGCGGCTGACATTTCGGATTTCAAGAAGCGCCATCGTTCAAGAGGTAGGGGTTGCAAAGCGGGAAATTATAGCAAAACGCTTTCTCGCAGGGCCGAAAATTGGGTCGCCTGCCGGGGCGAAGGCAGCCGCAAAATGGGACGCAAAAATGCCAATTCAGCACAGTTGTCAAACGAGCAGCATTATCCAGATAGACTATGCCGAAACCTGACCTTTTCGCTGCCAAACTTGCCAGCGTTCGCGCCCAGCAAACACCGCAATCGAGTCGTCCACCGGCAAGTCTTCCAGGCAGACAAAATCCGGCTCAAGCAAGGCTTCGAGCCGTTCGCGCGCGATGCCGAATGGCGGACCCTTGGGATCGTCGTCAAAAAAGAAGAAGCCTGCCAGCAAGCCTCCCGGCAGCAACAACGCCGCCCAGCGCCGCACGATGGCCTCGTTCATGGTGGGCGGCAACGCGCAAAGGAATGCGCGTTCGTAAATCAGCTGCGGTGGGCGCGCTGGTTGAAAAGAAAAGAAATCGCCCTCGACCACACGCGGCGCCCATGGACCAAGCGCGGCGCGTGCAGCGGCCACCGCCACCGGCGAAAAATCGATCGCCGTCACGTCCCACCCGGCCTCGGCCAGGAACGCCACTTCGTAACCGATGCCGCAACCTGGTATCAGCACCGACATCGGCGCCCGCTTCAGATCCACTTGGCATGCGACAAATGCACGCAAGGCAGCCGGCACACCTGCCCTGTCCCATGGCGTGAAGTTCTGCTCGAAACGCTCGCTCCAGAAGTCAGGCGCGGCGGGATTGCGGTGCTGGAACTCCGGCATGATTTTAAATTCTTTAGCCAATCAGGTGCATCGCAAGCAACACACGCATCAATACCACGCCGGCGAGCAAACCAACCGCTAAGTAGATCGCCATGCCGACCAGGAAATTGGTGCGCCGCTGCTCTTCCAGCATATTGCGCAACAAGTCGGATTGTTCGCTCGAAGGTCGATCGTTGATCTTCGTCAAAGCCTGGTGCACCAACCGCGGCAGTTGCGGCAGCAGCATGTTGTAATGCGGCGCTTCCGCCTTGAGCCGCTCGACCAGGCCGCGCCAGCCGATCTGCTCTTCCATCCAGCGTTCCAGGTAGGGCTTGGCAGTCTTCCACAGATCGAGATCGGGATCGAGTTGGCGTCCAAGGCCTTCAATGTTAAGCAAGGTCTTTTGCAGCAGGACCAGTTGCGGCTGGACTTCAACGTTGAAACGGCGTGAAGTCTGGAACAGGCGCAACAATACCTGGCCGAAGGAAATGTCTTTCAGCGGGCGGTCGAAGATCGGTTCGCAGCAGGCACGCACGGCCGATTCCAGTTCGTCGACCCGGGTTTCCTTCGGCGCCCAGCCCGACTCGATATGCGCTTCGGCCACGCGCTTGTAGTCGCGGCGGAAGAAGGCCAGGAAATTTTGCGACAGGTAGTCCTTGTCGAAATCGTTCAAGGTGCCGACGATGCCGAAATCCAGCGCGATGTAGCGGCCAAACGTAGCCGGCTCGGTTGATACCAGGATGTTCCCAGGATGCATGTCGGCATGGAAAAACCCGTCGCGAAACACCTGGGTGAAAAAGATCACCACGCCATCGTGCGACAGTTTTTTCATGTCGACGCCCTCGGCGATCAGGCGTTCGGTTTGCGAAATCGGAATGCCGCGCATGCGCTCCATCACGATGACGGAAGAAGAGCAGTAGTCCCAAAACATTTCAGGTACCAGGAGCAGATCAGAGCCGGCAAAATTGCGTCGCAATTGGCTGCCGTTGGCCGCTTCGCGCATCAGGTCCAGCTCGTCATGCAGGTATTTGTCGAATTCTGCGACCACTTGCCTGGGCTTCAGGCGCTTGCCGTCGGCCCAGAGTCGCTCGACCCAGTCGGCCGCAATGTGCATGAGTGCAACGTCTTCATCGATCGACTTCTTCATACCGGGCCGCAGCACTTTCACTGCCACCTCGCGGCCATTTTTCAGCGTGGCGAAATGCACCTGGGCGATCGATGCGGAAGCAACCGGGTCGCGCTCGAAATTGGCAAACAATTCATTCGGATGCGCGCCCAGCGACTTGGTGATCTGGGCAATCGCAAGATCGGAGTCGAACGGCGGCACCCGGTCCTGCAGGCGCGCCAGTTCGTCGGCGATATCGGCCGGCATCAAATCGCGCCGGGTCGACAGCACCTGGCCGAATTTGACGAAAATCGGTCCCAGGTCTTCCAACGCCATGCGCAGGCGCTGCCCGCGCGGCGCGGAAATATCGCGCCAGAAAGTCAGCTTGCTGATTACCCAGACCACGCGCGGAAACGCCAGCCCGGACATGGCAATATCGTCCAGCCCATAGACAATCGCAACGCGGATGATCTTGGCAAGCCGCAGGAATTTCAAGATCATCGGTACTGCCCTTCCAGTTTTTCCAAGCGTTTCAGCATGCGCTCGACATCGTCGCGCAAGCGCGCCACGTCGGCGCCAAAATCGGATACGTGTTGCGCGCGCACCAGGACGGGATTTTCTTCCAGCAGGTATTCGGCCACGTTCTCGGCGAACTTGCGCTGCGTCGTCCTGAGCGTGGCGAAACCTGCCTTGGCGCCCGCCACCATGCGTGTGGCGACGAGGTCGCCGAACAGCTTGCTCAAATCGTCCTCGGCGTCCCAGCGCAAGGATTGCGCGACTTGCGAGATGGCGTTCGCGAAGTCGGCATCGCCCTCGATGGTGACATAGGAAAACGCACGGCCGGTGTCCCGGGCAATCAAGGGCAGGTCGCCGGCCTTGACCCGGATCGTGACGGCAGGAGTGGAGCCTTGCTCGCTCCGGCCAACCTGGCCATCGGCAAGAACCTGCAGTTCGATCCGGGCAAGACCGCAGTCGAAGCAGGCCATCTTTCCTGCATGGGGAATCAGCTTGTCGCGCGCCCATTTTTCATCAGCCAGCAAATGATTGATCGCCGGTACTGCAATGGAGGAAGGCATGGGGAAAGTCATCGAGGAATTGGGGCACAGAATTGAGGCTCAGTCATGACTGTTGCGATGTGCCGCTTCAGTGATGCTTTTGGTGGGGCAAAATGGTTCACAAAAACTGTTGTATCGCGGTCACCGTCCATGTTGCAGTACCCTTTTTGGGCTTGGTCATGCCCCACACTTCCATGAACGACTTCGATGGATTGCCTTCTTCGCGTATCATGCCGCTGAATTTGACAACCGCCGCGTAGTCCGGTCCGCCGGTGTCGAGTTTGAGCAGCTTCGAATCGAGCGAGTCGATCCCGGTCTTGTTGAGGGCATCACGGCGCGAGCGCAATTGCAGCGTCAATTCCTCGTGGATTTCGTCGTTGGTGAACTCGCGAATATCATTGATGTCGCCCTGATCCCAGGCGTTTTGAAGACGCAGGAACAGCGAATTTGCCGAGCGCAGGAACTTGGCCAGATCGAAGTCGGCCGGTACCTCGACGCGGGACCGTGCCTTGGTCGCTGCGGCGCCATGTTGCTTTTCCTGATTATGCTTGACGCGCGACTCCATCTTGGGCTCGGCTCGAGCCGGCCGGTTGGAACTGACGCTGTTCGAATAATCTCCGGCATAAGTCGCGTTGCGCCTCTTTCTGCGCCTGCGCGACCCGGCGCCAAGCAGAAGAATGACGATGACCAACAGCGCGAGCGCCAGCAATGCCGCGCACACGCCGAACGTGGCGGGTTGCATGTCAAGCTTGGCGGCCAATCCATCGGCGCCCATGGCGACAACCACGCCGCCAACCACACCTTTCCACGACGTATCGGGCGGCGGCGGTGCTTCTTCGGCCGGCTCCTCGGCATCGGCCGGCTTGACGGTTTCCGTGGTGTGTTGCTTGGCACCCTGCTTGGGCTTGGCCTCGACGACCGCCATCGTCAGATATGAGGCGGCCAGCAGCAACAGCAGCGCAAGAAGAAGTTTTTTCATGGTACGACAGTCCCCATTCTAGTATTTGACACCAGTATGCAAAGCCGCGACGCCGGCGGTCAAATTGAAATAATCGACACGGGACAAGCCGGCATCTTCCATCATTTTCTTCAGCGTCTCCTGGTCGGGGTGCATCCGTATCGATTCGGCCAGATAGCGATAACTGTCGGCATCGCCGGCGATGCGCTGACCCATCCATGGCAGGATCGAGAAGGAATACACGTCGTAAGGTTTTTGCAAAGGCTGCCAGACCTTGGAAAACTCCAGCACCAGCAGCTTGCCGCCGGGACGCAGCACGCGTGCCATTTCGGCCAATGCAACATCCTTGTGCGTCATGTTGCGCAAGCCGAATGCCACCGACACGCGGTCGAAATAATTGTCCGGGAAGGGTAATTTTTCGGCGTCGCATAGCATGGTCGGGGTTGACAAGCCCTCGTTGAGCAGACGGTCGCGCCCCACCCGCAGCATCGATTCATTGATGTCGGTCAGCCAGACTTCGCCGCTCTGGCCGGCCTTGCGCGCGAACGCCTTCGCCAGATCACCGGTTCCGCCGGCAATGTCGAGCACCTTGAAGCCAGGCCGGATGCCGGCCTGGGCAATGGTGAAGGTTTTCCAGAGCCGGTGCAATCCCGCCGACATCACGTCGTTCATGACGTCATATTTGTCGGCGACGGAGTGGAAAACCTCGGCAACCTTGTGCGCCTTGTCTTCCTCTGCGACGGTCTGATAGCCGAAATGGGTGGTGTTGGTCATTTTATCGGGACTGGTTGAGATTCACCCTGAATTTACCTTGAATTTGCCTTGGCATGGCGCATTATAGCGAGCGCGGGGCGCGCTGTATCGTTTACGACCCGGCAACCCCGATTTCAGCCGCAACCGCCGCCTTTGGCGCCTTGCATGGGCGCATCGCGCCCCGTCTCGCGTGTATGCCCGGCCGCTTCGAGGCGTTGGCCATATTCATCCCAAAGCCTGGCTTGGTTGGAACCGAGCCAATACAGGTAAGTCCAGGAGAATATGCCGCTATTGTGGCCGTCGGAAAAGTGCGGCTGCACGGCATAGTTTCCCACCGGCTCCAGCGCCGTCAGCAATACCTCGCGCTTTCCGGTTTGCAGCGTTTCCTGGCCCGGCCCGTGCCCTTTTACCTCGGCGGAGGGCGAATAAACGCGCAGAAATTCGAACGGCAGCGAATAGCTCGTCCCGTTATCAAAGGCAATTTCCAGCACACGCGATTGTGTACGCACCTTGATGTCGGTTGGGATTGGAGTATCGCCGCTCATTGCGCTGTCCGTGATGTGAAGGAAAAAAGATGGGAAGCCATCATGCGGCGCCGGACATGCGCACAATGGCTTCGGTCAAAGCAGGCAGCAATGCACGGCGCGACTCAATTTGCGCAGGATCGGCAGCGCGGCGCGCTTCTGCCCAGACCGGGCTCGGAAAATGCGCATCGTCGAGGTAGCGCGGGATCACGTGCCAATGCAGGTGCGGCACGACGTTGCCGAGGCTGGCGAGATTGATCTTGTCCGGCGCCATCACTTGACGCACTGCTTGCTCAACTTGCCAGACGGCATTCATCAGCACGGCGCGATCGGGCCAGTCCAGATCCGTCATTTCCTGCGCATGCGCCTGCCAGATGACCCGGCAGAAGCCCGGATAATTCGCATCGTCAACCAAGACGATGCGATACTTCTCGCAACGATAGATCTCATTGCCGCCGGGTTGTTCGCACAGTTCACAGCTGCTCATCAAACCAGCACCCTCTCGATGCCGCCGCTATTGGCGCGCGCCACGTATTCCGGCATCCAGTTCGCGCCGAGCAAGTGCCGGGCCATTTCGACGACGATGTAATCGGCATCGGTGCCGGAATCGTCATTGAAACGCGTCAAGCCCTGCAGGCAGGCCGGGCACGAAGTCAGGATCTTGACGTCGCCGGTGAATCCGTCGGCACGCAACTTGTCGGCGCCCTTGGTCATTTCCTCTTCCTTGCGGAAGCGGATCTGGGTCGAGATATCGGGCCGCGCCACCGCCAGGGTTCCCGCCTCACCGCAGCAGCGATCATTCTTTTCGATCTTTTGCTGGTCGATGGTCGTAATCAGGCTGTTGACCGTCTTCAAGGGATCCTGCAGCTTCATCGGGCTATGGCAGGGGTCGTGATACATGTAGCGCGTGCCGCTCACGCCTTCGAGCTTGAGGTTCTTTTCCATCAGGAATTCGTGGATGTCGATGATGCGGCAGCCCGGGAAAATCTTGTCGAACTGGTAGCCCTGTAACTGATCGTAGCAAGTGCCGCACGATACCACCACGGTCTTGATGTCGAGGTAATTGAGCGTGTTTGCCATGCGGTGGAACAGCACCCGGTTGTCGGTGATGATCTTTTCCGCCTTGTCATAGTCGCCCGAACCGCGTTGCGGGTAACCGCAGCAGAGATAACCGGGCGGCAGCACGGTCTGCACGCCGACGTGCCACAGCATCGCCTGCGTGGCCAGGCCGACTTGCGAAAACAGGCGCTCCGAGCCGCAGCCGGGGAAATAGAACACGGCTTCGGTGTCGGCCGTGGTTTTCTGCGGATCGCGGATGATCGGGATGACCTTGTCGTCTTCAATGTCGAGCAAGGCGCGCGCCGTTTTCTTCGGCAGGTTGCCCGGCATCTTCTTGTTGATGAAGTGGATCACCTGCTCCTTGATCGGCGCCTTGTTTACCGTGGCGGGAGGCGCCTTGGTCTGCTTCCTGGCCGCCAGCTTGAAGAAGTCGTGCGCCATGCGCTGCATCGTCACGCCGAAGCCGAAGATGACCTTGCGCGCGGCGTTGACCGTGGCCGGGTCCTTGGCGTTCAAGAAGAACATCGAGGCTGCGGTGCCGGGGTTGAACGACTTCTTGTCCATCTTGCGCAACAGGTTGCGCATGTTCATCGACACCTCGCCGAAATCGATGTCGACCGGGCAAGGCGTCAGGCACTTGTGGCAGACCGTGCAATGGTCGGCCACGCCTTCGAATTCTTCCCAGTGCTTGATCGAGACGCCGCGCCGGGTCTGCTCTTCGTACAGGAACGCCTCGACCAGCAACGAGGTGGCGAGTATCTTGTTGCGCGGCGAATACAGCAGGTTGGCGCGCGGCACGTGGGTGGCGCATACCGGCTTGCACTTGCCGCAACGCAGGCAATCCTTGACGCTATTGGCGATCGCACCGATATCGCTTTGCTGCATGATCAGTGATTCATGGCCCATCAGGCCGAATGATGGCGTGTAGGCATTGCGCAGATCGGCATGCATGTCGGGGAGATTCAACAGCTTGCCCTTGTTGAAGCGCCCTTCCGGATCGATGCGTTCCTTGTAGGCGCGGAAGGCGCCGATTTCTTCTTCAGTCAGGAATTCAAGCTTGGTAATGCCGATGCCATGCTCGCCCGAAATGACGCCATCGAGCGCGCG
>FSYV01000527.1_pt1 | contig 10714 bp, 10 predicted proteins | sample 1638641 | NCBI WGS metagenome assembly FSYV01 (sample SAMEA3914813, study PRJEB12502) | metagenome | biome: forest; material: soil | place: Canada | collected 2011-07-07 | depth 0.3 m
CATTCCAGCCGGCCCCGCGGAAATCCGATTCCAGTTCCTGGATGATCTTGCCGTTGCCGCGCACCGGTCCGTCCAGGCGCTGCAAGTTGCAGTTGACGACCATGACGAGGTTGTCGAGCTTTTCGCGCCCGGCCATGCCGATGGCGCCCATCGATTCCGGCTCGTCCATTTCGCCGTCGCCGCAGAAGGCCCAGACCTTGCGCTTGGCCGTGTCGGCGATTGAGCGCGCATGCAGGTATTTGAGGAAGCGCGCCTGGTAGATCGACATCAAGGGGCCGAGGCCCATCGAGACGGTCGGAAATTGCCAGAAGCTCGGCATCAACTTCGGATGCGGATAGGAAGACAAGCCGTTGCCATCCACTTCGCGGCGGAAATGCAGCAGTTGGTCTTCCGACAAACGGCCTTCCAGGAAGGCGCGTGCATAGATACCAGGCGAGGAATGGCCCTGGATGTAGAGCAAGTCGCCGCCGTGGTCTTCAGTGGGTGCATGCCAGAAATGGTTGAAACCGATGCCCAGCATATTGGCCAGCGATGCGAAGCTGGACAGGTGCCCGCCCAGATCGCCATCCAGGCGATTGGCCTTGACCACCATCGCCATCGCATTCCAGCGCATCCACGAGCGCAGACGCTCTTCAATTTCGAGATTACCGGGACAATGTTCGCCGAGGTGGGCGGGAATCGTGTTGACGTAGGCGGTATTGCTGGAGAACGGGATGTGCGCGCCGCGACGGCGTGCCAGATCGACCATGCGCTCCATCAGGTAATGCGCCCGCTCGGGGCCTTCCTTCTCGATCACGGCTTCGAGTGCATCGAGCCATTCTTGCGTTTCCATTACATCTGGGTCGTTGGCGGCTTGCGCAAGGACCTGGTCGAGCTGGGCTGACATGGTACGTCTCCTATTAATGACTGTCTGGACAGGCCTACCCCGATCGAGCGTCGCGGTCAGGCATTGTGGAACAATTTGCAAATTTAGTGGAAGGATTCTAACAGCACTTTCAGGAACTTTCAAATTATGACATTTGATTTCATAATGTGAAATTACCACATCGACCTGTCGACAAAGTACGGAGATAGGCAAGGCCGACCAAACCCCAGCCGAAATGAATGCCTTCCCTTTAATGCCACCTTTTCTGGCAGAACCAATGCCCTGATCCATTCTTTCAAGGATAATTGCGTGTAACGCCGCCTTTGGCTTGCCAGATCCGGCTGTAAAGGCGTGGCGGCATGACATCAAGTGGGAAGTGAGCCGCAATGGTTGACGTTGTTCTCGAATCTGTACTGACCTGCCCGAATTGCGGGTATGCAAAGCAGGAATCCATGCCTGTGGATGCCTGCCTGTTCTTTTACGAATGTCGCAATTGCAAGTCGTTGCTGCGCCCAGATCAAGGCGATTGTTGCGTGTTCTGCTCGTTTGGCACGGTGAAGTGTCCGCCAATGCAGCTACAGCGAGGATGCTGCGCATCGGAAGGCCGGCGCGACTTATAATCCTCCTTTGGCCACCCATTCGGCCACCTCTTTGGCTTCCATTCGCTTTCCATTACCCATTTCCGATTCGCTCATGACTGCACAACTTATCAGCGGCACCCAACTTTCCCAACAATTGCGCGGCGATATCGCCCAACGCGCCGCCGCGCTGACCGCACTAGGCAGGCAACCGGGCCTGGCCGTCATCCTGGTCGGCGACGACCCGGCCAGCCAGGTTTACGTGCGCAACAAGATCAAGGCTTGCGCCGACACCGGCATACGCTCGGTCATGGAAAAGTACGATGCCACGCTGCCCGAAGCCGAATTGCTGGCGCGCATCGACGCCTTGAATTCCGACCCGACCATCCACGGCATCCTGGTGCAAATGCCTTTGCCCAAGCACATCGACCCGCAAAAAGTCATCGGCACGATTGCGACAGCCAAGGATGTGGACGGCTATTCGGTGCTCTCCGCCGGCGAACTGATGGCCGGCCTGCCCGGTTTTCGCCCCTGCACGCCGTACGGTTGCATGAAGTTGATCGAAAGCACCGGCACCAACCTGCGCGGAAAGCATGCCGTCGTGATCGGGCGCAGCAACACGGTGGGCAAGCCGATGGCGCTGTTGCTCTTGCAAGCGAACGCCACCGTCACCATCTGCCATAGTGCGACACCCGACCTCGGCACCCACACGCGCCAGGCCGATGTGGTGGTTGCCGCCGTGGGGCGCAGGAACACCTTGACGGCCGACATGGTCAAACCCGGTGCGATCATCATCGATGTCGGCATGAACCGCGACGACGAGGGCAAATTGTGCGGCGATGTCGACTTTGCCAACGTCAAGGACGTTGCCGGCCATATCACGCCGGTGCCCGGCGGCGTCGGCCCGATGACCATTACCATGCTGCTGGTTAACACGATTGAATCTGCTGAAAGAGCCTGATTGCAATGACTATCAACACAAGTTCGGACACAAACTCGGACACAAGCGCCACCGCATCACAGGACAACCCGCTGCTCGATTTTTCCGGCCTGCCGCGCTTCGATGCGATCAGGCCCGAGCATGTCGGCCCGGCCATCGATGCCTTGCTGGCGCAAAACCGCGCCCTGGTCGCCACGCTGGAATCGCCGCAAACACCAGCCACTTGGGACGCGTTCGTCGAACCGCTGGATGACGGCACGGAACAGCTCGCACGGGCTTGGGGCGTAGTCGGGCATTTGAACGGCGTAGTCGATACACCGGAACTGCGCAGCGCCTACAACGACAATCAGCCGAAGCTGACCGAATTCTGGACCGAATTGGGGCAAAACCTGGCCTTGTTCGACAAATACAAGGCTCTACGCGCCGGTACCGAATACGTATCGCTGTCGCCCACACGCCAGCGCATCGTCGACAATGCCTTGCGCGACTTCCGCCTGAGCGGCGCCGAATTGCCGGAGCAACAAAAGCAGCGCTATGCCGACATCCAGGAAGCGCAAGCTGCACTGGGCACCAGGTTTTCTGAAAACGTGCTGGACGCAACCAACGACTACAGCCTGATCGTCGAAAACGAAGCCGAGCTGGCCGGATTGCCTGATGACGTCAAAGAGGCCGCACGCACCGCCGCCGGGAAAGACGGCAAGGCCGGCTACAAATTCACGTTGCACTTCCCGTCGTTTTTCCCGATCCTGCAATATGCCGGCTCACGCGCGTTGCGCGAAACGCTTTATCGCGCCAATGCCACCAAGGCATCCGAGTTGGGCGCGAAGCCGGAATGGGACAATAGCCAAAACATCGTTGACCTGTTGAAACTGCGCGACGAAGAAGCCAGGCTGCTCGGCTACCAGAATTTTGCCGAGGTTTCCCTCGTGACAAAAATGGCGGAAACGCCGGCCCAGGTGATCGAATTCATGGAAGACCTGGCCCGCCGCGCCCGTCCCTATGCCGAACAGGACTTGGCGGAACTGCGCAGTTTCGCCAAGGAGACGCTCGGCCTCGATCAGCTTGAGGCCTGGGATACGACCTATGCTTCGGAGAAATTGCGCGAGCAACGCTATGCTTTTTCCGAGCAGGAGGTCAAGCAATACTTTCCCGAACACAAAGTCGTGGAGGGATTGTTCCGCGTGATTCAATCGCTGTATGGCGTGCAGATCCGGCCGGATCAGGCCACAGTCTGGCACAAGGATGTGCGGTTCTTCCGTATCGAGCGGGACGGGCAATTGGTCGGGCAGTTTTACATCGACCTGTATGCGCGCAGCGGCAAGCGCGGCGGCGCGTGGATGGAAGACGCGCGCGGCCGGCGCCGCTTGGCAGCCGGCACCCAGACACCGGTTGCCTACCTGTCGTGCATTTTCCCCGACCCCGCCATGGTCGATGGCCAAGCCAAGCCGGCGCTATTCACCCACGACGACGTGATAACGCTGTTTCACGAATTCGGCCACGGACTGCATCACATGCTGACCCAGGTCGACGATCTGGCGGTATCGGGCATTTCCGGCGTGGAATGGGATGCCGTCGAGTTACCGTCCCAGTTCATGGAAAATTTCTGCTGGGAATGGGATGTCTTGCAGCATATGACTGCGCATGCCGAAACCGGCGCGGCGCTGCCGCGCGTGCTATACGACAAGATGATCGCCGCCAAGAACTTCCAGTCCGGCTTGCAAACCTTGCGTCAGGTCGAATTTGCCCTGTTCGACATGCACTTGCACTACGATTACACGCCGGGCGGCGAACTAAGCGTGCAGCAATTGATCGACCAGGTGCGCAGCAGGATCGCCGTCATCCTGCCGCCCGCTTTCAACCGTTTTCAGCATTCTTTCAGCCATATCTTTGCAGGCGGCTATGCGGCAGGATATTATAGTTACAAGTGGGCTGAAGTCCTGTCGGCCGACGCCTACGGTGCGTTCGAGGAAGAAAGCGCATTGAGCGGGAACATCCTGTCGCTCGAAGTCGGCCGAAGATTCCAGCAAGAGATCCTGGCCGTCGGCGGATCGCGTCCGGCGCTGGAGTCGTTCAAGGCGTTTCGCGGACGGGAGCCGACCATTGATGCCTTGCTGCGGCACAGCGGCATGGCGGCCTAGTCCGCGAAGAAGGGCGGCAAAGAAGTGCGACAGCGGAACCGTATCATTGATCGAAACCGGAAATAAAATGAGGGTGACTACATGAGCTATGGCGTGAAATACAGTGTAATGGCTACACTTGCTATCGGATTCTTGCTGGCGGCAGCAAGCGCGCAAGCGCAGCTATACAAATGGGTGGCGCCGGACGGCACTGTCAGCTACAGCGACAAACCGCCACCGGCCAATGCAGCCAAGGTCGAACGCAAGTCTTATGGCGGCAGCAGCCCGGCGCTTGACGACCTGCCGTTTGAAGTCGCCAACGCGGCCAGGGGCAATCCGGTCACGCTCTACACCGGTTCAAATTGCGCGCCGTGCGACTTTGGCCGCAAGCTGCTCACGGAGCGCGGCATTCCCTTCTCGGAAAAAACGGTCGCGACGAATGACGACATCACCCAGTTCAACAAGGTGACTGGCGCCACGCAATTGCCGGTGCTGATGGTCGGGCGCAACAAGCAGATGGGCTTTGGCGCAGACCAATGGAACAGCGCGCTCACGACAGCAGGCTATCCGACCAGCAACAAACTACCCAAGTCCTACAAGAACCCCTCGCCTGAGCCACTGGTTGCGAGCGCAGCGCCGGCGACGCAGGCCGACAAACCCGCCGCTGCGCCGGACAGCAAACCGACGCCGCCCGCCCAGCAACCGGCCAACGGCAGTTCGCCGCCAGGTTTTCATTTTTAGTATGGCAAGGCATGACGCAAATCGATTTTCGTAGCAATGTCGCCGACAAGATAGGCTACGCCTGCGTTCTGGTGCGCAAGGCGCGTACGGCAAACTGCAACGTCGTGCTGTTTGCCGAGGATCCGTCCCTCTTGCGCACCATCGACGACCTTCTGTGGACCTTTTCGGAACAGGAATTCCTGCCGCATGTCATGGCAGAAGATCCGAACGCGGCGCATACCCCGATCCTGCTGACTTCCGACGACAGCGCCGCATTGCCGCACCGCCAGGTATTGATCAATTTGTCGCCCAGGATGCCGGCATGCTTCGCCCAATTCGAGCGCCTGTTCGAAATCGTCTCCACCGACGCTGAAGACGTTGCTGCGGGACGTGAGCGGTATCGCTATTACCAGCAGCGTGGCTATCCGCTGACCCATATCGTGTCCGAGGAAAAATGAGCAAGACCAATCTCGATGCCGGCATACCGGTATTGACCGAAATTATTCCGGGCAGCAGCGCGGTGGAAGTTCCAGCCAGGCCCATGCCCGCATCCGCCAACCCCGCGCCGCCAGCCGAAGTGGTTGACGTGCCGCTCATCGACGGCTGGCTGACGGAAGAATGGAATCGCCTTGAGCGCAAGATAGGCGGGCGCATTCTGCAGCAAGTCATGGCCAGGATCGAGGCCGATATCGAGACGCGCGTGCGCGATGCGCTGGCCGACGTATTGCAAATTTCCGTGGAGAGCATGGCCAATGAAGTCAGGCAAAACCTGCAGCACACCCTGGAGCAGGTAATCGCCAAGGCAGTGCACCAGGAAATCTCCAACATGCAAATCGCCAAAAAATAAATATTTCCTGGAATTTTTGCATTTTCGAGCGAATAGTTTCAGCCGGCGTTTCAAAATAAAAAATTTCCATGCCTGGTTGCCTACCTAAAAAAGCGAGAACTTTCTACAATTTCGACATCGAGTTACTGGAATCGTCATGAAAGTCATCGTATTGGGTTCAGGCATTATCGGCACGGCGTCAGCGTGGTTTTTGAATCAGGCCGGCCACGAGGTCCGCGTCATTGAACGCCAACCCGGCGCGGCGCAGGAAACCAGCTTTGCCAACGGCGGCCAGATTTCCGTTTCGCATGCAGAACCTTGGGCCAATCCCTCTGCCCCGCTCAAGGTGTTGAAATGGCTGGGCAAGGAAGACGCGCCCTTGCTCTATCGATTCCGGCCGGAAATGCTGCAATGGCGCTGGGGCATGAATTTCCTGCGCGAATGCACGCCGGCACGCACGGCGCGCAACATACGCCAGATCGTGGCGATTTCCGAATACAGCCGCCAAACGCTGCAGGCATTGCGCAAGACGACCGGGCTCGACTATGACTGCCTGACGCGCGGCATCCTGCACTTCTATACCAATCCCAAGGATTTCGAAGAATCGCTGCCTGCGGCAAAATTGATGCGGGAACTCGGCTGTCCACGCGACTCGATCAGTGCCAACGAAGTCATCAGGATCGAGCCGGCCCTGGCCAGGATGCGCGACAAGATCGTCGGCGGCGATTTCACCGCGACCGACGAATCCGGCGACGTGTACAAGTTCACCAGCGGCCTGGCGCAGAAGGCGGCCGAAGCCGGCGTCGATTTCCGCTACAACACGTCGATCACCCGACTGCTGCGTGAAGGCAGCGGCGCGGACGCGAAGGTCACCGGCGTCGAAGTGATCGATGCCGCAGGGCGCCATCAGGTGTGGCATGCCGATGCCTTCGTCGTCGCCGCCGGCAGTTTTTCGACCCCGCTGCTCAAACCCCTGGGAATCGATTTGATGATTTATCCCGGCAAGGGCTATTCGGCCACTTATCGCGTGACCAACCCGGACGCCGCGCCAACGGTATCGTTGACCGATGACGGCTACAAGCTCGTGATCTCGCGCCTGGGCGACCGCCTGCGCGTGGCCGGCACCTGCGAATTGAACGGCTATGAACGCGACCTCAATCCCACCCGCTGCGCGGCGATCACGCGCCGCACGCGCGAGCTTTTCCCCGACGCCTGCGATTTCGACGATGTGAATTACTGGACCGGGCTGCGTCCGCTGACACCGTCCAACGTGCCCTATATCGGCAAAACCAAATACCGCAATCTATACCTGAACACCGGGCACGGCACGTTGGGATGGACCATGGGTTGCGGCTCGGGCCGGGCATTGGCCGAAATCGTCTCGGGCAGACAACCGGAAGTCGATTTTGCCTTTACCGGCATGGCGCAGGGCATGGCAACTCCCGCAACGCGGATATTGCCGGCCTAACCGTCGGCGGGCGCCGCTTCGCTATAATTCCTGGCGGCGCGCTGTTGCCAAAATGAGACAGGCTACTTCCCTACTTTGACCTGCAATTCGGCGGCTTTTTCGTCAAATGCGACGCGCGTCGCAAACTTGGCGCGCTTCATCGGGAAGCGCGATTGGAAGTGGCGCACATTGCCCGAACCGGAAATCACGCGCCGCACGAATTGATAGTAGGCCTCCATGTCGATGACGTGGACCACGAGAAAATAATCGTAATCGCCGGAAACGAAGTAGCACTGCATCACTTCGGCCTCCTTGCCCATTCTTGCCTCGAAATCCTGCATGTGCTCGTCGGACTGGTTGTTCAGCGATACTTCCAGAAAGGCCAGCATGCCGTAGCCAAGCGCAAACGGATCGACCATCGCCACGTCGGCGCTGATGATGCCGGCCTGGCGCAAATCGCGCACCCGGCGCAGGCAGGTCGGCTGCGAGATGTGCACCTTGTCGGCAAGGACGCGCGTAGGGGTCTGATTGTCCTTCTGCAAGAGGTTCAAAAGCTTGCGATCGACTTTGTCCAGCGTATGAAATTTGGGCATATAAAAAATGTGGAAACCTTGAAAAAACCGCACAAAAACTCTTTCCGAACGGTTTTTTATGTTGTACCGTCTGCATGTTCAGGTATCTGAATTGTGAACGTGTCATGATTCGAGTCTGGAGACGCGCAGCCTCCTCCTGCTTTGGTCATGATGCGCTCTAAGTGTTGCAGTAACCTCGTTTTTTTTCAATCCTTAGGAGGATATTCATGCAGTTTAAGACTATAAAAATGATTCCGCTGGCCGCCGCAGTTGCTTTCGCATTTGCTGGCAGCGCTTCAGCCCAGGAACAAGTCGTTAAGATTGGACACGTCGGCCCTATCTCCGGCGCCATCGCCCACCTTGGTAAGGACAATGAAAACGGCGCCCGCATGGCGATCGATGACCTGAACGCAAAAGGCTTCATGATCGGCGGCAAGAAGGTCAAGTTCGAATTGCTGGCAGAAGATGATGCTGCCGACCCGAAACAAGGTACCGCTGCGGCACAAAAACTGGTCGACGCCAAAGTCAACGGCGTGATCGGTCACTTGAACTCCGGCACCACCATCCCTGCTTCGAAGATCTATTTCGATGCCGGCATCCCGCAAATCTCCCCTTCCGCCACCAACCCTAAGTATACGCTGCAAGGCTTTAACACTGCCTTCCGCGTTTGCGCAAACGACGGCCAATTGGGCGGCACACTGGGGCACTATGCTGTCGCTCCTGCCGGCTTCAAGGCCAAGAAGGTCGCCGTGATCGACGACGCCACAGCCTACGGACAAGGCGTAGCCGCCGAATTCACCAAGGGCGCCAAGGGCAAGGCTGAAGTCGTCGCAACGGAACACACCACCGACAAGGCAACCGACTTCAACGCCATCCTGACCAAGATCAAGGCAACCAAGCCTGATGTCATCTTCTTCGGCGGTATGGATGCAGTTGCAGGTCCGATGTTGAAGCAAATGAAGACACTGGGCATCAATGCCAAGTTCATGGGCGGCGACGGTATCTGTACCGAAGCGCTGGCAACCCTGGCTGGTGACGCGATGGCCGATGGCCAAGTGGTTTGCGCCGAAGCAGGCGGTACCGAAGAGTCGGGCAAGAAAGCAATGGAAGACTGGAAAGCCGCATACAAGAAGAAATTCGGTATCGACGTCCAGATCTATGCACCGTACGTCTATGACGCTGTCATGACCATGGCCACTGCGATGCAAAACGCCGGCTCCGCTGAACCAGCAAAGTATCTGCCTTTCTTGGCCAAGGTCAAGTACAAGGGCGTGACCGGCAACATCGCGTTCGATGCACATGGCGACATGAAAGAAGGCACGATGACGCTGTACACCTACAAGGGTGGCAAGCGCGAAGTGATCGCTGTTACTCACTAAGCCTCGCACCAGGCGTATTAAGCACTAAGCTTCTGTACCAAACGAAAAAAGCGCCTCTCGAGGCGCTTTTTTCATTGGCTCGGCGACCTCATCGAGAGCGCCTCGCCTAATTTATATCACTCAATTCATATCACTTTTGCGACAGCACCCACTTGACCAGCACGTGCGCTTCCGCCTCATTCACTTGCGCATTGGCCGGCATCGGGATCGCGCCCCATGTGCCGCTGGTGCCCTTCAATACCTTTTGCACCAGTTTGTCCTCGGCATCCTTCTGGCCCGCGTACTTGGCTGCTACATCCTTGTAGGCCGGGCCGACGATCTTGGTCGCAACGGCGTGGCACGACAAACAGTTTTTCGCTTTCGCCAATTCCATGGCGTTGTCGGCCGCCGAGGCAAATTGACTACAGGCCGCGCCGCACAGCAACATACCCAGCATGACTATACGTTTCATTCTCATCTCCATAAAAATTAATTGAGCACAACTCTCTTTTGCCGACCGAAGAATAGTACGATATTCGAACAAATTTTGCCTCATCTCAATTCATTCCCATGGCGGGATTGACCAAGCACCACATTACTCTTATGCTGCATGAAAGGAGGCGCCATGCCACTCATCATTCTTCTCGCCGCACTCGTCGCATTGCGTTATTTTGAAATCGGCCCATTTGCCACGATGTCGTGGTGGTGGCCCGTGGGTGTTGCTGTTGTGGCATTCATCTGGTTTGAATTTATTGAACGCATGCTGGGGCTAGATAAACGCGCCGCCCACGACAAGCTCGAAAAACAACGCGAAGAACGCGTCAAGGCCGCGTTTCGCAAGGATCGCCGTTAGAACGGGCGTTTGCCGGCGGAAGCAGCCAACGCTGCAAATCTTGCCGGCGCGCCGCATATGGTACGCAGTGGCGTCGTTCCCCACTCGACACCCCCTTCCTTGACTGTTCGCCCCGCCGAATACCCTCATATCGCTAGCCGCAATTTTCATTGTAACAATCGCGGCATAGCCGATATGTCAACCTCCTCCTTTTCGCATCCCCTCGCACAGAGTGTCGAGCGTCTCGGTCCGGGCGACGCGTCCTGGTCGGCGTTTTCGCGCTCGATCGAATACCGTGGGCACCTCCAGACAAGCGTGCAACAATGCCTTGTGCAATCCCACTCGTCAAATATATGATTCCATAACCATTGATAGCCCTTGCATATCAATCGAAGACTCCCCGGTAATTGCCAGGACCAAATGAATTTCGAGCTCCGCCAGTTGCGCTATTTTGTTGCC